>ERZ724516.985-NODE-985-length-16891-cov-5.417676_pt1 | contig 16891 bp, 13 predicted proteins | sample MGYA00376049_ERZ724516 | MGnify/ENA primary metagenome ERZ724516 (study PRJEB28724, sample SAMN07190886) | activated sludge metagenome | isolation source: activated sludge of sewage treatment plant in Hong Hong | place: USA: Christiansburg, Virginia | collected... | reverse complement strand
CCCGACGGAACTTGAATGGGAAGTTACGGGCACACCCGGCTACCACATGAGCACCGTGGGTGCTGAGAAGGGCGTGACCACCGGCCGGGCTCGCCGCTGCGGCTGGTTTGATGCGGCCCTGCTCAAGCGCTCGGCCCAGGTCAACGGCCTGACCGGGCTGTGCATCACCAAACTGGACGTGCTCGACGGCCTGAATGAGCTGAAGTTGTGCACCGGCTACGAAATGGACGGCCACTTCATCGACATTCTGCCCATGGGCGCGGACGACATCGAGCGCTGCAAACCGGTCTATGAGGTCATGGAAGGCTGGAGCGACAGCACCGTGGGCATCACCCAGTACGACAAGTTGCCGGTTGCCGCGCGCCTGTACCTGCAGCGCATCGAACAGGTCACCGGTGTGCCCATCCATATGGTGTCCACCAGCCCGGACCGGGACCACACCATCATGATGCGCCATCCCTACCTCGCCGATTGAGGTATCTAGCCCCCGAATCAATTGGGTAGTGTGCTATAAATATAGGAGCAAATTATGTTGACAGAAGACGGCAAGCACCTCTATGTAAGCTATGACGAATACCACAACCTGATTGAAAAACTGGCGATCAAAATTCACCAGTCAGGCTGGGATTTCGACACTATTCTGTGCTTGGCCCGTGGCGGCTTGCGACCCGGTGACATTCTCTCCAGGGTGTTTGACAAGCCGTTGGCCATCATGTCGACCAGTTCCTATCGGTCGGACGCCGGAACCGTTCAGGGCAACCTAGATATCGCCCGTTTCATCACCACACCGAAAGGTGAAATCGCGGGCCGTGTGTTGCTGGTGGATGACCTGGCCGATTCGGGTCACACGCTCAATGCCGTCATCCATCAACTCAAACACGACTACGCACCGATCACCGAGCTGCGCAGTGCCGTGATCTGGACCAAAGCCCTGTCCAAAATATCGCCCGACTACTCGGTGGAGTTCCTGCCGACCAACCCCTGGATTCACCAGCCGTTCGAGAGCTACGATGCCATGCGCCCTGAGCAATTGATCCAGAAGTGGAGTGTTTGAGGTTTGCGGCGACAGAATAGGAAATCTTCGGTTATGACCCAGCCGATCACGACGCTCATTCACCACCCTTACCGTGCACCGGAAGGGTTTGAAGCACCCCAACCGGGTGTTTTTAAGGCTTCTACCGTTTTCTTTCCTTCAGTCGCGGCCATGCGAAGCCGCGAATGGAAAGACAAATCCGCTTACACCTACGGCCTGCACGGGACGCCCACCACCTACGCGTTGGAAGAGCGCCTCTGTACCTTGGAGGGTGGGTTGCAATGCCTGCTGGCTCCGAGCGGACTGTCGGCCGTTGCGCTGGTCGCACTAGGGCTGCTGAAACAGGGTGATGAAGTCCTGCTGCCCGACAATGCCTACAGCCCTAACAAGGCGCTGGCAGAAGGCGAGCTCAAAGGCTGGGGTATTACCCACCGAACCTACGATCCCATGGATCCGGCAGACTTGTCGACCAAGATGTCGGATCGCACCCGTCTGGTGTGGGTCGAAGCCGCGGGCTCGGTCACATTGGAGTTTCCCGACTTGCCCACGCTGGTGCAGCTTGCCAAACAGGCCGGAGCGTGGGTGGCTTTGGACAACACCTGGGGGGCAGGTTTGGCCTTTCAGCCGTTCGATTTGCTTCCTGATGTCTCTGACAACTTGGGCGTGGATATCTCGGTCCACGCACTGACCAAATACCCCAGCGGCGGCGGCGACGTTTTGATGGGCAGTGTCATTACCCGAGATGTCCGTTTGCACCTGCGTCTGAAACATGCACACATGCGGCTCGGATTGGGGGTCGGTGCCAATGATGCCGAAGCCGTGCTGCGGTCTTTACCCAGCATGCCTTTGCGCTACCGGGAGCACGATGAAACGACGCGGATCCTGGCCCAATGGTGTCAAACCCGGGAGGAATTCGCGCAGGTGCTGCACCCGGCTTTGGGTGATTCGCCTGGCCACGCCCATTGGAAGGCCCTGTGCAAGAACGGCCCCGGGGGTGCAGCGGGACTCTTCAGCGTCGTTCTGGATGCGCGTTTTGACCCACAAAAAGTTGACGCTTTTTGTGATGCCCTGCGTGTGTTTCGCCTGGGCTACAGCTGGGGCGGCCCGATCAGTTTGGTCGTTCCGTATGACCTGGCGTCGATGCGCACGGTCTGGCCCAGGCACCTTGCCGAAGGCACCGTTGTCCGTTTCGCCATAGGCCTGGAAGCCGTCGAAGACCTGCAGGCCGATATTGATCACGCGTTGAGCGCTTTGCGGTGATTCGGTGTTTTCCTCAATAGGCAGTGGGGCTTTCAGCCGTTAGGCTGTAAGCATGACTGACCTCGCGTCGCAAGACACCCCGCCACCGTACATACCGCCGCCGTCTGACGCGCCCCGCAAGACCATCCGGCCCTTGGGTGTGGCTGATCCATTTCTTTGGCTTGTCGCTGGGTGGCGTGATCTGTGTGCCCACCCCGGCATCAGCTTCTTTTATGGCCTGTCGTTTAGCCTGATGGCCATGGTGCTGGGCGCCGTTTTTCGTTCCAAACCGGAATACACCATGTCCATCGCGTCGGGCTGCCTGTTGCTCGGGCCGTTCCTGGCGATGGGACTTTACGATGTGAGCCGAAGGCGAGAACAAGGTTTGAAGCCCGAGCTGGGGGCTTCGTTGACCTGTTGGGATTCGCACCTGCGCAGCATGGCCATGCTGGTCCTGGTGTTACTGGTCCTGGAGTTGTTGTGGGGCAGGGCATCGCTGGTTGTTTTCGCTGTGTTCTTCAACACCGGCATGCCATCGACCAGCAGTGTGATGCAGGCGGTCTTTAATCCGGAGAACTGGGAGTTTGTTGCCGCCTACACCATCGTGGGGGGCGCTTTTGCCGTGCTGGTTTTTTCCATTGCCGTGGTTTCCATCCCGATGATTCTGGATCGGGACACGGATGCTATCTCTGCGGCGATTACCAGCATTGAGGTGTTTTTCCACAATACGGCCGTTATGCTGCTGTGGGGGGCCACGATCACAGGTTTGGTGGTTGTGTCCTTGTTAATGCCCTGGGCGCTGGGCTTGCTGGTGACGGGTCCATTGTTGGGTCACGCAACCTGGCACGCCTATCGCGGTGCAGTCGAATGGCCGCCGGAATTGGCAGAAGCCTGAAGCTTCGATGGTAAAGTGTCGGCAACTACAGAAAGCATACCTTGGCAACACCCAATTACGGTTACGAGAAACGCCAGAAAGAACTGGCAAAAAAGAAGAAAAAAGAAGAAAAACTGAAAGAAAAAAATGAGCGCAAGGCGCATGGCCTTGCCGACGAGCCTTCTACCGGTGACGAAGACAGCGCACCGGACGAAAACGCTCCAACGCAAAATCCCAACGCCGGTTAGCCAGCGCCAGACATAACTGACGCATGCAGGGGGGCCTGGACCAATGCCCCTGCCAGCTCCTGCATGGCGCCCACACTGCGGTCACGTGGCTCTAGGGCCCGTGCATGGGCGTACTGCGAAAAATTGCGTGCCATGGACTGCAAATACACGGGGTCATAGTGTTGGGTCAACAGGTCATGGACCACGGTTTCGACACCACCATTGACGACGAGCTCTTTCCAGGCAGAGACCGTGGCCTTGCCACGAATTTCAGTCAAAGCTTCCAGCCGTTCACAAAAGTGCGTCGGGTCGGTGACGAAAAAATCGTAGTCTTCCAGCAGTAGCGCGACCCGCTCAGTGATGGGCAAACTCAAGTCCAGGCAAGGACTGTTGCGCATTTGTTCCACCAGAGAGGTCGGAATGGCGACGTTGCCCACTTTTTTGCTTTCACTTTCCACGTAGACCGGACGGCTGGGGTCCAGTTTTCTCAAGGCGTCCCAGATCAGCGAATCAAAGTGCTTTTGCGTGGGCTGTGGCTGGCCGGGAATGGCCCCCAACACCGAACTGCGGTGGCTTGCCAGTGCTTCCAGGTCCAAGACTTGTGCGCCTGCATGCGCTAATGCGTGCAACAGACGGGTTTTGCCAGAACCGGTTGTTCCACAAATGACCTGAAAGTGCAGCGGCTGCACCCGCTGTGGAATGTCTTGCAACATGGCGGCCCGAAACACCTTGTAGCCGCCCTCCAGCAAGGCGACGCGAAAACCGATCTGGTCGAGGATCAAGGACAGTGATCCGCTGCGTTTCCCGCCACGCCAACAATAGGCCAGCGGCTTCCAGTCCTTGGGTTTTTCAATCACCTCACGCTCGATGTGGCCAGCAATATTGCGCGCCGCCAAGGCCGCGCCGCGCTTCTTGGCCTCAAACTGGTTGACCTGCTTGTACAGGGTGCCTATCAGCTTGCGTTCCTCGTCGTTCAGAGTGGGCCAGTTCACCGCACCCGGCAAATGGTCCAGCGCATATTCACCTTCACTTCGTGCGTCGATGACGGTGTCGAAGGTATCGATTTGGGCAACCACGTCGGCTGCGCTCCACAGTGTCAGACTCATGCAATCAGCTTCTTTACGGTTGGCCACAGGTTATTGAGGATCAGCGGGTGCGCCGCTTCATTGGGGTGGATGCGGTCCCCCTGGAAAAAACCAGGGGCTTCAGGGCCATCGGCGATCCCTTTGAGCATGAACGGTACCAGGGCCGCCTTGTTGGCCTTGGCAACATTGGAAAATGAATTTGAAAAACGCGTGGCGTAGTCCGTTCCATAGTTGGGGGGCACCTGCATCCCCACGAGCAGAACTTTGGCGCCACTGTCCTGGGCGGCCCGGGTCATGGCCTGCAGGTTGTCCTGGGTCATGTCCAAGGGCAGGCCGCGCAACGCATCATTGCCGCCCAACTCCAGAATCACCAAGGTGGGTTGGTGCTGTTTCAGTAGCACCCCCAGTCGGGAACGCCCACCCGATGTGGTGTCGCCGCTGATACTGGCGTTGACGACCTTGGCCGAAATTTTTTCCGTCATCAAACGTTGTTCCATCAGCGCCACCCAGCCGGTGCCCCGTTTGAGGCCATACTCGGCACTCAAAGAATCGCCCACCACCAGAATCGTCTGTGTGCGGGGCAGGGGTTGGGCCGCCAGCGCCGGAAAAGGCCCCACTGCGGCAGCCAGGAAGCCAAGCGCGATACAGTGTCGTCGAACCAAAGAGAGTCCCATGAGTGAAGTCATTATTTCTGTTGAACACATTGGTAAATCGGTCACCGATTCCACCGGCACGCTACAGATTCTGAGCGATATCGATTTTGCGCTGAATGCAAAGGAAACGGCAGCCATTGTGGGCGCATCGGGCTCGGGCAAAAGCACCTTGTTGTCCATCATCGCAGGTTTGGATACCCCCACCACTGGCACCGTCCGTTTGGCAGGTTCCGACTTGTTCGCCATGGACGAAGATGAACGCGCCGCCCTTCGTGCCAGTAAAGTGGGTTTTGTGTTCCAGAGTTTTCAATTGCTGGGCAACCTCACGGCACTGGAAAACGTCATGCTGCCGCTGGAATTGGGGGGGCGCAAGGATGCGCGCAAAGCTGCCACGGAGATGCTGGCCCGTGTCGGTTTGTCGCAGCGCTTGACTTCGTACCCCAAGGTCCTCAGTGGTGGCGAGCAGCAAAGGGTTGCGCTGGCCCGCGCGTTTGTGGTGCATCCTGCCGTCCTGTTGGCTGATGAGCCCACCGGCAGCCTGGACTTTGCCACCGGTGAAACCATCATGGAATTGATGTTTGACTTGAACCGGGAGCAGGGGACAACCTTGGTCCTGGTCACCCACGACCGTGCCATAGCGGCCCGTTGTGACCGGCGCATCACCATTGAAGCGGGCCATCTTGTTGTGTAGATAGCCGCGATAATCGGGGGATGTCTTCACCCAAAATTCTGTTCGGTTTCCACGCCCTGGGCGTGCGTCTGAAAACCGCGCCCCAATCCATCCTTGAAATTTATTTCGAGCCGACACGCCGCGATGCCCGCATGCGCAGTTTTCTGGACCGGGCCGTTGATGCCGGTGTCAAGCTCATCGAGTCGGACGGCGTGCGCCTCTCCAAAATGTGCGGTGGGCACGGCCACCAGGGCATTGCGGCCAAGGTTCAGCCCATGGCCCAAGTGCATTCGCTGGACGAACTGCTGGAAGACCTGGAAGCCGCCAATGCTGAAATGCCTTTGGAACAGCGCACCCAGCCTTTGATTCTGGTATTGGACGGCGTGACCGACCCGCACAATCTGGGTGCCTGTTTACGTGTGGCCGACGGTGCCGGTGTGCATGCGGTCATTGCCCCCAAAGACCATGCAGCCGGCATCAACGCCACGGTAGCCAAGGTCGCCAGTGGTGCGGCAGAAACAGTGCCGTATTTCATGGTGACGAACCTGGCCCGCACCCTCAATGAGCTCAAGGAGCGCAACATCTGGATTATTGGCACCAGCGACACGGCCCCTGCCACCCTGTACCAAACCGATCTGAGAGGCCCCGTGGCCCTGGTGTTGGGCGCCGAGGGTGCCGGCATCCGGCAGCTCACGGCCAAGACCTGTGACGCACTGGTCAGCATCCCCATGCGCGGCGCGGTGGAAAGCCTGAACGTGTCGGTGGCCAGCGGTGTGTGCCTGTATGAGGCACTGCGCCAGAGAACTTCCCTTTAACCACTGACGAACCAAAGGCACTGGAGCCGATGGGGCCTCAATCAACGGATGCGAGATCAACCGATGTTTGCTATCAAATCAAGAGCTGCTTGTGCAATGTTTGCGGGGGCTACCTCCATATTTCTTCTTGCATCCTGCACCCAGGAGCAACAAAACAAGATTAGCCGCGACATCCAGAACTGGACAGGAACCAACGGCGTGGTGGAAATCTACGCTGGCGAGAAACTGGTGCGACGATTCATCAAGATCGACAAGCTCAGCACCGCCATGGGGACCGACGATAACAAGCCTCGGCCCTACCGGTTTGGCTACGGTGTGCTGGACGAAAACCTGAATTTCATCGCCGATGCCGGTGAAAAGAAGGTCTATTTCGAAATCAGTGACTACGCCAGCAACTACGTTTTCTTCGAGAACCCCCGCTAGGCCCTGTTTGTGATCGCGGCCGCGGCTTAAAGGTAGCCCAATGCGCCCAATACCGCACCGGCGCCCAGCAGCCACAACAGGTGAATACGGGTTTGCCAGACCAGCACGGTGGTGGCAGCACTGAGCAACCACAGACGCCAATGCACCAGAGGTTCGCCGTGGCTGGATGCGAGTATCCAGCCGGTTGCCACCAATAACGCGACCACAATAGGTGCCATACCCTGCTTGAAGGCACGAACCGCCCGTCGTTCGCGGTTGCGATGGCCCCATCGGGCAGCGGCAAAGGTCAGTGTGGTGCTGGGCAACAGTATGCCCACCATGGCAATGCCCACGCCGCCCAAGGCCATCCACCAAGCCTGCGGCCCGGTAGCAGGCCCCCCCCCGGCGTTCATGCCGACATTCCAACCCAGCAGGGCGATGAAGAGCACGTTGGGTCCCGGCGCTGCCTGGGCCAAAGCGATGGACGAGGTGAATTGGCTGTCGGTCAGCCAGGACTTTTCGTTGACCAGGTAGCTGTGCATTTCGGGTGCGGTCGTGATGGCACCTCCAATCGCCAGCAAAGACAGGGATAAAAAGTGAACCAGCAGCGCCAACCAGTCGGCACCGGAAAACGCCGCGGTCATTCCGTGTTTCCCTGTGCTGGGTCACGCCCGAGCCGCTGATAGGCCAACCAACACGCCGGGGCACCCAGACACAGTAACACCCAGATCAGAGGCAAGCGCAAGTAACCAATACACAACAAAGCCAAAATGGCGAACGCCCAGCAGGCAGTCAGCCCCATGACGTTGAGTTTCAATGCCGCGATGAGTTTGATGCCGGTTGCAGCAATCAGACCCGCTGCAACGGCACCCATGCCCCGCAGAGCCCCTTGGGTTGCTGGCAGTTCCGCAACTCCGCCCAGCAGTGCAGCCAGCAGCAACACGATGACCAACGGCAAGGCGAGCATGCCCGCCAGCGCTGCCAGCGCGCCGCGCATGCCGAAATAGCGGTCTCCAATCATCAAGGACAGGTTGACCACATTGGGACCCGGCAGAATTTGGGCCACCGCCCAGTCATCGACAAACTCCTCCAGCGTCATCCATTGCTTCTTCTCGACCAGCTCGCGCTGCACAATGGCGAGCACGCCGCCAAATCCCTGCAGCGCCAGCCAGGAAAACGATACAAACAGGTCGGTTTTGGAGCGTGGTCCGGGGCGCGGAGCCAGTGCTTGCAGAGTAGGGTCTGGGGCCACAAAGGTCATAGGCCCACTGTAGCGGAAACCAAAAGGGTCGACGCCGATTGGTTACAGTCTTGTCTTGTTGTGGGCGTTGGCCTTGAAGAGGAGAAATGGATGAAAGTGTGTTGTTTGTCAGGAGCCGCCCAAGGGCTGCGCCTGTGGAGCCTTGCCTGTTCGCTCGTGGTGTTGGGCGCTGCTGCGCAAGCCGCCGAAGTGCGCCTGCGGATCATGGAGACCACCGATCTGCACATGAACTTGCTGAGTTACGACTATTACCAGGACAAACCCACCGACCAATATGGTCTGGCCCGCACCGTTTCGCTGATCAAGGCGGCCCGTGCCGAAGTACCCAACAGCCTGTTGTTTGATAACGGCGATTTGCTGCAGGGCAACCCCATGGGTGACTACGTCGCCAAGGTCAAACCGCTGAAAGACGGGGAAACCCATCCGGCCTACCGGGTCATGAACCAGTTGGGCTACGACGCTGCCAATATCGGCAACCACGAGTTCAATTTCGGCCTGGAATTTCTTCAGCGCTCGCTAAAAGGCGCGAACTTTCCATATGTCAATTCCAACGTCTATTGGCAGGACAAAACCGGGGCCGAAGCCAAGCACGCTTTTACACCCTACGTGCTGCTGGATCGCAATTTTGTCGACCAGCAAGGACGCTCCCACACCCTCAAGGTGGGTGTGATTGGTTTTGTTCCGCCACAGATCATGCAATGGGACAAAGGGCACCTGGATGGCAAGGTTCTGGTGCACGACGTCATATCCACCGCCAGGAAGTATGTGCCCCTGATGCGGGCCCAGGGCGCGCAACTGGTGATCGCCATTCCCCACGCGGGTTTCGAGAAAGGACCGGTCGCGCAGTTCTCAGAAAATGCAGTCGGACCACTGACGGAGGTGGAAGGTGTGGATGCCGTTCTGTTTGGCCACGCCCACGCCGAGTTTCCCAGCAAGGCCTTTGCTGAACATCCCAAGGTCAATCTGAAGCGCGGCACCATCAACGGGGTTCCCGCGGTCATGCCTGGGCGCTGGGGCGACCACCTGGGGGTGATCGATCTGACACTGGACAACACCAGCGGCTCGTGGAAAGTGGTGGACAGCAAGGCCAGCATACGGCCCATCTTTGACCGCATCAGCCGCAAGCCAGTGGTAACCGCCGATGCCATGGTGGAGCAAACCGTGGGCGACGTGCATGCCGCCACGCTGGCTTATGTGCGGGACAAGGTTGCGTTTACCAGTGCACCCATTTACAGCTACTTTGCGTTGGTGGGTGACGACCCTTCGGTGCAAATTGTGTCGAATGCCCAAATCGCCTATGTCCGGCGCGCCATGCAGGGTACCGACTATGAAAAATACCCGGTGTTGTCGGCCGCCGCACCGTTCAAGACCGGGGGGCGCCAGGGTTGGGACTATTACACCGATATTCCGGCCGGCCCCCTGGCGATCAAACACGTCGCCGACCTTTATGTATATCCCAACACACTGAAGGCCATGTTGCTGACTGGTGCCGATGTCAAGGAATGGATCGAAATGTCAGCGGGTCAATTCAACCAGATCAACCCCCAGGGCGCGGTACAACAGCCGGTGTTGAACGAGGTTTTTCGTTCCTTCAATTTCGACACGCTGGACGGTGTCACCTATGAGTTTGATCTCACCCAACCGGCCCGTTACGACCCCAACGGCAAGCTGGTGGCACCCGATGCCCACCGGGTCAAAAATTTGAGCTACCAGGGCCAGGCCATTCAGCCCGATGCCAAGTTCATTGTTGCGACCAACAACTACCGCGCTTTTGGGGGCGGCAATTTTCCGGGGCTTGACGCCAGCAAAGTTGTGTTGGAAGCACCGGAAGAAAACCGCCAAGTGCTAATAGAATACTTGCGCATGTCCGACATGTTGACGGCCAACAAACAGGTCAACCCGACGGCCGATGGCAACTGGCGCATCACACCGGTTCCCGGCGTGCGCATGACCTTTTTGTCGGCGGCTGCAGCGCAGCGCTACCTGCCAAATCACCCCAAGGTGCGCCTGATCAAGGACAACGGCGACGGCTCGGCACTGTTTGAGATTGCGCCCTGAGTTTCACCGCAGGGCCGTCCCAAGGTGAAATGCGACCCCCTCGGGGCAGTGAGCCACACGCAGTGGGCAAACGTGGGGGCTTTTTTAATTGCGCTGAATCCGGCCTGGGTTGATCTGGTCCACCGCCTTTGGGTTTTCCGCCAACCAGTCCACCAGCGCGTCAATGTCCATGCCCAAAACCTGGCGGTCGCGGCCCAGGCGCAGTGCGCTGAAGCTGTCACCGCCGTCTGCCAGGTAGGTGCTTGCCACCACCCGGTAATCGCGTTGCGGGTCCACTGGTTTTCCATCCACTGTCAGCGAATCCAATACCGGCATGGCGCCTTCTGCCTGGCTCCATTGGTAGTTCACATTGTGTGAAATTTGAAGCGATGCTGCACCCGGTCGCTTAGGCAACAACCTGCGCACCAACTCCTGCAACTGAGCCCCCGTGATCGTCACCGCAACCAATTCGTTGCCAAAGGGTTGAATGGCAAACAGATCGCTCAAAGTCACCGCACGTCCCGGCTCCACGGCCAAGTCCGCCCGAATGCCGCCGGAATTGGTCATCGCAATATCGGCTGTCCCACGTTTTTTACCGTAGGCCAGTTGCGCGTCGGCCACCAGATTGCCGACCGGCGAATCGCCAAACGGCGCCTTGACACTGCGTTGCGCCCCTTTGGACAACACGGCGACCGGTTTTTCCCGGATCGCAGCGGTCAACGCGGCCGCCCGCTGGACCAGCGCTACAAATGCTGGGTTGGGGGTGTTGACCGCCTGCAGCACCGGGTGGTTGATGGCCTGCGCATCGAGAACCTGTCCGGTCGCGTCCAGCGTAAGCCGGCTTTCAGTCAACCAGCCACCGTAACTGCCTGCCTGAACGAACAAACGCCCGTTGATTTTGCAGGTGTAGGCCTGGTGGGTATGGCCGCTGATGATGATGGCGTAGGCCGGGTCCAACCGTTTGGCAATGTCCACTCCACGGCCCTGCAGACCAACGCAAGCGTAACTGGGGTCATTGGCCGCACCTTCGCTATTGACCCCGCCTTCATGCATGATGGCCACCAGCACCTGCGCGCCAGCGGCACGCAACTCGGGCACGAGGGCGTTCAGCGTGTCGGCTTCATCGGCAAAACGCAAGCCAACAATGTTCCTGGGTGCAATAACCCTGGGCGTATCCCGCGTAACTGCTCCGACCAGCGCCACCTTCAGGCCACCAATCTCGCGGATGATGTGGCTGGGCAGGGCCCGCTTGCCGGTATCGGTTTCAAACATATTGGCTGCAAGGTAAGGAAAACTGGCACCCTTGAATTCGGGCCACTCGCAGCCTTTTGCCGGGCATTCGCCGCGTGATTTGCGTAGCAACTCGGGTAAACCCGAATCCAAATCGTGATTGCCCAAAGAAGACATCGCCAAACCCATGTTCCCCAGGGCCGTCAACGTTGGTTCGTCCTTCAAGAGCGACGACATTTGCGGTGACGCGCCCATCAAATCCCCGGCGGCAACAAACACGTGGTTTTGCCGTTGTGAGCGTAACTTCTCCAGCACGGTTGCCAAATAGGCTGCGCCCCCGGCGGGCTGCGCTTTGAGTTCGCCGGTTTGCGGGTCGGGCAGGCGGGGCGACAACGGGGTGGGAGACTTGGGCTGGATATGTCCATGAAAGTCATTGATAGAAAAAATGCTGATTTCTATCGGTTGTGGCGCTGCGGGCAATGTTGGTGCACCTGCACATCCGGCCAACAACGAAACCAGGCTCAGACTCAGGAAACTTAGGGAAATGCACTCAAAACGTGCGGATGCTGGGTGGGGCTGCAAGGGGGTGCTCCAAATAGGGGATGGCCGCGAAGGGCGAGGGCGGGGGAATCATACCGTTGGTGTCTGGAAAACAACAGCTGTCACAAAACTTTCCTGACCTTATGGTTAACTTCATGGGTATATTGCACTTCTTTACCTTTTTTTACTTTCCATAAATCCCCGTTGGGGCCATCTCGCTTAGGAGCAAACAGGATGCGCAGTCGTCACGAACAAATATTTGCAGGCTTTTCACGAACGGTGCTCAGCGCAGCCGTGGCCATTGTGGTGGCCGCGCCAGTGTTGGCGCAAAGCACTTCCTCTGGTATTGGTGGTCAGGTGCTGTCGGCCAGTGGTCAGCCGGTGGCTGGCGCCGAAGTCACTATCACCCACGTTGAGTCCGGCACGGTGAGCCGCACCACGACCGACGCCACCGGCCGCTACAACGCCCGCGGCCTGCGCGTGGGTGGCCCGTACACCATCGTCATCAACAAGGCGGGCGAGCCTAAGAAGACCGAAGAGGGCGTTTTTCTGGAGCTGAATCAGGTCAGCACCGTCAATGCCACGCTCGGCGCAACGACCAGTCTGGCGGCCGTGCAAGTGGTTGGTTCTTCGCGTTCGCTCCAGTTTGATGCCAACAACAAGGGTGTTGGCACTTCTGTCAGCGGGCGTCAACTCGAAACCGCCGTGAGCGGCAACCGTTCGCTTGACGATATTGCCCGCCTGGATCCGCGTGTGACGGTCACCGACCAGAACGACGGTTCGATCTCCGTGGCCGGCCAGAACAACCGCTACAACAGCATCAGCGTCGACGGCCTGTCGGTCAACGATCCCTTCGGTCTGAACTCCAATGGCCTGGGCTTCACCGGTTCGCCAGTCTCGGCCGATACCATCGCCGCCTACGACATCAAAGTCACGGAGTTTGATGTCTCCACCGATTCCGTCGGTGCCAACATCAATGCCGTTACCAAGTCTGGCACCAACGATTTCCGCGGCTCGGTGTACTACGCGCTGACGGATGCCAGCAGCATGATCGGCAAGCTGGATGGCCCGTCTTACAACGGTTTCGCCAAAAACACGACCAAGGGTGCCACTTTGGGCGGCCCGATCATCAAGGACAAGCTGTTTTTCTTTGGTTCGTATGAAGAGCAGGAAATTAGCGGCATTGCTGGCGTGGGCACCGATGCCGTCAGCAGCGGCAAGCTGACCGCGAAACAGGTGAGTGATGTGGCCAGCGCTTTCGATACCATCGGCCTGAATACCGGTACGTATGGCAGTGCCAGTGGCGTTGCTTTGAAGAACAAGCGTATCTTGGGCAAGCTGGATTGGAATATCACCGATGACCATCGTGCCCGCTTTACCTTCCAGCGCACCGAGGAAACCAAGCCGACGCCCTACAGCTCGTACGTGCAGGACAGAAGCGCCATCCTGCCCAGCAACTGGTATACGGTGTCTTCCAAGACCGATAACTTATCCGTCCAGTTATTCAGTGACTGGAGCGAGAATTTCAGCACCGAGCTGAAGATAGGGCACCAGAAGTACAACGTCACCAACGGCGCGGCCATCGACCAGCCCGAGGTCTTTGCCTGCTTCTCGGCGGCTTCCGGCTGCAACGCCACCCCTCAGAACAGCACGGCGTCGTGGGTTATTGGGGGTGAGGACCGCTTCCGCCATGAGAACTCGATCGCCAGCACCCGCATCACCGGCACGCTGTCTGGCACCTATTCCGCAGGCGACCACGTCATCAAGGGCGGTGTCGATTACCTGAGCAACGAAGTGGCCAATGTGTTCGGCCAACTACTGCACGGCTCGTACGGGTTCTACGACAAAAACGGCAACGGCTCCCCCGTAGACGAAATTCTTGCCAAGAATTACGGCTTCTTCACGAAGAACTACCTGCCAACAGGCGTTGCCTTGGCCGACAGCGCCGGCACCTGGAAATACACCCAGATCAGCCCGTTCATCCAGGACACCTGGCAGGCCAATAAAAACCTGTCCCTCGTCTATGGCGCGCGCATCAACATGCCAAGGGCCGACCACGCGCCACCGGTTGCACTGGAAAGCGCGACCAATACCGCGCCTGGGGCTGTCGCCGGCGCTCCGGTGTGGGAGAGCCGCTTCGGCTACACCAGCGCCACCACGCTGGGCTCCAAGAACACGGTGATCGAACCGCGGTTGGCTTTCAACTACGCCTTCGACAGTGCGCGCTCGATGCAACTGCGCGGCGGCCTGGGCCTGTTCCAGACCGTTCCGCCGTACGTGTGGCTCACCAACGCCTATACGAACAACGGCGTGGTGTCATCCAAGCAGTACACCAACACCAACCCGGCCAATGCGCCTTTCAGCGCCGATCCGAACAATCAGCCAGGACCGACCAACGTCGCGGCAGGTGTGTGCGCGACGAATGGCACGTGCCAGATCGACGTGATCGACCCAGACTTCAAGATGCCGAGCGCCTGGAAGTTTGCCCTGGGCTTCGACCATGAGTTGCCTTGGTGGGGCTTGACGGGTGCCGTTGAGTACCAGCGCGTCAAGGCACAAAACGCCATTGACTACAAGCTGCCCAACATCGGTACGCCAAAGGGCCAATTGCCGGATGGCCGCGATTCCTATTGGCAGACTTACCCCAATGCCAGCGCCACGCAGGTTGGCAACGGCAGCAACAACGCTGCTTTTGGAGAGATCAACACCCGCTCCACTTTGCTGACCAATACCGACGGGGGTTATACGGACTCGGTGACGCTATCGCTGTCCAAGGCGCTGTCCGATGGCTTGCGCGGCAGCGTCAGCATTACCAAGACGCGAAGCACAGAAGTCAACCCTGGCACCGCCGCACAGGCCTATTCGAACTACAACTACGTGGCGCGAATCAATCCGAACGATTCCTCTGAGGCGACTTCGCGCTTCGAGGTGCCGCTGTCGGTCAAGGCGTCGCTGAGTTGGGATAAAGCCTTCTTCGGTGATAACAAGACCACGATCTCGATGTACTACAACGGCCGCAGCGGCCTGCCCTATAGCTGGACATTTGGTAATGATGTCAACGGCGACTCCATCGCTAACGTCGATCTGGCCTACATACCGCTGGTCAATGATCCGAAGGTAACCTACCAGGCGGGCACCAGCGCTGCGGATATTCAGGCCTTCCAGGACTTCATCAGTGGGGATGAGTACCTGAACTCGCGTCGCGGCCAGATTGCCCAGCGCAACGCATCGTATCAGCCGTGGATCAACCAGCTCGACATGGGCTTTCAGCAAGAACTGCCGGCCTTCTCCAAACGCGACAAGTTCGTCATGCGTCTGGATATCTACAACTTCCTGAACTTCCTCAACAAGGATTGGGGACAGCAGAACGGCCTCGGCTTTTTCGGCACCCGCCGTTTGGCCAATGTTGCCGACGTCACCGGTACGTGCCCAACCAATTGTCAGTACGTGTACCAGTTGAAGGATTCGAGCGGCAGGGATCTGCGACAGAACTATGGCGTGTATGACACCTACACCAATCCGGCGCGCGTGATCTCCCGCTGGCAAGCCATGTTGACGGTTCGTTACCAGTTCTGATTTCGGGTTGGTTGGTTAGTTTCGGGCTACCAGTCGGACTGGTAACGTTCCGACCCCATTCAAAAGCTCCGTCCAGCAATGGCCGGGGCTTTTTTGCCAGTTGGTGGGCCAAATTGTCTCTTTGGTGCCAGCGGTTTAGCGGCGTTTCCCTTACGCTCGCCGAGACCTTCTGTTGGAACCACCATGAACCTGCGCCCCACCATCGACTTTTTACTCAACGACTGGCTGGACACATCAGCTCTAACCCAGCGCGAGCGCTTTGCCGACCATTCACGCGACACCTTTGACGCCGTGCTGGACACCTGTGAGCGTATAGCCCGCGAGAAATACGCCCCCTTCAACCGTCTGGTGGACGTGCAGGAGCCGCAATTTGACGGTGAAAAAGTGATCCTGCCGCAGGCCACCCATGATGCCAACCGTGCCTACGCCGAGTCCGGCATGCTCAGCGCGGCGCAGGACTATGACATGGGCGGCATGCAGTTGCCCTACAGCGTAGAGGCCGCTGCCAACGCTTTTTTTGCCTGTGCGTCCGTCAGCATTGGATCAGGCATGCTGACCACGGGCAACGCCAATTTGCTGATGACGCATGGCACAGCGATGCAGAAGGACGTGTTTGCCAAGAACGAGTTTGCTGGTCGCTGGTCGGGCACCATGTGCTTGTCTGAGCCGCAGGCGGGCTCCAGCTTGAGTGATGTGGCTACGCGAGCCATTCCCGACGTTGACCCGGCGGAAGCCGTCGAGGGTTCAGTTTCATGGGAGAAAGACCCCTTGGGGGCGCGCTACCGCCTCAAGGGCAACAAGATGTGGATTTCCAGCGGCGAACACGAGCTGACCGAGAACATCATCCACCTGGTGCTGGCGAAAATCCCCGATGCCGACGGCAAGCTGGTGCCCGGCACGCGGGGCATTTCGCTGTTCATCGTGCCCAAGAAAATGGTCAACCCCGACGGCACTTTGAGCGGCGAGCGGAACGACGTGGCCCTGGCCGGCCTGAACCACAAGTTGGGCTGGCGTGGCACCACCAACACTTTGCTTAATTTTGGTGAAGGCAAATTTCCTGTGGGGCAAGACGGCCCCTATGGCAACGGCGCAGGTGCTATCGGCTATTTGGTGGGTCAACCTGGCAAAGGTTTGCAATGCATGTTCCACATGATGAACGAAGCCCGCATCGGCGTTGGCATTGCCGCCACAATGCTGGGCATGGTCGGCTATTACGCGTCGCTGGACTACGCGCGCAATCGCCCGCAAG
>ERZ724516.983-NODE-983-length-16906-cov-5.224734_pt1 | contig 16906 bp, 13 predicted proteins | sample MGYA00376049_ERZ724516 | MGnify/ENA primary metagenome ERZ724516 (study PRJEB28724, sample SAMN07190886) | activated sludge metagenome | isolation source: activated sludge of sewage treatment plant in Hong Hong | place: USA: Christiansburg, Virginia | collected... | reverse complement strand
GATCGAGCCGCTCGATACTCCGCTGACCGGAGGGCTGACGACGCTCGTCCTGCCGCTGGACGGGGCCGATCCCATGGCCATCGCCAGCGGGCTTGCCGGGGCCGACTGGCTGCTGGTCGCCAGTCGCCGCAACTGGGCCGTCCTGCCCCGCGTCCCGCATGAGGCGCCCCTGGCCTGCGGCTATTACCTGACGCTCTTGCGCGGGGACCTGGGCTTTCGCCCGGTCGCCAGTTTCCGCCGCGCAGCACCTTTTGGCCCGCTGTTGGAGCCTGGGCTGGCCGCCGAGGAAACCCGCACCGTGTTCGACCGCCCCACGCTGACCCTGATGCGCAACGACCTGCGGCTGGACGCAGGCACCTTGGCCGCGCGGATCGCCGCCCCGGCCAATCCGGCCGACTGCACGCCGCACACGCTTGGCGCGCTGTGGAGCCGTCCGCGATGATCGGCAGCCTGCCCCCCGACCACTGGGCGAGCGTCCTGCGCTGGCTGGTCTGGCTGGGGCTGGCCGGCGTGCTGGCGCGACCGCTGGTCCTGCGGCTGATGCCGGGGGCGGGCGGCGGCTGGATCATGGCCAAGCTTCTGGCCTGGCTGGTCGCGGGCTGGGTGCCGTGGGTGCTGGCCTCGTTCCACATCCTGCCGTTCGACCGCTCGTCCATGGCCGGGGTGCTGGTGCTGGCGCTGGTCGCCCTGCGCCTGGGGCTTGGCCCGCGCGACCTGCGCGGGGCGCTGACGGTCGAGGCCGCGTTCCTGATCCCGTTCTGGCTGGGCCTGGCCGCCAAGCTGTCGCATCCCGAGCTGACGGGGCTGGAAAAGTTCACCGACATGGGGTTTCTGTCGGCGGCGATGCGGACCGACTGGATGCCGCCCCAGGATGCCTGGTTCGCGGGGCATGCGCTGAACTACTACTATGTCGGGCAGGCGATGGTCGGGGCCTGGGGCAACCTGGCCGGAGTGTCGCCAGACCACGCCTATCCGCTTGCCATGGCCACGATCTTTGCGCTGACCGGGCTGGGAACCTTTCACATCGTCCTGCGGCTGGCCGCCCCCTGGGGCGCGCGGCTGGCGGGGGTGCTTGGCGCGCTGGCGGCGGCTGTGACCGTCTATGGCGGCAACGGGCATTCGGTGCTGTACCAACTGTTCCGGGGCTGGATGCCGACCACCAAGGCCGAGTTCTACTATCCCGATTCGACCCGCTTCATCGGGTTCGACCCTGACACGCTGGACAAGGCCTTTACCGAATTCTTCGCCTATGGCATCGCGGCGGGCGATCTGCATGCGCATCTGGTGGCGACGCCGCTGTTCCTGCTGGCCGTGGCCCTGGTGCTGGCGATCCTGCGGCGCGGGCTGGCGGGAGAGATGCCCCTGCCCCTGCAGTCGGTGGCCTTTGGCTGGACGCTGGGGCTGGGGCTGATGATGAACAGCTGGGATCTGGCGATCATCGGGCTGGTCGCCGTGCTGGCGCTGGCCGTGGTGCTGTCGCGGCCCAGCGGCGGGACGATGCCGCCCGTCGCCCTGCGCGCCGATCTGCTGGGGGCGGCGGCGGTTCTGGCCTTTTGCGCGGCCGCACTGACGGCGGCGCCCTTTCTGGCCAGTTTCCGGCCCTTTGCCAATGGCATCCTGCCGGTCGTGTTCCGCACCCCCCTGTGGCAGCTTCTGGTGATCTACGCCCATGTCCTGCCGGCCCTGCTGCTGATCCCGGTCCTTGCCTTTCGTCGGGGGCAGACCCTGCCGCTGTTGCCCATCGCAGTGGTCGCCGTGGCCGGGCTGCTTTTGGTCGCGATCCCCGAGGTCGTCTTCCTGAAAGACATCTACGGCGATGACCATGCCCGGGCCAACACCATGTTCAAGCTGACGTTTCGCGCCCAGGCCCTGCTGGTGATCGCGGCCTCGGCAGCGCTGGCGCCCGCCTTGGCCCGGGGGCGGATCTGGACCGCTGCCGCCCTTGTCGCCATGGTTCCGCTGGGGCTGACGCTGTCCTACCTGCCCCATGTCCATTCCCCGCCCTCGGTCATCCGCAGTCTGGACGGGCTGGCCTTCCTGGGCGACGAGCGTGCGCTGGTCGAGGCCGCGCGCGACCTGCCCCTTGCCCCCGGCGAGGCGCTGGTCGAAGCGACGGGTCAGGCCTTCACCGACACCTCGCGGGTGTCGGCGCTGACCGGCCAGCCTGCGGTGATCGGCTGGGCCGGGCACGAATGGCTGTGGCGCAACGACGTGGGGGCGGCCTATGACCGGGCGAACGACATCGACCGGTTCTACACCACCACGGATCACGCCGAGCGCTGCCGCATCCAGGCGCGCTATGGCATCCGCTATATCGTGATCGGCCGGATCGAGCGCCGCCAGTATCCGGCGCTGGACGAAGGGGGGCTGACCGGGCTTGGCGTGCCGGTCTACAGCGGTCCGGGTGGCGTCATTCTGCAGGTGGCCCCGGAAAACTGCCCCGGCTAGGGCGACCTGGGGTCAAAGGATCGCAAGGCCAAGGAACTTGGCCCCCAAGTGCGGGTCGGTCGTTGCCTGCGGGGCGCATTCTCTGCTAGGCTGCGTTGGAACTTGGGTGGTGGGACAGGGCGCGTCAGATGAAGCTTGAGACGACCTTCAGGGCTGGTCCCGTGGCTGTCGGCATCTTCTGTGCCGCGCTGACCTGTGCGACCCTGCCTGTCGGCGCGCAAACCGTGACGGCAACGGCAACCGCAACGCCCACGGATACCCCAACGGCAACGCCGACCAATACCGCGACCGCGACGCCCACGAACACGCCCACGAACACGCCCATCGCGCCAACCAACACAGCGACGGCCACCCCGACGGAAACTCCGGTTGCGCCGACAAACACCGCGACGGCCACCCCGACGGAAACTCCGGTTGCGCCGACAAACACCGCGACGGCCACGCCGACCGACACGGTCACAGCCACTGCAACAGCCACGCCGACCGACACCGTCACGGCCACCGCGACGGCCACGCCAACCGATACCATCACCGCCACAGTGACGGCCACACCGACCGATACGGTCACCGCGACACCGACCGACACCGCGACGATCATCCCGACTGCGATTCCGACTGACACCGTGACCGCGACGGCAACCTCGACCCCCGTTGATGTGCCGGTCGTGCCAGGCGCCGGGGGACCGGGCGGGTCGTTGCCGATGACGCTGCTGGCGGCCCTGGTGGCGCTGGCCGCGCTGCTGTTGTGGGCGCGGCGCAGCCCCTCGGCCTGAGCGGCGTCAGCCCGCCGCCACCGCGAACAGGACCAGCACCACACATCCGGCGGTCAGGCTGGCCGGGTCCTTCAGCGCAAAGACGATCGGATCGCTGTGCAGACGGCCCTGCCCGACCAGCCGCCAGACATGGCCAAGCCAGACCAGCACCACCCCGCCCGCCAGCATCAGCCAGCCCGGTTGCGCGTAAAGCCCGCGCGCCGAAGCATCGGTCAGGTAGACCAGCAGCACCGCCGCCGAGGCCAGCGCCGCCAGCAGGCCAAGCGCCACCAGACGGCGGCGATGCGGCAGCCGGTAGCCCCGGCGCTGCGGCAGCGGCAAGGTGCCCGCCGCGACGCCTCCCAGCTCTGCCGCCCGTTTGGCCAGCGCAAGCGAGGTGAAGACGCAGGCGCCATAGCCCAGCAGCCAGCCAGAGACCGCGATCCCGGTCGCCTCACCGCCAGCCAGAAGCCGCAGCGAGTAAAGCCCGACCAGACCGGCGATATCAATCCCCGGCAGGGTCTTCAGCCGCGCGGAATAGGCCAGCGAGCCAAGAGCATAGACCGCCAGCACCGTGGCCACGCCCGCAACCAGCGCCAGCCCCAGTCCCGGTAGCGCAAGGACTGCGGCCAGCCCGACGGCCTGACCGGGCGACAGCCGCCGGCTGGCCAGGGGGCGGTGGCGCTTGACCGGATGGGCGCGGTCGTCCTGCACGTCCATCAGATCGTTGGTCAGGTAGACGGCCGAGCTGCACAGGCAGAACGCCGCAAAGGCCAGCGCCGCCGCTGCCCAAAGCGCAGGCTCTGTCCAGCGATGCGCGGCCAGGATCGGCACGAACACCAGAAGGTTCTTGACCCAGTGGTGCGGGCGCAGGGCCTGGACCAGCGTCCCGGCAAACGGCTGGGGATCAGCCATGCGCCGCCCCGACACGCACCAGGGCCGCGATCCGCCGCCCTTCGCGCACGGCATGGTTGGTGCCGCGATCCTCGGGGTAGATCTGTGCCATCGAGGCCAGGTAAAGTCCGGGCAGCAGACCCTGGTGGGGCGGGATCAGGGTGGAATAGTGCCGTTCGACCACGGGCTGCGCCCAGGGCGCGCGCCAGACGTGAAAGCGCTGCACCCAGTCGCGCTGAAACGCCGGAAACATCCGCTGCAGATGGGGGACCGAGAACTGCAGCACCTGATCGTCGGTCATCCGGTAGAGCGCGTCGGTTTCCGGCAGGTATTTCGACAGGTAGACGATGTGGCGTCCACCATAGCTGGCCGCATTTTCAAAGTTCGTATGTTCGATCACGCCGACATAGGGAAAGCCCGGATCGTTGACGTTGGTCCAGTAGGTCGACCCCAAGGCGCGATCCAGTTCAAGGACAAGGCAAATGTTCGCAAGATACGGAATCCGCCGCAGCATCGCCAGGTCATCGGGCGTCGCCTGCCCGGCCGGTTCCAGCATGTCGGCCACCAGCGCGGGTGCGGGGGTGGCGATGACGGCGGACCCGGTCACCTGACCCCAGGGGCCCTGGGCGACCCAGTCCGCCCCGCGCCGTTCCAGTCGGGTGACCGGTGCGTTGGTCCGCACCTCGCCCCCCGCCGCGAGAATGGCCTTGGCGGTTTCCTCGGCCAGCCGGGCGAAAGAGCCCTTGAAATAGGCCAGCCGCTCCTCTCCCTTCTTGCCGCGCGAGCCGCCGCGCAGCTTCAGCTTGTTCCAGAACCACACCGCCGAGACGGTGTCGGCGTAGGGTCCGAACTTGCCTTTCAAAAGCGGTTCCCACATCACGCGCCAGACCCGGTCGCCCCCCAGCTTTCGCAGCCAGTCTGCCGCCGTCACGCCCTCTAGCGCGCGCCAGTCGCGGACCATCCGGGCACGCGGGATCATCAGGCCAAGGCGGATGCGGTCCACGAACGGCAGCGCGGAAAACCGCAAAAGGTCCAGCGGCGAGGACAAGCGGAACAGGCTGTCGTTGTACCAGACCCCGGTCGCGGTGGCGCGCAGGGTAATGTCGGCGGACAGCCCAAGCTCGTCCACCAGGCGCATGATCTCGTGGTCCGAGGTGAACCAGTGGTGGTAGAATCGGTCCAGCCGGTCACCGTCCGTGTCAAACGCCCCGGCCAGCCCGCCGACATGGGCATCCGCGTCCAGCACGGTGACCGGCACCCCGGCGCGGGCCAGGTCGAACGCGGCGGCAAGCCCGGTGAAGCCCGCCCCGATCACAAGGACCCTGCCCGTCATGCCTGCCCCCGGTTCAGCCGCCAGACCAGAAGGCAGATGCCGCCCAGGATCGAGGCGGGAACGTAGAAATACAGGTGCACCAGCACGGCAAAGGCCGTAGCCGCAGCGGTTGAATTGCCGCCCGCCTTGGCAGCGGCAATCGCGAAGTAGTCGAAGGTCCCGATATAGCCGGGGGTAGAGGGCAACAGCGTCGCCAGCGTGCCGACCGGCATCGCAAGCCAGGCCGCCTCGGGGACGACCATCGCCGGGATCGCCTTGGCCACAGCCCAGTAGACCGCGCCCTCGCAGGTCCAGACCAGCGCCGAGGCGGCAATCAGCCCAAGCATCCGGCGGCCCTGCGACAGGGTCACCAGCGTGTCGATCAGCGGCCCCGAAAACCCGGCCAGCCGGTCGGCGACGGCGGGACTTGCGCGCCGGGCCAGCCGTTCCACGCCGCGCGCCAAAGGCCGCAAAGCTCCGGGGACCAGCAACAGCCCCAGCGCGACCAGGCCAAGCCCGACCAGCAACGACGCGCCGACCCCCAGAAGACCCATGGCCCCGTCACGCGGCGCCAGCACCAGGATCGCCAGCCCGACGGCCAGAAGCACGGTCAGCAGGTCCAGAAGACGCTCGGCCAGCACGGTTGCGGTGACGGTCCCGGTGTCAACGGCCAGCCAGCGGCTGAAGGCCAGGCAGCGCAGCACGTCGCCCAACCGGAACGGCAGCACATTGTTCGCGGCGATCGACCCCAGGAAGGGAACCGCGCAGCGCCAGAACCCAAGGTCAGGATTGGCGACCGCCAGCATCGCCCGCCAGCGCAGGACCCGGACGGTATAGCCCAAGGCCCAGAACACAAAGCCCAGCGCCAGCCAGCGCAGATCGGGCGAGCGCAACGCCTCGGCCAGCGCAGAGCGGTCCAGATCCCGCAGGATCAGCCACAGGAACAGGCCCGCCAGCGCGATCCCGACCGCAAACTGCCCCCAGCGGCTCATTCGCGAGGCGGCTCGTCAAAGCCCAGCTTCTCGGCGATCACATACAGCGGCCGCCGCTTTACCTCGCTGTAGATCCGCCCGACATATTCGCCCAGAATCCCCAGGCACAAAAGCTGCACCCCGCCCATGAACAGCACCGCGATCATCAGGGCCGTCCAGCCTTCGACCCAGGTCGACGTGAAGATGCGCATGAAAAGCGCATAGCCGATGCCGATCAGGGCCAGGCTTGCCGCCAGCAGGCCAAGCGCGATGGAAAGCTGCAAGGGTTTGATCGAAAAAGACAATATCCCATCGGCCGCAAAACGGATCATCTTGCGCAGCGGGTATTTGGTGTTTCCGGCGAACCGTTCGGGCCGCTCGTACGGGACCTGCGTCTGCCGAAAGCCAACCCAGCTGACCATGCCGCGGATAAAGCGGTGGCGTTCCGGCATCTGGCGCAGAACGTCGACGACACGGCGGCTCATCAGCCGGAAATCCCCGGTGTCGCTGGGGATCGGCACTTCGGACAAGCGGTTGATCGTGGCATAGAACATTCGCGCCGTCACCCGCTTGACCAGGCTGTCGGCCCGGCGCGAGCTACGGGTGCCATAGACGACGTCGAACCCGTCGCGCCACAGGTCCACCATGCGCGCCACCACTTCCGGCGGGTCCTGCAGGTCGGCGTCCATCAGGACCACCGCATCACCCTGCGCCAGTTCGATCCCCGCCGTGACCGCGATCTGCTGGCCGAAGTTGCGGGCAAAGCGCAAGAGCCGGATGCGGTCGTCCCGGGCCGCCGCGTCGCGCAGGATCGCCGCCGTCCGGTCGCGAGAGCCGTCATCGACAAAGACGAATTCGAACCGGACCCCGGACTGCGCCGCCGCCATCGCAGACAGGCGCGACAGGGTTTCGGCCAGAACGTCCTCTTCGTCGAAACAGGGCAGCACGACCGAGATCAGGGGAACGGTGCCGCCGGTCGGGACCGCAGCCCGGGTTGCGGTCGTGTCAAGCAAAGGCGTGGCCATCCGGTGCGGTCCCTGGGTCAGGCTGGCCCCCCCAAGGACGGGGACGGGCCGCAGCCAAAGACTAGGCGCAGATCCCGACAAGGTCCAGCGCGGCCAAGCCTTGCGGTGTAGTGGAAGGTGTCGTGGAAGGTGTGGGGGCCGGTCGGGTCCCGGCGGTGCGAGGGACATCGGGTCCCCGCACGAGATCCGCAAGTGCCTGGACCGGCAAGGCTGGAAAAGGAACGTCGTCGGCCAGAGCGGTCCGGCCGACGACGTTCTCTGGAGATCAGAACGACAGCGACTGTTCGACGTTCTTGACCTGAACGCGCGACATGCCGAGGTTCGCCGACTTGCGGTCAAGGACAACGTAGATGAACACGGTCGGCGTCTTTTCCATCGGGCGGATCAGGTGATACTGCTTGCCCAGCGTGATCAGGATGTCTTCGATGCTGTCGTTCAGCTTCAGCAGGCTGATCGCGTTCAGCTTGGCCTTGACCACCTCGGTGTTGGCGGCGGCGGCGCTTTCAATGTCGAACGACCCGCTGCCTTCCGACGCCATCATCAGCCCGGTCTCGCTGTCCACCAGACAGGCCGCGATGAAGCCGCCGATTTCGTTCAGTGCCTTGATATTGATAGCCATCTTCAGTCTCCATAAGGGGAATTGTTCCCCGGTCAAAAGCGCCAACTGCGGACAATCCGCGAGGTCAGGCGCGGGTTAGTCGCCGATGGTGCACCAGGGCCCGGCGGCGAAATCCTTCAGGTCGTCGTGAACCTGCGTCACAAGCCGTGCGGCATCCCATGTCGCGTCCTCTGGCCCCTTCAGTGCCAGGGTCAGGACGGACAGGTGATCCGCGTCCAGTCGTGCAGAGCTGCGCAGGGCCGTCTTGACCTGGTGAAACTGGTCATTCAGGTCCTTTCGCGATGTCTGGGCCGGATCCATGTCCCGCAGGCGGCGGGCGAAGTCCTGCACGATCCGCGTCACCGACGCCGCAGGGTCGGATTGCGATTGCTTTGGTGCCTTCACCGCCTTTTTCCGGGCAGGAGCGGGCGGCGGCGCGCTTGCCGGAGCGGTCAGCAAAAGCGTCTTCCGGCGTTCGGCACATCTGGTGGCAGCGACCAGGATCGACGCGGCCAGCGCATCTTGCAGGTCGGCAAGACCGCTGGCGTGACGCAGGGCCTCGCGCTCTGCCGCTGGGGTGGCTGGCAGCGCCGTCTTGGCCTGAAGCGCGCTGACCGGCAGCACCGCCGCAAAGCTGTCCGCCGTGTCCAGCTTGCAGCGGCGCAGGACCTTGGCGACATCCGCCTGGCTGCGCATGGTGTCGGCCCGGGTCAGCGCAAGAAGGCTTGGCGCGCGGGTCGCTTGCGGCACGCGGTTCCAGAAGGCGCGTTCGGTCTGTCGCCAGGCCTGGTTGATCGGCGAACACCAGACCACGAAGTCGACGTATTTGAGCATTTCCTCGACGATGACCGTGGTCATGCGCGGGTCGGAAATGCCGGGGGTGTCGATGATATCGACCTTGGCCAGCAGGGCGGCGTTGCATTCGACCCGGATGCACAGAAAATCCATCGCGCGGTCGCGGGTCAGATCCGCGATCTCCAGGTCCAGAAGTGCGCCGGCAAAGGTCAGGCCCTGCAGGCGCAAAGTGTCGCCGTGGGTGATCCAGACGGCGGGCAGGTCGGTTGCGGTCACGCGCGTCGGCAGCAGGCTTTGGCCCAGCAGCGCGTTCAGAAGCGCAGACTTTCCGGCACTGTATTCGCCCATCAGGGCAAAGCTGGGCCGCCGCGCGAACCAGGCCGCCAACTGCCCCGAGGCCAGCGCGTCAATGGTCAGGCTCATTTGGCCAGACCCCGAAAGTCGCCGGACAGGGCCTCGGTCTGGGCCTGCAGTTCGGACAGCAGCCCCTTCAGCGCCACAAGGCGACGCTGGACCTCGATCTCGACGCCCAGCCTTTGCCGCGCTTCAGAGCCGCGTTGCGGCCCGTCCAGCAAGGCAAGCTGTTGCAGCGTTTCAAGATGGCCGGTGAGAAAGTCGTTCAGCACGGCGCGTGACTGGCTGACAAAGGTCACCACCTGGACATCCCGCATGTCGGCAAGGAAATCGACCATCTCGGCGACGACCGTTTCCGAGAACCGGCGGACAAGCGGCCCCGACCCGGTCGCCTTCAGCAGTCAGGCGCCGATCCAGCTGGTCTTCATGTCGATCGTCATTGTCCGCATCAGCGATGCTGGCGGCTTTGGCTCGACCGCGCGGGGCGCGCGGACGGCGAAAAGCTGGCTCTGGTTCGCCAGAATCTCGGAATAGGTGGCTTCCACCGCAGCGCCTGCACGCGCGTAGATTGCGCCGACTTCGGCCGTCGCCTGGGCGATCAGGCGGTGAAACGCATCATTCAGCCGTTCGCGCAGGCGTTCGGTATCGGGGGTCCAGTCGGCCACCCGGCCACCCGCGTCCAGCAAGGCCCGAAGCTGGTCCGATCCTTCGTCGATGAAGGTGCGGAAGGCGGCGGACATCGGCAAGAGCATCCGCTCGGCAATGTTGTCGGACAGGCTTGCACAGTCGTCGTCCAGACGCTGACGCAGGTCGGCCAGGCCGTCGATCATGGCCGACATGTCCAGATCGGCCTTCAGCGGCATCTCTCCGTCGATGATCTGGGACAGAAGCAGCACCGACTGGTTCGCAAGGTTGATGCCTTCGGCAAGTAGGTCGGCCGCAAACGGCGCGCCGACCTTTGTCGTCGACTTGTGCGCCAGCAGCGCCTTCAGTTCGTGAAGCCCGGAGAGATCCCGGATCTTGTCCAGGCTGTAGGGCGGCTGGCCCAGAAGAAGCTTGCCGTCCGAGCCTTCCCGCCTGGCGCGCTGCAGCCGTGCCTAGGCCAGGGCGGCCAGCTTGTGCCGGGCGGGCGCTGGCATGTCGGCTTCGGTGTCGGTCAACGCATGTTCGGCCCACAAGGCGCTGCCGTAGACGATCGGCAGGTTCCCCCTGATCCCTTTCGACGTAAGGATTCCGCGGATGAAGCCGTCGATCTCGCGGATCTGTTCGTCCGGGCGTTCAAGTTCGTCGATGCGGTTGACGAAAAGGACCACCTGTTCGGACTGCAGGGCCAGAAGGATCCGCATCAGGCCAAGATCGACCGAGCTGAAGGCCTGATGCGCGCTAAGGACGACGACGCAGATGTCGGATTGCGACAGCGTGGCCAGCGTGGCGCGCTCTCGGGCCAGGAAGGGATCGTTGACACCGGGCGTGTCGCTGATCGTCATCGGAAGCCCGATGCCCGCCTGGTCGATGTAAAGCTCGGCCGATTTTGTCACATCGGCATAGCGGCCACCCGGAGTGCCCTCGGCCTGCTCTTCGCCAAGGCAGACGTATTTCTCCAGGATCTGCGTGCTGAAGCCGTTGAAGCGATGCTGCGAGCCAAGCAGCAGGCTGAAATTCGCGCCCAGACGCGCTTCGGTGCGCTGCTTCATCTCGGTGACCTGGCGGCGCATTTCGGCCAGTTCGGCGGTGAAATCCGCCCGCCCTGCCAGTTCGCCAAGACGCCCGCCCGATTGTGTCAGCCCGGCCCAGTCCTCGGCGGTGCAAAAGCTGAAGATCGCCGTCGTGCCACGGGGCTTTGGGGTGTTGATGTGGATCGACGTGACCACAGAGGTCCACGGGTTCACGTCAGAGGGCAACATGCCGGGCATGCCGGTGACGGCATTGGTCAGCATCGTCTTGCCGGCCTTGACCTGGCCGATCAGCGCGACCTGGGTCCGAAAGGATTCGGCTTCGCGCAAAAGGGCCGTCGCGGCCGCAAGGTGGTCGGGAACGACCATCGTCTCCAGCCGGGTCAGCAGCGACCTGATCGACGCCAGATGCGCGTCCAGCCGGATCACGCCTGTATCAGTCGAGCTGGTCGACCCGCCAAGGTAGTGGCCCAGCGACCGCTGGGCGACCATCGGACCGGCTTCATCATTGGCGATCTTTTCCGCCGTACACTTGTTCATCTCACACTCCAGGCCGGGGCGCACTTACGCGCCAGGCCATATCTACCCGGGACACCGCCAACACAGCGGTTCCGGAACGGTTCAGGATTTGCAGGCGGCTGCCATCGACACACCCTGCCGCCTGCAGGCGTTGGACTATGGCCATCGCAAGGCCAAGGTCGGCCATCCGGACGCCCGGCGGGCCACTTCTGGGCCAGGATGAGGCAGCATGGACGATGTCGGTGTCATCATGGCCCAGACCGAACAGGCTGGTCACGGCGTGCAGCGGTCCCGGATCGCGCAAGGGGTCCGCCGTCAAGCTGTAGCGCAGGCCACGGCCCGATTGCAGCGCGTCACCGATCGTTCGGCGCAGGTCGTCAACGGTCCGTCCCCCCTCCAGACGAAATCCGTCGCGACTGGCCTGCACGCGCACAAGCTCTCCTGCATCCAGGACCAGATCGCGCGGGGCTTCTGCCCGGGCCAGCCGGGACGCAAGCGCCCAAAGCGTCCGTTCGACCGGCGCGTCAAGGCGCGGCGCGGGGGCGGCACCGGCGGGAAGATCCGGAACCTCGCGCAAGGAGGGCATGAGCAGGCCAAGGTTCAGGCCGGGCCGCCCCTCGACCAGGACCGATCCCGCAGCGGTCCAGCTGCGGTCGTGGGTTTTCAGAACCATGATCCGGGCGTCGGAAATCCGCCCCCTGAATCCCAGACCGCAGCGACTTCCGCTGACTGCCGGTTCGGCTGCGACCCTACGCCAAGCGTTGCCGGTTCTGCCTTGGCAAAGTCCAGATGATAGGCCGCCATGAACTCGGTCGTTCGGCAAACTGGCCAGTCTTCAATCCGCATGTTTCCCTTTGGCCCCCCAGCCTGGGCGGAGCGATAAGGGTCCAATAACGCTGAGCTTGGGAAACAAATTGATCAAAATAAGTCATACTATATTCAGAGAGTTGCGACAGGATCGCAGCCCACAATTCTAAGTTGCAATGTGCCCCGGCGTCAGGTGCTGACAGGCGTGCCGGGCGCTGTCGGGACCGTTGGAAAGACCGCTGATCCGTCGGCGGACCGCCGGGACGGAATCAGGTCGCGGTGCCGTCAGTGGTTGTGCCTGGGCAGACGCGCTGCAACGGCGCGGAACCCCTTGGCTGACCGCAGGACCGCGCCGTCGGACAACTGACCGACCTCGTTGCGGTAGATCTTTTGCCACGGGGTCTGGCTTTCGGGGACAGCACCCGGCACATCGGACTGACGCGCTGCGATTTCTTCAGCGCTTACAAGGGCATCGCAGCGTCCCTGAACCAGGTCCACCCGCAGGATGTCGCCGGTCCTCAGCCAGGAAAGCCCCCCGCCCGCAGCACTTTCCGGCGAGGCGTGGACGATCGACGGGCTGGCCGACGTGCCGGACTGTCGCCCGTCGCCGATGGTCGGCAGGCTGGTGATCCCGCGCCGGATCAGGGCGTCGGGTGGCTGCATGTTGACCACCTCGGCGGACCCGGGCCAACCGATCGGACCGGCCCCCCGGATGACAAGGATGCACTGTTCGTCGATCTGCAGCGCAGGATCGTTGATGCGGGCGTGATAGTCCTCGGCCCCGTCGAAGACCACGGCGCGGCCCTCAAAGCGGTTCTCCTGTCCGGGCGTCGACAGGTAGCGGGCGCGAAACTCGTCCGAGATCACGCTGGTCTTGAGGATCGCAAAGTCGAAGAGATTGCCGGTCAGCACCTGAAACCCGGCCCGTTCCCGCAAGGGGGTGGCGAAGGGGTGGATGACCTCGCGGTCGGTCGCGGCACGTCCGGCAAGGTTGTCGGCCATGATCCGGCCCGTCACGGTCGGACAGGTCCCGTCCAGCTTGCCCGCCGCAAGAAGTTCCGCCATCACCGCCGGAACCCCCCCGGCCCGGTGAAAGCGTTCGCCCAGGAACCGGCCAGCCGGCTGGACATCCGCAAGCAGCGGGATGTTGTGGCCGTGGATCTGCCAGTCCTGCGGATCAAGATCGACCCCGGCGTGCAGCGCCATGGCCGCCAGGTGCGGCTGGGCGTTGGTGGACCCGCCAAGCGCGCTGTTGACGCGGATCGCGTTCAGAAACGCGGGCCGGGTCAGGATCTGGCTGGGGCGCAGGTCTTCACGGACGATGTCCACCGCGCGGCGGCCGGTGCGATAGGCCATCTGGCCGCGTTCGCGGTAGGCGGCGGGGATCGCGGCGCAGCCGGTCAGCGACATGCCCAACGCCTCGGCCATGGCGTTCATGGTGCTTGCCGTGCCCATCGTGTTGCAATGGCCAATGGACGGAGCGCTGTCCAGGGCGGCCTGCAGGAACTCTTCGCGGGTGATCTCGCCTGCCGCGTATTTCTGACGGCATTGCCAGATCACAGTCCCCGACCCCGTCAGTTCGCCGCGGGTATGGCTGTCCAGCATCGGGCCGCCGGACAAGACGATGGCGGGAATGTCCACGGTCGAGGCGGCCATGAGGGCGGCAGGCGTGGTCTTGTCGCAGCCGGTGGTCAGCACGACACCATCCAGCGGATACCCGTAAAGCACCTCTACCAGCCCCAGATAGGCCAGGTTGCGATCCAGCGCCGCAGTCGGGCGGCGGCAGTTTTCAAAGATCGGATGCATCGGAAATTCGATCGGGATGCCGCCTGCGTCGCGGATGCCCTCTTTCACCCGGGCTGCCAGGTCCAGATGGTGCCGGTTGCAGGGGGAAAGGTCGCTGCCCGATTGCGCGATGCCGATGATCGGGCGACCGGCGCGAAGTTCCTCGGGGGTCAGGCCATAGTTCATGAACCGCTCAAGATAGAGCGCGGCCATGTCGATATGGTCGGGGTTGTCGAACCAGTCCTGACTGCGCAGGCGGCGGGTCATGCCAGAACCCCGCGCCGGGCCAGGTTTTCCATCAATGCGCGGCTGCCGAAGGTCCAGGGCGCGACCTGGTCGCAGCGCTGCACGGTGTTGACCAGCTTGCCCAGGTGGTCCGAGGCGATAGTGACCCGGTCGCCCCAATGGTGCGTGAAGCCCTGGCCCGGCCCGTCCCGGTCCTTGGTCGGCGCGAACATGGTGCCAAGATACAGCATGACCCCGTCCGGATACTGGTGACTGCGGTTCAGCGTCTGCGCCACGATATCAGCCGGAGCGCGCGAGATCTGCCCCATGTCAGAGGCGTCCTGCAACAGGAACCCGTCCGCGCCCCGCACCTCCAGCCCGACCTCCAGCCGTTCCACTGCCGCCAGGTCAAAGCTGTCGTCAAAAAGCCGGATGAACGGCCCGATGGCTGCGCTGGCGTTGTTGTCCTTGGCCTTGCCCAAAAGCAGCGCCGAGCGCCCCTCGACATCGCGCAGGTTCACGTCGTTGCCCAAGGTCGCGCCGCAGATGCGCCCGGTAGAGGTGACGGCCAGCACGACCTCGGGTTCGGGGTTGTTCCAGGCGGATTTGGCATGGACGCCGATTTCCGCGCCGCAGCCGACAGCGGCCATCGGCGGGGCCTTGGTGAAGACCTCGGCATCCGGGCCGATCCCGACCTCCAGATACTGCGACCACATGCCAGCGGCCTGCAGCCTGGCCTTGACCGCCGCCGCAGCGTCGGACCCCGGCGTGATCCCGCGCAGCGATCCGCCCAGGATGCCCGCCAGATCGGCGCGGATCGCCTCGGCCCGGGCGGGATCGCCCTTGGCGCGTTCCTCGATCACCCGTTCGATCATTGATCCGGCAAAGGTCACCCCCGCCGCCTTGATCGCCTGCAGATCGCAGGGGGCCAGTAGCCGCCCGTGCCGCCCGGTCCCGTCGCCAAGGTTCAGGAACGCATCCACCGGGCCAAGGTGGGGATGTAGGTCCGACAGCGCCTGGATCAGGTCGTCACGGTCCAGAAGGCCGGAGAGGGTAGGCGACAGGGCGGTCAGATCGTAGATCTCGCCGTCACGGCACAACACCGGGCACGGCCCCCCCGCAGCATCGGACCAGACCCGCCCGACAAGCAGCGCGGCAGGGTCGGCAGGCAGGATGTCGGCAGCGGAAAGATGAAGTGGCATCGGTGTTCCCTGGTTATCCGGATTCGCGGTCCCCGCGACCATAAAGCAGAAGCATCGCAATGATCACGACGCCATAGATGATTTGCCGCAGCGCCTCGGGCATCTGCATGATCGACAGGACCGAGTTCAGAAGCACGATAAGGATCACCCCGATCAGCGTGCCGACATAGCGACCGCTGCCGCCCAGCACGTTGGTCCCGCCCAGCACCACCGCCGCAATGGCAGGCAGCAGGTAGGCGTTGCCCATGCCCTGATAGGCCTTGGCCGAGTATCCGGCCAACAGCACCCCCGCCATGGCGGCGCAGACCGACGACAGCACGAAGGCCCCGACAAGGACGGTTCTGGTCCGGATGCCCGAGAGATACGCCGCCAGTTCGCGCGTGCCGATGGCGTAAAGCGCGCGGCCAAAGCTGGTGCGTGCCAGCAGGAAGGCCACAAGGATGGAGACAGCCGCCCAGACATACAGCGCCAGCGGAACGCCAAGAACGCGGTCCTTGGCCAGCGCCAGCATCAGGAGCGTCGCCTGATCCTGTGGCGCAAAGCCCCCGGTCTGGGCGACGGTGACGCCGCGCAGGACGGTATCCATGCCCAGCGTGAAGATCATCGACGGCACCCGCAGCACCGCCACCCCTGCCCCGTTCATCAGACCCACGCACAGGCCAAACGCCAGCGCGGCCGGAATGGCCATCGGGCCGCCGATGGCCGTGCCGATCATTGCGGCCCCGGTCAGGGTGGCGGGGATCGACAGGTCGATATGCCCGGTCAGGATCACCGCCATCAGCCCGGCGGCGCAGATGCCAAGGAACGACCCGATCTGCAATTGCTGCAACAGGTAGGTCGGCTGCAACAGGGGGGCGGTCCCGTTCGTGGTCAGCGTATACCCGGTCCCCACGGCCAGGATCACCACGGTGAACCCCGACGCGATCAGAAGCGGCAGGTCTTCGCGCGACAGTCTCATCGAAACAGCTCCAGCCGGTTCTTGACCGAAAACGTCCGCCAGGCGCCGATGCTGACGGCTGTCAGCAGGACCAGCCCCTCGATCAGGGGTTGCAGCAGCGGCTCGATGTCCAGGATGCGGAAATAGAACGAGATCACCCGCAGGATCAGCGCCCCGACGATCGACGCAATGACCCCGCCGATCCCGCCCGCCAGCGCCGTGCCACCCAGCACGACAGCGGCGATGGAGTTCAGCGTATAGGCCCCGGCCTGCACGGTGTCGGCGTTGCCGGATGAGGTCTGCAGCGCAAGATAAAGCCCCGCACAGGCCGAAAAGAACCCGGCCAAGGTGAAGGCCGCCAGCTTGGCCCGGTTGATCGGCAGGCCCGAGACATAGGCCGCGCTCTCGGCCGATCCGATGGCATAGATCGTGCGCCCGGTGACCGTGCGCTTGAACGGTAGCCAGACAAGGGCCGCCGCGCCCAGCAGCAGGATCAGCGGCACGGGGATTTCGGCAAAGGGGGCCAGCCACCAGGCCTCGCCGCCCTGGGCCAGACTGTAGGTATCGGCGAAATCCCAGACCGTGTTGGTCAAGGCCCAGCCAAGGTCG
>ERZ724516.982-NODE-982-length-16918-cov-9.617150_pt1 | contig 16918 bp, 16 predicted proteins | sample MGYA00376049_ERZ724516 | MGnify/ENA primary metagenome ERZ724516 (study PRJEB28724, sample SAMN07190886) | activated sludge metagenome | isolation source: activated sludge of sewage treatment plant in Hong Hong | place: USA: Christiansburg, Virginia | collected... | reverse complement strand
AAATTCAACAATTGGATGTCATCATCGAAACCAAAACCAAAGACAATGTTTTTGTAAAAATGAAGGTTTCCGTACAATTTAAAGTCATTCAAGAAAAAGTCTACGATGCTTTTTACAAACTAGAATATCCGCACGATCAAGTAACCGCTTATGTTTTTGATGTGGTAAGAGCCGAAGTTCCAAAATTAAAATTGGATGATGTCTTTGAAAGAAAAGACGATATTGCCATCGCTGTAAAACGAGAATTAAACGAAGCCATGACGACTTATGGTTACGACATCATCAATACTTTGGTGACTGATATTGATCCGGATATTCAAGTGAAAAATGCAATGAACAGAATCAATGCAGCAGATCGAGAAAAAACTGCAGCTGAATTTGAAGCCGAAAGTTCTAGAATTCGAATTGTGGCCAAAGCGAAAGCAGAAGCTGAAAGTAAAAGATTGCAGGGACAAGGAATTGCAGATCAGCGTCGTGAAATTGCGCGCGGATTGGTAGAAAGTGTTGAAGTATTGAATAGCGTTGGAATCAATTCGCAAGAAGCTTCTGCGCTGATTGTGGTTACACAACATTACGATACTTTGCAAGCTATTGGTGCCGATGCCAATTCGAATTTAATTTTGTTACCTAATTCTCCGCAAGCTGGAAGTGATATGCTCAATAATATGGTAGCTTCCTTTAGCGCTTCAAACCAAGTAGGCGAAATGATGAAGAAAAACACTAAGAAATTAAAACCTAAAGCGGAGAATCGCCCACCAAGTTTACCAGAAAGTGAACCCGAAACTCCTGAAGAGGAAGCATAAAAAACCAAGAGTGCAAGAATTAAAAAAAATTCCTTGCATTATTGTCAACAATTTAAAACAAAAAAGAGGCTTAATCGCCTCTTTTTCTTTTCATAATCCATTTGATAATATACGGAATTGCGATGTTGATAATCGACATCACATTGTCTGAGAATAAGGTTTTATATGAACCTAAGAAACTCTTTATCATGCCTTGTGGTGTAAAGCTTTCTTTGGTTTTTTGTAGACATAAATTAAGTTTCTGATATTGGATTTCTTTTTCAAGTTTTAGGATTTCCAAATCTCGATCAATTTCAGCGTACGAAGCATACTTTTTTGGTTCCATACTTTAGTCGTTAAAAAAGATTTCTGAAAAATTCTCCATGATTTTGCCTTCCATAATTTTGTCTTTCACTAAAAATAAAAGTCCAGTGAAAACGGCGTAAACCCCGGCAACTATTAAAAACCCTAAGGAATAACTATCTAAAGCTTTACCAATGGCGAACGCTGCTGCCACAGAACAAAACAGCAAAACCATACTGAAACACAATAAGATTAAAGTAAATTTGAGAATCATGGTGGTCGACTTCATCGCGACTTTAAATCCCCACAATTTATAATAAGCCACACTGCTTTCTATATAAGCTTGTGCTTGTTCTTGAATGTCTTCAGTGTGTTCTTTTAATTCGTCAAAAGCCATACGCTTGATTTTTCTGTTGGGTTACTTCTGTAATTTGGCGTTTTGTTTTTTCAAATCGGCCAATTTGGTTTCAAGGAAAGAAATAACATCTTCGGTTTTGTGACTCATATTCGAAACCAAATCTTCGTAAGTTTCTTCTAAGTCGAATTTCGCATTTGAGATTTTTTCTTTCATTTCATCAGAAGCATTTTCAAATTTATGCTTCAAATCATTTTTAGCATCATCAAAACCATCTTTGATTTTTGCTCTGGTTTTCGATCCTTTATCTGGTGCAAATAAAATTCCAGCAACAGCTCCTAAAGCAGCTCCGACCAAAAGTGCAACTACGGTATTTCCTGTGTTATTTGACATGATTATAATTTTTAAAAATTTTACAATTATAAAGGTACGGCTTTATTAACAACAAACGGTTAACAACCCGTTAAAGTGTCTTTTTAAAAGCTAAAATTAAAAATAAGCGCTGTTAATAGACTGTTTGTAACCCAATCGACCACAATGTTGTTTTTTAAAAAAACACGCTTTAAAACAAGGCTAATAAAGTCATTTTTAATAGCTGTTTTCAATATGCTTTTTTATATCAATAGCTAATTTCAATAATAAGAAAAGCGTCTAAAATAAGACGCTTTTGATAGTTTAAAACAATGCTGGTTTTTTTATTGAACCGAATTCAAAAGTGAAATTACAGTTTCGTTTTTTTCAGTATTTTTTAGTTCGTTTAATTGAGGTTTGAAATTTTCAAAATTCGTTTTATCGTTAATCAAATTTTTGATGGTTTCTAAACGAACAAAAGAAGATTCACTTTTCATCGACATGGAATACAATTTATGAATGGTTTCCGTATCAAAATCAGATGGTTTTATTTTGTCTGAATATTTCAACATAAAATTCGCGAACAACAAAGAACTCTTATTGTTGTTGATGTTTTTCTTCAAAGCGTTTTGCAGCAAACTAAAATTTGAGATGGCTTGAATACTGTCGCCAATCATTTTTTCGACCGCATTTCTTTCTTCTTGACTTTCTACCTTGAAATATTTATTGATTTCTTTCAACGAATTGTTGATGTTATTTTCCTCTTTTTTCCCTTTTTCTTCCCAAGCATCTTTGAGTCCAACGGTTTTATTGAAAACCAATCCTTCAGCTACCGAATCTTTATCAACGGTAAAATAACCCAAACGTTGAAACTGAAATTTATCTTCGATTTGTGCCGTTTTCAAACTTGGCTCAAGATAACCTGTAACAATCTTCAAAGAATCTGGATTGACAAACTCCAAAAAGTCTTTTTCTTTATGCGTATCTGGTGCTTCATCTACAAACAAGCGATCGTACAATCGCACTTCAGCTGGCACAGCATGTTCTATTGAAACCCAATGCAATGTTCCTGAAACCTTACGTTGACTGGCTTCAGAACCACTTCCACTCAAACTATCGGTATCGTAAGTCGCATGAATTTCGGTAATATTTCCAGTTGCATCTTTAACAACACTTTCGCCTTTGATAATGTAAGCATTTTTCAAACGCACTTCTTTTCCGATACTCAAACGGAAAAATTTCGCTGGTGCTTCTTCTAAAAAATCTTCTCTTTCGATGTATAGTGCTTTAGAAAAAGGCACTTTTCTGTAACCGGCTTCTTCGTCTTCTTGGTTGTTTTCTGCATCAAGCCATTCGACTTTTCCTTCCGGGTAATTCGTAATCACCAATTTTACTGGATCTAAAACTGCCATAACTCTTGGCGCTGTTTTGTTTAAATCTTCTCGAATGCAAAACTCTAAAACCGAAACATCAATGAGATTGTCTCGTTTGGCAATTCCGATAGTATGTGCAAAATTCCGTATAGAAGCTGGCGTATAACCGCGTCTTCGCAAACCAGAAATCGTAGACATTCTCGGGTCATCCCAACCATTGACAAAATTTTCTTTGACCAATTGCATCAACTTTCTTTTGCTTACCACAGTGTGACTTAAGTTTCTGCGGGCGAATTCTCTTTGTTTAGGACGAATTAAATTGTCATCATAAATTTGATCTAGAAACCAATCGTACAATTCACGGTGTGGTAAAAATTCAAGTGTGCAAAACGAATGGGATATTTGTTCTATGTAATCACTTTCACCATGCGCCCAATCGTACATCGGATAAATGCACCAAGTATCACCTGTTCTATGGTGATGCTTATGAAGAATACGGTACATAATCGGATCGCGCATGAGCATGTTGGTCGATTTCATATCGATTTTAGCGCGTAGAATATGCGTTCCTTCTTCGAATTCGCCATTTTTCATGCGTTCGAAAAGGTCTAAATTTTCTGCTACAGAGCGGTTTCGAAATGGACTGTCTACACCAACTGTTGAAGGTGTTCCTTTTTGAATAGCCATTTCCTCAGAAGTTTGACTGTCGACATAAGCTTTACCTTGCTTGATAAACTCAATCGTCCAATCATACAACTGTTGAAAATAATCTGAAGCATAACGTTCTTCTGCCCATTGATAACCCAACCATTGCACATCGCGTTTGATGGCGTCCACAAATTCCTGTTCTTCTTTGGCTGGATTTGTATCATCAAAACGCAGGTTGACAGGTGCTTGATAATCGATTCCCAATCCAAAGTTCAAAGCAATCGCGCTGGCGTGACCCAAATGCAAATAGCCGTTAGGTTCAGGAGGAAAACGAAAACGCAATTTGTCTTTCGACAAGCCATTTTTCAGATCTTCTTCAATAATTTGTTCGATAAAATTCAGTGATTTTTCTTCGGTTGACATACTCAAAATTTTGAGTCGCAAAGTTATCAAAATTGTTGGTAATTTGGTTATGCGTTAAAATGGTAATTTGTACTTTTATCGAATAAACATATAACCACATCCACGAACAAACATACCATGGGAAATATCAAACTTAAAAACATCAGAACCTACTCCTATCACGGCTGTTTGATAGAAGAGGGAAAAATCGGATCTGATTATACTGTTGATTTGGAGATAAAAACGGACTTAAGAAAATCTTCTATCAGTGATAATCTTGAAGATACCGTAGATTATGTGCTTTTAAATCGAATTGTGACGGAAGAAATGAACATCCGATCAAAGTTGTTAGAGCATGTTGCACATCGCATTATTGCTAGAATTTTTAAGGAAGTTCCGTCGATTTCTAGAATTATTTTAGGGGTTTCAAAACTTAATCCACCTATTGGTGGTGATGTTGAAGCGGTTACGATTGAAATGGAAGAATATAGAAATTAATAGATTTCAGAGTTAAACATTTTCTGAATAATTTCAACATTTAAAATTTAGAATTCAAAATAATTTATTAAGTTTGCCCACCAATATTAATTGGCGTCGTGGCCGAGCGGCTAGGCTGGGCTCTGCAAAAGCTCCTACTCCGGTTCGAATCCGGACGATGCCTCTAAAACCTTCAAAGTAATTTGGAGGTTTTTTTGTTTTAATTTTTTAGAAAAAATTGATTAAAGTGATGTTAGAATCCATAGTATACCTTTAAAGTAATTTGGAGGTTTTTTGTTTTAAATTTTGAGTAAAATTTGATTAAAGGGCATTTCGAATCCGAACGATACCTCTCAAAAAAAGCCTCTCATATTTGAGAGGTTTTTTTATTTCTACTGAAAAAATTCAATCTTATTCTATCTTCTCTAAAGCTTTCTTTACTAATTTTTGTTCGCTTGGAAACCAACCTTGAAACATCAAAGTCAAACCGAAAATTACCAAAAGTATGCTGATGATTTTTTTGATTTTTAAAATATTCGTAGGCGTCATTTGGCTTCTTAATTGTTTGGCTAGGAGTATTTTTCCAATATCGACGAGTAAATAAGTCAATAAAACTGTGGTGAAAAAAGTAACCATTCTTGAGGTTTCTAAGGCTAATTTTGGTCCGATAGTAATCAAAATCATAAACCAAAATAAAAGCACCCCAACATTGATAAAATTTAGAAAAAAACCTTTGAGAAATAAACTGAGATAATTCTTTTTTATAAGTTCTTCGACTGCAATTTCATCAACTTTTTTACTGACTTTTTTTAATTTTAAAAAAGAAATGATGCCATAAGTAAGCATCATAATACCTCCAAAAATAAAAATAGCCGGGTCGTTTTTGATACTTTGAATCAATCGATAACTACTAAAATAGGCTACGGCTATAAACAAAATGTCAGCCAACACTACACCAAGATCAAATACAAAAGCAGCTCTAAATCCTTTTACAGCACTGGTTTCTAGTAACACAAAAAAAACGGGACCTACCAGAAAACTTAAAAAAATACCCAAAGGAATTCCGGTAATAATATCTTCAATCATGGATGGTTTTTATGTAAAAATAATAATATTTCCGATTATTCTTCTTTCTCATAAATTTTTCCGCCAGCAATGATTTTTTTATCAACTTGTTTTGGGTTTCCGTAAATGGTTATTTTGCCACCAGCTCTGACTTTGGCATCAACATAATCTTCTGCATTGATAAATCCTTCTGCGCCTGTATTGGAGGTTATTGTTGTTTTTTGAGTCAGTAATGTTTTTGCTTGGTATATACTTCCTGAATTAATTACAACCTCTTGATGCGCTGCTTTTCCTTTCAAACTTACTTTTGAACCATCGCTCATTTTTAAGTTTAAATTTTCTACATCAAGCGTCAATTCTATAACCGATCCTTCTTTAGTAATAATATTAAAATCAGCTGATTCTACTACAGATTCACTTGCAATTCGCGATCCTTCATTGGCTTCTACGGCATCAATTTTAGTGTAATAAACCGTGGCAGAAATGTCATCGCCTTTTAATAATTTGGTTAATGGCATTCTGATTTTCAATTCACCATTTTTGTTGATTAATTCCACTTCATCCGAACCAGAACCATTAAGAATTACTTTGTTTTCGTCTGATGGAATCAACATGACATCAATCTGATCGAAAGCAGTGACTTTATTAAAATCGCCTACATTTTTTTCTTGGGCAAACAAGAGTTTTGTCGCCAACAATAACAAAAAGAAACCTATTTTATTCATAACTATTCGTTTTTTCTGATGAAATGAAAATCCAATTGTTTCTTCACCAAATCAGCATTTTTAACTTTAACAATGACTTCATCACCGAGTTGTAAAATATTCTTCGAAATCTCGCCTACCAGTGCATATTGCTTATCATCAAACGTATAATAATCGTCTTTTATTTCGCGAATTCTACACATGCCTTCACATTTGTTCTCTATAATTTCAACATAAATTCCCCATTCGGTCACACCAGAAATTACACCTAAAAACTCTAGATCTTTGTGATCTTGCATGTATTTCACTTGCATATATTTGATGCTGTCGCGTTCTGCATTTGTCGCTAAACCTTCCATGTTTGAAGTATGCGTGCATTTTTCTTCATAGACATCTGCATCAACTGATTTTCCGCCATCCAAATAATATTGTAATAAACGATGTACCATCACATCAGGATAACGTCGGATTGGTGATGTAAAATGCGAGTAGTAATCGAATGCCAATCCGTAATGCCCAATATTTTCTGTAGAATACTTGGCTTTACTCATGCTTCGAATGGTCAGTGTATCAACTAAATTTTGTTCTTTTTTTCCAACCACTTCATTCAATAAATTGTTCAAAGATTTAGAAATATCAGCTTTCGATTTGAAATTGATACTATAACCAAACTTCGAAATAATCGTTTGTAAGTTGATTAATTTATCTTCGTTCGGTTCGTCATGAATACGATACACAAAGGTTTTCTTTTGTTTTCCTATGAATTCTGCTACTTTTCTATTGGCTAGCAACATAAATTCTTCAATCAAATGATTCGCGTCTTTCGAGATTTTGAAATAAACACCTTCCGGTTCACCAGCATCATTCAAATTAAATTTGACTTCAACTTTATCAAAAGAAATCGCGCCTTCATTCATTCTGTTTCTTCTGAGAATTTTAGCCAGTTCATCCAATTTTAAGGTCGCAGCTACAATGTCATCATTCACTACATATGATTTTCCGGTGATAGAAGTAGCTTCCGGAATTGTATTGTCTTTGGTTTCAATAATGTATTGTGCTTCTTCATAAGCAAATCGCTGGTCTGAAAAAATCACCGTTCTTCCAAACCATTGGTTGATGACTTGGACTTTTTCGTTGATTTCAAAAATAGCAGAAAATGTATATTTTTCTTCTTGTGGTCGGAGTGAACAGGCGAAATTCGACAACACTTCTGGCAACATGGGTACAACTCGGTCAACCAAATAAACCGAAGTAGCGCGTTTGTAGGCTTCTTCATCAAGTATCGTTCCTTCTTTCAAATAATAGGAAACATCGGCAATGTGGATTCCGATTTCGTAGTTTCCGTTCTCTAATTTTTTGAAAGAAAGCGCATCATCAAAATCTTTCGCATCTTTCGGGTCAATGGTGAAAGTTAAGGTATCACGCATGTCACGACGGTTTTTGATTTCACTTTCTTGAATGGAAGTATCTATTTTCTGCGCATACAATTCTACATCAATCGGAAAATCGTAAGGCAAACCGTATTCTGCAAGAATGGCGTGAATTTCAGTATCGTGTTCACCAGGTTTTCCTAAAACTTTAATAATCGAACCAAACGGACTATCGGCTTTCTTAGGCCAATCTTCAATTCTAGCAATAACAACATCGCCTTGTTCAGCATCACCTATTTTATCTTTTGGAATGAAAATATCGGTATACATTTTGGCATTGGCAGTCGTTACGAAAGCAAAATTCTTTTGAATATCAATCACACCAACAAATTCAGATTTGGCGCGTTCTAATACTTCAATCACTTCACCTTCCGGTTTTTTACCACGACGTCGGTTGTAAACATATACTTTGACTTTGTCTTTATCTAAAGCATGATTCAGATTGTTGGTTGGAATAAACACATCATCTTCGAAGTCTTCACAAATAAAATAAGCTGTTTTTCTGGAAGTCATGTCGATGGTGCCTTCGTAGTAATCTTGGCTGACAGCTTTGACTAAATATTTACCAGGTTCCGATTCTATAATGACTTTTTGCGCGGCTAAAATCTTTAAATCTTTGATGATTTCGTTTCTGCTTTTGGTATCATCTAGCTCAAGAATTGCTGCTATTTGTTTGTAATTGAATGCTTTATTAGCATTTTTGGATAGGATTTTTAAAATCTTTTCGGAGAAAGTTTTCTCGCTTTTGCCAAATTTTTTAGGCTTCTTACTCATATTCATTTTTCTTAAAGTTTGAAAATTACGAAATAGTTGTAAGTTATAAGTTATAAGTTGGGAGTTTTAATAGAAAACTAACATTTAGTTATCTTTATAAAAAAATAAAAATGACTGAATTTATAAAAGTAGCGACTTTCAATTTTGCACATGAAATTACAATCCTAAAAACGATTTTAGATCACGAGGAAATTCCTTATTTGTTTCAGAATGAGAATCTGATTTCGATTGATCCATTGGCAAGTTTTGCTTACGGTGGCATTCAATTGAAAGTGCATCCTACAGATTTAAACAAAGTGAAAGAAATTATAGAAGAATTAAATCGACCAAACCTTAATATCATTTGATAGTTTTCAACATCTATTAAAAACAACAAAAAGAAAAAGTAATTTAAATTTAATTTATGATGGTTATTATAGCGTGTTAATAGTTACAATAACTTTTGATTTTGAATCATGGTTTTGTAGTTATCTTTTTTTATAACGATTTGTTAACATCCTTTTTAGAAGATAAACCATTCATTTTGAACTAAAATTAAAAAACAATCAACAGTTGTTGACAACAAAAAAAGAAGTGATTTTGTAGATAAGTTTATATTACTTTTTTGTTAACAACAGTTCAATTTTTACGCATAACTTTTCTAAAAAAAGGGCTAACTAAATTTGTTTTTTTGATGTCGGTTTTTGCATTACAATTTTAAAAGACACCACCAAGAAAAAGTTCTAATTTTCTATCTGAAGTTATGAACAGTTTGTGTTAAATTAAAGTAAACTGACTGTCAAGCATTTAAGAAAAGCTATTAACATTACTTAAAATTAACGATTTATAAATATTAAAAACCCTGTATTTCAGCAACTTATACTTTATTCTTTTTTTACTTAGCGCCTTAGTGTCTTTGTGGCCAAGCAATAAGATTATGCAACACTAAAAAAGAATTACTTCGTCAAGATTGATTAAATTTGCCTCACAACCCAACACCAATATTATGAAAATAGCCATAGGTAACGACCACGCCGGACCTGAGTATAAAAAAGCCATTGTAGCAATGCTTCAATCTAAAGGATACGAAGTAACCAATTACGGAACTGATACTTTTGACAGTGTAGATTTTCCAGATTTTGGGCATCCTGTTGCCTTGGATGTTTCTGAAGGAAAAGTAAACTTTGGCATTGTCATTTGTGGTAGCGGAAACGGTATTGCCATGACTGCAAACAAACACCAAAAAGTTAGAGCAGCTTTGTGTTGGACAAAAGAAATCGCAGCATTGGCTCGCCAACACAACGATGCTAATATTATTAGTATTCCAGCGCGTTTTACTTCTATTGCGCAAGCGGTTGATATGGTTGATACTTTTCTAAATACTGATTTTGAAGGCGGTCGACATACCAATCGCGTCAATAAAATCGCTTGTCAATAAACGTTTTTGAGTACCATGACCAACATCGATTTTATCAAACAAACCGTGGCAACTTCTGCCATTAATATTCAAAAAACGATTCAACTTTTAGATGAAGATTGTACGATTCCATTCATTTCACGCTATCGAAAAGACCAAACCGGAAATCTCGATGAAGTGGTAATCGAACAAATCGCCAAACGCAACAAGCAATACGAGGAAATAGTCAAACGCAAAGAAGCCATTCTAAAATCGATAGCAGAGCAACAAGCATTGACACCTGAATTGGAGAAAAAAATCCAAGAGAGCTTCGATTTGCAAGAACTTGAAGATTATTATTTACCTTATAAAAAGAAGAAAAAAACCAAAGCCGATGTCGCAAGAGAAAATGGTTTAGAACCTTTGGCCAAAATCATTATGGCGCAAAACAATGATGATATTGATTTTATAGCATCGCGTTATTTGAATGAAATGGTTGTCAATGAAGATGAAGCATTGCAAGGCGCACGCGACATTATCGCCGAATGGATCAACGAAAACACTTACGTTAGAAAGTTGATGCGCCGACTTTTTCAACGCAACGCAACAATCACAACCAAAGTAGTAAAAACCAAAAAAGACGACGAAGCTGCTCAAAAATTCAATCAATATTTCGATTGGTCTGAAAATGTAATCAAAGCACCAGCACACCGATTGTTGGCGATGTTGCGTGCCGAGAATGAAGGTTTTATCAAGATTAAAGTTGAAATTGAACCCGAAGAAGCGATTGCAGCCATTGAAAATGCAATCATCAAAAGAAATAACGATTCGACTCCACATTTGCAATTAGCGGTTGAAGACAGTTACAAAAGGTTGTTGGTTCCGGCCATTTCAAACGAAACATTACAGGAAGCCAAAGCCAAAGCCGATGCCAATTCGATTCAGGTTTTTGCGTCTAATTTGAGTCAATTATTATTAGCACCGCCTTTAGGGGAAAAACGAATTTTAGCAATTGATCCAGGTTATCGCAGTGGTTGCAAAGTAGTTTGTTTGGATGAAAAAGGCGATTTGTTATACAATGAAACGGTTTATCCGCACGCGCCACAACACGAAGATGCTGTAGCGATGAAAAAAATCCGATCGATGGTCAATGCTTATAAAATTGATGCGATTTCTATTGGTAACGGAACTGCTTCACGCGAAACAGAATTCTTCATCAAAAAAATAGCTTTCGACAAACCGGTGCAAGTTTTTGTCGTGAGTGAAGCCGGAGCTTCGGTGTATTCCGCATCTAAAATCGCACGGGAAGAATTTCCAAATTTTGATGTGACAGTTCGTGGTTCGGTATCTATCGGAAGAAGGCTTTCAGATCCGTTGGCAGAACTTGTAAAAATTGATCCAAAAGCAATAGGCGTGGGGCAATACCAACACGATGTGGATCAAACAAAGTTGAAAGAAGAACTCGATAATACGGTCATTCGCTGCGTGAATTCTGTGGGTATTAATATTAACACTGCAAGCAAGTCGCTGTTGAGTTATGTGAGTGGCATAGGAGAGAAGCTCGCGGAAAACATCGTACAATATCGATTGGAAAACGGTCCTTTTGAAGATCGTAAACAATTGAAGAAAGTGCCGCGTTTGGGTGAAAAAGCATACCAACAAGGCGTTGCTTTTATCCGAATTTCGAACGCTAAAAACCCGCTCGACAATTCAGCTGTGCATCCAGAAGCGTATCCGATCGTGGAGAAAATGGCAAAAGATTTAAAAATTTCTGTGAATGAATTGATTGCCAACAAAGAGAAAACAGCGCAAATCAAACCCGAAAATTACATCACTTCAGAAATTGGTGTTTTGGGATTGAAGGACATCATCAAAGAATTGGAAAAACCAGGATTAGATCCGAGAAAATCAGCCAAAGTTTTCGAATTTGATGCGAATGTAAAATCGATTAAAGATTTAAGAACCGGAATGATTTTGCCTGGCATTGTCAATAACATTACCAATTTTGGGTGTTTTGTTGATATCGGAATTAAAGAAAGTGGCTTGGTGCATATTTCGCAACTCAAAGAAGGTTTTGTGTCGGATGTGAATGAAGTCGTGAAATTGCACCAACATGTTGAGGTTAAAGTGACCGACATCGATGAAGATCGAAAAAGGATTCAATTGAGCATGGTGCTTTAATAAACAACCAATGAAAAAAACAGTCACAGGAATATATTTGCTTTTTACGACAATTATTTTTTCACAAAACGATATTGTTTGGGATGGAAAATACCAGCTTGAAGTTTCCGATTTCCAATCTTCAGCGACTCAAATTGGCGGTGTCAATGTAGCTAGTTTGCATACTTCATTAGGAGTCGATTTCTCTTTTTATATGAGTAATTTTGAGTTCATGGTTACCAAAAATTTCAATGCGAAAGTTAACAATACGTTCAAAAGAGAAGCAGCATCTTTGGTTGCTCCAGATGAAAATAGCGCAAAAGATCTTGTTGATTACGCGCGATTCCAATTTGATTTAACGGAATTGTATGCTCGAAAATTCCGAAAAAAAATATTTGAAGAAAAAGGAGCTTTTTCAAACATAACTTTCTTTAGACCAATTTATGAAACCATTCAAAAAGAACTAACAGAAAGAGATGCCAATGCAGGAAAAGAAACGGACTTAGGACGTAAAAAAGAAAAGTTGCAAGTTTTGCACGAACAAGTTTTAAAAGAAATTCTTGCCTTGGCTGATTTTTGTAAAGAATGCAAACCTGCTAAAAAGAAAAAATAGACATTTTAATTTCTAACTTATATGCTTTAAATGATCAATTTTTTGAACAATGAAAGCCAAACCAAAGAAAAAGATTATAACAAAAAAAAGTCCCAAAACTGGGACTTTTTTATTTTGTTTCTTCTGATTTTTTATCAGCTGGTTGGTCATCTTTTGCAGCGTTTTTGAATTCTTTGATTCCGCTACCCAAGCCTTTCATTAATTCGGGTATTTTTTTACCTCCAAAAAGTAAAAGTACCACTGCCAATATAATAAGTATTTCTGTAACACCTAATCTTCCCATGATGTAATGATTTGTTGCCGAAGCAAATTGGTAATAATATCGAAGCAAAGATAAATAGAAAATATCACAATTGTTTTTATTAGTTGGCAAATATTTATGATTTGATTGCGTTAATGTCTCGCAACGATTTAGACTATTATTGGTAAGCAAGGAAGCGACATTAATTTCTATATTTGTATTTTAAACCCAAAATATGTCCGAAAAAAGACTCAAACGGAAACTCATCAAGAAAAAATTATTCACCAAAAACCGCTTGGTGATTTTGAATGAAGATTCATTTGAAGAAATTTTTTCTTTAAAACTAACGTTGATGAATGTCTTTGTTGTGGCTACCATTGGCGCCGTATTAATCATCACAACCACTACATTTATTATTGCTTTTACTCCATTAAGAGAATACATTCCGGGTTATGCGTCGGATGAACTAAAAAGAAACGCGACTGTACTGGCCTTAAAATCTGATTCTTTAACCAATGCAGTCAAGAAAAACGAAGCTTACATAGCATCAATCAAAAAAATTCTGACAGGCGATGTTGATTTTGCCCAAAGAAATAAAGATTCTATTTATGCTACCAAGACAGATAATCGCGATGCGGAAGAAGTTCAAGTATCTGAAGCCGATAAAAAACTCCGTCAAGAAGTAGCCCAAGAAGACAAATACAATCTTTTTGAAAAAGCGCAATCGAAAGTCAGTGTTGTTCTTTTTCCTCCAGCTAAAGGATCCATCACAGAAAAATTCAGTTCGAACAAAAAGCACTTTGCTGTTGATGTTGCTTTGGCCAAAAACACACCCATCAAAGCCACTTTAAACGGAACCGTAATTTTTGCCGATTGGACGCCGTCAACCGGAAACGTCATCATCATTCGCCACAACAACGGATTTATTTCGGTATACAAACACGCCGCATCGTTAACAAAATCTCAAGGCGATGTCGTAAGAACCGGTGAAGCGATTGCGTTAGCGGGATCTACCGGACAAGAATCAACAGGAGTGCATTTGCATTTTGAACTCTGGAAAGACGGTTATGCCATCGATCCAACTCAATTCATCGAATTTGAATAAATGATATGTCAATAAAAACCATTGCGGCGAAACTGTTTGCCAAACATATTTACAATCAAACGCAGCAGTGGGCTAAGAATCCAGTGGCTACGCAGCAAAAAGTGTTCGATGATTTAATTCAAAAAGCGAAGACCACACAATTTGGTATCGACCATGATTTTGCGTCAATCCGAACTTATGAAGATTTTGCTAAACAGGTTCCAATACGAGATTATGAAGCTTTGAAAAACTACGTAGATCGAGTAGTGCAAGGCGAAGAAAATATCCTTTGGCCAGGCAAACCCATCTATTTCGCCAAAACATCAGGCACAACATCAGGCGCCAAATACATTCCGTTAACCAAAGAATCCATGCCTTTTCACATACAAGCAGCACGCAATGCGATTTTGCATTACGTTCATGAAACAGGAAAAGCAAACTTTGTTGATGGAAAAATGATTTTCTTACAAGGAAGTCCCATTTTAGAAGAAAAAAACGGCATCAAACTAGGCAGATTGTCTGGAATTGTAGCCCATTTTGTTCCGAAATACCTCCAAAAAAACCGCATGCCCTCGTGGGAAACCAATTGTATTGAAGATTGGGAAACCAAAGTTGATGCGATTGTAGCAGAAACCTATCATCAAGATATGACAGTGATTTCAGGAATTCCGTCGTGGGTACAAATGTATTTTGAAAAGCTGCAACAGAAAGAAGGCAAATCTGTCGGCACCATTTTCAAAAATTTTCATTTGTTTATTTATGGCGGCGTTAATTACGAACCATATCGTGCCAAATTTGAAAATCTTATCGGCCGAAAAGTAGATAGTATCGAATTGTTTCCCGCTTCCGAAGGCTTTTTTGCTTATCAAGATTCTCAAAAAGAAAAAGGCATGTTGTTGCTTTTGAATGCCGGAATCTTTTATGAGTTTATTAAATCAGAGGAATTTTTTAATGAAAATCCACGAAGATATTCCATTGGTGAAGTGGAAATCGGTGTAAATTATGTGCTGATTCTTTCTTCCAACGCCGGACTTTGGGGCTACAACATTGGCGATACGATTCAGTTTACTTCAACACAACCATATCGCGTAATCGTTTCGGGTAGAATCAAACATTACATTTCTGCTTTTGGGGAACATGTAATTGGAAAAGAAGTCGAAAGCGCTTTACAAGAAGCCATCAAAGGAACTGCTATTCGAATTAACGAATTCACCGTTGCGCCACAAATTACACCAACCGAAGGCTTGCCCTATCACGAATGGTTTATTGAATTTGAAAACGAACCTGAAGATATCGTTCCATTTTCAGAAGCCATAGATGCAGCCATGCGAAAACAAAATGTGTATTACGACGATTTGATTGCTGGAAAAGTGTTGCGTCGTTTGGTCATTACACCAGTAGCCAAAAACGGATTTCAAGATTACATGAAATCGATAGGAAAATTGGGCGGGCAGAATAAAATTCCACGTTTGAGCAACGATAGAAGTCTGGTTGATTTATTAAAAACCAAATGAAAAAAGAAAACTACATTATAGTATTGTTGTTGATCAGCGTTTCAACTTGGGCTCAAATTAGTGGCGTTGTGAAAGACAGCATCACCAAACAACCGATTCCGTATGTCAATATTTCTGTTGAAAATGAAAACAAAGGAACAACATCGGAAGAAAACGGAACTTTTTCTATTCACGTTTCTGAGAAAAGTAAAAATTTGATCTTTTCGGCCCTTGGATTTGAGCGAAAAACCGTCCAAATTTCAGAGGTTTCAGAAGTCAATTTAAAACCAATGGCTTATGAATTGGATGAAATCGTGATTTCGAAAAGATATGAAACGCGCGAGATAGAAATTGGAAAACCCGAAAATCAAATGTTTGAAGCCTTTGATAACGGACCAAGAATCGACACTAAATTTTTCCCGTATTTTCCCTCCTATCAAAAAACAAAGTTTATCAAACAAGTTGTGATTGCCACAGATAGTAAAATTGAGGATGCGACTTTTAAAATTCATTTTTACTGTGTTGATGAAAACGGCTTCCCCAACCAAGAAATGCTTACTAAAGATTTTATTGTATCGGTAAGTAAAGGTGTAAAAGAAACCAAATTTAATGTGACCAAATTCAATTTAAGAATGCCCAAAAACGGAATCTTCGTTGGTTTTGAAAAGCTGATTATTGAAAAGAATAAACTCGAAAAAACAACCACCGATCCAAACACGAATACAACACAAACCCAAAGAACTTATTATCCATTTGTTTTGTATAATAGTGTCGCTAGAGATTTTCTTTTTAACTATTCTGGAGGAAAGTGGATCAAACAATCCAAACAAAATCTTGACAATCCGTCTGAAAAAACATTGATTTACGAACCTGCAATAAATCTGATTCTTACCAACTAAAAGATAAAAACCTTACATTTGCGGGTTAATAAAGAATAATAAACAAAAAAATCCTGTTTGAATGTTGATTTATTAAGAAAATGATACAGGATTCAATAACAACAAACAAAAAATTGAATGAAAGAAATTAAAAATATCGTACGATCAAGAGCTCAAGAATCTTCAAGTGCTGTTGAGAAATTGTACATCACCATGCGCCATTTGTTTAACCGAGGATTCTACAAACCAATGGGCGTTTCTGGTGAAACTTTGCGAGAAGCTTTATTGTCGTTGCGACCAGAAATCTACGGAACGATTGCAGAAGAAAAAGTAGAATTAAGCGGACTTTTATATGTTATCGAGCGACTTCCAGTAGGCATCGAAGAATGTCGATTTATCAATCTAACTTC
>ERZ724516.976-NODE-976-length-16959-cov-8.277390_pt1 | contig 16959 bp, 16 predicted proteins | sample MGYA00376049_ERZ724516 | MGnify/ENA primary metagenome ERZ724516 (study PRJEB28724, sample SAMN07190886) | activated sludge metagenome | isolation source: activated sludge of sewage treatment plant in Hong Hong | place: USA: Christiansburg, Virginia | collected... | reverse complement strand
CCGAGGTCCATCCGTCACCTGGCTTACGGGAGAGGCCACCAGGGCCAGCAACGCCACGCACACCAACAAGCCACCACAGCCCATGAACAACTGGGGCAGGGTGATGAGGCGCAGCATCCAGCCGGTGAACGCACCCGACAGCGGTGCCAGGCCCATGAAGATGAACATGAATATGCTCATCACCCGCCCCATCAGGGCCGGCGGTGTGCGCCGCTGCAACCAGGTGAAAACGGACACTTGCATAAAGCCGCCCAGCACGCCAATCGTGCCCAGCAGGGCCGCGCCCTGCCAGGTCGCCGAGATCAAGCCCATGGGCATGAACAGCATGCCTACCAACATGTCCACCACCAACATGGTCATGCCCAGCGTACCCAGGCGCAAGCCAGGGCGCGCACCCGACACCGCCATGCCCACCAGCGTGCCGGCCCCGTGGGCGCCCAGCAAAATACCCAGCGCCGCAGCGCCCAGGTTCAGCGTGGTGGCCAGCACCGGCATGGCGATCTGCACCGGCCCGGTGATCAGCACGGCCACCGCGCCCCAATACAGAAAGCACAGGCGCATATCGCGGTCGTCCCACAGATGGCGCAGGCCCGCTGCCACCGCCGCAAACACCGGCTGGCTCGCAGGGGCTTGGCCCGCTGGCGTGGCCAGGCTGAGCGCATTCAATCGCACATGGGACAGCGTCCAGGCAGAAGCCAGGAAGCTCAGTGCATCCAGGCCAAAGGCCACACCCAGGCCGCGCGCGTCCGTGACCATGCCCTCTGCAGGGCTGCCCGACGCGCCGTCACCAAACACCGCAATCAGCAAGCCGGCCAGCAAGGGGCCCAGGAACATCGAGAACTGGCGCAAGCCCATCATCACACTGTTAGCCGCAGGCAATTGCGCACGCGGCATGGCGTGTGGCAGCATGGACGTGCCGGATGGAATGCTGAAGGCGGTGGCCAGCCCAATGGCAAAGGCCAGCACATACACCGTCCACAGCGACAGACCGCCGACCAGCACCAGAACCGCCAGCGCGCCCAGCAACACGGTGTTGACGTATTTGGTGACCATCAACACCTTCTTGGGTGAGTAGCGGTCGACCACGGCGCCACCAATCAGAATGAAGAGGGCGCGCGGCAGGCTCAACAGCCCCAGCACGGTGCCCAGCACCAGCGTGTCGCCGGTCATGCGCAGCACCAGCCAGGGCAAGGCCACCAGCGTGAACTGGTCGCCCAGCAGGGAGATGATGGCGCCGGTCATCAGCCAGATAAAGTTTGTGTCGCGCATCAGCGCTGCGCGTGCGGGGTCGGGTGGTCGGTGACTCATGGGGTTTCCTCCGGGGTTTCGTTGTCTAAAACCCGGATGTTCAGCCCTCTCCCTGCGTGAGGGTCAAGTGTTTTTTTAGCACGGTCAGTTGGTGGCCCTGCGCGGCCAGCGTGCGTTGGATGAAACCCAGGGTGATGTCGTCGAACACGGTGGTGCCCTGTAACAGGGGCTCGTCGTTGTAGGCCTTGATCAGCTTGTGCAGCAGCGCGGGCTGCTTGCCGCAAAGATCCAGCATCACTTGCTCCCAGCGCGCGACCAGGGCCTTGGCCGGCGCGGATGCTGGGTCGGCTTGGGCCGCGTGCAAACTGTGGGCCTCCTGGGTCAGTTGCTGTACGGCAGCCTCGTCGATGGTGCGCAGCGTGCGCAGTTCGGCCAGCGTCATGTGGCGCAGCATGGCGGCCATGCGCAGGGCAATGGCGGCGTTGATATAGCCGACGACCTCGGGCCCCGGCCCGTTCTTGAATTGCCCGGTGGGTTCGGTGTTGTACATCTGTCCCCAGCGGTCGATCAGGTTGAAATCGTCGTCCATCATGGCCAGCGTCAGGTTCATCCAACGTAGGGCCAGTGACTGCACGTGCTTGCAGTCGGGCGCGAGTTGCTGCTGCATGGCCTGCCGGGTTTCAGCAATCAACAGCTCCCAGGTCGCGCCTTGGGTCGTGCGGTTTTCGAGAATGCGTTTGATCTCGGCCGCACTGAAGTACTTGGAATAGGTGGTCATCAGCGACAGTGTGGACAGCCAGTCCGACATGTCGGGTGCGTCGCCCGTGGCCAGCCGCTCTTGCAGCAGTTGCAGGCGTGCGCGCAGCTCGGTGGCCTGGGTAATCTCGTGGCCCAGCGCTCGGACCTGGCGCGCGATGGTGTCTGCCAAACCCTCGCCACCGCGCTCCAGCATCGTGGCTACATCCGCCAGAGGCAGCCCCAGGTGGCGCAGCGCCTGGATGGAATGCAGGCGGGCTACGTCCATCTGGTTGTAGAGCCGGTAGCCCGCATCCGAGCGCGCCGATGGCTTGAGCAGGCCAATGGTGTCGTAATGATGCAGCGTGCGCACCGTCAGGCCGGTGCGGCCGGCCAGTTCTCCAACTTTGAGTAACAACACGCGAGGCTCCTTGTGAATGGATGGGCCATTTGCCGCCCATCCGCTTGCCAGTATCGACCCTCACGCTACGTCAGGGTCAAGAGGGCTGGAACGGGTTCGAGGGGGGCTGGCCGGATAATCGGCGACCCCGCTTGGGTATTCCTCTTCTTTCAGCTTCCTTTTTGCATGCATACCCTTGAACAACTGCGCAGCGGTGCGCTCGCCGGCACGCGCCGCCTGGACCTGTCCTGCGGACTGCAAACATTGCCCCCTGAAGTGTTTGACCTGGCTGACACGCTGGAGGTGCTCAACCTGTCGGGCAACCAGCTCAGCACATTGCCGCACGATCTGCCCCGCCTGCATCGGCTCAAAGTCATCTTTTGTTCGGACAACCCGTTCACGCACCTGCCCGAGGTGCTGGGCGACTGTGCGGCGCTGCAGGTGGTGGGCTTCAAGGCCTGCCGTATTGCCGAGGTGGCGGGCGCCGCATTGCCGCGCGCACTGCGCTGGCTGATCCTGACCGACAACGCCATCACCCGTTTGCCGTCCGCGTTGGGCCAACGCCCGGCCTTGCAAAAGCTGATGCTGGCGGGCAACCAGCTGCGGGAACTGCCGGCCAGCCTAGCGGACGCCCAGCGTCTGGAGCTGCTGCGCCTGGCCGCCAACCAGCTCACCCAACTGCCGGACTGGTTGACCGCATTGCCGCGCCTGGCTTGGCTGGCGATGGCGGGCAATCCGCTGGGTTGGCACCACCCAGCGCCAGCGCCCTTGGGCCGCGTACCCTGGGAACAGCTGCAGGTGGAGGGCTTGCTCGGTGAAGGCGCGTCCGGCCACATCTACCGCGTGCAGGGTGCGGGTACTGCCGAGACGATGGCGCTCAAGCTCTTCAAGGGCGCCATCACCAGCGACGGCCTGCCCGAGCACGAAGTGGCCGCCTGTCTGGCGGCTGGGCAGCACCCGGCACTGTGCACGCCCCAAGCCGAACTGGCGGGCCACCCGCAGGGCACGCGGGGCCTGTTGCTGCCCCTGATTCCACCCAGCCACACCAACTTGGCCGGGCCACCCAGCCTGGACAGTTGCACCCGCGACGTCTATCCCCCAGGCCTGCGGATTCCCGCGCCCACCGTGCTGCGTGTGGCGCACGGCATCGCGGACGCGGTTGCGCATTTGCACCAGCGTGGCGTGCTGCATGGGGATCTCTATGCGCACAACATTTTGTGGAACCCGGACACTGGCGATGCCCTGTTGAGCGACTTCGGGGCTGCCACCGTGTTGCCGCTGGAGCAAGCTGCCGTGGGCCATGCCTTGCAGGCGCTGGAGGTGCGAGCCTTTGGCTGCCTGCTGGAGGAACTGCTTGCCCACGCGGAGCCGGTGGCCGGGGAGGTGGTCGCGTTGGAAGACGTCGCCGCGCTGGCCAGTACCTGCCTGGACGCCACGCCTGCGGCGCGGCCCACGATGGCTGAGGTGGCGCTTTCCATCAAATCATGTACGGACTTTGGCGGCGCAGGCAAAATGCCGGGATGAACGTTTTATTCGAATTCGCCATCGGCGTGCTGCGGGGTGTCGTCAAGGTGGCACTGCTGGCGCTGACCGTGGTGTTTGTGCTGGGCGTGCTGTGCGTCGGGCTGGCTCTGAGCCTGGTGGCGGTGATCCGGTTTTTGCTGACGGGCCGCAGGCCGGCGGTGTTCGCAACCTTTACCCAATTCAACCAGGCAGCACAGCAGTTTCGACCCGGCAATTGGCCCGGTGGTGCAGCTCGCAATGCCCATGACAACGGCGACGTGGTGGACGTGCAGGCGCATGAAGTGCGCACCGCACTGCGTCCACTGGCGCCGCCTGAATCGACCGAGCGTTAGCAGTAGGAGCCTATGGGCTCGGGCAGGTCATCGTCCAGGTAGAGCTCATATTCGTCCCAGGCCTCGGGGCCAAAGTTCTCGTCGCACTGGTCTGCAATGTCATCAAAGGTCGTGAACTCGGTGCAGAACATCACGGTGTTGAAGACCTGGCGGTAGGGCTGCCCGGAGGCGTCTTCCAGCTCTCCGGCCGGGTCTGCCACATGCTTGCAGCAGTGCACCCAGACATAGTTGCCCTCCAGCTCGTCTTCCACTTCGAGCATGCCTAGCGCAAACGCCTCATCGGTGGAACTTGGCCAGGTCTTGTGCAGTCTATAGGTCTTGCCGTGGTCCGGATGGGCGGGGTCCAGCTGCAGGTCCAGGGTTTTCCAGCTGGGTGAGATCTGGTCCGCCACGTCGCCCAGTTCCTGTTGGGTGATGTCGCCTTCCCAATAGACGTCGGTAATATGGCGTGAAGTGCCAAACTCCCCGTCCCAAAGACTGGCCTTGTGTTTCATGACTTCTGGATGCATGGAAATTCTCCGTGGTTGGAAACGGCACTGTAGCGCAGCTTGCGTGACACTTCGGTCAAGCCATGGGCTGATAGACTGACCGGCCCCTCTGACCCCGTTACCGTAACATGCCAACCGCTCCGCACCCACCCCGCCACCGGACCTATGAAGACATCCAGGCCCTGCTGACCGGCACGTTGTTTGTGGCCATGGGCGTGGTCATGTTTGGCCACACCGGTCTGCTGACCGGGGGCACCGTGGGCATTGCCTTTTTGCTGCATTACGCCACGGGCTGGAACTTCGGGGTGCTGATTTTTGTGCTCAATCTGCCGTTCTATGGGCTGGCCTGGAAGCGCATGGGGCGCCCCTTTACCCTCAAGACCTTTGCGGCGGTGGGCTTGCTGGCGCTGCTGACCAATGTGGTGCCGACGCTGGTGCATTTTGAATCGCTCAACCCGGTGTTCACGGCCGTCATGGGCGGGCTGCTGATGGGTGCGGGCATGCTGATCCTGTTTCGCCACCGTGCCAGCCTGGGCGGCTTCAACGTGCTGGTGTTGTACTTGCAGGAGCGTTTTGGCTGGCGGGCCGGACGCATCCAGATGGCGCTGGACTGCGCCATTGTGCTGTGCTCCCTGGCCGTGGTGGACTGGCAGCACACGGCGCTGTCGGTGCTGGGGGCCGTGGTGCTGAACCAGACGCTGGCCACCAACCACCGGGTGGGGCGCTACATGGCGTTGTGAACGCTATCGGGTCGGTCGCGAGAGGCCCTTGATCGCACTGACTGGCACTGATTTGACCGTTGGATTGGCAGTCGGGATGGGGTCCGTCGTCGCCTGCGTGATGTCGGCCAGCGTGACTTTGTCGAGTTCGGCCAGGTAGGCATCCGTCGCGTTGGCTATCACTTTCTTCAGCTTGCAGTGCGCAGACAGGTTGCAGGAATTGCGGGCCTTGTCAAAGCACTCAACCATGTGAAAGTCGGTCTCGGTGTTGCGGACCACTTCGCCGATGCGGATGTCCGACGCAGGTTTGAGCAACCGCAGCCCGCCACCCCGTCCGCGCTTGGTTTGCAGGACGCCCTGGCGGGCCAGATCGTTGACGATCTTCATCAGGTGGTTCTTGGAGATCCCGTGCCCCTCCGCGATCTCGGCGATCGAAATGGGGCGATCCGTGTGCACGGCGCAAAACATCAGCACCCGCAGCGTGTAGTCGGTGTAGTCGGTGAGCCGCATGAGAACTCCGGTTTGAAAAGGGAACAGACAGGGCTGCGCAGCAGCACATATGCCGATTGTAGTTTATTGATGTAAATTACTTGCATCTTTTATATGATTCACGTAACATGCATCTTATTGGGTCGCGACAAAACCCATCCCGTTTACTTTTCACCACTACCAAGAAGGAAACCTTGCCATGCACGCCACGCGCAAACTCTGGACCTGGCTCGCAGTCATCTGCGCGCTGTCCTTTGCCGTTCTGGGCTGGGTCGGCACAGAGATTTATCTGACCGCACCACCCATTCCCCAACACGTCGTCAGCTCCAAAGGGGCCGTCTTGTTCTCCCCCGGCCAGGTGCAGCGCGGCCAGGAGGCCTGGCTGTCGGCCGGCGGCCAGCAGCTGGGTTCCGTCTGGGGCCATGGCAGCTATGTGGCACCGGACTGGTCAGCCGACTGGCTGCACCGCGAAGCGCTGGCGCTGCGCGGTGTCTGGGCCCAGCGCGACTTTGGCAAGGCGTTTGAAGACTTGAGCGTCGGCCAGCAGGCTGAGCTCAATGGCCGCCTGAAGACGGAGATGCGTGCCAATACCTACGACGCAGCCACTGGCACCATCACGCTCTCGCCCGAACGTGCCCAGGCCGTGCAAGAGGTCGTCCGGCACTACACCAGCGTATTTGGCAACGACCCCGCCATGGACAAGTTGCGCGAGCAATACGCCATGAATGCCGGCTCACTTCCCAACCCGGAAGACCTGCAGGCGCTGCCCGCGTTCATCTTCTGGTCGGCCTGGTCCGCGGCCACCGACCGGCCGGGTGAAACCGATCTCAGCTACACCAGCAACTGGCCCCACGAACCCCTGGTGGCCAACACGCCCACTGCAGGCGCGGGCATCTGGTCGATTGCCAGCATCATCTTCATGATCGCGGCCATCGCGGGCATGATTTTTTACCACTCGACGCACGCGGAAGAGGGTGACCCCAAGCCACCCAAGGCCGATCCGCTGTTTGACCTGAAACCCACGCCGTCGATGAAGGCCACGCGCAAGTACTTCTATGTCGTGATCGGCCTGATCCTGGCCCAGGTGGGCATGGGGGTCATCACCGCCCACTACGCGGTCGAAGGCCAGAGCTTTTTCGGCTTCCCGCTGGCGCAGATTCTGCCGTTCACGGTCAGCCGCACCATCCACACCCAATTTGCCGTGCTGTGGATTGCCACCGCCTGGCTGGCCACTGGCCTGTACATCGCACCGGCGATTTCCGGCCACGAGCCCAAGTACCAGAAGCTCGGTGTCGACGTGCTGTTCTACGCACTGCTGTTCATCGTCGTCGGCTCCACCGCTTTCGGCTGGTTGGGCACCCTGCAACACCTGGGCAACGATTTCTCGTTCTGGATCGGCAACCAGGGGCTGGAGTTCACCAGCATGGGCCGCATCTGGCAGATCCTGCTGTTCATCGGCCTGCTGTTCTGGGTCACGCTGCTGGGCCGCGGACTCATGCCCGCGCTCAAAACTCCGTCCGAGAGCCGGGGCCTGATCGCCATGGTGTTTCTGGCAGCCCTGTGCATCGGCGGCTTCTACGCCACGTCGCTGACCTGGGGCAAGCACACCCACTACTCGATGATCGAATACTGGCGCTGGTGGCTGGTCCACCTGTGGGTTGAAGGCTTCTTTGAGGTGTTCGCTACCGCCGTGATTGCACTGCTGTTCACCCGCCTGGGCCTGATCCGCGCCACCACCGCCAACAGCGCCATCGTGTTGGAGACCATCGTGTTCCTGTTCGGCGGCATTCTGGGCACGCTGCACCACCTGTACTTCACCGGCACACCGACCTTTGTGATCGCCATTGGCGCCATGTTCTCGGCGCTGGAAGTGGTGCCCCTGGCCATGATCGGCGTGGAAGCCTACCGCAACTACCAGCGCTCCAAGGCTGCTCCCTGGGTCGCGGCCTACAAATGGTCCATCCTGTGCTTCATCGCCGTCGGATTCTGGAATGTGGTCGGTGCCGGCCTCCTGGGCTTCTCCATCAACACGCCCATCGCCCTGTACTACATGCAAGGCCTGAACATGACGGCCGCCCACGGTCACGCCGCACTGTTCGGTGTCTACGGCATGCTGGGTATCGGCCTGCTGCTGTTCTGCCTGCGGGGGCTGTCGAACCGCCTGGCCTGGTCAGACCGCCTGCTGGCACCCATGTTCTGGTCGCTCAATATCGGTCTGGGCATGATGGTCTTCATCTCGCTGGTGCCGGCCGGCATCTACCAGGCCTGGGCCAGTGTGACCAAGGGCATGTGGTTTGCCCGCTCGCCGGAAGTGGTGCACTCGCACTTCATGGAAACCATGGTCTGGCTGCGTGTGCCCGGTGACATCGTGTTCACCATCGGCGTCCTGTTCCTGGCCTGGTTTGCCATCCGCTTGCTCATGGGTGAAAAGCGCAAACAGCCGACGCCCCTTCCGAGCGGCGCGGTTAAACAGGCTTGATGATCGACGGAGCGACCGGGCCGGTTTCCGGTCGCTCATCAAACAAGCCAGGCCCGCCAAAGCGGGCCTTTTCTATTTCCAGCAAACGCAGCTTGGTCGACACGCCGCCAGTGGCTGAGAAGCCGCCCGCACGCCCATCGGCGCCCAGTATGCGGTGGCAGGGCACCACCGGCGCGAACGGGTTGTGCCCCAGCGCCTGCCCCACGGCGCGCGCCGCGCCGGGCTCGCCCAACTGGCGCGCCAGTTCGCCGTAGGTGATGGTCTCACCCGGTGGGATGCCGCGCGCCACGGCATAGACCCGCTGGTGAAAGGGCGGCACGCCGTCCATGTCGAGCATGATGTTGCGCAGGTCTTTTGGCTCGGTCGGCGCGCCGTTGAGCAAGGCGACGATCGAGTCCATGGCGTGCTGCACGACAGGCGGTACCACCGCCTCGGCGCTGGACGGAAAGCGACTGGCCATGCGCGCACGGGTGGCTGCCTCGTCCGGTTCGGGCAGTTGCACGCCGGTGATGCCGCGTGCGCCCCAGGCGATGGCGCAGGAGCCGATGGCGGTAGGGAAGAGGGCGTAGCCTTGGGTGGTGGGCATGGTGAATACCGTGTGCTAGGCAAGATCCAGAATATCACCAACCGAGGTCTGCAGTTGCTCCACCAGCTCCGGGTCCATGTAGCGGTAGTCGTCGGGAATATCGAGCACGTGAATGGTCTTGTCCGCGACCACGCTGCGGTACTCCGCCAGCAGGCGGGACTTGTGCTTTTCTTCCATGGCAAAAATCACGTCGGCCCAGGCCAGGTCCGCACTGGACACCGGGTGCCGCGCGTTCGGGCTGGTGCCCGCGGAGCGCACGCTCAGACCCGGGTGCCTGCGCCAGATCTGCTCGGCGGTGGGGCTGCGCCATTGGTTTTTGCTGCAGATGAAGAGGATGTTCATGGTGGGTGGGGGAGGAGGAGTCTATGGGATATGTGGCTGTATCCCTCGTGGAATGGTCGTATGTAGCTCCTGAATTTATAGCATTTTGACTAGTTGTTAACGGCCACGTCGAGGCGCGCGAACTTGTCGCAGCATGGCATGGGTGACGCGATGGGGTTTTGGCTAGCCTGTTTAATGCACGGGCAATAGGCCATCATGCCCACATGATCAAATCACTTCAGAGGCTTGACGCCGCCTCTTCGGCCAAGACCAAAGGCGATCCGATAGACATCCGGCATTTGAATCCGTTGGTCAATCAAGCGCTGAACAATTCCCAGCAACTCCAAATCACGCAAGATACCGGTGGCGCCAATATCCAGATTTTGAGGCGGCAGTTTGACGACGGCTGTGCCGGTTTTTAGTTTCTCTTCCAAGCCGGAAAGCGTGTTGTGCTGTTGCCAGATGTTCTCGAATTCCTTGGTTTCGCACGGCACGGTCAAGTTTCCATACAGTGGAGCCATTACCAATTGAACCCACGGATAGTCCTCAACTGTGATCTCTTCAACTCGAATTTTGGAGGCTTTTTGCACACCGGCCTGAATGCCTCGGTAATCAATTGCCAAGGGGAAATCATCAGATGTCTCTTCTGCGGCAGTCCTCAACGCAGCAAAGAAGCTTCGCGGACTCACCTGGCTCAAACCATCCTGAAGGTGGTTAACTAGCCAAGAGTAAGGTTTGCCGCGTTTTGTGCTGCTGCCCATGGCCTCGCCAGCCAATCTGATAAAAGTCAGCTCTTGTAGGCTTTCGTCAGTTCTCAAGCGGGAGGGTAAAGTCCAGCCTGCCCCTCTTTTTGTCAGTGTGACCCCGGACACTTCCTTTGCCAGGTCACGGAAAGCGGCCCCACCCGTTTCGGTGTTACCCAAGCACTGGAAGAACAGCGCATACAAATCTGCCCTGCGCCAATCCAACGGAGCTTTATGTGCCAGCAGTTTAGAGAAATCAGGAAATCCTGTGATGGCCGGATCTTGCAAGATATCTGGCCGCAGGAAAACTTTGAACCGAATCCGGCGCGTAGATCGCGCATCCAAAGCCACCTGCAAAAGTGCTTTAGCCAGCGGATTGATGTGTTTCCAGTCCTCAGCTAAGCGATCCAAAGCATCAAACAGGATAAGTAAAGTCTCTCCACGCGCGTCCAGTGCTTGGTCTGCACGGTCTAGCAACTCATCGAAATCTTCCGCGTGCGATTGAACCCAATAGACCCGTTCAGACCAACGTTTTAGCTCTCCAAATTCCCCACCAAAGCCAGCATGAAAGGCTAATACGGCACGCCAAATGGATCGAGGTCGATAGCTGTCAATCAGTTGAGCCAGTACGTCTGCACTGGGTGCTTCGCTGGACTCTAGTCCGGTTCCAAACCCTCTCGCCACTTTCAATTTTGCGTTAAACCGAACCTCGGGAAATGCGGCTTGAACAAATTCTCGATGGCTCTCTGAGGCGAGTTGTCCCCACCAAAAGCTTTTGCCCGCACCTCGGATTCCTTCGACCAGCGTTGCTTCGGGATCCAACGCCTTGGCGTGACTGGGTGGAACATATGTGAACGCGGGTGCGCGCCCTGGTCGGGCCCCTGCTTGATCCAGTGAGTCTGCCGCTTCGCGCACCCCAGCTCTGAGCTTGTTTACATCATTCATTTCACTGTCCCGATACTCTTGTTTTGACCCAAGAAATCAGGTTGCCAAATTTGGCATCGATTTCGGCCTCGCTCACTCCACCCTGCTCGGGCCGAATCTTGGGGTCAAACTCTTGAAACACTTCATCCCAATCCACTCGAATAGGGAAGTGCGGAGCCGCTTCGTCTTCCATGGCTGGGTTGTAAAGGTCAATCGACGGCGTAGACGACTTGGCAGCATCCGAGGCAGGCGGTGCAATTTCGTCGTAAAGGGTACTTGAGAATAGTTCGTACGCGTGATTCAGGAATGCTTTGGAGCGACCTTCGCGGTCACTCTTGGGGGCTAACGCTTGAACAATGGCTAGCCGTTCACGTACTTGGCTGCATATCGTTGGTCTGTGCTGCCAATGCGCAAACAGTTGCGCATATCCCAGCCAGTTTTGCGTACTGTCTGTGGAAAATAAAAGTGCAGTGTCCGCTAGGCTGGTAATAGAAATGGCGGCGACGTCGTGGAGCCCGGCACGGCTGTCAATGAGCACCACGTCAGGTGTCTCTTGGGCTTCCAAGAGTTGCGTAACAAGTTGCATTCGGGCTGCAAAGCGTTGTACACCTTGCTTGCCATCACGCCCCGGTACATCTACATACACCCGTGCCAACTTGGATAGATATGCCGACTCACCTTGCCCCATGGCTGCTGCCACGCGAATGGCTCCTGTTGTCGTGTCGGCGAGTGGACTGGTAGACACCAAATTTCTCAAGACGGATTCACCTTGGCCGACAGCGTCTTCCACGAACCAGTCCACCAAACCGAACTCGGCGACGCGATCAGGTGGCAGCAATAGGCCGGATAGTCCTGGGGACTCCAAGTCGAAGTCCAGCAACAAAACCCGCTTCCCTTCACGTGCGAGTCCATAGGCCACCATCGCCAACGCAGTGGATCGACCAACGCCGCCTTTGAGGCCAAAAAAGACGATTCTGTGCGGATGTGGTGCAGGTTCAGTAATCGGGTTCAGCCAGTCTTGTCCCATGATTTGGCGATCCAGCACGCTGACGGCGAGGTCAGGTTGAGCTTGGTCTTCTTCATCAAAACCTCCGGGAACGGTGGTCAAGTGCCAATCGGGACTTTTGAAAATAAGGTCGGGATTCGACAAATCATCTCGGAAGATGATTTCACCTTTGGTGGCATAAACTCCCAACTTGGCCAATGCGGTCTCAAGGAGCTGGCGCGCCTCAGGCGGGTATTCTTGGGCATCGCAATCAATGGCAAAGCGTATGCGGCCATACACATCACGCACCACGCGTACCTGCCACTGTTTTGGCAGAACTGAATTTTGGGCTGCTTGGGCAGCAAGCCGCAAGGCGTCGTTGAACCTCGTTGTTGCCATTACATCACTCCGTCAACAATTGCTTGATCCAGCATTTCATTCATTTCAAGTGCCGCGAGTTCCCATTTCGGGATGGAAGTGAGCGGCAGAGCCGTCTCCCGAAAGTAGCGGTGATCCACCGACCAGTCAGACAATGCCACGACGTTGGGTAGCATTGCTCGATAGTGTGATGACCGAGGCCCGTCTGGAACAAGGTTCCCCGACGAAATCAGTCGATCACTCAGGGCGGGCATATGTTGTCGAAATAGGTTTCCTTTTGGGATGCCCCCATCAAGGTCTGGTGCGATTCCGCATGCAAGCAGTAAGGCCTTCAGGCCACATTCAATGGTGAAACCGAGCAACTGCCCCGCATTTGCCTGTCGATTGGCATGCATCAAAATATGCGCGTCTTTCAAGTGCCGACGTGCCGCTACCACGTAGTCCACGTTGCGGGATGTCATCACTGCGCTCATGTGCATATTTCCTCTGTATTCACTTTTGATGATTGTCGTCTGTGATTCGCCGCTTTAGTTTGGTACGAAGGCATGGTCGCAAATGGTGCTTCATTGTCCCCTAGTTCCTAAGCGTTGATAGCTAAAAGCATGTCCGTTCGGCCTTAGTTGTTAACGCAACGATGGAATCGGAAGCAGGATTTTTGCATCTAATCTTCCCTGTGCTTCAATACACTGGATGCTCAGCCGCTAATGAAAACAACTCCTGAATTCATAGCGAGGTTTGCCCCGCCTTCCACGCCAGCAACTCCGAAGGCCGCAACCCATACCGCGCCAAAACCCCCTCATGCAGTCGCTGCAGCTCTTGCACCAGCAACGCATGCACATCCCCTCGATCAGCCAGTGGCACTGGTGCCAGTGCGTGCTCAATGACCTGCAACGGATCAGCCTGCGGCTGTTGCACCACCTCCCGCACCGTCTGCTTGATCAGGTCGCGGTAGGTCAAGCGCAGGGGGTCGGGCTCTGCCAGGTCTTGCTGGATGGCCTGGTATTCCTGGGTGGAACGCTCATAAGCCCACACATACAAGTCGCGCAGCAACTCCACGCGAGTGAGTTCGTACACGCCCAACGTTGCATGGCTGTAGGCTGCTTCGGGAACATCCAAGAATGTGAGTGGACACAGGTTGGCGCGGAACAAGGGCAGGTTGGCTGCCAGGCGTGAGGTGCGTTTGTTGATGTCGGCAAAGGGCTGCAGGTAGGGCAGGTGCACCATGGCGAAGAAGGACTGCTCAAACGGGTCGCTGATCTGGTTTAACTTGGCCAGCACCACGTCCAGGGTTTCGTCAATCTGCTGCGGTGTGGACAGGGGGCGGTACACGCTCTTGCCGATGTCCACGGCATGCTGGCGAATGCGGCCTTCGTCGGCGGGATTGGGCAATAAGTTTTCCGCCAGGGCGCTGTGCAGGTTCATCAGTAGGTAGCGGTTCAGTTCTGCTCGTCCGGTACGGTCTGCGCCCGCGTTGTCCACCAGCAGTTCGATAGCCGCCTTGTGGTTCAAGATCATTTGCGTCTCGATAGCGCCCTTGCCGGTGGCAGTGCGTCCATGCTCGATCAGCTCCACGGTGTCCAGGCGCGAATAGGTGTTGCCCTCCAGGTGGCTGGAGGCCCACGACAAGTCAATCAGCAGGCGGTTGAAGATGGCGCGGCTGTAGGTACCTGCGGCCTCGTTCATCCGGCTGGTCTTGCCCATGTTGTGCAACTGGCGCCGCAGCGGCGCGCTCAGGTAGGCGCTGACGTTGGGCTGGTAGGCATCCAAAAAGTCGCGCTGGTAGCCCACGGGCTTGCGCGCCTGTAGCGGCTGGGTGATGTAGGCGAGGATGTCCTGGCTGTCGGCGGACAGGGGGATGTTCGCTGGAAAACTGCTGCGGGGCTCACCCGAAGCGGTGCCGGATGTAGTGCCAACGGCGGCCACGGAGTGCGTCGCCGCAACCGTGTATCGGCGGGCACGCCCTGCGCCTTGGGCTGCAATACTTTGGTTGGCGATGCCCTGACTGATCCAGCGCTGGACCGTGCGGCGTGCCAGTGCGGGGTGCTGTGCCAGTAGCTCCGCCAAGGTCAAACCAGCGGGGCTGGACTGTATGCTTTGGAGAAGGCCGGTTGGCGCAGTTTTTTCAGAAAGTGGCGCAGTTTCAGACAATTTGGCGCTGTTTTGAGGATTCATGGCGCATATTGTGGCGCCGTTTGGCTAACTGCGCCACTTTTATCTACCAATAGTGGCGCAGTTTACTGAAATCCCTCCAGTCAAACCCCTCCCTTCAAAGGCACCGGCACCGGTTGCCTCACGCCATATAGCCCGTCAGCAGCGCACACACCCAATCCGGGCGATTGCGCAAGCGGGCCAGCTCGGCCATCTCCCGGCAGGCGTAGGGCACGCTGATCAGGTCGGCGACCCAGTCGCCATTGCGTTTTTCAACAATGGCGTAGCGGGCGTCGGGTGAGCCGGTTTCGACAACGTGGGGGCGGGGGTAGGTATCTGCATAGGCGGGGTGCCCTACGCTGCCGGGGTTGACGATCAGCGTGACGCCGGATCGCACGCTGCGGGGCACATGTGTGTGGCCGCACAACACGAGCGACTCGGTCACGGGGCCCAGGCGCGTGGCAATTTCGGCTGGTGTGGCCGACTGGTCGGCGGTCTGCAGCAGGTAGGTGATGTCGCTGGTGGGTGTGCCGTGGCACAGCAACACGTCATCGTTCAACGGGCGCACGAAGGGCAGCGACGCCATCCATTCAAACTCTGTGCTGGACAGCTGCGAATGGGCGTAGCTATCCGACGCGCCGGACTTGGCATGGAGGTGGAGCACTTGTCGCTCGTGGTTGCCCGCCAGATGCACCCAGTCTTGCTGCGCCATCAGGTACTGTGCCGTCTCCCTGGGCAGCAGGGGGCCAGACAGGCTGTCGCCGAGGTTGACCACCTGGTCCACGCCACGACGGGTGAAGTCGGCCACGACGGCCAGCAGCGCGGGCAGGTTCCCGTGGATGTCTGAAACGACAGCGATACACATGGTGGTCCCCCGTCAATAGGGTTCAAACGCGACGCCCGCCTTGCTCAGCTCGGCGACCAGCAAGTCTTTCCATGGCCCTTGCGGTGACCATACTTTTGCAACCGATTCATAGGCCTGCTCCGGCTTTGCGCCCCGCACGATGACCCGGTACAAAAACACCATGCTGGACGCGCGCATGTTGACCTGGCAATGGACGAGGACTTTGCGGCTGCCCAGGCGCTCCATGGCCGCGACAAAGGCCTGGAAATCAGCCGACGTCGGTTTGTTGAAGGGGATGGGGATGTTGACGAATTCCATGCCCTGTTTGCGCACCATGTCTGCTTCTGCCGGCACCGCGTCCGAAACGGTGGGTGGCGCCAGATAGATGACCGCACCAAAGCCCTGCTCCGACAGATGCGCCAAGGACTCTGCAGTGGGTTGGCCCGATGTGACTAGGTCGGTCGAGATGGGGACCACGTTGGGAGCTTGCAGTGGTGCCTCTGCCGCCTGAACGCTGATGCAGACGGTGGCCATGGCGATTGCAACGCGAAATGAGCTAAGCCATTTGTTGTAGATAGGCACTGATGGCATACAGATCATCACTCCAATATTTGACGCGTGTTGACGATAGCGCGGATCGCCAGATGGTGTGCATACCCAGTTCGAGCGCGGGCTGCATATCTGCCGAGAAGTCGTCACCCACCATGATCGCGGCCTCTGGACTCGCACCGAGTGCTGCAAGGCATGCAAGAAAGATGCGGTGGTCAGGTTTTTTGACGCCAAAGCCGCCCGACGTAAAGATTGCATCGATCGTAGTTTCGATGCCAAGGCCAGCAATCTTGCGCCGTTGAAAAGCATCGCGGCCATTGGTGACGATGCCGATCTTCATGCCGCGCGCGCGACAGGATTGCAGTAGCGTATGCAGACCGGGCAGGGGACGCGTCGCCGCCCCGGAGTTGGCGTCAAAGTCCTCGCGCAGAGCATCTGCCAAAGAAGTGTTCAACTTGAACGCAGCCTGCAATCTCGCAAAGACCTCTGTTTTCTCAATGCGCAAGTTGTTGAGATCAACGTATTGCGATGTCCAGCGGGACAACTCGATTCCATGGTCGGCGAGCGCGCAGGTTGCAAACTGCGCTTGCGCAAAGGCAAGCAAGTTTTGCGACTTGTCGTGCAGGGTGTCGTCCAGGTCAAACAGGATGGCTTGGATGTTTTGCATCAGGCATCTGCACATAGTTGGCCACACGCTTTTCCAGAAAAGCCGCAATGCCTTCCTGCGCGTCGGCGGTCAGTGATGCCGTGGCCATGCGCTCCACGGCAAAGTCATAGGCCTGGCCCTGCGGCAAATCCACCTGGTGGTAGAAGCCCTGTTTGCCCAGCGCCTTGGACAGGGCGCTGCCCCGCGTGGCGCGCTGGATCAGGTCCAGCGTGACCGATTCCAGTTGCGCCAGTGGGACGGCCTTGTTGATCAGGCCCCAGTCGGCCGCGGTGGCGGCGTCAATGGCGTCGCCGGTCAGGGCCATTTCCAGCGCGCGCTTGCGGCCGATGTTGCGGGCGACGGCGACCAGCGGGGTATGGCAAAACAGCCCGGCCTTGCCGCCAGGGATGGCGAAGGACGC
>ERZ724516.975-NODE-975-length-16969-cov-4.871349_pt1 | contig 16969 bp, 7 predicted proteins | sample MGYA00376049_ERZ724516 | MGnify/ENA primary metagenome ERZ724516 (study PRJEB28724, sample SAMN07190886) | activated sludge metagenome | isolation source: activated sludge of sewage treatment plant in Hong Hong | place: USA: Christiansburg, Virginia | collected... | reverse complement strand
ATAACTACAAAGATTATCTAAATTCTTTCCTTTCCATTTCAGACGATAGAATAAAAGGTGAAGTTGATAAAATTATCATGGGTGAAGGTCTTATTCCTGAACCTTTGATTCAATTTAATCCATCTTTTCAAAAAGGAGAAACCCTAAATGCTTTAATCGAACAAAAATTAATTAATTCAAATCTGCCGAAAACATTTGGTGGATATACTTTGTATAAACATCAAATTGAAGCAATAAAAATTGGTATTCAAAACAAAGGTTTTATAGTTACTTCAGGCACAGGATCTGGAAAGTCTTTAACATTTTTGGCTACAGTTTTTAATTATCTTTTCAATTTGGGACCCGAAAAAAAGAAAGGAGTTAAAGCTATTTTGGTATATCCTATGAATGCTTTAATTAATTCACAAGAGGAAGAGATTAAAAAATATGCAGAAAACTTCGGTTCTGATTTCCCAATTACTTTTGGCAAATATACTGGTCAAGAATCTGCAGAAGCAAGAGAAAATTTAAGAAAAAATGAGCCTGATGTAATTTTAACCAATTACATGATGTTAGAACTTATCATGACACGTCAATCGGAAAGTTGGCTAAGAAATTCTCTTGAAAAGAACTTACAATTTTTGGTATATGACGAACTTCATACTTACAGAGGCAGACAAGGGGCTGATGTAAGTTACCTCAACAGACGTATTCAAGCTAATTGTAAAAATGAAATTATTTGTATTGGTACATCCGCAACAATGGCATCTGATGGTAGTCCAGACGATAAAAAAAAGGCGGTAGCCAAAGTAGCGGCTAAAATTTTCGGGAAAGAATATACTACGGAACAAATAGTTGGTGAATATCTTGAAACCTGTACTAAAGGTATAAATCCAACAGCCTTTGAATTAGCTGAATCAATCAAAAAAGGAATAAATCATGATTGGGATGAAGCTATTTACATTGGGCATCCAATAACCAATTGGCTTGAAATCAATATTGCATTAAAAGACAATCATGGGGTTCTTGAAAGAGGAAAGCCATTATCTATAAAAAAAATTACTCAAATACTAAAAGACATTACTTCTTTATCATTTGAGGAAATTGAATTGACAATTATCAATGTATTAAAATGGACTGAAAAATTAAATGAAGAAAACCGATTAAAGAATACTAGAAAAAGTTTTCTGCCATTTAGATTTCATCAGTTCATCTCTCAAACTAGTTCTGTCTCTGTGACCCTAGAACCAAGAGATACTAGAACAATAACTATTGAGTCAGGGAGATACATAAAAGATAAAAGTGGTCAAGATAAAATGCTTTACCCTATTTTATTTAGTAGATATTCCGGTGTTGAATTCATTTGCGTTGAAAAAGATACTATTGAAAACAAATTGAATCCGGTCAATCCAGATAGGGAGTTTAAAAACTTAACAAATACAGACTTTAAAAAACGAAAAGGTAATATTTCTGAAGATGATTTCAGATTCGGATATATTGTTTTGGATAATGGAGAAGAGTACTGGAATGAAAACCCTGTAAATTTTGTTCCAAACGAATGGTTGAATAATAATGGATTAAGTCTTCAACCCTATTACGAATGGATGATGCCTACAACAATCTATTTTGATGCTTTTGGAAATTATTCGTCAGAGCCTAAATACCCAACTAAAGGATATTTCATAGCTGCTAAATTAAGAATTGATCCAACAGCTGGAGTAATTTATGAGGATAGCAAAACCAGTGAATTTACAAAACTAACACGTTTAGGTAGTGAAGGACGTAGTACAGCTACAACTGTTATTTCCTACTCAGTAATTGATACGCTATTCGAACAAAATGAGAAAACTCAAAATCAAAAACTATTAAGTTTTACAGACAATCGTCAAGATGCTTCATTACAAGCAGGCCACTTTAATGACTTTTTATCTTCTGTAAAATTAAGAGCTGGTCTTTACAAGGCTTTACAAAACTATCCTAGCGGAATTAATGTGCATGAGATTGCCGAACGTGTTTTTGATGAATTAAAACTAAAAGAAGAAGCTTTTGCAACTTATCCCTCAGAAGATCCAGATTTTCCAGATGAAGAAAATGTTAAAGCAATAAAAGAATATATTCTATATAGAATTTTTCAAGACTTAAAACGTGGTTGGAGATATACAATTCCTAATTTAGAACAAACGGCATTATTAAAAGTCGAATACAAAGAATTAGAAAAATTATCGCAATTTGATGAGAAGTTTAAAGACATTTACTTTTTATATAATATTGACCCTGAAACGAGAAAAGAAATTTTATTTCAAGTATTAAATTTCTTCAGAACTAACTATTCATTAGACCATCGGTTATTAAAAAACAGACAGGAAACAGAAGCTTTTCTAAAAAATAAACTGGATGATAGAAAGCTTTGGTCATTAGATAAAAATGAAAATATTGATACACCAAGTCATTTAGCAAGTGTAGTACCTAAACAAAGAGTTAGAGGTAAATTCTTTGCCTCTATGGGTTCTCGTTCAGGAATTGGAAAGTACTTGAAACGCAAAATGGAAGATGCTGGAATTGAAACTTTAAATCAAGAAGCTTTTAAAGAATTTATCGAGTCATTGTGTGATGTATTGACACGAACAAACTTCTTGGTCAAGGAAGAGTTTTTAGGAGGAATTGTAAAAGGATATCAATTAAGAACTGATAAAATTATTTGGTTACCAGGTGATGAGAAAACAGTTCAAACCGATGAAACACGTCTAAATACATTTAGAGATATTAAATTAATTCCGAATAGTTATTTTCAAAAGCTGTACAAAGTTGACTTTTCAAAATACGATAAGGAAATAATCGGTAAAGAACATACAGGACAATTAGCTAATCAGGATAGAATAATTAGAGAAGAACAATTTAGAGAAGGTAAAATAGCTACCCTTTTCTGTTCTCCAACTATGGAATTAGGTATTGATATTGCCAATTTGAATATCGTTCACATGCGTAATGTTCCTCCCAACCCTGCTAACTATGCACAGCGTAGTGGTCGTGCAGGACGTAGCGGACAAACAGCAGTAGTTTTTACCTACTGTTCTGCAATGTCGCCACATGATCAAAACTATTTTAAAGCTGCCGAAACAATGGTCTCTGGAACTGTTGTTCCACCACGAATCGATTTATTAAACGAAGAACTGTTATCAACTCATTTCAATTCTTTCATGTTAATGAATCTTGAAATTAGTGATTTACAAACTTCCGTAGCTGATATATTAGATTTATCTATAGAGAGAAAAGTCAAAGTAAAACAATCAATTATTGACACTATCAATAATGCAATCGAATTAAATAAAGTGCATTACAAACAAAATTTCCTAAAGGTCATTAAATCTCTTGAAGGAGATTTAGAAAAAGCCTATTGGTTTTCTGATAGTTGGATTGATGTAAAAATAAATTCGTTCGCCCATAATTTTGAATCAGCTTTCACCAGATGGATTGCATTATTCCTAAACGCTTGCAATTTAAGAGATAAAGCACAATTGGTGATTGACAATCATATCATCAAATCAGATAGCCCTGAAAAAAATGAAGCTAAAAGACAAGAAGCTGTGGCTCGTAAACAAATCTCTTTACTTAAAAATGATGGAAAGGGTTCGTTTTCTAATGATTCAGAATTTTATGTTTTTCGGTATTTAGCTGCTGAAGGTTTCCTACCAGGTTATAATTTTACACGCTTACCTATTCGAACATTCTTAGGATATAGTTTTAAGGGTGAAGGCGAATATGTTTCAAGACCTAGAAGTTTAGCCTTAAAAGAATTTGGACCAGGAAACATTGTATACCATAACGGAAACAAATACAGAATTAATAGAATGGCTGTTTTAGATACAGACAACATTCAACGTAAAATTAAAATTTCCAAAGAAACTGGATATGCCTATTTGGATGATGATGCCTCAACTGCAAATGTAGACCCAATTACTAAAAATCCATTGCGTGGGGATAATGTTGAGTTCAATACCAACTTAATTGAATTATCGGAAAGTGAAGGAATGCCAATAGAGAGAATTTCCTGTATTGAAGAAGAACGTTCTGGTTCAAAATATCTAGTCAATGAATATTTCCGATACACAAAAGGTTTGGAACATACTAAATCGCTTATCATTGCTAAAGAAGGTCAAAATTTATTAAACCTTATTTATGACCAAGCTACAGAACTGATTAAGCTGAATCGCAAAATGAGACGCTCTCAGTCAGAAGGTTTTAAAATCAACAAAACCAATGGTGTTTGGATTAAAGAAAAAGATTTAGAAAAACCCGAAATAGAGGAAAATGCTAGAGAAGTAATGATTTTCGCTAGAGATACCGCAGATACATTATACATCCAACCGTTATCTAATTTAGAATTAACAGCAGAACAAACCATTTCCTTGAGCTTTGCCTTAAAAAGAGGAATTGAAAAACTATTCCAAGTCGAAGAAAATGAAATTGGTGTAAGCGTTTTAGGTAATCCAGAGAAACCAAATATTTTGTTGTATGAAGCTTCAGAAGGAAGTTTAGGGATTCTATCCCAACTAATTGAAGAACCGCAAACTTTACACAAATTATTTGAGGAAAGTTACCGCTATATGCATTTTGACCCTGAAACTAGAGAAGAAACCGAAAGAGGAAAACAATTACCAAAAGCATCCTATGAAGATTTACTTTCTTATTATAATCAAACACACCATGAAGTATTAGACCGTCATAGTATCAAACAACCTTTAGAAAGATTAATGGACTGTGAATTTTCAGTAGTTCAAAACAATAATGATCGAGAACAACAATACCAATATCTTTTAGAGAATTACGATAAAAACAGTAATACTGAATTAAAGTTCCTCCGTTTTCTTCATCAAAACAGTTATATACTGCCTGATAAAGCACAAGTAAACATTAAAGAACTTTACATCAGTGCTGATTTTGTTTACAATACGGCTAATGGTCCAAACCTAATATTTTGTGATGGTTCAGTTCATGATTTAGATAAAGTAAAGGAAGACGATAAAGAAAAAAGAGGATTACTTAGAGAAGCTGGTTATGATATCATCGAATGGTATTATACCGAACCATTAGAAGATCTAGTAACTCGTAGAAAAGATATTTTTAGAAAAATAAAATAAAGTATGATTTCAAACGCAACATATAAGCCTGGAACATTAATAAAGTATCGCAATCGTGATTGGATGGTTTTACCTTCCGATGATGATGAAATTTTGAGTATTCGACCATTGGGTGGTTCTGAAGAAGAAACTACTGGCGTTTATATTCCTTTAGCAACAGGCACAGAGAAAATTCAATATGCTGAATTTCCTGAACCACAACCTGATGAAATAGGTTCGTTTGAGTCGGCCAAATTACTGTTTGATGCTTCACGTTTGTCATTTCGTAATGCAGCAGGTCCATTTCGTTGCATGGGCAAATTATCATTCCGTCCTCGCTCCTACCAACTAGTGCCACTCGTGATGGCATTAAAGCATGATGTAGTTCGCTTGATGATTGCGGATGATGTTGGAATTGGTAAAACAATTGAAGCACTAATTATTTTAAAAGAGTTAATGGAACGTGGCGAAATCAAACGTTTTGCCGTGATTTGTCCACCACATCTTTGTGAACAATGGCAATTGGAAATCAAAGGCAAATTAGATATTGATGCCGAAATCATTCGTTCAAGTACAGCAGCGCAATTAGATAGAAAAATTCCAGATGATCAATCGGTTTTTCATCACATTCCTTATCAGGTGATATCTATTGATTACATCAAAGCAGATAAACGAAGAGGAATCTTTATTAACGACAGTCCTGATTTTATAATTATTGATGAAGCGCATACCTGTGCTTTGCCAGAAGGTTCTAAATCCAAAACCCAGCAGCAACGATATAATTTATTGCACGACTTAGCGGAAAAAACAAATAAGCATTTATTATTATTGACTGCTACACCTCACAGTGGGAAAGACGATGAATTCCGTTCTTTATTGGGTTTACTTAAAAAGGATTTCAATAAAATCAATTTTGAAAATTTAGAACAATCCGATAGAAAGAAAATTGCCAAACATTTCATCCAACGCAAACGTGAAAACATTACACGTTGGTTAAATGAAGAAACGTTGTTCCCTGAACGAGACGCCAAAGAAATTGGATATGGTCTTTCCTTAGAACATCAATTGTTTTACCAAGGTTTAGTGAAATTTGCTAGAGGTATTTCTTCAGTAGAAAATGATGATGATAAAACACGACTATTACGTTCTTGGGCAGCTATTGCTTTAATTAAAGGTGCAATGTCTAGTCCAGCAATGGCAATTGAAATGTTAGAAAGAAGGAAAGATAAATTATCCAATTTTGATGAAGAAAATGCACCATCGTTAGAGCATACTTTATTTGAAGAATATGAATTTAGTGGCGATTTTACACGTCAAGACTTGTTGGATTTAATTGAATACAAACAAAATGAAATTGCTGAGCTAAAAGAATTACAACAACAAGCGATTACACTTAAAGGTTCTCCAGAGGATTATAAAACCAAAGCAGCAATCAAAATCATAAAAGATTGGATAAAAGAAGGCTTTGACCCTATAGTATTTTGCCATTACATTGCTACAGCACATTATGTTGCAGAACAACTAAAGAAAGAATTACCCAAAAATATTCATGTTGAAGCCATCACTTCTGAGTTAGCCGATGAACAGCGTAAAGAACGTATTGAAATCATGGGTAAAAAAGAACGAAGAGTTCTAGTGGCTACTGATTGTTTGAGTGAGGGAATTAACCTTCAGGAATATTTTACCGCTGTTTTACATTACGATTTGCCATGGAATCCAAATAGAATTGAACAACGAGAAGGACGTGTGGACCGATATGGGCAAACAGCACCAATAATCAAAACCTATATTTTATACGGCGAAGACAATCCTATGGATACTTTCGTTTTAGAAGTCTTGATTAAAAAAGTAAATGAAATCAAAAAATCAACAGGTGTTTCAATACCTATTGGAGAGAATAGTAAATCCATAATGACCGAAGCAGCTAAGCGGATTCTTTACCAAGAACAAACTGGTTTCCAACAAGAGTTATTCAAAGACACTAAAGAAACGGTAACTAATGAATTAGAATTAGCGAGAAGAAAAGGCGAAAATCTGCGTTCTATTTTTGCACATGAAGGCATTGATCCGGAACTAATTAAAAAAGATTTAGAAGAAGTCGACGAAGCCATAGGTGATGTAAAAACAGTAGAAAACTTTGTTCGTGGCGCGGTCGATATGCTAGGTGGTTCTTGCAAATGGGATGATAGTCAAGGTTTCAAATTGCAACCCGAAAACCTACCTCCGCACATCAAACGAATTTTCAATGGCGAATCATTAGTTAAAATAAGTTTTGAATCGCCAACTCCAAAAGGATATACTTACATAGGAAGAAATCATTTGTTTATTGAACAATTGTGCAAAATGCTTTTAGCCATCGCTTTTTAAGAAAATCCTCAATACGGTCGTTTGGCTAGAGTGTGTGAAATTCAAACCAATGAAGTAAAAGCCAAAACCACTTTAGTTATGTTTAGAGTGCGTAATGTTATCAAGGAAGTAAATTCCAAACGCGAATCAGTAGCCGAAGAAATGTACCTATGGGGTTATAGCTCTGTTGATGGCTCAATGAAAACATTAGAATTCAAAGAAACCAAAAAACTATTAATGGAAGCCATTCCATTAAGTAACCTTTCGGCTGAAAGACAAACAATTGATATTGCAAACGAATTAGAACGTTTCAAACAAATGAAACCTCAATTTATGGAATTGGCAGTAGAACGCGCTGAAAAATTAGTAGAAGCGCATGGTAGATTTAAAGAACTAATTGGTGGTAGACGCTACGAAAAAGCAACACCAGTATTACCGCCTGATGTAATGGGAGTTTACGTATTAATTCCTCAAACTAAAGCATTATAAGCCATGAACTACAGCGCCATATCCATACAAGGAAATATATTTACTAGCGAAATTCTCGAAAAGATCCGTATCGAAGATACGAGATTTCAAGCGGCCAAAGATTTCAATCTAAATCAAGGAGATTCCGTTCGTGACGAAATCAATTTGGCTTGGACATTAGCCATCAGCCATTGGAACGCTTTTAGGCAAAAAAGAGAAGCGCTTTCTTTAACGGATACCGGAACAACAGAAACCCGAAGATATTGGGTGCTTCCGTTACTTCAAATTTTAGGATACGATGTTAGTCAGTCCAATGCGGAAATGATTAATGAGAAATCATATGCAGTAAGCCACAGAGCCAATAACAAAGATAGTTTCCCTATTCACATTGTAGGTATTCAACAATCTTTAGACAAAAAAGCAGACATTGGAGGTGCACGTTTATCTCCTCATGCCTTAATTCAAGAATACCTCAACAATACCGAGCATTTATATGGTTTTGCAACCAATGGTGCTATGTTACGAGTATTACGTGATGCTACCCGATTAAGCCGCTTGAGTTATATCGAGTTCAATTTAGAGCAAATGATGGAAGAAGGTTTGTATGTAGAGTTTGCTTTATTATACAGAATCTTGCACAGTTCTAGAATTGCTAACAAAAAAGAGGAAAATGCCGAAAGCATTTTAGAATGGTACCATCAAGAAGCCTTGTCATCAGGTTCTAGAATTAGAGAACGTTTAAGTCAAGCGGTTGAACAATCTATTTTATTATTGGCAAACGGTATTTTAGAAAACCCAAACAATGAAGCATTACGTCAAGAAATTGAAGACAATAAAATAACGCCACACCAATATTATTTACATGTATTACGTTCGGTTTACAGAGTATTATTTTTATTAGTAATTGAAGAACGAAAACTCATCTATCCTGAAAAAAGAGATGCTGAACTAAACCGAAAAAGAGACGTTTACTATAAATTTTACAGCATTCAACGGTTAACATACCTAGTTGAGAAAAAAGTATATATCGACCCAAGGAAAACAGATTTATGGCAATCGTTACTAACAACATTTAATTTATTTGAACATTCAGATCAAGGAGATAAACTAGGCATTTCAGCTTTGGGTTCTGGTTTATTTGCACCTAATGCTTTGGGTGGTTTACAAGACCAATTGGTCAACAACGAAACCTTATTGAAAGTGTTGCGCTATTTAGTAACCTTTGAAAACGAAAACAGGCAATTGGTTCGTGTGAATTATGCCGATTTAGATGTAGAAGAATTTGGTTCGGTTTACGAAGGATTACTAGAGTATGCTCCTGCAATTACCAACCACCAATTCAATTTCATAAAAGGTGACGAACGTTCTTCAAGTGGTTCACACTACACTCCTGAAGAATTAGTAAAACCATTAATTGTCCATTCTTTAGATTATTTAATTGCCGATAAACTTAAAGAAGAAGATCCAGAAACTGGGTTATTATCGTTAAGCATTTGCGATGTGGCTTGCGGAAGCGGACACATCTTGTTGTCAGCAGCTCGTCGTGTAGGTTTTGAATTGGCAAAATACCGTTCCAAAGAAGACCAACCTACTCCATCAGTGTTGCGAATTGCCATTCGTGACGTTATTAAAAACTGCATTTATGGTGTCGATTTAAATCCATTAGCGGTAGAATTATGTAAAGTAGCACTATGGTTAGAAGCGCACGAACCAGGGCAACCGATGAATTTTTTAGACCATCACATCAAGTGCGGGAATGCCATTGTAGGATTAGCCCATTTCGAGGAACTAGAAAACGGTATTGCCAGCGAAGCTTTTAAAACCTTACCAGGTGACGACAAAGAAATTGCTGCTGCCTTTAAAAAACGAAATGATTTAGAACGAAAAACTACAGAAGCTGAACGAAAATCTGAAGGACAACAAATTACCTTAGATACAAAACAAGATCTAAATAGTAGCCTAAAAGGTATTAGAACAGAATTTGTTGATTTTGCAAAATTACCAGAGAATACTCCAGACCAAATTGATGCAAAGGCTAAAGCCTATTCAAAATTAATTAGTGGGACCAAATGGATACGTTTACAAAACTTGGCAAATATGCAAGTGGCACAATTTTTTATTTCGAAAACCACTGCTAATAAAGACTTTTTAATAAGCGATAAAGAATACCAACGCTTTCTTACTACAGGAACTCAAATATTGGGACAGGCACCAGCTATGGCAAATGCTATTGGAGCTAAAAAACACTTTTTTCATTGGTTTTTAGAATTTCCACAAGTTTTTCAAAATGGTGGCTTTAGCTGTATTTTAGGGAATCCACCTTTTTTGGGTGATAGAAGATTAAAAGATGCTTATGGCGAAGAATTTTTAGAATGGATAAGAACAAAATATACAGATGGTGCTACAGTAGATTTAGTAGTGTATTTCTTTTTACGAATTAATAATTTGATTGCAAATAACGGTTTTCAATCACTAATCTCAACAAATACAGTTGCTCAAGGAAAAGCAAGAGAATTTGGATTAGAAAAAATTATTGCTAATGGTTCAACATTGAATTTTGCTATAAAAGGCATGAAATGGGCAGGACTAGCGGCTGTTGAAGTTTCACTAATAACAATTTACAAAGGCAATTGGAATGGTAAATTCTATTTAAATGGAAACGAAACTAAACAAATTTCGCCATTTTTAGATACTGCTGACAATACAGGTACTCCACATCCACTATTTCTAAATGAAGGTAAAAGTTTTCAAGGTAGTATTGTTTTAGGTAAAGGATTTATTCTTGAACCTAACGAAGCTAGCAATATTATTAAAGAAAATCCAAAAAATAAAGAAGTCATTTTTCCTTACTTAAATGGAGATGACTTAAATAATAATCCAGAACAGAACCCAAGTAGATTTGTTATAAATTTCTTTGATTGGAGTGAGCAAAAAATTCAACAATATCAGCAACCATTTAATATTCTTAATGAAAAAGTAAAACCAGAAAGACAAAGATGGAAAGAAGATAAATCAGGAAATCCGATTATAGGTGAATATGCTTTAAGAAAACCACTGCCTGAAAAATGGTGGCAGCATGCTGAAAAAAGACCTGCTCTTTACAACGCAACAAAACAAGTAAAAAGAGTTTTAATTTCTTGCCGTGTTTCTAAATATGTAAATCAATCTTTTGTTGAGGTTGGCGCTATTTTCGATGTTGCAACATCGGTGGTAACTAGAAGTGAATATTGGGAATACGCATTTCTTCAATCTTCTTTACATAGTCTTTGGGCATGGAAATATGGCTCTACTATGAAATTTGATATTAGATATACTAATCGAGATTGTATTGATACATTTCCAATTCTTGAAAACTTACCGAATGAAGTCCAGAATAAATTAGAAAATATAGGAGAAGTTTATCATGAATTTCGTAAACAATTATTGTTAAACCTGCAATTAGGTTTAACTAAGACATATAATTTAATTAATAACAAAAGTGTACAAGCTACAAATTTAGATGCTAAAGACAAACAAGTAATTGCTTTACAAAAGCACTTAGAGAAAACGCCAAATACTATAGACATTGAAGAAGCTGTTTTAGGTATTATCAAACTCCGACGCTTACACAAAGAATTGGATCATGCAGTTTTAGAAGCTTATGGATGGGATGATATCGTTTTACAACATGATTTTTATCAAATAGAAAACTTGCCTGAAAATGATTGTATTCGTTATACAATTCATCCAGATGCTCGCAAAGAAGTTTTAAAACGGTTGTTAGAACTTAACCATAAAATCCATGAAGAGGAACTAGCTGCTGGTTTGTGGGATAAGAAGAAACCTGCTAAGAAGGAAAAAGTGGTTAAGAAAAAAGGTAATGTGGTTAATGAGCCTGGGGAAACTTATGGGCAAACGGAGATGTTTAGGGAGAAATAATTTGTACCACAAAAGATATTGGTTGATTTTTTTGCTTAAAAAAAACAAAAATATAAGCTATTATTAAAATAATAATAAATTAATACGTATTTTTGTTTAAAATACACAAAAAATGATAGTAGATTTTAAAATAAAAAATTATCGTTCCATCAAAGAAGAAACTTTATTTAGTCTAGAAGCTTCTGGAGCAAAAGGAAAATCGGATAATGTTGCAGAGATAACTACCAAAAATGGTAAAAAGTTTAGGTTATTGAAATCTGCCGTAATTTATGGTCCAAATGCAAGTGGTAAAAGTACCCTTATTAGAGCATTTTGGGTTTTTAGACAATTAATTTCTAAGTCTTATTTGTATGATATTAATGATGATATAAAACTTGCCGAAGCATTTGCCTTAGATACAGAAACAATAAATGAGCCAACAAAATTTGAATTAAACTTTATTTTTTGGGATAATCAACAATATAAATATTGCGTCATTGTTTCAAAAACTGAAGGTATAATTGAAGAAACTTTAAAATATTATCCTGAAAAAACGGCTATTATTATTTTCAAACGTAAAGGAAGAAAAATAAGTTCAAAGAAAGAAAGCTTCTTTAAAAGCAAAAATAATATAGACACTATAAATCCAAAACGTTTATTTTTATCTGAATTAGGAAATAGCGGTGATGAGTTTTGGGAAGATTTTAGAAACTATTTTGTTATCGGAAATTCAGTAGTCAATAGTTCAGTAAACGGAATGTTATCGCAGTTAACAGAAACTGCCAAACGAGTTTTTGAGCATACAAATCCTGAAATGATTAAGATCAAAAATAAAGTTATTGAATTCATAAAATTATCTGATTTAGGAATAAAAGGTCTTGATTTAATTGAAGAAGAAGAAGTAATCAAAAACTTTGATGCACTAGGTGAACCAAATGATGTTTATTCAGAAACTCGAAAACAAAAGCGTTTTAAAACATATCATGAAGTTTATCAAGATAAAAATATTGTTTACAATACACAGTTTGATTTACTAAAACAAGGTTCTTCTGGATCTATTGCTCTGATTGGGTTGAGTACAGAAATTTTATTATCCTTGAACATGAAAATGGGCAGACCAATTTGGATAGATGAAATTGATAATAGTTTACATCCTCACATGTGTAGATTTTTGATTAGTTTATTTAATCATCCTAGAAGCAATCCATATAATTCACAATTAATATTTGCAACTCATGAAACTACACTTTTGGATAATAATTTTAGAAAAGATCAAATTTGGATAACTTCAAAAGACAAATATGGTAGTACCAGTTTATATAGTGTTCATGATTTAGATATTGATGGTTTAAGAGATGAAATACCATTTGACAAATGGTACATGAACGGTAAATTCGGAGGTTTGCCAAAAATAAAGGAAAACGATATTATTTTCGAAAGAGAAACAACTTAATGATATGGGAAGAAAGCAAGGTAGAGGTATTAAATTAAAACCTGTATTGTTTATAGCATGTGAAGGTACAAGTACAGAATATGATTATTTCAAAAGTTGGGCTGAAACAGATATTGCATTAGAAAGATTTGAAGCTGTTAATGTTTATCCTGGTAAAGAACATACAAATCCACAAACCAATCCTCATCAATTATATCAAAAAGCTAAAAAAGCATTGGATGAAGAAGGAGCAAATATTGCTTGGATAGTATTTGATAGAGATGGACATGTATTATTGCCGCAAACTTTTACTAACGCAGCTTTAGCTGGAATAAAAATTGCTTTTTCATCTCGTTCATTTGAAGAATGGGTATTGATGCATTTTGAAAAAAACAATACTACTTTCTTAGATTCAGAATGTAAAAATGCAACTGGCAGAGCCATCAATTGTGGTAGCACTCCTGTTCCTAATTGTACACCAAATAGTTGTATTTCTGGACATATAAGAAGACAAAATTTTCTTGGAAATTATTCTAAAAAAACAACATTTGACTTATATAAAGCGATAAACAATCGAACTGAAATTGCGATGGTAAATTCGGCTTGGTTAAGATTTCAAGTTGGTGCTTCTATAAATGCGCCTCAACCAGTTTTAGACACTTTAAATCCTTACACTGATGTTGACCAATTACTATTCAATTTTACACAAGAAGAATTAAAAATTGAATGGGGTAATTCTAATACTGATATTCAATTAAATAATTGGGTAGTAAATGCTCAATTGGTTAATGGTAACATTATTGTAAAAATATCCCACACAAAACCAAATGCTCAATTACTTAATCAATCTTTTATATCTTCACTTCAAACTACTGATGATGATTTAAATAATACCCAATGCACAGAATTAAGCCGTAACTATTTAATTGACAATAATGGAAGCGACAACAATATTTTAAGAGTAAATGATGTAATTGAGTTCACTCTAAACTCAAACAATCAACCTTACTTTTTGTTTAATGATGAAAGTACTTTTACAAGAATTTATATAATTCTTTGATTCATAAAATAAGTTTTTCAATGAATACCTAAATTAAAAATGATATTGAATTTTAAAGATATAATTGAGAAACGAAAAAAAATACTTAATGAGAGAATTTTGCTTTTAGAGAAAGTAAAAACCACTTTAAATATTCAAGGTCCAATAAGTTTTTCTATTGCAGATATTGTTGAAGATGAAAAGTACAATCCAAGAAAAAAAGGATTAAAAGTTGGAGTATCACAATTAAATTTTTTAGAAGATTTAAAAGGATCCTACATCTACTTTTTTGAATTAGCTCCTAATACCAATAAATCAGCATTGATTGAAAAAATTAATAAATTCCGTTCCAAAGAAAATATTGATAATGAAGGAAATGATGCTAGAAGAGCAACCGCCAAAGTGCCTAAAGGAATAGAACATAATAATAGTAACACTTTGTATGTCGGAAGTATTTTGAATGATGTTCATAATCGTATCAAAGCACACATAGGGTTTGGCAGCAAAACCTATTATGCGATGCACCTAAAACATTGGGCACCAAAAGACTTAAAATTAAACTTTTACTACTGTAAGATAGAGGAACCAAAAATCATTAATGATATTGAAGCTGCATTAGCAGAGCATTTGAATCCTTTGATTGGGAAGAGAGAAAAATAAATGGATTATGAGTGATTATAAAGAAATAGCCCAGGCAATTAATAACTATATCAATTGCCTTAAAGTATTAACAGAAAATAAGATACTGTTAAACAAGAAAGACTTTACCGGTCAATTGGGCGAATGGTTGGTAGAAACAGTTTTTGAAGGAGAAAGAGCTCCTAGTGGTATTCAAGCAGGATGGGATGTAAAAACAAAAGATAAATTCATACAGGTAAAATCACATGCTAAAGCAATAAACAATAAAGCACGATTTTCAGCTGTAGATAAAGATACTTTAGTGAAAGTAGATGAACTAATCATTGTGGTATTTACACATGACTATAAATTAAAAGAATTTTATCAAGTGCCATGGGAAATTGTAGTCGAAAAAACAAAACTAAGAGGTCAAAAAACAAAACGAAATGAAATCAATTGGAACGATATTTTAGAATACAGAAAAGAGTTGAATGCTTTACCTAATCAAGAAATAATTAATATGTTCAAAATCAATTGATAAATAATCTACAAGTATAATGTCTACAAATACAATCCAACCCAAAATCATCAAAATTAAAGACCTTTTATTAAAAAGGAATTTAACAATTCCCTCCTACCAAAGACCCTATAAATGGACAATTAAAAATGTGAATCAATTAATTGATGATATAATAATTCATCAGGAAAAATCAGCTTATAGATTAGGCACATTAGTAGTTCATCAAGAAGACAAAAATGGTTTAGAAATACAAAATATTGTAGATGGTCAACAACGTTCTATAACCCTAAGTTTAATCGCTTTTGCAATCAATCAAAATTGTAGAGATATTATTCTGAAACATGAGGAATACAAATCTATTGACTTTAATTCCTTAGGATTATTAAGTAATGTGGAATTTCAAAATGAAATTACATTATATAATATACAAAACAATTACAACGAAATTGTTAGAAGAGTACGAGCTTTTGATAAAAAACTGATAGAATTCTTTTTTGAAAAATGTGAATTGGTACAAATAGTCTTGAATGATATATCAGAAGCCTTTCAATTTTTTGATTCTCAAAATTCAAGAGGAAAAGATTTAGAACCTCATGACTTATTGAAAGCGTTTCATCTAAGAGAAATGAAAAATGAAACCGAAGCCGAAAAAATCAAAAGTGTTACCCATTGGGAATCATTGGATGGGAAGGAATTAGCTACACTATTTGAGAATTATTTATTTAGAATTAGAAATTGGTCAAAAGGATACTCTGCAAGGTATTTTACAAAAAATGAAGTAGATGTTTTCAAAGGGATTAGCTTTGATAGTAAAGACAATTATCCATATATGCAATTATATAGAATTGGACATTATTTTACAGAAAAATACAATTCTGATTACCAAAGAAATATTGATTTACAACAAGCAAATTTTCCGTTCCAAATTGATCAAGTGATTATCAATGGAAAACGTTTTTTTGAAATGGTAGCTCACTATAAATATATGATTGATAAAATCAATTTAAATAAAGTAACTAATGATGATAAAATACTTGAGAAAACAATTTTAGAACAAAATACAATCTATAAAAACATAATACAAACACTATCAACTTATGAAGGTAGAAATAGAACTGGTGATGGCTATGTAAGAACATTATTTGACTGTGCTATGATTCATTACCTCGACAAGTTTGAAGAGAAAAACCTAGAAATGGTTTTTGAAAAAATATTCATTTGGGCTTATAGTTTAAGACTTCAATTACAAGCTGTTCAAATTGCCTCAATGGATAATCATGCGCTACAAAATAATATTTTTAAAACAATCAATCAAGCATTACATCCAAGTGAAGTAATGAATTTTTCAATTAATTCAATTGACAAAAACAACTCTACTAAAACGGAAGCTATATTCGATTTATTTAAAACGCTACACTATGTCAGATAATTTAAAGCCACTAAAAATAAAGGAGTTACTAAGTAATAACAATAAATACAGCATTCCTATTTATCAAAGAAATTATGCATGGGGTGAAAAAGAAATTACTCAGTTAATTCAGGATATTGTTGAT
>ERZ724516.974-NODE-974-length-16971-cov-3.935860_pt1 | contig 16971 bp, 12 predicted proteins | sample MGYA00376049_ERZ724516 | MGnify/ENA primary metagenome ERZ724516 (study PRJEB28724, sample SAMN07190886) | activated sludge metagenome | isolation source: activated sludge of sewage treatment plant in Hong Hong | place: USA: Christiansburg, Virginia | collected... | reverse complement strand
CTTTCGGGCGAAAAGGTGGTTTATAACTTCAAGAAAGCCATAAACAAGGGCTTGATGAAAGTAATGTCCAAAATGGGCATATCAACTTATATGTCGTACTGTGGTGCCCAGATTTTTGAGGCGATCGGACTTAACCGCACGCTGGTTGATAAATATTTTACTGGCACACCTTCTAATGTGGAGGGTATCGGTCTCTTTGATGTGGCAGAAGAGGCCATACGGTTACATGCGCAAGCTTTTGGAGCTGATCCTGTACTACAGAGTATGCTGGATGCTGGCGGAGAATATGCTTATCGGGTGCGTGGCGAAGAGCATATGTGGACACCTGATGCGATTGCCAAGTTGCAGCATGCTACAAAATCCAACAGTTACAATACATATCAGGAATATGCCCAGATTATAAACGACCAGAGTAAGCGCCATATGACGCTTCGTGGATTGTTTGAATTCAAAGTCGATGCATCAAAGTCTGTTTCCCTGGATGAAGTCGAACCAGCAAAAGAAATTGTGAAGCGATTCGCTACTGGTGCCATGTCTTTAGGTTCGATAAGCAGTGAGGCGCACGCGACCCTTGCTGTAGCGATGAACCGTATCGGTGGGAAATCCAATACTGGTGAGGGCGGTGAAGATCCTAAACGGTATCGTCAGGAGCAGGCAGGCGTTTCTATCAAGGATGGCGATACCATTGCTTCTATTATTGGCAGTGATCGCATTGTCGCTGATATACCGCTGCAGGCAGGCGATTCACTGCGTTCAAGGATTAAACAGGTTGCTGCCGGACGGTTCGGTGTCACAGCTGAATATCTGAACTCTGCGGATCAAATCCAGATCAAGATGGCACAGGGTGCAAAACCTGGTGAAGGCGGTCAGTTGCCTGGCGCGAAAGTGTCTGAATACATAGCGCAGTTGCGTTTTTCTGTTCCTGGTGTTGGGCTTATTTCTCCACCACCGCACCATGACATTTATTCAATCGAAGATCTCGCGCAGCTGATCCATGATCTGAAAAATGCAAATTCCAAGGCCTCCATATCGGTGAAGCTGGTTGCTGAGGTCGGTGTAGGCACAATTGCTGCCGGTGTTGCAAAAGCCAAATCGGATCATGTTGTTATTGCAGGCCATGATGGAGGCACAGGTGCATCGCCGTTGTCTTCGGTCAAACATGCTGGTGCACCTTGGGAGCTCGGCCTTGCTGAAACACAGCAGACGTTAGTGTTGAATGGTTTGCGCAGCCGGATTCGTGTTCAGGCAGATGGCCAGATGAAAACTGGTCGTGATGTTGTTATCGCCGCAATGCTTGGTGCAGATGAAGTGGGTTTTGCAACAGCGCCATTGGTGGTAGAGGGCTGCATCATGTTGCGTAAGTGCCATCTAAACACTTGCTCCGTTGGTGTGGCGACACAGGATCCTGTATTGCGTGCAAAATTTGCTGGCAAGCCAGAGTATGTGGTTAATTACTTTTTCTTTGTTGCAGAAGAAGTCAGGCAAATCATGGCGCAGTTGGGCATCCGGACATTCAATGAACTAATTGGGCGTACAGATTTACTCGATAAATCAACGGCTGTTTCACATTGGAAAGCAAAAGGTCTGGACTTCAGTAGAATCCTGCATCAGCCGGATATGCCTGTTTCTGTTGCGCGTTACCATACTGAAGATCAGGATCATGGTCTTGATAAGGCATTAGATAATACCTTGATTGCAAAATCAAAAAATGCGCTTGAAAAGAGTGAGAAAGTTTCCTTTGTTTCACCCGTCAAGAATTTGAACCGTACTGTGGGCACAATGCTGTCAAGTGAAGTTGCAAAACGTTACGGGCATGAAGGGCTTCCAGACGATACGATTCACATTGAGTTGAATGGTACGGCTGGTCAATCAGCTGCGGCTTTTCTTGCTCATGGGATTACATTGGATCTGGTTGGTGAAGGTAACGATTATGTCGGTAAGGGATTATCTGGCGGTCGTGTAATTGTTCGGCCAAGTAAAGAGTTTCGTGGTGCCGCAGCAGAGAATATGATCGTGGGAAATACCGTACTTTACGGTGCAATTTCTGGCGAAGCATTTTTGAGTGGTGTTGCGGGTGAGCGATTTGCAGTGAGGAACTCAGGTGCCGCTGCAGTTATTGAAGGGGTAGGTGATCACGGTTGTGAGTATATGACCGGCGGTACTGTTGTTGTGCTTGGCGATACGGGCAGAAATTTTGCAGCAGGTATGTCTGGTGGGATTGCGTATGTCTACGATCCGCATGGTACTTTTTCAGGTAAATGCAATATGGAAATGGTTGAATTGGAGCCGGTGCTAGATGCGGAAGAACAGAAAAAATCTATCACTCCGGCTATTTGGCACAGCGAACAGCGTGGTGGTAAAAGTGCAACAGATGAAGAGATCCTTAAAGGCTTGATCGAGCGACACTTGCAATACACTCGCAGTGAGCGCGCCAAACAGTTACTGGGCGACTGGGAGAATAGCCGTCGTAAATTTGTGAAGGTCTTCCCTGGCGAGTACAAGCGCGCTTTGGGTGAAATTAATACTGCGCCTGCCAAGGCGGAGGTTTGTCATGGGTAAAGTTACTGGTTTCATGGAGTTTGAGCGTCAGAAAGATGCTTATCTTGATGTTGGTTCACGCATCAAGAATTACAAAGAATTTGTTATCCCAACAACAGATGAAAAAGCTACCATTCAGGCAGCGCGCTGTATGGATTGCGGCACACCTTTTTGCACAACGGGCTGTCCTATCAATAACATTATTCCCGACTGGAATGATCTGGTGTACAAGGGTAATTACAAACAGGCCCTGGATACATTGCATTCGACCAACAATTGCCCTGAGTTTACCGGTCGAATTTGCCCGGCGCCATGTGAAGCCGCTTGCACTTTGAATGTAAACCGTGATGCAGTGGGTATTAAATCCATTGAGCTATTCACTGTTACAAAAGGCTGGGAGAACGGCTGGATTGTTCCCCAACCTGCTGCTGTAAAGACAGGAAAAAAAGTAGCAGTGGTGGGTTCTGGCCCGGCGGGCTTGGCGGCAGCCCAGCAGTTAGCGAGGGTCGGGCATGATGTTACTGTGTTTGAAAAAAATGATCGCGTTGGTGGATTGATGCGTTATGGAATCCCTGGCTTCAAGATGGAGAAATCTGTTATTGATCGTCGGTTGGAACAAATGCAGGCAGAGGGTGTGACTTTTCGCACGGGTGTCTTGATAGGAAAAGATTTCCCCGCTAGCGTAAACAACTGGTCACAAGAGACTATTTCTCCTGATCAGCTGCAGAAAGATTTTGATGCGATCATCATGGCCGGCGGCGCGGAAATGCCGCGTGATTTGCCAGTGCCTGGCAGAGAGTTAAAGGGCGTTCACTTTGCAATGGATTTTCTGCCGCTGCAGAATAAAGTGGATGCAGGGGACAAATTGCCAGACCAGATACTGGCGGCCGGCAAACATGTTGTGGTCATTGGTGGTGGTGATACAGGTTCGGATTGTGTCGGCACTTCTAATCGTCATGGTGCTGTTAGTGTTACCCAGTTTGAAGTAATGCCTAAGCCACCAGAGCAGGAAAACAAGTCTCTTGTCTGGCCTTATTGGCCTTTGAAGTTACGTACGTCCAGCTCGCATGATGAAGGTTGTGAGCGTGACTGGTCTGTATCGACCAAGCGATTTGAAGGGAAAGACGGCAAAGTTCAAAAGCTGATTGCCTGTCGTGTTGAGTTCAGGGATGGCAAGCTGGAAGAAGTTCCAAATTCGGAATTTGAAGTGAAAGCCGATTTGGTGTTGCTTGCAATGGGGTTTGTTTCGCCGGTAGCAAATATTCTTGAATCCTTTGGTGTAGAGAAGGACTCTCGCGGCAACGTCAAAGCAAATACTGATGGTGAAGGTTGTTATAAAACTTCAGTTAATAAAGTGTTTGCCGCTGGTGATATGCGCCGTGGGCAGTCTTTAGTGGTATGGGCTATTCGTGAAGGCCGTCAGTGCGCGCGCGCAGTTGATGAATTTCTGATGGGTTCATCCGTTTTGCCGCGTTAAAATAGTTTTTTTAGAGTAGACAAGAGGCCGCAATAGCGGCCTTTGGTTTTTTAGATCGGGTGGTTTATGACTGAATTGAAAAATGATCGTTTCTTGCGTGCGTTAATGCGTGAGCCTGTAGATATGACGCCGGTATGGATGATGCGTCAGGCTGGGCGCTATCTTCCTGAGTACCGTGCGGCTAGAGCCAAGGCGGGTGACTTTCTTGCGTTGTGTATGAATCCTGAGCTGGCTTGTGAAGTTACACTACAGCCATTGCGTCGCTATCCGCTGGATGCGGCCATTCTGTTCTCCGATATTCTGACTATTCCTGATGCCATGGGACTCGGCCTGTATTTTGAAGAGGGAGAGGGCCCTCGCTTTCATAAACCGGTTCGCACAGAGAAAGATATTGCAGCATTGTCTATCGTCAAGCCTGAAAAAGACCTCCCTTATGTTATTGATGCAGTCAGTTTGATACGACGCGAATTGAATGGGCTGGTGCCATTGATTGGATTTTCCGGTAGTCCATGGACTCTGGCAACTTACATGATAGAAGGTGGATCTAGCAGGGATTTTCGGCGTACCAAAACAATGCTGTATGACCAGCCTGAAGTGCTGCACCAGTTGTTGTCAGTGCTGGCTGACTCAGTGGCCGCCTATCTGAATGCCCAGATTTCCGCAGGAGCTCAAGCGGTGCAGATTTTTGATACCTGGGGTGGGGCATTAAGCCATTCGGCTTATCGGGAGTTTTCTCTTGCGTATATGACTAGAATCGTTGGTCAGCTTCAGAAAGAACGGGATGGCCGTCATGTGCCTGTTATCCTGTTTACCAAGGGAGGAGGTCAGTGGCTGGATGTGATGGCTGATAGTGGTTGTGATGCGTTGGGGCTGGACTGGACGACTGATATAGGTCTTGCGCGCCAGCAGGTAGGCCAGCGGGTTGCCCTTCAGGGCAATATGGATCCTGCGGTACTACATGCCGGTGCAGATGCTATCAGGGCTGAAGTCAGGAGGATTGTTGATTGTTTTGGCCCGCATTCAGGGCATGTATTCAATCTGGGACATGGCATTACGCCGGAGGTTTCACCAGAGCATGCCCGTGTATTTATCGAATCTGTCCATGAGTTCACGAATCGACAATAATAGGCCATCCGTGGCTTTTCTTTGCGGGCGGTTCTCTAGGCACTGAAGTTAAAAAACGGTACATTGATGCAGTGGGCAGTCATAAGTGGCTGCGGATCTATTTAAGGGAGTCCGTTGTGGCGGGTATCAAACAGGTAAAAGTCGATGTCAATGACTTGATTGTTGGCATGTACATATCCGGGTTGGATAGGCCGTGGTCGCAGACGCCATTTCCGCTGCAGGGGTTTTTCATCAGGCAGCCTGATGAGATTGACCAGCTCCGGTTGTATTGCAAGTATGTACATATCGATGTACAGCGCGGAAAGCAGCCGGTTGCTGTCAAACATGCCACGCTCGAAAAAAAGGGTGAGCCAGGTGCTGATGGACGGCAGCGGCAGCAAATTTCTGCGGCTCCCTTGAAATTAAGGCACAACTTTTATAGTGATCCTGTTCCACTGAGAAAAGAGAATGTTGCAGCGGAAAAGCTGCATGGAGACATCATTTCAAACGTCAGTGAATTGATGACAGGTGTTGAGCACGGCGGCGCAGTTGAAATCAAGAAAACCACCCAGCTGGCCAGTCAGGTGGTTGATTCCGTTGTGCGGAATCCGGATGCTTTCTCCTGGCTTTCCCGTATACGCGACAAGGACGAATTCACTTACGGGCATATAGTTCGTTCAGCTGTATGGGCCGGTGTTTTTGGCCGCCATATCGGCCTGGATAAAAAAGATATGAACATGCTGGTTTCAGCCGTTCTCCTGAAAGATATTGGCAAAGTAAAATTGCCAGAGTCCCTTTTGCGCCTTGAGGATTCCGAGCGTTCAGCTGAGCAACAAGCTGAATACCGCAAATTTGTGGAATATAGTGTCGAAACCTTGCGCGCAACGCCTGGCGTGCCTGCAGATGTTGTGCATATTGTGCGCAATCACTGCGAGCGTTTTGATGGATCTGGATATCCCTTGGGGCTGATTGGAGACAAAATTCCATTTCTTGCCAAAGTGGCGGCAATCGTGACTGTGTACGATGCTGTAACTAATCCCCGTAACAGTAAATACCCACTCGCTCCATCAAAAGCTATGGCCAAGCTGTATGACATGCGCAATATCGAATTTCAGGAGGAGCTGGTTGTTCAGTTCATACAAGCGCTTGGTATTTATCCAACCGGCACCTTGATTGAACTGAATACAGGTGAGGTAGCTGTTGTGGTTGAGCAGACATTTGCGCGTAGACTCAAGCCAAAAGTGGCTGTTGTTGTTGATAAGGACAAGACAAAACTGAAAGAGCCGAGAATACTGGATTTGTTTGAAGATTTTTCTGAAAAATTACGCAAAGCAGAAAAACGTGGACAGCCTACCAGTTCAATCAAGGCCGTAGAGATCGTCAAGGATCTCGAGCCAGGTAGTTACGACATAGATATAGCTGAAGTACGTGACAGCTACCTTAAGGATACGTGGAACTGGCGTACTATGCTCAGTGGAATTACCGGGCGCTGAGTGTAGCACGTGTAATTATTTTTATAGTTGTAGGGTTCGCGTCACTCTTCAGAAAAAACAAAGTCCATTTTTTCACTGGGCGCTTGTACATAATTTCCCTGAATGTAATGCGCGCCTGATTGCCACAATGTGGCAAGCAAAGAAGCGTTTTCTACCAGCGGCACGATCGAGCTTTTTCTTGCTTCGTTCAGTTTTTGTATCAATTCTTTCAGGGTGTCAGGTTTTTCGTTTTTCTGCTGGATATCTGCTGCAAACGAGCCGTCAATCTTGACCATATAGACATCGAGATGAGCCAAGGTCTTGAAAGGGTCAAGTGAACACCCAAACTGCTTGATGCTGCAGCGTACATTCATTTTTTCCATTGCTTCACAAAAAGCTTTTGCGTTTGTGAGATAGCTGGCGGCATCTGATTCGGAAAATTGCAGGATGATTGATTTGGCTGGAATATCAGCTGTTTTTAATGCTATTGCCAGCCATCCTGCAAAGCTTTCATCTCGCAAGGTGGGGGGGGTGATATTAATAAGCAGGCAGGTGTCTTCGTGTCCTGCACTGCAATGCGCGGCAAGCATTTTTGCAGAATTGAGCAGCGCCCAGCGGTCAATTTTCTTCCCGAGTTCTTCGTTGCGACCAATCACGCGGAACATCTCATCGGTATCAATGACTTTCCCGCTTTCATCTGGAGTCATGGCCAACAAGACTTCGTAATGTTCAGTAGTATCTCCCTGCAGGCTGATAAATGGCTGGAATTTCAGTTTGAAGCCATCTTTTTTCAGGGAGTTTTCAATAATTTCGGTAATGAGACTGTCATCGCTAGCGGAGGCATCGGTCAATTTTGCAGTGTAATAACGTGCATCATTGCCCGTACCGTTTTTGCCTGCTGCACGAACTTCCTCGCAAGCAGTATGGGCGCGATCCAGAATCTGGTCAGGGCTTGTAATTTTTTCTGTTATTGGACAAATCCCGATACTTGCGGTTAATTGCACTGTCTTGCTTGCTGCCTGGCAAATATGCGATGAAATTTTCTTGCACAAATCCTGTGCAATTTTTGTTTGCTGTTCTTCATCGGTGCCGTTGGCGAGTAGTGCAAACTCGTCGTCTGATATTTTTCCAAGAATGCCATTGCTGCCAATAGTTTCACGTAGATATTTTGCGATATCAACCATAGCTGCATCGCGTCCAGACGCGCCCAGTGATGATCGCATCTCTTCATAAAGGTCGATGCTGATGATGTGCAAAGAGCTGAATTTGTCTTTTTCTGATGCATCGCGTATGGCTTGCCCAAATGCATTGGTCATATATACGCGATTGTAGATCCCGGTCAGTGGATCCAGGGAGCTGGCGCGCTTGATTTCTGCCGCTACTTCGGCGCTATCCATTTCCGCTTTGGCGGCTACCAATAATTGCACACACGGGTCATTTTCAAACAGTGCATGGGTAACGGCTATATCAATGCCGAACTCCGATCCATTGCTGCGAGTGCCTGTCAAACTAAGCTCTTGCTCCCCGGATTCGCTTAGCTTGAATGCTTTCATAAAACTCTTGTATTTGTCCTGATCCCCTTTCGCAATAAGATCAATAACAGGTATAGACAAAATGTCATCGGTTTCTTTGTAGGCAAAGCGTTCCGCAAAACTCTGGTTTGCGTAGAGAAACATACCGTCTTCAACGTAAGCAATTGCATCCCGTGAGCTGTCAAGTAATTGCTGGCACCGTCTTTCTGATTCCTTCAGTTTGCGGTCAGCTGAACGACGTTCACGACGCTCCTGTAAATTGCCCAGTTCCCGCGTCATGGTCATCAATAGATGCTGGTCATCGTCGAGGATAACCACATCGCGGGCACCCGCCTTGAGGCCATCAATCAGAACCATATTGAATTCATCAGGATCGGTTTCGGTGAGAAAAATAACCGGGATATCCTTGTCCAGTTTCTTGATTGCACGTAGCGCTGATTTAGGGTCACACGACTTGGCAGTATCAACAGCCAGTAATAAATCCCATGCCTGGTCCCCCAGAAGTTTTTCCAGGCCTTCAATGCTGGGGACATGCTGCGGACGGGTATTGCGGCCGGAGTTGCGCAGCATGCTGAGAAGACGCTCAACTTCGTTGGCATCATCATTAATGATCAGGAGGCGTATGGTTTCAGGTTGGCTCATGGGTGCAAGTGTATCCGGATATCCGAGCGGTCACGTGGCGGGTTGAAATGATAGCGGACTTGCCCTGCAAAGGAAAAGGCAGTAATCAGTCAAACCAGCCAGGATTTGGAGTGATGGCCAGCTTCCTCGCGCACCAGACGCGGAACCAGAAAGCCTGGAAGAAGCGCCTGCAATTCGTGATGGATCTGTATGCCCCGGCCGTCCTGCACGGCAAAGTGGTGGCTGCCACGAACGCGATCCAGTGCGTGCAGGTAGTAAGGCAGGGCGCCTGCGGCAAACAGCCTTTCGCTCAAGGATGCCAGTGTTGGCGCGTGGTCATTAATACCAGCTAGCAGAACGGACTGGTTAAGCACCGTAATGCCAGCTTTACAGAGCTGCTTTATAGCGTTGCTGACAGCCAGATCAATTTCATTGGGGTGGTTGCAATGCAGCACCATGATGGTTTGCAGGCGGTTGCCTGTCAGCCACGCCAGACACTCCTTTGTGATGCGTTGGGGAATCACAACAGGTAATCGGCTATGAATACGCAAGCGCCTTATATGCGGTATTGCGGCAATTTGTTCCATCAGCCAGCCCAGCTGGCGATCAGGCAGGGAGAGAGGATCGCCACCTGACAGAATCACTTCATTGAGTTCCTGGTGTGTACGGACATAATCCAGCGCCTGTTGCCAGTCCAGACGGCTGTTTCGATTGTCGTCGTAGGGAAATTCACGCCGGAAACAATAGCGGCAATGCACCGCACACAGGCTGGTGGTGATGAGTAGCACCCGTGAAGCATATTTATGCACCAGCCCAGGCACAGGATTATGTGCTTGCTCGTCCAGGGGGTCGCTGATAAAGCCGGCGTGTTCTTGCAACTCCATAGCCTGAGGGAGCACCTGCAGTAGCAGTGGGTCGCTGGCATTGCCCATTTCAATGCGTGCCAGATAAGGTTCCGGGACACGCAACGGGAACAGTTGGCAGGCAGCAGTAATAGCTTCCTGGTCAGACAGTGGTAGCGCCAGCCGACGGCACAATTCCACGGGATCACTCACGGCATGTTGCAGGATGGACTGCCAGCCGGGTTCAGTCTGCCGTTGATCCTGACAAGCACTCGTGGAAACAGGTATCATTGCGCCTCTTTTTTTGGCCGGGCTTTTTGGCCGATTTGTTGACGACAGCGAGGGTGTATGGCCAGCTATTCTACCAGTGAATTCAAGAGCGGACTCAAAGTGATGCTGGACGGGGATCCGTGCAATATCCTGGAGAACGAGAACGTCAAACCGGGTAAAGGCCAGGCCTTCAGTCGCACCAGACTGAAAAACCTGAAAACTGGCCGTGTGCTGGAAAAAACATTTAAATCAAATGACACGTTGGAAGCCGCTGATGTGGCAGATCGTGATATGCAGTATTTGTACAACGATGGTGAGTACTGGCATTTTATGGAGCCAGATACATTCGATCAGTACCAGGCAGATAAGAATGCAGTTGGCGATGCTGCTTTATGGATGAAGGAAGAAGACATTTGTATGGTCACGCTTTATAACGGTGCGCCGCTGGCGGTAACGCCGCCTAACCATGTGGTGATGGAAGTCATGGAAACTGATCCGGGCCTGCGCGGTGATACAGCCACTGGTGGCACCAAGCCTGCTAAGCTGGCAACTGGTGCAGTGGTCAAGGTGCCCTTATTCATGAATGTGGGTGACATCATCAAAATTGATACCCGCACAGGTGAATATCTTGGCCGTGCCAAGGAATAGTCTGCATATAGCGAGAAAAACCGGCTTTGGCCGGTTTTTTTGTTTTGAGTGATGATAAATGAATGACTGGAAACCATCCGCTGATATCGGAATGCTGCAAAAACGTGCAGCATTTTTAGCGAGTATCCGTACATTTTTTGCAGCGCGTGAAGTGATGGAAGTGGATGTGCCTGTATTGGCGCAGGCAACGGTTACCGATCCCAATATAGAAAGTTTTTTAGTCTATGCCCAAGCCCCGTTGTCACAATATTATCTGATGACATCGCCAGAATTTTATATGAAGCGGCTTCTAGCTGCGGGTTGTGGTCCAATTTACTATCTCGGCAAGGCATTTCGTGCTGAAGATGCTGGTTCGCGACATAGCTCCGAATTTACAATATTAGAATAGTATCGTCCGCAGTGGAACTTGGTGTGCCTGATGGATGAAGTGTCGGCATTGGTTGCTGCATATATTCCCGGGGAAGTTCGTTCTACAACGTACAGGCAGGCGTTTCTTGATTGCGCTGGTATTGATCCATACAGTGCCAGCCTTGCTGAATTAAAATTGTTGGCACATGAAAAACTGTCGCCGGCATTTGATAGCGAAGAGCGCGCCATTTGGCTGGATCTCCTGTTTTCCCATCTGGTAGAGCCAAATTTGCAGGGAAAAGTGTTTGTGGAACAGTTTCCTGCAGCGCAAGCTGCATTGGCGCAAACATTCATGGATGAATATGGCAATGTAGTTGCCGCCCGTTTCGAGCTGTATATCAACGGTGTGGAAATTGCTAACGGTTATCAGGAAGAGCTGGATGCCGGGGTGCTTAGAGCGCGTTTTCTGACTAATAGTGAGATGCGGAAATCACGGGAGCAGGCTGTGCCTGCAATCGATGAAAAATTTCTGGCGGCAATGGATGCCGGTATGCCTCCGTGCGCCGGCGTCGCATTAGGGGTTGATCGCTTGTTGATGGTGGCCAGTGGTGAAAAAAATATTGCTGCCGTGATGCCGTTTATCCATTAGGCGCGCCGGAATAATCCCAGCGTTTTTACCATCGGTAATTCCTCAAACAAGCCGGATGCCTTGGCAAGTTTCCAGATGTCGTAGGGTGCCTGACCGCCTTCAGCTGGGTTAGGGAAAATATCGTGGATGGCCAGAATGCCGCCCGGACGAATATGTGCAACCCAACTGCGGTAATCATTCAGTGCGGCTTCCCATGAGTGCCCGCCATCGATAAACACCATGCCCAGTGGCGTAGCCCAGTGCCTCGCGGCTACAGTTGATGGGGCAACAATCGGTACAACATGGTTTTCGAGATCGGCTGCGCGCATTGCCTTGCGAAATTCGCGGAAGCTGTCCATGAGTCCTGCACCACTGTCGTATAAATCCGGATCGTGGTACTCCTCGCCAAGCTGGTGTTCTTCCGATCCCCTGTGATGGTCCACAGCATACACAATGCCGTTGGCGTGTTTGGCTGCTACACCCAAGTACACAGTAGATTTTCCACAGTAGCTGCCCACTTCCAGACAGGGACCTAACGCTGCAGTCGCCAGACAGTGCTGTTGAAGGGCTACGCCTTCCTCTGGGTCGAGAAAGCCCTTGATGGTATTGATGTCGATGGGAAGTTGCATGCAGGTATCCGGGTTAAATGGGAGATGGGTAAATTCCCGGTATTATATCGGTCTGGTTGTCGGCATGGGTCTTATTGGAGATAAACTGTTTTTACCTTGAGCAATCCATTGGGTCTCATTACCATGTGCATCTTTCCGAAGCCGGTTCTATAAGGGGTATAGCGCGATGATTACGGGCAGCATAGTGGCCCTGGTGACGCCGATGCATGAGGACGGCAGCCTGGACTGGGAAGCGTTAGCTTCGCTGATTGAATGGCATATCGAGCAGGGAACCCATGCAATTGTTGCTGTGGGGACCACAGGTGAGTCTGCCACGCTCAATTTTGAAGAGCACGTTGCTGTGGTGCGCAGTGTTGTTAATCAGGTACGTGGCCGCGTTCCTGTGATTGCTGGCACGGGCGCAAACTCCACTTCAGAAGCCATAGAACTTACCCGCGCAGCCATGGAAGCGAAGGCGGATGCTTGCTTATTGGTCACACCCTATTACAACAAACCAACGCAGGAAGGGCTCTATCTGCACCATAAAGCTATTGCTGAAGCGGTGGCTATTCCGCAAATGCTTTATAACGTACCGGGACGTACAGCGTGTGATATGTTGCCTGAAACGGCACTGCGTCTTGCGCAAATTCCCAATATATTTGGCATCAAGGAAGCCACGGGAAATCTTGATCGTGCCCGCGCTATTATCGCCGATGCCCCGGAAGGTTTTTTTGTTTACTCCGGTGATGATGAAACCGCAGTAGAGTTGGTTTTGATGGGTGGCAAAGGTGATATTTCGGTTACTGCCAATGTTGCCCCCAAACTGGTGGCAAAAATGAATGCGCTGGCGTTGGAAGGGAAGGCAGCTGAAGCGCGAGCTATCAATGAGAAATTATTGCCCGTGCATGCCGCGATGTTTGTTGAAGCCAATCCGATACCAGTGAAATGGGCATTGGAACAAATGGGCAAGATCGGGCGCGGAACCCGTTTGCCATTGACGCCATTATCGGCGAGCCATCATGACAGTGTGCGGGTTGCACTGACTACAGCAGGTTTATTGTGATGAATTATTCAGGTTTGGCGATGCTACGAATGGCTTGTAGCGGCATCATCGGTGTATTGGCGTTGGTGTTGTCAGGATGTGGCTCACTGTTTGGTCCGGATGGCTATTTTCGTGATCGCGGTGATGATTATCTAAAGGCTGAAACCACAACGCCGATAAAGCTGCCGGAAGGCAGTGAAGGTCAAAGGATCGGGCAGTTATTTGCTATTCCAACAATTGAGGATGCCAATGCGCCGCTGCCTGACAGGTTTACTGTGCCGCGTCCTGCCAGTTCAGACAGGGTAACTGAGCAGCGTAATGAAATAAAAATCCAGAAGTTGGGTGAGCGCAGATGGATAGACATCAACAATCCACCAGGAGAAGTATGGCCGGGTGTTCGCAGTTTTCTGGCAGAGCGGGGCATGGGGCTTGCTGACCAGGATCCTGTCGCAGGCACACTGGATACCGTGTGGCTCTCCCTGAAGGATTCTGGTGCCGGTGATGTTTCAGGAAAAGATCGTTACCGGATACAGCTGGAGCCGGGTTTACGTACAAATTCAACAGAAATTCATGTGTTGCAAATGACAGCGTCCGATGTGACTGATGCGAACAGGCGTATGCCCTGGCCTTCGCAATCTGTTAATCCAGATCGTGAAACCTGGATGATCAAGGAGTTGGCCGCGTTCCTTGCAAAAGACAGTGCACCACAAGCATCAATGCTCGCTCAATCCATTGGCAGCAATGAGCGCAGGGTTGAAATGGTAGAGCAGCCCGAGCCAGCACTTTCCATGCGCATTGACTACGCCCGTGCCTGGGCATCGGTGGGAGGTTCCCTGAACCGTGATGGATTCCACGTTGATAATGCCAATCGGGAATTGGGGCAGTGGCAAGTGACATTCTCTTCAGTAGTTGCAGCCGAAGATGATGATGAAGGTGAAGTGAAACCAGGTGTTTTTTCACGCATTGCGAAAATTTTTGATTTTGATGAACAGCAAAAAGGTGAATCTGGTAGCCAATACCGCGTTCTCTTGCAGCAGCATACAGATGAATTGGTGCGTGTGATGGTGCGGGATAATAATGGCCTGCAACTGCCACAGGTTATTGCGGCGAATACGAGCTAACTTGCTCTGAGGTTTTTTCATGCTGATGCGTTTTGCCTCCATCGGCAGTGGTAGTCGTGGCAATGGCACGCTGGTACAAGCGGGCAATACACTGCTGATGGTGGATTGTGGTTTTGCACTGAAAGAAACGGAACAACGTTTGCTGAGACTTGGCATTGAACCTGGTCAATTGCGGGCGGTGCTGGTCACTCACGAGCATGGCGATCATTGTAATGGCGTTCGGGTTTTAGCGAATCGTTATGGATTGCCTGTTTACATGACAGCAGGCACAGCAAGGGCCCGTCAGCTATTGGATGTGGAGAAAGTTGTTACTATCGATAGCCATAATGCATTCACTATTGAAGACATTGATATCCAGCCTGTTGCTGTTCCGCATGATGCTGCAGAACCAGTGCAATATGTATTTAACTGGGCAGGTAGGCGACTAGGTGTTTTGACAGATATTGGAGCCATTACACCGTTTGTGAGAGAGCATTACAGCAGTTGTGATGCTTTGCTGCTGGAGAGTAACCACTGTGTGGATATGTTGGCACGCAGCGCCTATCCACCGTCATTGAAGTTGCGCGTTGGTGGTCGTTTCGGTCATCTGAGTAATGCTCAGGCTGCTGGTTTGCTCGATGAAATTGAAACGGAGCGACTCCAGCATCTGGTTATTGCCCATCTAAGTGAGAAAAACAACACGCTTGAGCGTGTGCAAGCAAGTCTGGCAGAAACGTTGCAGAATATTGGCAATGTACTTTATGCCTGTCAGGAAGAAGGTTTTGATTGGTTAACCATTAGCTGAACAGTTGAGAGATGTGAGCATGTCAACAGTAAATCTGAATGTAGAAAAGCAGGAAGAATTGTATAAAGGAAAGGCGAAAACGGTATACGCCACTAATGATGCGGAACGCTTGATCCTGTTTTTTCGTAATGACACATCAGCGTTTGATGGCAAAAAGCTGGCGCAGCTGGATCGCAAAGGCATGGTGAACAACAAGTTTAATGCGTTCATTATGCAGAAGTTGCAGGCAGCTGGTATCCCTACTCACTTCGAAGGTCTTTTGAATGACCAGGAATGCGTGGTCAAGAAATTGAAAATGTTGCCGGTTGAATGTGTTGTACGGAATATGGCGGCAGGAAGCATGTGCCGTCGACTGGGTATTACGGAAGGAAAAGAACTTGATCCGCCAACATTTGAGTTTTTTCTTAAGGATGATTCGTTGGGTGATCCGATGATCAATGAATCCCATATTGAAACATTTGGCTGGGCGACCAAACAGCAGGTTGAACAGATGAAGGTGATGACACTCAAGGTTAACCAGATCCTGAAGGATATATTTCTGGCAGGTAACATGCTGCTTGTAGATAGCAAACTGGAGTTCGGGTTGTTCAATGGAGACTTGGTACTGGGGGATGAATTCAGCCCTGATGGTTGCCGGCTGTGGGATAAAGAGACCCGTGAGAAACTGGACAAAGACCGCTTTCGCCAGGATCTGGGTGACGTGGTGGAAGCCTACGAGCAAGTGGCTCGTCGTATCGGCGTACCTCTCTAACCACATGTAAGTTGGCGTTGTCTGATTATGTTGTCCACATAGCGCCCCCTTTTAAAGAGACACTTGTAAAGCTCCCTGCAACTCATTGATTTCTGAGCGATATTATCCTATCTATATGAATTATAAAGGATTTTGATTTGTGGTTTTTTTGACCACAGCGGGATCTACGCTTGAATAGCAAGGGTTGTCCGGTGATTTTCTATTTTAATTGACAGACTTATCAACAGGTTTTGTGCATAACCTTGTCCTGTGTGCCTACGATACCGTTTTGAAGTGTTAACGGTTTGGCAAATCAATAAAATTCGCCTCCTCCAGTCAGGCCCTTTGGTTATAATCGACCGGAATTCAATGTGTAAGCGGCAAGTGCAATGGACATCAAGGGCACACAGCTCGGGGCAGGGAAGTCGTCAGTGCTATGCTATGACATCAGTCAGACGGTTTGCATTGGTGATCCACAGGATGTGCATAATGCAGTTCGTGCTGCTTTTGTGTCTGTTTTTACAAATGCCGAATTTGATGTTATCTCCACAGCTTTCACGGACGTGGCAAGAATGTATCGTGGAGAATGCCCCGACTATCATGCCTGTGATACCGATTACCACGATCTGAGGCACATTCTGGATGTTACTCTGGCTGTTGCCCGACTATTGATCGGTTATGAACGTGTACACGCCGGCACCCGTGATGTGCTGGGTGTTGATCGCGTACAAATGGGAATTATTGCTGCCCTTTACCACGACATCGGATATTTGCGTCACGTAAAAGATACACGCCATAAGCATGGTGCGGAGTACACCAAAACCCATGTTACACGTGGCGTTCGTTATCTGGCCCACTACCTTCCCCTGATTGGCAAAGCTGCTTGGGTGCCGCGTATGCGGGTGCTGCTGCACTATACGGGTTATGAAAAAGTGGTGCGCATGAAAAATACCCATGATCATATGCTTGGTTGCTTGTTAGGCACGGGGGATTTGATTGCGCAGATGTCTGATCGTTCTTATCTGGAGCGCTGTCGCGACAGTTTGTATATGGAATTCAAGATAGGCAACGTACCTGCACCAAAAAATGAGACGGGCCAACCGTTTGAATCACCCGCTGCGCTGCTGGACCAGACCCCTGATTTTATGCGTATGACAGTTGATGGCAGGCTCAACAAGCTGTTTGGCGCAGTATATCGTTATGCAG
>ERZ724516.972-NODE-972-length-16974-cov-4.015308_pt1 | contig 16974 bp, 17 predicted proteins | sample MGYA00376049_ERZ724516 | MGnify/ENA primary metagenome ERZ724516 (study PRJEB28724, sample SAMN07190886) | activated sludge metagenome | isolation source: activated sludge of sewage treatment plant in Hong Hong | place: USA: Christiansburg, Virginia | collected... | reverse complement strand
TTTCCAGCGAAACGCGGATGTCGTCGGTGTTCACCTTGACGTACTTGGAGATCACCGCGATCAGCTCGCGTTGCAGGTCGGGCAGGAAATTGGCGCGGCTGCCGCCGCCGTCACGCTCGTGGGCGATGATCAGCTGCAGGCGTTCCTTGGCGACTTGCGCCGTTTTCGGCTGGCTGCCGAACAGTTTCTGGAGCCAGGACATCTCACTTGCCTCCGAACAGGCGCTTGAGCAGGCCGGGCTTGACGTAATCGACGAAGCGCAGCGGCTTGTCCTCACCGAGGAAGCGGCTGATCACGTCGTGGTAGGCCTCGGCCGCGTCGGTGTCCTTCTGGTGGATGACCGGTGAGCCCTGGTTGGAGGCCTGCAGCACTTCCTCGGATTCCGGGATGACGCCGATAATGGGCACCCGCAGGATTTCCTGAATGTCCTTGTACGATAGCATTTCGCCGGCTTCGACGCGGGTCGGGTTGTAGCGCGTGATCAGCAGGTGTTCCTTGACCGGCTCGCGGCCTTCGATGGCGCGGCGCGACTTGGCCTGCAGGATGCCGAGGATGCGATCGGAGTCGCGCACAGAGGAGACTTCCGGATTGGTCACGACCAGCGCTTCGTCGGCGAAGGTCAGGGCCATGACGGCGCCCGACTCGATGCCGGCCGGCGAGTCGCAGACGATGTAATCAAAGCCCTGGTGCTCCAACTCTTTGATGACGCGCTCAACACCTTCCTCGGTCAGCGCATCCTTGTCACGCGTTTGCGAGGCGGGCAGGACGTAGAGGTTGTCGGCGTGCTTGTCCTTGATCAGCGCCTGAGTCAGCGTTGCTTCGCCATTGATGACATTGATCAGGTCATAAACGACGCGGCGCTCGCAGCCCATGATCAGGTCGAGGTTGCGCAGGCCGACGTCGAAGTCGATGACGGCCGTCTTGAAGCCGCGCATGGCGAGGCCGGTGGAGAAGCTGGCGCTGGTGGTGGTCTTGCCGACCCCGCCCTTGCCGGAAGTTACGACGATGATTCTGGTCACGGTGAATTCTCGCTGGGTAAGTTGGGAAAATGTTCGTATCGGTTTCGCGTCAAAATACGCGATTATCGGAGGGCCAGGGCGGACAGGGTCAGGCGGCTTTCGCCTCCCTCCTCGGTCAGGCAGACGGTTGCCGGCTGGCGGGCGAGTTCGGCGGGAACACCGGCCTCGAAAGTACGGTAAATGCCGGCGACGGAAACCAGTTCGGCCTCCAGGCTGGTCGTGAAAATACGGGCAGACCGATCTCCACTGGCGCCGGCAAGGGCGCGGCCGCGCAGCGGGGCATAGACATGAATGTTACCGTCGGCAATGACCTCGGCACCGGCGCTGATCATCGCCATGACGATCAGGTCGCTGCCTTTGGCGTAGAAACGCTGGCCGGAACGCAGGGGCTTGTCGAGGATGACCGTACGTGGTGGCGGCGCCGGCGCAACCTGTGTTGTTTGCGGCAATTCAGCAACAACGGGTTCAGGTGGCGGCGGAGGTGTTTCGCTGGTGCGGGGGCGGGAGCGTCCCAAGGCATCGCCGCTGATCTCCGGCAGGCCGGACGCAGCGGCTGCGGCCGCCAGCTCGGCTGGCAAGCCCAGGGTGCCAGCGGCATGTAGTCCCGAGTCGCGCAGCAAGCGAATGATGCCGATCCAGTCCGCACTGGCCGGCAGATTCTCGGCAGCGCTGAAATCGAGCACGGACAACTCATTCTCGAAAAAATCGGCCTGGTTACCGGTCAACTCGGCAAGGGCCGCATGCAGTGTGACGGTGTCAGTGGTGCGGAGTTGCGTCTGGATGATCTTGAGCGTCGTGCCCTTGAACTGTATCGGTGAATCTTTTGCCATGCTTGCTGCAAGTCTCGCGAAAGGGTGGCGATTATCCCATAGGCAGACGACAGAAATGAAAATTGGCTGTTTTTTGGCGTCGACCGCAGACGTCAAGTTTTCACTTGAAAAATCTTTATATTTCGACAATACTCGAATCATGGAAACGTTAAACGCCGCTGAAATTCTCGCTGCGCTCGGTCATGAATCGCGCCTCGCCATCTTTCGCCTTTTGGTAGAGGCCGGCCCAGAGGGCATCAACGCCAGTGCGATTGGTGAGCAACTGGGCATGGCACCCGCCACGCTGTCTTTCCATCTCGCCCATCTCAGCCGGGTGTGCTTGATCGACGGGCAGCGCGAAGGCCGTTTCATCCACTACTCCACCAACTACGGGACGATGGATGAACTCATCGCCTTCCTGACCCGCAATTGCTGTCAGGGCAAGGCCTGTCTACCGAAAACAGCAACTTGCGACACCATCGACAAGCGTCGCCCAACCGAAGAAAGCAATTCCTGATGCAAACCGTCAAAACCGTTCTCGTACTGTGTACCGGGAACTCCTGCCGTTCCCAGATGGCCGAGGCCATTCTCAATCATGATCTGGCGCCCGCTGTTCGCGCCTTGTCGGCCGGTACGCGTCCGCAGCCTATGGTGGCAGAGGGCGCAATCGAGGTACTGAAACGCGCCGGGCTGCCGACCGAAGGCTTGCGACCCAAGGATGTCGAAGCGGTGATGAACGAGGCGATCGATCTGGTGGTGACCGTCTGCGATAACGCGAAGGAAAGTTGCCCAATTTTCCCGCGTCCGGTGCCGCTCCTGCACTTGCCCTTTCACGATCCTCACGGTGAGCCGCTGGCCAGTTTCGAGGCCGTTCGTGACGAGATCAGGGCCCGGATGCTGCCGGCCGTTCGTCAGGCACTGGGGCTGGAGGTCGCCTGATGTCGGCGCAATGTGAATCCACCGCCCGCTTGGCGACAGGGGCGCCGATGAACTTGTTCGAGCGCCTCCTGACGGTCTGGGTCTTCCTCTGCATTGTGGTGGGAATTGCCTTCGGCCAACTGGCGCCCGGGTTGTTTCAGGCGATTGGCCGGATGGAGATTGCGCAGGTCAATTTGCCCGTGGGCCTGCTGATCTGGGTGATGATCATCCCGATGTTGGTGAAAGTGGATTTCGGTGCACTGCATGAAATGCGTCAGCACGTCCGTGGCATGGCCGTCACGCTGTTTGTCAACTGGCTGGTCAAACCCTTTTCGATGGCTTTCCTCGGCTGGCTGTTCATCCGTCAGTTGTTCGCGCCCATGCTGCCGGCCGATCAGATCGACAGCTATATCGCCGGCCTGATCCTGCTCGCTGCTGCCCCCTGCACCGCCATGGTGTTCGTCTGGAGCCGCCTCTCGAACGGTCACCCGTTATTCACGTTGTCGCAGGTGGCGGTGAACGACACCATCATGATCTTCGCCTTCGCGCCGCTGGTCGGGTTTCTGCTGGGCATTTCGGCGATCACCGTGCCCTGGGACACCTTGTTCATCTCCGTGGTGCTCTACATCGTGATTCCGGTACTGATCGCCCAGGCCTGGCGCAAGGCGCTACTGGCGAAAGGTCAGGCGGCGTTCGACGCAGCAATGGAAAAAATCGGGCCGTGGTCGATTTCGGCGCTTCTGGTGACATTGGTACTACTTTTCGCCTTTCAGGGCGAGGCCATCCTCAAGCAGCCGTTGGTCATTGCCTTGCTGGCCGTACCGATTCTGATCCAGGTTTTTTTCAATTCAGCGCTGGCTTACTGGCTGAACCGGGTACTTGGCGAAAAGCACAATGTCGCCTGCCCGTCAGCCTTGATCGGCGCTTCCAATTTCTTCGAACTGGCGGTGGCTGCGGCGATCAGCCTGTTCGGATTCGAGTCCGGTGCGGCCTTGGCCACTGTTGTCGGTGTGCTGATCGAAGTGCCGGTCATGTTGCTGGTCGTCAAGGTAGTCAATGCCTCGAAGGGGTGGTACGAACGCACATAGGCGGCATCGCCGGGTGATGCCGCCACGGGAGTTGTCGTGGAACTGATGATGACCGCCCTGCAGGGCGGGCTGGGCAGTCTGGCTTCCTACTTGGCGGCGCATGTGCTGCTTTGTCTGGTGCCGGCATTCTTCATTGCCGGTGCGCTTTCAGCGCTGGTGCCGCAACAGTCGATCATCCGCTTTCTCGGGCCGGATGCCCCCAAATGGGTGTCTTATCCTGCGGCGGCGGGTGCCGGCAGTCTGCTGGCGGTCTGTTCCTGCACCATCCAGCCGCTATTTGCCGGAATTTACAAAAAAGGCGCCGGTCTCGGGCCTGCGATCACTTTCCTGTTTTTCGCCCCGGCCGGCAATATCCTGGCGCTGTCCTACACCGGAGTCGCGCTGGGGGCAGACTTCGCTATTGCCCGTATTCTGCTGGCCCTGTCATTCGGTATCGGCATCGGACTGATCATGGCAGCGCTGTTTCGCGCCGGCGAGGCAACTCGTGTTGCGGATAGCCAGACCTTCGCCCAAGGAGAAGCTATTCCCGGCAAGACCCTGTGGTTTCTCGGTCTGCTGATTGCCCTGTTACTGGCAGGAACGCTGAAACTGGATTTTCTCAACGCAGCGCTGCTACGAGCAGAGTTGTCCTCGCCCGCCGCCGTTTCGCTGCAGGCCTTGCTTGATCGTTGGGTGCCGGCCAACGCAGCGGTGGGGGCGGAAGGCCTGAGCGTTCAAGGTGCCGTATTGATTGCGCTGCTGGCAGTCATCGGCGGGGTGGCCTGGCGTGGCTTGGGGCAGATTGAAAACGGCTTTAACCGGCTGACGCCCATCGCCTTGCTGCTGACGGCATTGACGCTGGTGTTCGCTGCCTTGGGCATGCGCGTCAGCGAGGCGGGAATTGTTCTGACCGTGAGCGGAAGGACGCTGGCTGTGGCTGTACTCTGTGCAGCGCTGTGGCCGCTGGCTCGCCGTTTCGATGCCTGGGATGTACAGCAATGGCTTTGGGAAACCTGGCGATTCGTCAAACAGATATTTCCACTGCTGATTGTCGGCGTCTTCCTGGTCGGGGTGATCCGCGTGTTCATCCAGCCCGAGTGGATACGCAGCGTGGCCGGCAGCAACACCGTCCTCGCCAACCTGGCTGGCGTGGTGTTCGGGGTGTTCATGTATTTTCCGACATTGGTCGAAGTACCCATTGCCAAAATGTTCCTCTCGCTCGGCATGCATCCGGGACCGCTGATCGCCTATCTGATGTCCGATCCTGAACTCTCCCTGCAGAGCATCCTGATCACCGCGGCCATCATCGGCAAATTGCGCGCCTGGGCTTATGTCGGGCTGGTGGCGCTGTTCTCGACCCTGGCCGGGCTGACCTACGGAGCCTGGGTTGATGGTAGCTCGCTGATATTGCTGGCGGCGGGGATCGTCGGGTTTATCAGCTTGATCGTCGGCAGTCTGCATCTGCTGGAATTGCGGCGTCAGGCCTTGAAAAGGAGTTGATCATGCAAATCAAGATTCTCGGTTCCGGGTGTGCGAAGTGCAATCGTCTGGAACAACTGACGCGCGAGGCGGTGGCCGAACTGGGTATTGAAGCCAGTTTCGAGCATGTGCGGGAGATGGATCAGATCATGGCTTACCCGGTCATGACGACGCCAGCGCTGGTTGTCGATGAGGTGGTCAAGGTGTCCGGACGCATTCCCAGCAAGGACGAATTGCTCGGCTGGTTGCGCTGATCCGGTTTAGCGGCCGAAGGCTTCGCGAGTAAAATGGCCGATTGATCGAAATTCGCCAACGGCATGGCCGGCCGGCGGTTTCATTTGCCCGATTCATTCCAGGCTGGAGCCCTCTCATGCTACAGAAGCTTTCCTCCTTTGCCGGCGTCCCAGGCCCGGTGGTCATTATCGTCATGGACGGCTACGGCATTCCAAAGACCGATGCAGGCAGCGCCATTGCCGCCGCCCGTAAGCCGACGCTCGATCGTTTATTTGCCGACCACCCGAATATCCGGTTGCGGGCGCATGGCACGGCGGTCGGCATGCCCTCCGACGACGACATGGGGAACTCCGAGGTCGGCCACAACGCCATCGGCGCCGGCCAGGTTTACAGCCAGGGCGCAGCGCTGGTCGCCGATGCGATTGCCTCCGGGGCCATCTGGGAGGGCGAGGCCTGGCAGCAAATCGTGGCTGGAGCCAAAGCGGGCCGGGGCACCATTCACTTCATCGGTCTCTTCTCTGACGGCAATGTGCATAGCCACATCGACCACCTGAAGGCGATGGTCGTTCAAGCCAAGGCGGAAGGCCTCAAGACGGTACGCATTCATGCGCTGCTCGATGGCCGCGATGTGCCGGAAACCAGTGCGCTCGATGACGTGATTCCCTTTGAAACTTTCTTGACAGAGATCAGCACTGACGGCTTCGATGCGCGGATTGCTTCCGGCGGCGGTCGCCAGAACATCACGATGGACCGTTACGATGCCAACTGGTCGATGGTCGACAAGGGCTGGAAAACCCATGTGCTGGGCGAAGGCCAGCAGTTCCCCAATGCGGTTGCTGCGGTCAACGCCCTGCGCGAGCAAAATCCGGGCACCATCGATCAGGATCTACCGCCCTTTGTCATTGGCGAAAAGGGTAAGCCGATCGGCACTATCGAAGACGGTGATTCGGTGGTTTTCTTCAACTTCCGGGGTGACCGTGCGATCGAAATCACCCGCGCCTTCGAAGAAGCGGCCTTCGACAAGTTCGAGCGGGTGCGGGTGCCGAACGTCACCTACGCCGGCATGCTGCAATACGATGGCGATCTCAAGCTGCCGGCCCGTTTCCTGGTGGCGCCGCCGGCGATCAAAAACACCATGGGCGAATGGTTCAGCAAAGCGGACATCGCCCAGTTCGCCTGTTCGGAAACCCAGAAATTCGGCCACGTGACCTACTTCTGGAACGGCAACCGTTCCGGCAAGTTCGACGGGGAAACCTATCAGGAAGTACCCAGTGACGTCGTTCCTTTCGAACAGCGCCCGTGGATGAAAGCTGCCGAAATCACCGATGCGATGATCGACGCGCTCAAGAGCGGCCAATACAAGACCCTGCGCTGCAATTACGCCAACGGCGACATGGTCGGCCACACCGGCAATTTCCGCGCGGCAACCATGTCGATCGAGGCCGTCGACCTACAACTTTCGCGCCTGCTGCCGGTCATCGATGCCATGGGTGGCGTCGCGCTGATCACCGCTGACCACGGCAATGCCGATGAAATGTACGAGCTCGACAAGAAGACCAAGCAACCGGCGCAAAACAAGGATGGCTCCTTCAAGGCCAAGACAGCCCACACTCTGAACCCCGTTCCGTTGATCCTTTACGACAACGTCAGCGCCGGCAAGCTGGGCCTGAAACAAAGCGAAAAAGCCGGATTGTCGAATATCGCAGCGACGGTGGCGAATCTGATCGGGCTGGAACAGCACGCCGACTGGGATGAGAGTCTGCTGGAAATTCGCTGAGATTCCGTTTGGCTAAATAGAGGTGGCGTGTGGTTGCCACCTTTCAGCCGTTGCTCGGTGAAGGCTGCTGAGTTGAAATCGCAGGAGCGTCGGCTCTTCTCTGAAACCTGCCTGATCGACTGCACCAGCATTTCGGCGATTGCCGACCTTGACCCTCCGGCCAGATTCGGGCGGCAATGCGCCGGTGACTTGCCGTTCAGTCAAGATTGCCTTCGAAGGGCGGCTTGCCGTTTCGGCGAATGCGAACTACCGGCCACTTGCTGTCGTACCCACTTCCCGGAAAGCAGCCATCTGGATGATTGCCGCGCTGCCATACAGGTCATTGAGAAGGCGTTTTCTCCTCTTAGGCGTGAGGGGAAACAGGCTTCGCAGGACGCAGAGACTAATCACTGTGGAATACGAGGTTGACAATGAGATGCAGATGCAAAGATACTTTCCAAATGATGATTGAATTTCCCATCGACCAACATTCGCGGCCGCTCCCGGAGCAATTCCGAGCGGTATGGCTCGGAGGAATCAATGAAGCGTGTTGAATGCTCGAACTGTGGGAGTACGGAACTCATTGCGGATAATGACATCATTGTTTGCGTCTATTGTCGATCAAGGCACGTGCCGCAAACCGACGATGTGCCGCCACGAGAGACAGTAATTGGAATTGAATCCGACATCCAGACACTGCTCCAAAAATGCAGGCAAGACCCAAAAAATCGGCGGCGGTTTGCCAATTTGATACTCGACATTGATCCTTCCAATCAGGAAGCTAAAAAATTCCTCTCATAGGAAACCGGCCATGAAGACAAAGCGTTTCGCAGAGAACAACGGCTTCAATCCTTTCGAATTCGAAGCTTGGTTCCTGGGGTCGGGATATGGCTACACGCCGGGACTTCTGGGGGGGGTTGATATCGATGAGAGACAGAATCTCGAAGAAATCGCAAGCGCCTTCAAGGAATACCAAGTTTCAAAAACGCCAGAACGAATTGCGCAGGAGCAGCAACGAATTGCGCAGGAACAAGCGAATCAGGAGCGCGCCGCTCAACAGAAGCAGGCCGCATTGGCCCGTATGCTCATAACCTCCGGATTTAGCTTTGATGGCTACACCATCACCAAATATTCTGGGTACATCTCCGGTGACGACGTAGTACAAATAAACCGGGGAACTGATGGCATCTTCGCGAGAGCGACCGACGCAGGGTCGGCCCTAATGGCTTCACTCACAGTGATCAGGAGAAATGCATTACAAGAGCTCAAGGAAGCAGCGTATGCCCTCGGATGCAACGCTGTGATCGGCGTCGACTTTGACTACTTAACGCTAGATCCCCAGACTGCAAATTCAAGCGGCGGGACAACGTACATGCCTTATGTGTTCGGAGTAACCGCAAACGGGAATGCCGTCATAATCGAGAAAAATGACCGTACAGGTCTGTCTTGAATAGTTTTACAAGAGCGAGCTCAGACGGCTGCTCCCGCAACCTGCCGGTGGAGGATCGAACCCAGCAATGACGGCTGAGGGTCGGGTCCGGCTGTAGATCGAATGGCGAAGCAGTCATTGCCCGCCATCAGCGGCTGAACGGCAGTTAACTGGCGCATTGCGGCCCGAGTCTGGCCAGAGTTCCACGGTCGGCTCAGGCCGATGAGTACTCGGTTGCCAATTCGCCCGAACGATGGCTCGAATCAGAAACCTGTCATTACATCTCGGGAGCAGGGGAGGCCCGTGTCGGACGCGGTGCGTTCGATACGGTTGAACGGCAGGTAACAGGTGCATTGCCGATTGACTCAGAATCTCAGACCTTGGACGGCCGATTTCTCGCTGGTGGGTGGTTATCCTGAAATTTCATTTTCATAATCAATCGATTGTATTATTTTTTACATTCCGCTCCCGCACAATCGGCGGCACAAACTTGACGGAAAACCGCCAGCCTTCGTCTGTGGCTTTCAATATCAGCGATTTTGAGTTGGCGCCGGGTTCGAAAATCGGTTCGTCGCCATGCAACTCAATCGCGCCTATGCCTTTGATGACGCAGGCGCCAGGTAGCGTGACGAAGGCTGATTCGGCGGCGACCAGCACGAATTGACCTTCCTTGTTTTCCGAACAGGACAGGCCTTTCGGTACCGTTGCGGGATTTTGCTTCCAGGCCAGACGTAGCGCGTCGAGTGCCGAGCTCAATTCGGCCGTGATTTTTGCGGCGAGCGTGACTTCGCGGGATTTCACGTTGCTCATACAAGGGCTCCAGTAGGTGTTCGGGTCTTCAAAGCCACGACATCCAGCGACCAATCGCCAGGATCAGTAGCAGGGGCAAGTAGGGGAATGTGACGGTTGGGCGGCAGGCGCTGAGCGCGTAACCGGCGATCAAACCGGCAGTGCCCGGGCGGCAGGCTTGCCAGTCACTGTGTAGTTGCAGCGCGTCGCTGCTTGCTGCGGACTGCCTGAAGCAGGATTCGATACGGAGCAGGCGATCTGAAATGCGCGACTGGTAAGTCTTGAATATCCCTTCCAGAATCCAGCAAAGTGCGATGACGGCTGCTATAAAGCCAAGCGGAATCGCCAGGGCCAGGCCGGCCAGGCAAAGGCTCAGGCTGGTCAGTTTGATGAGCAGCGCATTGCGTTCATGCTGCTCATGATTGTTCTGCAGGGTTTGCCACTCCTGTCCTAACAGCGCCTTGTCCATCCGTATTTCCTTAATTCTCATGTGCTGGGGTGGAAGCATAGCTGCCTGATGAGGGTTCGGGATGAACGTGCGTGCTTTGTCCATCAATTGCCTGTCACCCTAACAGAACATTTGCGAGTCATTGTTCTATTTTTACGAACTATTGGTGTAGCCACGCGGGGTGGTTTTGTCTGGCTGCACTTTTTACAATGCACGCCTGATTCCTTTTTGGCGCCAAGTCCATGCTCGAACTTTTTCTTTCCCCCGAAATCTGGATCGCATTCTTGACGCTGACGGCACTGGAACTGGTGCTGGGTATCGACAACATCATTTTCATTTCCATCCTGGTCGACAAGCTGCCGAAGGAAAAGCGGGAATTGGCACGGCGTATCGGTTTGTTCCTCGCTATGTTCATGCGCATCGGTTTGCTCTTGATCTTGTCGTGGATCGTTGGGCTGACTGAGCCGGTATTCACCGTTTTCGATATCGGGATATCCGGGCGTGACCTGATTCTGATTTCCGGTGGTCTGTTCCTGATCTGGAAAAGTACCGGTGAAGTCCATCAATTGCTGGAAGGCGAGGAGGGCAGCGAATCACACAAGGTGGCTTCGAGTTTTGCCGGGGTGATCGCCCAGATTATCGTCATCGACCTGGTGTTTTCGCTGGATTCCATCATTACCGCTGTTGGCATGGTCAGCCAGGTGGAAGTGATGATTGCCGCCGTGGTTGCCTCCGTCGGTTTGATGATGTTGTTTGCCCGACATATCGGTGAGTTCGTTTCGAATCACCCGACAATCAAGATGCTCGCACTGTCATTCCTCGTTGTGGTTGGTGTTGTCCTGATTGCCGATGGTTTTGGACACCATGTGCCGAAGGGTTATATCTACTTTGCGATGGCCTTCTCGGTGGGCGTCGAAATGCTCAATATCCGCATGCGCAAGAAGGCAGTCAAACCGGTTGACTTGCGGGAACCCTATGTTCGTGAGGTCGAGTAAGCGCGAAACGAGGGCGGGAGACGGGATGATTTCCGGTTTTCGGGTCGTTACATAACGGAGGGATACCCTTCTCGCGCTGGTCGTGCCTTAGTTTCCCTGCTTCTGGTCGACAAGATGGGCAATCGCGTCCAGGCTGTCGAGCAGTGCAATATCGAAGTCAAAATCTGAAAAATCCAGTCCGTAGCTGCTTTCCAAGAAGATCACCAGATTCATCATGGCGAAAGAGTCGAGACGGCCGCTCAGGAAAAGTGATTCGTCGTCACCAAACGCCCGACGGTCTCCATGTTTGTCGAGGGCTTCCGTCAGATGGTCGCGAAGTTGTTGTCGGGTAATGAGGTCCATTATTTAATTCCAAAAAGACTGGTGAAAAACAGCAGGCGTTCAGCCAGCGTGTGTTGGCGGGATCCATCGCTGAAAAGGTGCAGGCAAATCACGAAAGACCAGACGAAGACGAAGGAATAGAGCCGCCCCAGATGGCTGTCGTTCGGCCGGATACCGAGGTTGGCGCGAACTTGTGACAGTCCGACGCCGGTAGCCAGCACGACGCAATAAAACAGATAGCTTGTGTAGCTCGTCAGCGCTGGTGCAAGGCCTTGCTGGGCAACCAGATGAATGTCGCGCAGGAAGTGCCAGATTGCATTCCCGACGCCGGCCGCCATGAAGGTTGCAAAGAACATGCGTAGTCGCGGGTGTTTCTTGAATACCTTGAAGAAGGTAGGAATAAAGAAAAAATCAACCAGAAGTTCCTTGAAGTAGAAATGGAAACGATTGAAATAGTCCATCAGGGTGCGGGATTCCAGCGGCCGCCATGAGCCACGCGGAAGACGGTAACCTGCCAGCCGGGCAATGCCGATGAAGAGATGGGCCCAGGTTGCGACCTGTAATGCAAAGCGGGTCGCCGAAACGATCAGCGCTAACCAGCTGGCGATAATTGGGTAGGGTTGGCCGCTGAGAAAAGCATCGAGGGCGGTATGCACTGCGGGCAACTTTCCCTGCTCGTAGGCCAGCCAATACAGCGCATCGTTCATGACGAACAACACATTGGCCCAGACGAGCAGTTTGACTGCCTTGAGCTGCGTTACAGCGAGTTCCTCCGGTGTCTTGGCTAAGTGTTTGCGCAGGAAAGCAGCACCTTTGCCGAAGGGCAGGTAGCCCGGGCTCCAGAAGGGTCGCAATGTGGCCAATTGAAGCAATGGTGGGCTGGCTTCCTTGTTGCGCTGATCAACGATGGCATAGGGCAGGAACCAGATGTAGGGCGTCAGCGTGAAGATGGCGGCCCAAATCAACGCACGAGGCAGGCCTTGCATGATGTCGACGCTGGCGAGGCCGCAAAGCAGTGTTTCGATCAGCAGCAGTGTCAGCAATGGCCGTCGTGCCAGGACGGAACCCGGCGCTTGCCGGACGTGGTGTATCACCCAGAATGCACCAAGGAGACCAAGAATCAGGCAGCCAGTTGCGAGCAGCGTCGGTGGCAGGGTGTTGATCTGCTCACGGTGCAGAACCGAACGAATATTTTCCAGCGTGTCGTTGCCACCGAGTGCTGTCGCCAGGAGAACGGCAGTCCAGGTGGTGACGAACAGGATGCGGTTACGCCAATCTGGCAGTGCCGCAGCCGCCATTGCGGCGACCACGAGAAGAACTGCCTCCCAGTCGCTGAAGTGTGGCAACAAGGACAATCCGCAAACCGCAGCGATCAGTAGCCGCCCCCCGGCGCTACCCGCCATGATCCGACATTTTGCATTTTGATCGATGGCCAGCCATTGGCGCAGGGAGCCGACAATGTTTTGCTTGCCCAAGGCTGCCAACGTGGGGCGGCGGGGCAGGGTGGTCGAAGAGTGGCTCATGTCGGGTGTTTTTCCAGCCAGTTCTGCAATGCCCGGCGATCAACCTTGCCGCTGGCGTTCAGTGGCATCTGTGCTAGTCCAACGATGCGAGACGGCACCATATAGGGTGCCAGACGGGCTTTCAACTGACTGATGATCAACTGTGCATCGACTTCATTCATTGCGACGAAGCCGACGATGCCACGGGCCATGCCGTCATCCAGCGGCCAGGCGACCGCGCCGACCAGATCAGTACCGGAAACCGTGCGTAGGTGGGTGTCGATTTCTTCGAGTTCGACCCGGTAACCGAATACTTTGACCTGATTATCGATGCGACCCAGGCAGTGGAAGTTACCATCCGGCGTGCGCACAGCCTGGTCTCCGGTGCGATACCAGCGCTGACCTGCCAATGTTGGGAAGCGTTCAGCCGTCAGCGCGGGTGCGCCGAAATAGCCGCTGGCGAGCTGGATGCCGCCGATGGCCAGTTCTCCCGGAGTGCCGTCTGGCAGGGGTTGTCCATCGGTATCAATGATGCAGGCCGAACAGCCGGGGAGGGGCTGGCCGATGGCGATGACGTCCCGGCCCGGCGTGAGGGGCAGCGGCTCGCTGATTTGCTGGCCCAAGCAAAAGACGGTGGCCTCGGTTGGTCCGTACAGGTTGTGAATCGTGCTGTTTGGCGCGGCCAGGCGCCAGGCTTCCACCGTAGTGCCGGGGAGTTGTTCGCCACCAAATACGGTGATGCGCACGCCGGCAAGACTGTTCGGCGCCAGGGCCTTGACCTGACGCAGCAGCCCGGCCAGAGACGGCACCGAATTCCACACGGTCAACTCGTTTTTTTGCATGAATTTGACAGCATTCATGACTTGAGTGGCGGGAAGAATATGTAGCGCTGCACCGGCTTCCCAGGTTGCGAACATGTTATGCACCGAAAAATCGAAACTCAGCTCGCAGGTTTCGAGTACGCGGTCATCGCTGCTCAGTCCGAGTTCGTTGACGATGGTCGCCGCGTAGTGACGGGCAGCTCCGGCCGGAATCATGACGCCCTTTGGCGTGCCGGTCGTGCCGGAGGTGAAAATGATGTAGGCCAGGTCGTCAGCGCTCATTGAGGCTGGCGGTGTGATGGTGGTGTTGATTGGGTCGGTGGCGTCAACGCGCAAAACGGGTGTTGCTGAATCCAGAATGTCATCCATCAGGGGCATGGCAAGGACTGCTGTCTCGGTGACCAGTGCAGTCAATTCACATTGCTTGAGCAGAGCACGCAAGCGTTCGGCGGGAAGTTTGGGGTTGATCGGTACATAGCTTGCACCCGCCCAGCAGGCGCCGAGCAAAGCCACGCAGGCATTGACGCTGCGTGAAGCAAGTATGCCGACGCGGGGTGCCGGCGCATTTTGTCGGTCGGGCCAGGCCGGATGGCTGTGTAGCTGTTGGGCAAGCGTGCTGGCGCGTGCCGCGAGTTCGCCATAGGTCACGGTGCCCCCAGGGCCGGCAATGGCGATTGCGCCGGGTTGCCCGAGGCTGTGACGGTGAATGGCGCAAGCCAGGTTGTAGTTCTCAGGCATCTGATTTATTTGCAATAAACTGAATTTGCCAAGATCGGGCAGAAAACGGTTCTGGTGAATGCTGCATTGCAGCATAAGTGAGTTATTGTACTGTGGGAACTCAGACACGAGAAGCGCGTGCGCGTTTCCACGATTTGTCGGTTGTACCGACCGATGGCCTCAATTGCCGGGAGGTAATTGCCGCCATTGCCGCCGGTAATGCACCGGCGCCATGCCCGTCCACTCGACAAAGGCGCGGTAAAAGGCCGATGTGTCGGCATAACCGAGATCGGCGGCGACCTTAGCGATCGAGTCTTTGGTTTTTGCCAGGCGTGATAGCGCCAGGTCGCGCCGCAACGCGTCCTTGATGCCGCGAAAACTCGACCCTTCTTCTTCCAGGCGGCGATGAATGGTGCGTGGTGAGAGGTGCAGGCGGTCGGCGATGTTGTCAAGGCTCAAGGTGGCCGGCAGTGCGGCGCGTAAAAGGTCGCGGACGCGAATGACCATTTCCCGGTCCCGACGGTAAAGCGTGGTGATTTTGCCGGGGGCACCATCAAGAAAGGTAGTGAGCGCAGCTTCATCGCGGCGGATCGGTAATTCCAGCAGATTGGCGTTGAAGCTGGCGACCAGCGTCCCGTTGCCGCCGGGTACGGTTGGCGCGAAGCGGGAATCTTCGGTAAAGATCAACGCGTAGTCGGCGAAATGGGCCGGCTTGCGGTAAGGGAAAATGACGCTGTCGAGACTGATGCCACGCCCGGCCAGCCAGCAGGACAAGCCGTGTAGCAATCGAAGCAGCCACTCGAAGGCAAAAATGCGTCCGGGATCATCGGCGCTGTCGGCGAGCTTGCGGGTTTCGGTGATCGCGAGTTCGGCACGTCCATGCGAGCGCCGAATGCTGACGGTCAGATCGGGCAGAACGACATGCAGAAAGCGGCTGGCACGATTCAGCGCTTCGGCCAGTGTTGGTGCGCTGAGGCAGCCCCGGCAGAGAAACTCGAAGCTGCCGAGGCGCATCGGCTGGGCGAACAGGCCGAAGCCTTCATCGTCGAGTTCCCGGTTGAGCCGGTTGTAGAGCGCGGCATAGCGATCGATGGGAATGCGACTGGCGGTGTCCGCAATATCAATCCCGGTTGTCGCCAGCAACCGGCCTGGATCAATCTGCCGACGCGCCAGGCCGGACAGCATGCCCGTTACAAATCCCATGGCAACAGTAGCTTGCGTTCTGACGGGTGGGCCCGGGTTGGTGCGATGCAGCATTTCTCGCCATTTTTTACGGTTGACCGCAGCACTCTAACACCTTGGCAGAATTTGCACGATTGTCGTCATTCGCCACAATGGCAACAGGGCTAAAGGAGCCTAACATGAGCGCCTTTCCATCCTTTCGACGAGGCTGATGTCATGACCGATCTATCCGTTGCCAAGAAGCTTTCCCCGTACAAGCCGAAGAACAAGGTTCGCTTCGTTACTGCCGCCTCGCTGTTCGACGGCCATGACGCCTCAATCAACATCATGCGGCGGATTTTGCAATCGACCGGTTCGGAGGTCATTCATCTTGGACATAACCGCTCGGTGCAGGAAATCGTCAATGCGGCCTTGCAGGAAGACGCCCAGGGCATCTGCATTACCTCGTATCAGGGCGGCCACGTCGAATTCTTCAAATACATGATCGATCTGCTCAAAGCTAACGGCGGCGAGAATATCAAGGTCTTCGGCGGCGGCGGTGGCGTGATCGTGCCGGCCGAGATCAAGGAATTGCACGCTTACGGCGTGACCCGCATTTATGCGCCCGAAGATGGCGTGCATATGGGCCTGCAGGGGATGATCAACGAAGTCGTCCAGAAGTCCGATTTCGATCTGGCGGCCGAAGGCGTGCCGGGAGCCGAACAGGCGTTAGCTGGCCTGCAGGCAGGAGACAAGCGCCTGCTGGCGCGGCTGATTACGCTGCTCGAAAACGGTGAAGCGCCCGCCCTGAAGGAGCCCATCCTCAAGGCTGCAGCTGCCCTGAACGTGCCGGTTCTGGGCATTACCGGGACTGGTGGCGCGGGTAAGTCTTCACTCACCGACGAAATCGTTCGCCGTTTCCGGCTCGATCAGGAGGACAGCGTCAAGATCGGCCTGATTTCCATTGACCCTTCCCGCAAGCGCACGGGTGGTGCCTTGCTCGGTGATCGTATCCGCATGAACGCGATCGAACATCCGAACATTTTTATGCGCTCGCTGGCTACCCGCGATACCGGCTCGGAGATTTCTGCCGCGCTGCCGGAAGTCATCGCCGCCTGCAAGCTCGCCGGCTTCGATCTGGTTATCGTCGAAACTTCCGGTATCGGCCAGGGCGACGCCGCGATCGTGCCCTTCGTCGATGCTTCGCTCTACGTCATGACCCCCGAGTTCGGCGCCGCGTCGCAGCTCGAGAAGATCGACATGCTCGACTTCGCCGACGCCGTCGCCATCAACAAATTCGAGCGGCGTGGCGCCGAGGATGCCCGTCGCGACGTGGCACGCCAGCTCGTGCGCAACCGTCAGGCCTTCGGGGCGTCATGGGAGGACATGCCGGTCTTCGGCACGTCTGCGGCCCGGTTCGCCGACGATGGCGTCACGCACCTGTACCACTTCCTCCTCGACCTGCTCACGGAGCGCGGGCTCTCCGCCGGACCCGGCGTTCTCCCTCGA
>ERZ724516.971-NODE-971-length-16988-cov-5.066261_pt1 | contig 16988 bp, 20 predicted proteins | sample MGYA00376049_ERZ724516 | MGnify/ENA primary metagenome ERZ724516 (study PRJEB28724, sample SAMN07190886) | activated sludge metagenome | isolation source: activated sludge of sewage treatment plant in Hong Hong | place: USA: Christiansburg, Virginia | collected... | reverse complement strand
GCCAGGCCAACGGAAAACGCGGACGCTGGGGGCCTGTGGCGTTGTCGGACGCAGGCGGGGAGGGGAGAATCGCCGACGTGACCAACCCGCCCACGCCGAGTGCGGTGACCATCCGCCCCGAAGGGTTGCAGGACGCCGCGGCGGTCCTCGCCCTGATCGACTCGGCCTTCGAGCGCCCGCGGGGGGCGGACCGGACCGTCGAGTCCGTCCTGGTCGACTGGCTGCGCGAAGACAGTGACGTCATCGCTGAGCTGACGCTGGTCGCCGAGGTCGACGGTGAGGTCGTCGGTCAGGTGACGTGCAGTCGGGGCACCCTGGCGGGTCGGCCAAGTGTCGGGTTGGGCCCGATCAGCGTGGCGCCCGATCACCAGCGGCGAGGCGTAGGGTCCGCGCTCATGGAGGCCGCCCTGGCGGCGGCGGAGGTGACCGGCGAACCGGTCGTCGTCCTCGTCGGCGACCCGAAGTACTACTCCCGCTTCGGTTTCGTCCCCGCCTCGACGTTGGGGATCGAGTCACCTGGGCCGTGGGGTGATGCCTACTTCCAGGCGCGGCCGCTCGCGACCTGGTCCGCGGGGCTCGCCGGTCCGTTCCGGTATGCCGCGGCCTTCGAGCGCCTCGTGGACTGAGCCCGTCGTGCAACCCCATCTTCCGCGTCACGCAGAAGTTGGGTTCTCGACCGGCAATTTCTGCGTGTAACCCCATCATCCGCGTCACGCAGAAGTTGGGTTTCGTGGGGCGACGGGTCAACTCGTTGAGGCAAAAGGGGCAAGGAAGTCGCGCAACGCGTTCTCGTAGCGCATCGGGTCGACGTTCCACGAGGCGACGTGCTCCGCGCCGGGCGTCTCGATGAGCGTCACCTGGGGATCGGCCGCCGCGAACTCACGACTGGTCGCGATCGGCACCGTGGTGTCCGCGTCGCCGTGGAAGACCAGTGTGGGGCGGTCGGCCCAGCGGGTGTCCGAGACGTAGTCGGTGGCGTGCCAGTCGAGGCCGAAGCGCCAGGACGTCAGGCGCTCGGCGCCCCAGGTGACCGGCGCCGGCAGGCTGAGGCCCCCGGGGAAGGCAATCTGCGCAGCCCCCCACTCCACGGTCCGCTGCAGACTGAGCGCGGGCGAGTCCAGGACCACGGCCGTGACCACCGAGGTGTCCTCGGCATGGCGCAGGTAGGACGCGACGATTGCTCCGCCCATGCTCGCGCCCATCAGGACCACGTGCTCGGCACCGTGCGCCACGGCATACCGAACCGCCGCGTCGAGGTCGGGCCACTCGGTGCTCCCGAAGCCGACCCGACCGTTGTCGGCCGGCGGTGAGTCGACGTCGCCGCGGTAGCGAATCGCGAGGGTGGGCATGCCGAGAGCGACGGCAACCGGCGCCATCCGGCTGAACTCGTTGGGCTCGGCGCCCTTGCCGTGGGCCGCGACGAGCCAGGTGGCTCCGGTGCCCGGCTGGAAGGCTGCCTCCAGTGGCCCCTCGGGGCCGGGGAAGGTGACCTGCTGCCACGGTGTCGTGATGCCATGGGGGTGCGCGAAGGTGTGGGCGCCGATCGGCGCGCCCACAGCCGGCCAGGTGCCCTCGGTGAGCCGGGCCTGGCGCAGCACGGACGGCCCGGGGTCGGAATCGGTGCCTTGGCTGAGCGCGAAGCCGCCCTCCCAGTGCAGGCCCTCGACCATGGCGATGCCGGTGAGGTCACGTTCCTGCCAGGCCAGGCCCGGCGATCCCGCGACCGGGGACAGGCTGATGGTGCCGGCGGCCGGGTCGACGGCGCTGACGGTGAAGGGGCGGTCCCAGGCTCCCGGGACCGCCCGCAGGGCATCGGACTCGATGCGGTCGGAGTAGTACCAGGACGCCCCGACCAGGGCGACCAGGTTCAGCACCACAAAGGCGGCGAGGAGCGCGGCGAGACGACGAGGCCAGCGGCGGCGCGGACTGGGGGCAGGGGCCACGAGCACATTGTGCGCCTACGCCGTGCAGGCGCCGCCGATTTGGGTGGGGGAGCGCGGGCCGGTAGCATGGAACACCGTGTCTGGCCAGGTCCGGACATTCGAGTCGCGCAGGACGGCGCCACCCCGGAAGGGCGGTCCCGAAGCGCACGACGCGCCCACCTCTCGCCGGGCGCCCCATCCTTCACGACACCGCGTGCGGTGTGCGACGGAGCGGGGAGTGCAGGGGGGAGCACCGACGGCGACACTCCCGAGCGCGGGGGTCGAGCCCGAGGCACGACAAGGAGGCAACGGCGCCCGCCGTGGCCACAGACCAGAAGCAAAGGAACCAGGTTGCCCACCATCAACCAGCTGGTGCGCAAGGGCCGGCAGGACAAGACCACGAAGGTCTCCACCCCTGCCCTCAAGGGCTCTCCGCAGCGCCGTGGCGTGTGCACCCGCGTGTACACCACCACCCCCAAGAAGCCGAACTCCGCGCTGCGCAAGGTCGCGCGCGTCAAGTTGACCTCCCAGATCGAGGTCACCGCCTACATCCCCGGTGAGGGCCACAACCTCCAGGAGCACTCGATCGTGCTCGTGCGTGGCGGTCGTGTGAAGGACCTCCCGGGTGTCCGCTACAAGATCATCCGCGGCACGCTCGACACCCAGGGTGTCAAGAACCGCAAGCAGGCGCGTAGCCGTTACGGCGCGAAGAAGGTGAAGGGCTAATGCCTCGTAAGGGACCCGCTCCGAAGCGGCCGCTCGTCGTCGACCCGGTCTACAGCAGCCCGCTGGTGACCCAGTTGGTCAACAAGATCCTCCTCGACGGCAAGAAGTCGATCGCCGAAACCATCGTCTACGGCGCCCTCGAGGGCTGCCGCGAGAAGACCGGCACCGACCCCGTCCAGACCCTCAAGCGCGCGCTCGACAACATCAAGCCGACGCTCGAGGTCAAGTCCCGCCGCGTCGGCGGTGCGACCTACCAGGTCCCCGTCGAGGTCAAGCCCAACCGCGCCACGACCCTGTCGCTGCGCTGGCTGGTCGGCTACAGCAGGCAGCGTCGTGAGAAGACGATGACCGAGCGCCTCATGAACGAGATCCTCGACGCGAGCAACGGCCTCGGCGCCGCAGTCAAGCGTCGCGAGGACACCCACAAGATGGCCGAGTCCAACAAGGCCTTCGCGCACTACCGCTGGTGACCCGACGGTCGGTATGCCGCGGCGCTCGCCCGAGCGCGCGGCATACCGACCGGGGGACCGGCCCACGAACAACCCACGCACCACACAAAGCGAACGAGAGCGAAAAGCAGTGGCACAGGACGTCCTGACCGACCTCACCAAGGTTCGGAACATCGGCATCATGGCGCACATCGACGCCGGCAAGACGACGACGACCGAGCGCGTGCTCTTCTACACCGGTGTCAACCGGAAGATGGGCGAGACGCACGACGGTGCCTCGACGACCGACTGGATGGAGCAGGAGAAGGAGCGCGGCATCACCATCACGTCCGCCGCCGTCACCAGCTTCTGGGACAACCACCAGATCAACATCATCGACACCCCCGGACACGTCGACTTCACGGTCGAGGTCGAGCGCTCGCTGCGCGTCCTCGACGGCGCCGTTGCCGTCTTCGACGGCAAGGAGGGTGTGGAGCCGCAGTCCGAGACGGTGTGGCGCCAGGCCGACAAGTACGACGTCCCGCGCATCTGCTTCGTCAACAAGATGGACAAGCTCGGTGCCGACTTCTACTTCACCGTGGACACCATCAAGGACCGCCTCGGCGCCGAGCCGCTGGTGCTGCAGCTCCCGATCGGTGCCGAGTCCGACTTCGTCGGGGTCATCGACCTGGTCGAGATGCGCGCGCTGGTCTGGGAGGGCGACGCCAAGGGTGACGTCACCATGGGCGCCAAGTACGAGGTCCGCGAGATCCCGGCGGAGCTCAAGGACCGTGCCGACGAGTACCACCACCACCTGGTGGAGCGCGTCGCCGAGTCCTCGGACGAGCTCATGGAGAAGTACCTCGAGGAGGGTGAGCTGACCGTTGACGAGCTCAAGGCCGGCATCCGCCAGCTGACGATCACGTCCACGCTCTACCCGGTCCTGTGTGGCTCGGCCTTCAAGAACCGTGGCGTCCAGCCGATGCTCGACGCCGTCGTCGCCTACCTGCCGAGCCCGCTCGACGTGCCCGCCATGAAGGGGCACGCCCCGGGCAACGAGGACGAGCACATCGAGCGCAAGCCGTCGGTTGACGAGCCGTTCTCGGCTCTGGCCTTCAAGGTGGCCGCGCACCCGTTCTTCGGCACGCTGACCTTCATCCGGGTCTACTCGGGCCGGATCGCCTCGGGCACCCAGGTCATCAACTCGACCAAGCTCAAGAAGGAGCGCATCGGGAAGCTCTTCCAGATGCACGCCAACAAGGAGAACCCGGTCGACGAGGCGCTGGCGGGCCATATCTATGCCGCCATCGGCCTCAAGGGCACCACCACCGGTGACACCCTGGCCGACATCAACAAGCCGGTCGTCCTCGAGTCGATGACCTTCCCGGAGCCCGTCATCCAGGTCGCCATCGAGCCCAAGACCAAGGGTGACCAGGAGAAGCTCGGCGTCGCGATCCAGAAGCTCGCCGAGGAGGACCCGACCTTCCAGGTGTCCCTCGACGAGGAGACCGGCCAGACGATCATCGCCGGCATGGGCGAGCTCCACCTCGACATCCTCGTGGACCGCATGCGCCGCGAGTTCAAGGTCGAGGCCAACGTCGGCAAGCCGCAGGTCGCCTACCGGGAGACCATTCGCCGCTCGGTCGAGAAGTTCGACTACACGCACAAGAAGCAGACCGGCGGGTCCGGCCAGTTCGCCAAGATCCAGATCACGCTCGAGCCGCTCGACACCGCCGACGGCGAGCTCTACGAGTTCGTCAACGCCGTCACCGGTGGTCGCGTGCCGCGCGAGTACATCCCGTCGGTCGACCACGGCATCCAGGACGCCATGCAGTACGGCACCCTGGCCGGCTACCCGCTCGTCGGGATCAAGGCGACCCTCGTCGACGGTGCCTACCACGACGTCGACTCCTCGGAGATGGCGTTCAAGATCGCCGGCTCGATGGCGCTCAAGGAGGCCGTCCGCAAGGCCGACCCCGTGCTCCTCGAGCCCATGATGGCCGTCGAGGTGCGCACGCCCGAGGACTACATGGGCGACGTCATCGGTGACATCAACTCTCGTCGTGGCCAGATCCAGGGCATGGAGGACATCAGCGGCGCCAAGGTCGTCCGTGGTCTCGTCCCGCTCTCGGAGATGTTCGGCTACGTCGGCGACCTGCGGTCCAAGACCCAGGGTCGCGCCAGCTTCTCGATGGAGTTCGACTCCTACGCCGAGGTCCCGAAGTCGGTGGCCGAGGAGATCGTGAAGAAGACCCGCGGCGAGTGACCTAGACTGGTCGCTGGTCTCGGACGAGAAACCATCCGAAAAGAACCAACAGAACGACGCCACGTCCTGCCCGGTCGTATCACGGCGTTCATCCAAGAAGAGTCCTGAGGAGGACACAGAAGTGGCGAAGGCAAAGTTCGAGCGGACCAAGCCGCACGTCAACATCGGCACCATCGGTCACATCGACCATGGCAAGACGACGCTGACGGCTGCGATCTCGAAGGTCCTGCACGACAAGTACCCGGACCTGAACCCGCAGTTCGCGTTCGACGACATCGACAAGGCGCCCGAGGAGAAGCAGCGCGGTATCACGATCTCCATCGCGCACATCGAGTACCAGACCGAGGGTCGTCACTACGCCCACGTCGACTGCCCGGGTCACGCGGACTACGTGAAGAACATGATCACCGGTGCGGCCCAGATGGACGGTGCGATTCTCGTCGTCGCCGCCACCGACGGCCCGATGCCGCAGACCAAGGAGCACGTCCTCCTGGCCCGCCAGGTCGGCGTTCCCTACATCGTCGTGGCGCTCAACAAGGCCGACATGGTCGACGACGAGGAGATCCTCGAGCTCGTCGAGATGGAGGTGCGTGAGCTCCTCTCGTCCTACGAGTTCCCGGGCGACGACCTGCCGGTCGTCAAGGTCTCCGCGCTCAAGGCCCTCGAGGGCGACGCCGAGTGGGGCAAGACCGTCCTCGAGCTCATGGACGCCGTCGACGAGTACATCCCCGAGCCCGAGCGTGAGACGGACAAGCCGTTCCTCATGCCCGTCGAGGACGTCTTCACGATCACCGGTCGTGGCACCGTCGTCACCGGACGTATCGAGCGCGGCATCCTCAAGGTCAACGAGGAGGTCGAGATCGTCGGCATCCACACCGGCCCGGCCACCAAGACGACCGTCACCGGCATCGAGATGTTCCGCAAGCTCCTCGACGAGGGTCGCGCGGGCGAGAACGTCGGCCTGCTCCTTCGTGGCATCAAGCGCGAGGACGTCGAGCGTGGCCAGGTCGTCGTGAAGCCGGGGTCCATCACCCCGCACACGAACTTCGACGCCAACGTCTACATCCTGGGCAAGGACGAGGGCGGCCGTCACACGCCGTTCTACGACAACTACCGCCCGCAGTTCTACTTCCGCACCACGGACGTCACCGGCGTCGTCAAGCTGCCCGAGGGCACCGAGATGGTCATGCCCGGCGACAACACCGAGATGGCCGTCGAGCTGATCCAGCCGATCGCCATGGAGGAGGGCCTCAAGTTCGCCATCCGTGAGGGTGGCCGGACTGTCGGCGCCGGCCGCGTCACCAAGATCACCAAGTGATCTGACGTCGGTCGAGCCACTGGCTCACCGAGAAGGGCCCCGTCTGCTCCGGCAGGCGGGGCCCTTCCGCGTCGGCGGCCCCCCCGCCTCGGGACCCACCGCGCCGATCGGGCGGCAAAGGCGGGGGTATGCCGCGGCGCCGAGCACGCGGCATACCCCTCGGACGGGCGTTGCCGCCCCTACGGCCCGCGACGGCACCTGCCGCCTGTACAGGCCGCTGCCGCCGCAGAGGAGACCTACACGGTGCAGCCCGGCGACACCCTGGGTGAGATCGGTGCGCGCTTCGGCGTCGACTATCACGAGATCGCCCGGGTCAACGGCATCGAGAACCCCGACCTGATCTACCCCGGCCAGGTCTTCACGATCCCGCGCTGACCTCGGATCACGAAGGCCCCGGCTGCATCGTGCAGCCGGGGCCTACGTGCGCCCACATGGGGGGAGTGAGGGGAGCGAGGGACCGCTCAGGAGGCGGCGGTGGGGCGCCAGGACGTGGGATCGCCCTCGACCGGGGGCAGGTGGGGAGCCTGGGCGGGATCGATGCGCTCGAGCGCGCGCCGACCCAGCACCTGTTGCACCGTGTAGACCCGCTGGGCGCGACCGCGACCGATGAAGGTGACTGCCCAGTGCAGCAAGGTGGTCACGCGCGACTTGAAGCCGATGACGTAGACCAGGTGCAACCCCAACCAGGCCAGCCAGCCGATGAACCCGCCGAACTTCAGGGCGCCGACGCTGACGACCGCACTGAAGCGCGAGATGGTGGCCATCGAGCCCTTGTCGAAGTACGTGAAAGGAGGCGGCGCGGGCTTGCCGTCGAGCCGCGCCGTGATGACCTTCGCGGCATACCGCGCACCCTGGATGGCGACCTGTGCAACGCCGGGAAGGCCGTCGAGGGACATCAGGTCACCGACGACGAAGACCTCCGGGCGACCCTTGAGGGTGAGCTCGGGCGTGACCTCGACGCGGCCGGCGCGATCCAGTCCGGACTCACTCTGGGCCGCGAGTTGCTGACCGAGCGGCGAGGCGGACACGCCAGCAGCCCAGACCTTGGCCTTGGACTCGATCCGGGAGCGCTGACCGTCGGGGCCTTCGACCTCCAGGCCGAGGTTGTCGACGTCGATGACCTTGGTCGAGGTCCGGACGTCGACTCCCATCTTCTCCAGACGGCTCACCGCCTTGGCCCCCAGCTCGGGGCCGAAGCTCGGCAACACGGCAGGGCCGGCGTCGAGCAGGATCACCTTGGCGTCCCTGGGGTTGATCGCGCGGAAGTCGTGGCGCAGGGTGCGGTTGGCCAACTCGGAGATCTGCCCGGCCATCTCGACGCCCGTCGGGCCGGCACCGACGACGACGAAGGTGAGCAGACGATCGCGCTCGGCCGACGTGGTCGCGAGCTCGGCGAGCTCAAAGGCGCCGAAGATGCGCCCGCGCAACTCCAGGGCGTCGTCGATCGACTTCATCCCCGGTGCATGCTCGGCGAACTGGTCATTGCCGAAGTACGACTGACCGGCGCCGGCCGCGACGATGAGGGAGTCATAGGGTGTGACCGTCTGGCGACCGAGCACTTCGTGGGCGACTGTGCGGGTGTCGAGCCCGATGTGGGTGACCTCGCCGAGCAACACGCGGGCGTTGGCCTGCCTGGCCAGGACCTCGCGGGTGGCCGGGGCGATCTCGCCCTCGGACAGCACACCCGTGGCCACTTGGTACAGCAACGGTTGGAAGAGGTGGTGGGTCGTCTTGGCGATGAGCGTCACCTCGACGTCCTTGCGGCGCTTGAGTGCGCGGGCCGCGAAGAGCCCGCCAAAGCCCGATCCGATGATGACGATGCGATGTTTCTGAGTGCTGGTCACGTTCGCGTCAACCGACATGCAGACCACCGTATGCCGTGTCTCGCCTGCTTGTGAAGAGTTTCACAAGCAGGGTGGGTCGAGTTCCGGCCGGAGCCGCTGACTGCTGGCGGTGGCCAACGCATCGCGAACCGTGGCGACTGCGGCCGACGAGGACATCGACCTGCGCCAGGTGAGCATGACGCGGCGGGTGGGTGCGGGATCGGAGAGGGGGACGGCGACGATCTCCTCCGGCAGGGCCTCCCGCCCGAGCCGCGGGACCAGGGCGATGCTCACGCCGTGCTCGACGAGCCCGATCTGGGAGGAGAACTCCATCGCCCAGTGTCGAATGCGAGGCCGAAGTCCCTGCTCGTCGAACATGTGGGTGAGCCAACCGTGGCAGACCGACCCCTCGGGGGCGCACACCCAGTCCTCGTCGGCCAGGTCCTGCGGTGTCAGGAGGGCAGCTCCCGCCAGCCGGTGACCCCGATGGAGCAGGACATCCGCGGTGTCGGTGCCGATCTGCTCGACGTCGAGGTGGGCCGGGAAGGGCAGGGGCAGGTCACCCCAGTTGTGCACGAGCGCCAGGTCGGTGGAGCCAGTGGCGACCTGCTCGATCGCGTCATGGGGGTCATGTTCGAGGACGGTGACCTCGAGCCCGGGGTGGCCCTTCCACAGCTCCCGCAGGGCAGGGGCGACCAGGCCACGCACTGCTGTTGAAAAGGCGGCCAGTCGCAGACTGCCGACGACCGGGCCTTCCCTGAATCCGCTGAGCCCTGCCTCGAGGGCCTCGAGCCGGGCGAGGATCTCGGTGCTCTCGTCGACGAGGTGCCGCCCGAGACCGTTGAGCATCACACCGCGGCCGACCCGGTCCAGGACGGGTGCTCCGAGCGATCGCTCGAGGCGCTTGAGTTGCTGGGACACCGCCGAGGGGGTGTAGCCGAGCTCGGCCGATGCCCCGATGACCGACCCGGTGCGATGGACTGTGCGAAGCGTGACCAGATGTTCCAGCTCGATCATGAAGGAACGCTACATCCAGTCCGGCAATAAGCATCGCTGGTGCTTCACCATGGGGTCGGGCACGATCGACCTGTGCCCGCCCGCCATGCCTTCGCCGCAGTCCTCGTCGCGACGATCTGGGGCGCCAACTTCGTGGTCATCGAGCGCGGCCTGGTCGGCGTGCCACCGCTGGTCTTCGTCGCGCTGCGCTTCCTCGTGGTCATCGCCGCGATCCCCTTCGTCGCCCGACCCTCCGGGCCGCTGTGGAAGGTGCTCGCCGTCGGGGCCGCCATGTCGCTGGGGCAGTTCGCCTTCCTCTACTCCAGCCTCGACGCCGGTATGCCGCCGGGCCTGGCCTCCCTGATCCTCCAGCTCCAAGCGGTCTTCACCGTTGTCCTCGCCGCCTTCGTGCTCGCGGAGAGGCCCAAGGCGATCCAGTGGGTCGGAATCGTCATGGGGGTGCTCGGGCTCGCCGTCGTGGGCATCGGCCGCGGCGGCCACATCCCCATCAGTGCGCTCCTGCTCACGATGGCGGGTGCCGCATGCTGGGGTCTGGGCAATGTCCTGGTGCGGTGGCTCAAGGTGCCCGGCGGGCTGGGTCTGACCGTCTGGTCCGGACTCGTCGTGCCCCTGCCGCTCCTCGCGCTGTCGGCGTGGCTCGACGGGCCGGCTGTGGTCGCCCACGCCCTGACCAACCTCACCCTCGTGAACTGGCTGTCCACCGCCTACACCGCCGTGCTCTCCTCCTGGGTCGGCTACGGCATCTGGAACTGGCTGCTCCACCGCTACCCCGCCTCGGAGGTCGCGCCCTACAGCCTGCTCGTGCCGGCCGCCGGGCTGCTCACCGCCTTCCTCGCCGACGGGGAGCGGCTCACGGTCGCTGCGTCGGTCGGGGGAGTTCTGCTCGTCGTGGGTGTCGCTGCGGTGAGCCTGGGCCCGCGCCTGCTCCTCCTGTTCCGAGACCGCCGGCGCAGGGTTCAGCGCGAGGCCCAGGTCTCCCGGTCCAGTTCGTAGACCACCTCACCCTGCTCCGACCCCGGCAGCGGGTGATCCCAGGTCCGTTGGTCAGTGCGCGCGTGCGTCATGCCGACCTTGCGCATGACACCGCGGCTGGGCAGGTTGACCGCCATCGTCTCGGCGATGATTCGGTGCAGACCCACCGTGGCGAAGCCGTGGTCGATGAGCAGGAGGGCGCCCTCGGTGGCCAACCCGCGGCCCCATGTGTGCGGGTGCAGGCGCCAGCCGATTTCGGCCAGGTCGGGGCCCTCGAGGGACAGGCACCACCACCCCAGGAAGCGGTCGGTCTCATGCCCCACCCAGAAGCCGAGGTCGAGGGCATCGTCGCTGGGGGACAGGCGCCCGGGCATGAGCGCCATCACGTCCGCGCGTGATCGCGGTGGCCCGAGGAAGCGCATCACCTCGGGATCGGCGTCGAGGGCGCAGAGGTCCTCGAGGTGATCCCAGCTCATCGGCGTGAGGACCACCCGTTCGCCGGTGAGGGTCGGTCGGGACATGCGTCGAACCTAACCGACGAACACACCCTTACCTTGAGCGCCGGACATTCAGTGTCCTGGCACCGGAGAACCCGCCCCCACGGCGGCGCGTCACGAAAGGGGGCGCGTCACGAAAAGGGGGCGCGCCACGACAAGCGGCGCGCCACGACAAGGCCGGGTTCGTGCGCGGCATACCCCGAGGGTGTAGCGCCGATTTGGGGAAGGCGCCGCCCCTCTGGCACACTTGTCAGGTTGCTTGGCGCGTGCCGCCGACCCTGTGGTCGGTGGCGCCCACCGCGACGTTCCAGCACCACCGTGATGGTGGGGCGGAAGGCGCGAAGAGCCGAGCGTTCCGGGTCTCCTGGAACCAGTGATCCCACGAAGCGGGTGCGCGCGAAAGCGTGCGGCCGCGGGACGCGGAGCGGGCGCGACACGCCCGACCGCGGGGGTCGGGGTTCCAGGCGATCCGGCCGACACACGAGTGAGACCAAGCAGAGAGAACGGAAGCCAGATATGGCGGGACAGAAGATCCGCATCCGGTTGAAGTCGTACGACCACGAGGTCATCGACAACTCCGCGCGGAAGATCGTCGACACGGTTCAGCGTGCCGGCGCAACGGTGGTGGGCCCGGTACCGCTGCCCACGGAGAAGAACGTCTTCGTGGTCATCCGTTCGCCCCACAAGTACAAGGACAGCCGCGAGCACTTCGAGATGCGCACCCACAAGCGCCTCATCGACATCATCGACCCGACGCCCAAGGCCGTCGACTCGCTGATGCGTCTCGACCTCCCGGCTGACGTCAACATCGAGATCAAGCTCTGAGGCATTTCGAGATGACTGCAACCAAGACCGTCAAGGGCCTGCTGGGCAAGAAGCTCGGCATGACCCAGTTGTGGAACGAGGACAACCGCCTCGTTCCTGTCACCGTGATCGAGGTCGGCCAGAACGTGGTCACCCAGATCCGGTCCGAGGAGACCGACGGGTATGCCGCGGTCCAGATCGGCTTCGGCGCGATCGACCCCCGCAAGGTGACCAAGCCGCTGACCGGCCACTTCGAGAAGGCCGGTGTGACCCCCCGCCGCCACCTCGTTGAGCTGCGCACCTCTGACGCGGCCGACTACTCGGCCGGCCAGGAGCTCGCCGCGGACACCTTCGAGGCGGGCACGACCGTCGACGTCACGGGCACCACCAAGGGCAAGGGTTTCGCCGGTGTCATGAAGCGTCATGGCTTCCACGGCGTCTCCTCCTCCCACGGTGCCCACCGCAACCACCGCAAGCCGGGCTCGATCGGTGGCTGCGCCACCCCGGGTCGCGTCTTCAAGGGGATGCGTATGGCCGGCCGCATGGGCGGCGTGCGCCAGACCACCCAGAACCTCACCATCCACGCCGTCGATGTCGAGAAGGGTCTCCTCCTCGTCAAGGGTGCCGTTCCCGGCCCCCGCGGTGGCGTGGTCCTCGTCCGCTCCGCTGCGAAGGGAGCCTGAGTCAGATGGCAACCAAGACTGCTGCCGCCAAGGCCGTGTCGGTTGACCTGCCCGCCGAGATCTTCGATGTGCAGACCAACGTTCCGCTGATCCACCAGGTCGTCGTCGCCCAGCTCGCTGCCGCGCGCCAGGGCACCCACGCCACCAAGACCCGCGGCGAGGTCCGCGGTGGTGGCAAGAAGCCGTACAAGCAGAAGGGCACCGGCCGCGCCCGTCAGGGCTCGACCCGTGCGCCGCAGTTCGCCGGTGGTGGCACCGTCCACGGCCCGCAGCCGCGTGACTACAGCCAGCGCACCCCCAAGAAGATGAAGGCCGCCGCGCTGCGTGGGGCCCTGTCCGACCGGGCGCGCCACGGCCGCATCCACATCGTGGAGGCCCTCGTCACCGGCGAGGCCCCCTCGACCAAGGCCGCCGTCGCACTGCTGGCCGGGCTGACCGAGCGCAAGAACCTGCTCATCGTGCTCGACCGCACCGACATCGTGTCGCTGAAGTCGGTTCGCAACCTCGAGGACGTCCACGTCCTGGCGGTCGACCAGCTCAACACCTACGACGTGCTCTGCGCCGATGACGTGGTCTTCACCAAGGCTGCCTACGACACCTTTGTCGCTGGTCCCGGCGCCATGGTTGCGGGCAGCGAGCCGCTGACCCTTTCCGATGGCACCGACGCGGTGGCCCCGGCCACCACGGCTGCGGCGCTCGCCCCGGAGCCGGCCGAGGTCGTCGAGGCCGAGGTCGTGGAGCTGCCCAAGGGCGCCAAGGCTCCGCTCAAGGACGGCTCGGCCCCCAAGGGTTACACCGTCAAGGGCAACGCCGACTCGGGTCTCTACCACGAGCCGGACGGCCAGTGGTACGACGCGACGGTTGCCGAGTTCTGGTTCAAGGACGCCGATGCCGCTGAGGCCGCGGGCTTCACCAAGGCCGGCAGCAAGAAGAAGGACGGCGACAAGTGAGCACCGCAATCAACCGCAAGCACGCCCGCGACATCCTGATCGCGCCGGTCGTGTCCGAGAAGAGCTACGGCCTGCTCGACGAGGGCAAGTACACCTTCATCGTCGACCCGCGCTCGAACAAGACCGAGATCAAGATCGCCGTCGAGGAGATCTTCGGGGTCAAGGTCGACTCGGTCCACACGATGAACCGACCGGGCAAGGCTCGCCGCACCCGGTTCGGCACCGGCAAGCGCAAGGACACCAAGCGCGCCATCGTCACCCTCCGCGAGGGCACCATCGACATCTTCGGCAGCGCCGGCGCCTGAGGAGACAGAAGAGATCATGGGTATCCGTAAGTACAAGCCGACGACGCCTGGCCGTCGTGGCTCGAGCGTGGCCGACTTCGTCGAGATCACTCGCTCGACGCCCGAGAAGTCACTCGTTCGCCCGCTGAGCAAGACCGGTGGCCGCAACGCCAACGGTCGCATCACCACCCGTCACATCGGTGGTGGCCACAAGCGCGCCTACCGCGTCATCGACTTCCGTCGCCACGACAAGGACGGCGTGCCTGCCAAGGTCGCTCACATCGAGTACGACCCGAACCGCACCGCCCGCATCGCGCTGCTGCACTACGCCGATGGCGAGAAGCGCTACATCCTGGCCCCCAAGGGCCTCGAGCAGGGTCAGCCGATCGAGAACGGTCCGGGCGCCGACATCAAGCCGGGCAACAGCCTGCCGCTGCGCAACATCCCGACCGGTACGGTCGTGCACGCGGTGGAGCTCAAGCCGGGCGGTGGCGCCAAGATCGCCCGCTCCGCGGGCGTCCGCGTCCAGCTCGTCGCCAAGGACGGCCCCTACGCCCAGTTGCGTATGCCGTCCGGTGAGATCCGCAACGTCGACGTGCGCTGCCGCGCGACCGTCGGCGAGGTCGGCAACGCCGAGCAGAGCAACATCAACTGGGGCAAGGCCGGCCGCATGCGGTGGAAGGGCAAGCGCCCGACCGTCCGTGGTGTCGTCATGAACCCGGTGGACCACCCGCACGGTGGTGGTGAGGGTCGCACCTCCGGTGGCCGTAACCCGGTCAGCCCGTGGGGTCAGCCGGAGGGTCGCACGCGTCGCCCCGGCAAGCCCAGCGACAAGCTCATCGTCCGTCGTCGTCGTACCGGCAAGAAGCGCTGATAGGAGCCTGGAATGCCTCGTAGCCTGAAGAAGGGCCCCTTCATCGATGACCACCTTCAGAAGAAGGTGGACGCCCAGAACGATGCCGGGACCAAGAACGTCATCAAGACCTGGTCGCGTCGTTCGGTGATCTCACCGGACATGCTCGGCCACACCTTCGCCGTCCACGACGGCCGCAAGCACGTCCCGGTGTTCGTCACCGAGTCGATGGTCGGCCACAAGCTCGGCGAGTTCGCCCCGACCCGCACGTTCAAGGGTCACATCAAGGACGACAAGAAGGGACGTCGTCGCTGATGCACACCAAGCAGTTCGCAGACGTCGCCGGCTCCGCCCACGCCAGTGCGCGCCATGTGCGCGTCACGCCGATGAAGGCGCGCCGGATGATCGACCTCATCCGTGGCAAGAACGCCGCCGAGGCCACCACCGTGCTTCGTTTCGCCCCCCAGGGTGCGAGCGAGCCGGTGCTCAAGGTCCTCGAGAGCGCCATCGCCAATGCGCGGGTCAAGGCCGACAAGACCGCAGAGCGCTTCGACGAGCGTGAGCTCGTCGTCGCCGCGGCCTACGTCGACGAGGGCCCCACGATGAAGCGTTTCCGTCCGCGCGCCCAGGGCCGCGCGAGCCGGATCAACAAGCGCACGAGCCACATCACCGTGGTCGTCGCTCCCCAGGTTGCCAAGAACGGAGGTAAGGGCTGATGGGTCAGAAGGTCAACCCACACGGCTTCCGTCTGGGCATCACGACGGAGCACAAGAGCCGCTGGTTCGCCGACTCCACCAAGGAGGGTCAGCGTTACCGCGACTACGTCAAGGAAGATGTCGCGATCCGCAAGCTCATGTCCGAGGGCATGGACCGCGCCGGCATCGCCCGCGTCGACATCGAGCGCACCCGTGACCGTGTCCGCGTGGACATCCACACGGCACGCCCGGGCATCGTCATCGGTCGCCGTGGCGCCGAGGCCGACCGCATCCGCGGTGAGCTCGAGAAGCTGACCAAGAAGCAGGTCCAGCTCAACATCCTCGAGGTCAAGAACCCCGAGACCGAGGCCCAGCTCGTGGCCCAGGGCATTGCCGAGCAGCTGTCTGCCCGCGTGAGCTTCCGTCGCGCCATGCGCAAGGGCATGCAGTCGGCCACGCGCGCTGGTGCCAAGGGCATCCGGGTCCAGGTCTCCGGTCGTCTCGGCGGCGCCGAGATGTCCCGCACGGAGTTCTACCGCGAGGGTCGGGTCCCGCTGCACACGCTGCGCGCCAACATCGACTACGGCTTCTACGAGGCCAAGACGACCTTCGGCCGGATCGGCGTGAAGGTCTGGATCTACAAGGGTGACCTCACCGCTCGTGAGCTGGCGGCCCAGCAGGCCACCGCGCCGCGCCAGGGTCGTGGCCCGCGTCGCGACGGTGCGGACCGTCCGGCCCGCGCCCGCCGTGAAGACACCGCCACCGCAGCGCCGGTTGAGGCTCCCGTCGAGGCCGCCGCCAGCACCGAGGGCGAGGCCTGAGCATGTTGATTCCCCGTCGCGTCAAGCACCGCAAGCAGCACCACCCGGGTCGTTCGGGCGCTGCCAAGGGTGGCACGACGCTTGCATTCGGCGACTACGGCATCCAGGCACTCACGCCGGCCTACGTCACCAACCGTCAGATCGAGTCCGCGCGTATCGCGATGACCCGATACATCAAGCGTGGTGGAAAGGTGTGGATCAACATCTACCCCGACCGCCCGCTGACCAAGAAGCCCGCGGAGACCCGCATGGGTTCCGGTAAGGGTTCGCCCGAGTGGTGGATCGCCAACGTCAAGCCGGGCCGCATCATGTTCGAACTCTCGGGTGTCCCCGAGGAGACCGCTCGCGAGGCCATGCGCCTGGCGATGCACAAGCTCCCGATGAAGACCCGCTTCGTCACGCGTGAGGGTGGTGACATCTGATGGCCATCGGTTCCACGGACCTGACGTCCAGCGAGCTGCGCGGCATGGACGACGACAAGCTCGTCGACGAGCTCCGCAAGGCCAAGGAGGAGCTGTTCAACCTCCGGTTCCAGTCGGCCACCGGCCAGCTGGACAACCACGGCCGGCTCCGTGCGGTCCGCAAGGACATCGCCCGGATCTACACCGAGATGCGTGAGCGCGAGCTCGGCATCGGCGTGAAGGGTGACGCCAAGTGAGCGAGACGACGAAGGATGAGAACGTGACCGACACCCAGGGTGCGGACCGCAACGACCGCAAGACCCGCCAGGGCTACGTCGTGAGCGACAAGATGGACAAGACCGTCGTGGTCGAGGTCGAGGACCGCGTCAAGCACGCGCTCTACGGCAAGGTCATGCGCCGCTCGCACAAGGTCAAGGCCCACGATGAGGCCAACTCCGCCGGCATCGGTGACCGCGTTCTCATCATGGAGACCCGCCCGCTCAGCGCCTCGAAGCGCTGGCGCGTGGT
>ERZ724516.970-NODE-970-length-17009-cov-8.011620_pt1 | contig 17009 bp, 15 predicted proteins | sample MGYA00376049_ERZ724516 | MGnify/ENA primary metagenome ERZ724516 (study PRJEB28724, sample SAMN07190886) | activated sludge metagenome | isolation source: activated sludge of sewage treatment plant in Hong Hong | place: USA: Christiansburg, Virginia | collected... | reverse complement strand
TTCACTCTTGGCCCAACCCGTTTCTAAAGCGTTGCACTTCGTACTTGAATCCGCCGTGAAATAGTCCTCTAGCCCTCGTAAAATTTAGGGATATTGCTATCTTTTAAATAGCAATCCGGTGCAAGACGGGGTTGCGCTCGACTACCGCATGGTGATCTTTTGGTCATGGCCGTGGTCGTGATCCGGCGCGCGGCGGGCCAGAACACGCGGAGTCGCTGCAGCGTTGTTGGAGAACACGTCACCGCAGGCTTCGGTAAACGGAACCCTGACCACTTGCAGGGTCACATGCGTGATCTCAAACCGGTCGTGCATCCGCTGGGTTGCATCCTTCAGGAACGCATCCCCCGCATGGCCATCGGGCATCACGAGCTGGGCTGTCAGCGCTACGTGCGATGTGCCCATGGCCCAGATGTGCAGGTCATGCACACGACTCACGCCGGGCAACGCAGCCAGGCAGTCATGCACCGCATGCGGATCCACGCTGGCGGGCACTCCATCAAACAGCATGTGCAGCGATTGTTTGAACAGCCCCCAGGTTCCCAGCAGAATAACGCCCGCAATCGCGAGGCTGGTGACGGGGTCCAGCCAGGTCCAACCCATCCAGAGCGTCAACGCGCCCGCCACCACCACGCCCGCAGAGACCAGAGCGTCGGCCGCCATGTGCATAAAAGCTCCACGGATATTGAGGTCGCTCTCGCGTCCACGCATGAACAGCAAGGCCGTGGCGGTGTTGATCACAATGCCAATCCCGGCAACAACCATGATGGTCACGCCCTGTTCCTGCAGCGATACGTTGCCCGACAACAGGCGGCCAATGGCCTCCCACGCCAGGCCACCCATGGCAACCAGCAGCAGCAAGGCGTTGGCGAACGCGGCCAGAATGGTGGCGCGCTTCCAGCCATAGGTGTGGCGCGCACTGGGCCGCAGTTTGACGGCCAGCGCACCGCCCCAGGCCAGCACCAGGCCCGCCACGTCACTCAGGTTGTGCCCCGCATCGGCCAGCAAGGCCAGGGAATTGACCCGCCATCCGTAAAACGCCTCAATCGCCACAAAGACCGTATTGAGCACGATGCCGATGGCGAACGCGCGGTTGAAGTCGGCCGGAGCGTGCGCGTGCGCGTGGGAGTGACCGTGTTCGTGATTCATGGAATGGCTGCTGCCAGCAGTAGAGCGTTCGATGACCAATGGTAGCCGTGCGACCAGGGTGCAAAGAGGCTTTGACGAGGCAGTTCATGGTTCAAATGGATTTTTGATTGACCCGTTTGGAGAGTTCTTCTGCACTCTCCTTGCGTTCACTGTAACGGTCTACCAGGTAGGGCGCAATGTCCCGGGTCAACAGCGTGAACTTCACCAGTTCCTCCATCACATCCACCACGCGGTCGTAGTAGGCGGATGGCTTCATGCGCCCTGCTTCATCAAACTCCAAAAACGCCTTGGCGACCGAGCTTTGGTTGGGGATGGTGAGCATGCGCATCCAGCGCCCCAGAATGCGCATCTGGTTGACGGCATTGAATGACTGCGAGCCACCACTGACCTCCATCACCGCCAGCGTCTTGCCCTGGGTCGGACGCACGGCCCCGACAGCCAACGGAATCCAGTCGATCTGGCTTTTCATGATGCCGGTCATCGCGCCGTGGCGCTCGGGCGAACACCACACCATGCCCTCGGACCAGGCGGCCAATTCCCGCAGCTCTTTGACCTTGGGGTGGGTGTCCGGCGCGCCATCGGGTTGCGGCAAATCCAGTGGGTCAAAGACCTTGACCTCAGCCCCCATCGCCTCCAGCAATCGGGCGGCTTCCAGGGTCAACAGCTTGCTGTAGGAACGCTCGCGCAGCGAGCCGTAGAGCATCAGGATTCGGGGTGGGTGGGTCGAGGGGGTCTGCGTGCTCAGCCCCGCCAGAGCGGGCACCTGAAAACAGGCGGCGGCAACATTCGGCATTGGCAACAAACGATCAGACACGTTGTCCTTGTGCGTTGATGACCACTTCACCGTCTTCCTTCGTGAAGGCCCCCTGCTGCGGGCTTGGGAGGATGTCCAGCACCATCTCGCTGGGACGACACAGCCTGGCACCCAGTGGCGTGACGACCACCGGGCGGTTCATCAGGATGGGGTGCTGAACGATGAAGTCCAGTAGTTCGTCGTCGGTCCACTTCGGGTCGTCCAGTTGCAGTTCATCGTAGGGCGTGCCTTTCTGGCGCAGCAGGTCACGTGCGCCAATGCCCAGTGCGGCCAGGAGTTGTTGCAAGCGCTCTTTGCCGGGCGGGGTCTTCAGGTACTCGATCACCTCGGGCTCGGCACCGCTGTTGCGGATCAGGGCCAGGGTGTTGCGGGACGTGCCGCAGGCGGGGTTGTGGTAAATCGTGATGTTTGCCATGTTCAAATTTCCTTTGCGGTTGCACCGCGTTCGTACCAGCCTTTGGAGTTGTTGACGATGTAAACCACCAGCAACATCACCGGCACTTCGATCAGCACGCCGACCACGGTGGCCAGCGCCGCACCCGAGTTGAACCCGAACAGGCTGATGGCAGCGGCTACGGCCAGCTCGAAGAAATTCGAGGCGCCTATCAGGGCCGACGGGCAGGCGATGTTGTGCTTCTCGCCCACGGCGCGGTTGAGCCAGTAGGCCAGCGCCGAGTTGAAAAACACCTGGATCAGGATCGGCACCGCCAGCAACGCAATGACCAGCGGCTGTTTCAGAATGGCCTCGCCCTGAAAGGCAAACAGCAGCACCAGTGTCACCAGCAGTGCCGCTATCGACCACGGGCCAATTTTGGCCATGGTGGCATCAAACGCGGCCACGCCCTTGGCCAGCAATGACTTGCGCAACAGCTGCGCCAGGATGACGGGGATGACGATGTACAGCACCACTGAGGTCAACAAGGTGTCCCAGGGCACGGTGATGGCCGAAATGCCCAGCAGCAGGCCCACCAGCGGCGCAAACGCGATGACCATGATGCTGTCATTCAATGCCACCTGCGACAGCGTGAACAGCGGGTCACCCCCGGTGAGGCGGCTCCACACAAACACCATGGCCGTGCACGGCGCAGCGGCCAGCAGAATCAGCCCGGCGATGTAGCTGTCCAACTGGTCCGGTGGCAGCATCGGTGCAAACCAGTGGCGGATGAAAATCCAGCCCAAGAGTGCCATCGAAAACGGCTTGACCAGCCAGTTGACGAACAGCGTGACGCCAATGCCCTTGATGTGCTGGCGCACTTCACCCAGGGCAGCAAAGTCCACCTTGACCAGCATGGGGATGACCATGACCCAGATCAGCAGCCCAACGGGCAGGTTGACCCTGGCGATCTCCATGTGGCCGACGGCCTGAAACACACCCGGGAACCATTGCCCCAGGGCGATACCGACCACGATGCACAGGAAGACCCAGACCGTCAGATAGCGTTCAAAAACATTCATAAGAAACTCTCAGCAAGTGGTGCAGGCAGTGGAAACCTCCACCAGTTCGCACGGTTGGCCTTCGCAGCAATTGACCGTCAGATAGGCCAGTAATTCGTTCATCGTGGCAAAGGCGGCGCGGTAGATCAGGTTGCGGCCATCCCGCTCCTGTGTGATCAGCCCGGCATGGGTCAAGATTTTCAAATGAAAGGACAGTGCGGTGCCCCGTAAATCCAGCGCCTCGGCCAAGCGGGTCGGCGTCATGCCCTGGGCACCCGCCACCACCAACTGGCGAAAAATTTGCAGACGCGACTGCTGGGCCAATGCGGCCAACGAACGCACCACGTCGGATTCGTTGATACCAACTTCCATGCTGACGGTCTCCATTTATGTAAATCAATAATTGATGAATTCAATAGATATTGAATTATCGCTTCAAAAAATGACTCTTTTATGACGGACCGGCGTCACAAAAGAGTCAAGCGGGTGCCCCTGGCGCGGCTTACGCCTTGCTCAGCCTGGTTTGCGTCAGTTCACCCGTGAGGTAGCCCACCGCCGCACCAAACTTGTCCTTGTAGTTGGCCTTGAGCAAGGGGTCCAACGTGGACTTGACCACGTTGTGGATGCCGCCCCAGTCACCGGGGTGCTGGAAGTTGCTCATGATGTAAGTCCAGCCATTGAGCTCGTCCACCGCATGCAAACCGGTGGATTCACCACCGGCCGGGATCGACATGATGCGAGACAGCACTTTGGTATCCGTGTTGTAGGCCCACAGGAAGTTGTTGACGTGCTGGCCGCTGTCCTCACCAATGAACAGCGTGCGCATTTTCTCGGAGAACTTCAGGTTGTCCGGTGCTGCGATCTTGTTCGGGTTTGCAATATTGCCCAAGGCGTCAGCGGCAATGTCCTCGCCCAGCAGCAAGAACTTGGTTTGCACTGGAACCCATTCGCTGACGATGGCCGTGCCACCGGTATCCTTCTGGCCGCCCGTCAGGTTGTGCGCCATTACGCCGCCGGCCACCAGGGCCTTGTCGATGGCAATGCCGCTGGCCGGGTTGTTCGCTGCATTGCCCTTGACCATGGCGGACTGCATGTTCTGCAGGGCCGAGTAGGCAATCTTGTCCTTGATGTTGACCGTGGTGCCTTCGAGTTTGGTAAAGCCCATGCTGGCACCCATCAGGTTGGCGTAGCGATGGGTTTCCAGGAAGGCCGCGGCCTTTTCCATGCCGGGTTTGAGCTTGCACCACTGTGCTCCACCATCCAGGTACATCTTGGTGTAGGTCGCGTCAACGGGGTCCGTCTTCACGGCAGTGAAGATGTCAGAAGGCTTGAGGGACTTGGCCAGCGCTTCGATCTCGGCGCTGGTCGCACTGCCCAGCTTGATCCACGTCAGCGCTGCACCTGCTGCAGCGGTGTCAATGGAGAAGCCGCTACCCACCTTGGCCACATACAGGCTGCCGGAGGACAGGTCTTTTTCCTTGTCCGCCACAAACATGAACAAGCCACCGTTGGTGTAGTCGTCCCCCATCAGCACCGTGCGGTTGTCCGGCATGACCTGCACGAGTTCGTGCGAGATGCGGCCCATGCAATAGTGCTTTTTGATGCTGGCGGTACCGTCGGCCTTGACGGTCACTTCAGGCATATGGCCGTAGTTGTAGGGGTTGGCTGTCGTCTCGTTGCCATACAAGTTCTTGCTATAGGCCTTGAACATGGTGTTGGTCGCGATGAACTGTGCGTCAGGCTCGTACTCTTCGCTCGACAAATGGGTGCCCCAAGGCGACAGGCTGGCGCCGCAGGTGATCCACAAGCCATTGACTCCGGAAGTGTCCACGTTATGGTATTTGACGAGCGTGAGTTTGCCAGTGGCCGGGTCCTGGTCCAATGTCAGCACGGCAATGGGGGAAGGCAAGTTGCCATACATCCCGGTGACACCATCCTGCGCCCAGGTTGCGTATTCGAACTGCACCACAGCGAAAACAGTATTGCCTTTCACGCCGTCAACCTTGGCACCTGGCACGCTGAGTAGCGAAGTGCCATCGGGCGAATCGGAAAAGTACTGGCGACTTTTGCCCGCCACTGTGTTGTCCATGATGGGCTGGTTGTTGATGTCGTAGTAGCCGCCCGCCAACGTTTTTCCGCCCTTGCCATCGGCCACCAGATCGCCGGTGACGAAGAAAGGCTGGTATGCCAGCTTGTAGTCCAGCTTGCTGTTGTCGCTGAAGTTGACCGTCATCACCGAGCCCACCGACGTGGTCGCCATGGCCGCGGCGTTGGCCAGCGCAGGCGCTGCCATGCTGGAAAAGCTAACCGACGAAAAACTAACAGGCGCCACCGCACTGCCGCCTCCACAGGCACTGAGCGACAGGCTGGCACCCAAGCCCGCAGCGGCCGACGACAGGGGCAACAAAGGTGCGCCCACCAACACTTGAAGCAGGGAACGACGGGAAAAATTTGGAGTGTGAGACATAGATCAGCAGGGAGTGAACAGTTGGAGAAGGAACACACACGGTGTTGAACTGTGTGTGCTTGCCAACCCCGATCGTGCTGGTTTTCTATGTCAAGCTGATGACACCGCCGTGCATCACGGGTAGGCCTGCCCTTGGCAGCAGTTTTGGGTGAGGTAGGCCAGCAGGTCGCGCATGTGGTTGTACCGGGCGCGGTAGACCAGGTTGCGGCCCAGCCGCTGCTGGGACACCAGATCCGCATGCACCAGCTCTTTCAGATGAAAAGACAGGGTGGCGGGCGCAACGCCCAGGCTTTCTGCCACCATGCTCAACGTGTCTGCGCGTGCGCCATCACAAAGTCGGCGACCGACGCAATGTTTGCCAGATCGAGTTGCACCACGTCTGGCGTGGCATCGGTGGCCGAAGGCACCGCGCCGGGTGTATCACTGGCAACGGCCAGGATGCCGGGCCAGGCCGGCCACAGTGTGGCTTTGCCCTCGGACGCGCGCCAGACTTCCAGCTTGGGGAAGTCGCCGTGCTTGAAGCCCTCGATCAACACCAGATCGCAATGCTGCAGGCGGTCCAGCAGGTAGTCCAGCGACGGCTCGGGTGCGCCGCGCAATTCGTGCATCAGGGCCCAGCGGTCATTGCCCATGAGCAAGACCTCTTTGCAACCCGACTCCCGCAGGCGGTACGAGTCTTTGCCAGGGCGGTCGATGTCGATGTTCTTGTGGCTGTGCTTGATCAGCGACACCACCAGGCCACGCGCCGTGATGGCGGGCACCAGGCGCTCCAGCAGCGTGGTCTTGCCCATGCCGGAGTGCCCGGCAATACCAAAGGTTTTCATAGGTCTTTCAGTGAACAGTTGAATCCAGCGGATGCCCCGACTCTATCCGCACAAAGTGCTCCGTGAACGCAGCCAGTTCGCGGTAAAACGCAGTCTGGGCACCCGCTGTGACGGCGGCGGCAAAGGGCGCTATCCATGCGCCCAGATGTTCGCTCAGAAAACGTACCTTGAGCCGTTCGGTCAAAACCGCATCCTCGCGCTGACCGGTGCGTTCTGCCAGGTTCGCGTTGAACGTCAACAGATACAAGAACTCCAATTCCACGGCCACGTGGTCGGGCAACTCCATGAAGTCGTCATCGATGTCAAAGCCGCCCTCGCTGTAGAGGTCGACCACGGCGGGGGGCGGATTGTCTTCGGTGGGTTCGGGCGCGCCCAGCCAGGCGGTTCCATACGGCCGCGCCAATGCCTCGATCGGCCCCATGAACAACCGTGTGTAGTCCACCAACAAGGTCTGCAAATCCTGTGACGCAAACGCCGTACCGAGTTTGCGCGCATGGTCTGCCAAGTCGGGGCCCAACCGTGTTGCGGCTACCAGCATGGAGTCAAAGAGCTTTTCCTCGGCAAACTCCACTGCTGGCTCGTAGTAACAGGCCGACAGAAAACGGCACAGGTCCGCGCGCGCGGTGGCCTCGTCGGGGGCATAGTCAGACATCGTCATTTCTCCTTGAACATAAAAAAGGGCCGGTCACCCGGCCCCGATGCCATTGGTCTGGTGCGAATTACGCGCGTGGGCTGTATTTTCCAATGTAATGCACATTGGGCTTGGTGCCTTTGTCTTCCTGCAGGCGGAAAGACTTTTCCCGTTTCAGAATCTGGGCGATCACTGTGTTCGGGTCGTCCTGGTCACCAAAGATGCGGGCCTGTGCCGGGCACACTTCCACACAGGCGGGCTGCAGGCCATTGAGCACCCGGTGGTAGCAGAACGTGCACTTCTCCACCACGTCATCCTTGCGCACGGGCTGCAGGTCGCCACCCTTCCACTGGTTCATCATGGGTGGCAGTGCTCCCGCCAGGGCCGCCACTTCGGCACCCGATGCCGTGCAGCCGGGAATGGCCGAGGTCTTGTCGGACCAGCGCGGCTGCGGGTCTTCATCCATGGGGTTGAGGCTGATGACGCTGTACGAGCCACCCTGCAAACTGGAATCGTCGAGTTTGGGGTGGCTGTAGGGGCAATACTTCTGGCAGTCACCGCAACCGGTGCACAGTTCGGGGTCATGCAGGGTGATGCCCTCGGGCGTCTTGAACAGCGCCTTGTACGGGTTGCCGTCCGGGGACTTCGTGGGATTGCCGGCCTTCTCCGGGTTGCCAGGGCACATCTTGATGCAGGGAGCATCCGAGCAGTGGTTGCACAGCACCGGCATCACGCTGTGCGTGGTGTTGGGGAACACGCCGTCGGTGTGCATCAGAAAGTCGGCCCAGTTGAAGCTTTGTCCATCGGCCCGGTCGCGGGTATTGTTTTCGGCCTTGCAGGCAAAAGCGCAGGCGCCACAACCGTTGCATTTTGCGAGGTCAATGACCATTCCAAGTCGTGTCATGATTTTTTACTCCTGTTTCGGGTTGTGGACGGTCAGGCCTTCTGGATCCGAACGCCGGTGAAGCCGCCATTGCGGGCCGTGGCACCACTGAGGCGGTCGTAGTCGTCGACCAGCACTTCGTTGTTGTTGCCGCCCCTGGGTATGGCCTTGGCAAAGTCTTTGGCCGCGACGCGGCCGTACGCCCAATGGCCTTGTCCGTAGCACTTCGCGACGGTGCCGGGGCGCACACCCTCCCACAGTTTGAGTTCGCACGAGATCGTTCCGGTGATGGACGTGATCCTGACCGTGTCACCGCTCTTGAGACCCAGCTTGGCGCCATCCAGCGGATTCATCTTGACCACATCGTTCCAGGACACATCGCCCGGATCGACCTTCTTGAACTCCTGGTACCAGGGCACGTTCTGCGAGCGACCCTCGCGGTTCAGGCGCGACTTGTAGTCGATGAAGGTGAGCGGGTAATCTGCCAGGCTGCCATGGCGCTTGACCGTCTCGTAGTGCGGCACAAACGCCCGCTCGCCGCGCGCCATATAGCCACTCACGGTAAGGATGTCGTCCACCGTGGTGTCAAACTTCTTGGCGTGCTCCAGCAGGCCCTTCTTCAGGGTCTCGCTGTAAAACTCGAACTTCTTGGTGGCCGTGGCGAACTTGCCGCCCCAGCCCTTCTTCAGGGTGTATTTGGGTCCGCTGAACATGCCCTTCTTCTTGAAGTCAGCCCAGCCCACAATCGGCGCATCGCCCTTGAGCGGCTCCTTGGCCATCCAGATCGGCGCACTGGTCATCTTGGCGGCGATCTCACTGAACTCCAGCGCGGTGGTGGGTGCCCGTCCGGTCTCGGGGTCCTTGAACTCCTTGGCGTAGTAATCGAACAGGTTGGCAAAGCCCCGGGCTTTCAGCTTCTCGGCCAGCAGCCACATGACCTCGGTCTCTTCCTGCTTCACATCCCACAGGCGCTTGACAGCCCCTTGCTGGATGGATGCGTAGGCGTGGCCGTTGCCCATGTTGGTGACGATGGACCAGCCTTCGGCGGAGTTGAAGGTCGACGGCAGCACGATGTCGGCAAACATCGTCATCTCGGACGCGTTGGGCACCATGTGCACGAAGAACGGAATCGCTGCCAGGGCTTTTTCCCAGCGCTGCGCGCCGGTGGCGGAGAAAGCGAAGTTGGACCAGGACGAGATGAAAACCTTGACTGCGCCGGGGTCTTTCAGCATGCCGTTGGCCACGTTGTTGGTGACCACACCACTGCCGGGCTTGGCACCCATCATGGCGGGCATGTCCTTGGCGCCACGGCCATCGATCTTCTTGCCGTGGCCTTTCTCTTTGGCCAACTCATCCACGTATTTGTCGGCCTTGGGGAACGCGGCCAGCGGCGGGCTGCTGGGGCTTTGCCAGACGCCACCCTCCACATCCACCGAGCCCAGCAGGCCATTGAGTGCGTGCACGGCCATGGCGGCGTAGGTGCCGCGCGGTGTCATGGCTACGCCCGGTCCCATCCAGACCACCGTCTTCGGCGCCGCCTTGCCCATGGCACGGGCTACGCGCAGGATTTGTGCAGCGGGAATCAGCGATTCCTTTTCAGCCCAGGCGGGTGTCTGGTTCTTCAACTCCACATTCCACCACTTCACCAGACCAAACGTTTCCTTCTCGGCAAAGGCGGCCTCGTCCACCGTGGTGCCGGCCACGAACAGGTTTTTGCCATCCTTGAAGTCGCCGACAAACTCGCGGTTCCACAGGCCTTCGGTCAGCAGCACATGGGCAATGGCGCCAGCCAGTGCGCCATCGGTCCCCGGGTTGACGGGCAGCCATTCGTGCGCCTTGGTGGCCACATTCGAGAGCCGCGGATCCACCGCAATGACGGTTCCACGCTTCACGATGGCGGGGAACTGGTTCATCATATTGGGCACCATGCGGTTCGATGCCAGCGGGTCGGTTCCCCATAACACCAGGCAATTGGTGTTGGTCAGGTCGTAGTCGCGGTAGCCAAAGAAGCCCTGGGTCAATCCCGGTCCCATCTTCTCGGCTTCTGCACAGATGGCGCTGTGCGAAAAATACTGGCCCGTGCCCCAGATCTTGGGCAGCGTGCCATACAGCAATTCAGTGGAAGTGGGCGAATAGCGGCCACGCATGTAGGCGAGCTTGTCGGGCTCGCCCGCCTTGCGCAACTCCATCATCTTGTCGGCAACGGTATTGAGCGCTTCGTCCCAGCTGATGGGCACAAACTTGGGATCAATGCCACGGCCCTTCTGCGGGTTGGTGCGCTTCATCGGCGTCTTGATGCGGTCGGGGTCATACATCTGCTGCGGGATCAAGTGGCCGCGTGGGCAGCAATAGCCATGGTTGGTTTTGGACAGCGGATTGCCGCGCACGCGTGTGGCGCGGCCACCCTGTACATAGATCTGGATGGCGCACCACTGCGTACAGCCCTGGCAGGTGCTGGCCACCCAGTCGCCGGCAGCGGGGCTACAGGGCTTGGCCTTGCGGGGAATCAGCGCACTGTGCAGCGGGGCCTGTCCCATGCCCGCGCAACCCGTTACCAACGCCCCGGCAGATACACCCGAGACCATGATAAAAATCCGTCGTGTCAGCTTCATGAACTACTCCTGAAATGATCCGGGCAATCTGCCGATTGCGATGGATCAAAGCATAGGAGTGCTGCGAAACAATTTGTTGTTCTGGATCAAGAATTGCGAAGTCGCCGCCGCACCCATTCCTGGGCGGCGATACGCTCACTTTTGATTCCAGGCTGTACAAGAAAAAACCGCCGATAGCCCTCGTGGAATATGGCTATCCCGCTACTTATTCAGTAGCATAGCGGCGGTGGCGGTGCGCGAACCGCGACCGCCATTTGCTGCCGCGCTATGCCGCCTTCTTGCGCGGTGCCCGGCGTACCGGAGCCTGCGCAGGTGCGCGCACAGGCGCCACCTTGGACTTGGTGGCCTTGGCAGGGGATGCGGCCTTGGGTTTCGCTACTTTGGCGGCTTTGACTTCTTTGGTGACCTTGACCGCCTGGACCACGGGCTTCGCAGTGTGCGCCAGGGCCCCGGGCAGAAACGCCTTCTCCATATCGGCCAAGGCATCGGCGGTATAGACCGCCAGACGCTGCATGCTGGGCAGCGACGCGTGGCAACCGGTGAAGCCGAAGTTCATATAGCCGGCATAGCTCTGGCACGTGATGTTCAGGGCCTGACCGTGCGTCACGATGGATGCGGGATAGGTTGCCACCATTTCCGCGCCGCGGAAGAACAGCGGCGTGTCCGGTCCGGGCACGTTGGAGATGGTGATGTTGAACATGGGCCGGGTGCGCCCGCCTATACCGGTGAGCAGGGTCAGGATGGTGGGCGTCATCAGCAACACGGTGTACTGCATCATGGCCTGGCGGGGCAGACTCTGCACCTGCTCCTTGGCCTGCTTGACGGACTGGCGAATGGCTGCCAGACGCTCGCGCACATCGGCAATATTGGTGCCCAGCGTGGACACGATGAAGGTGATGGCATTGCCATTGCCGTTGTCGTCCTTGGGCCGCACCGACACCGGAATGCCGGCGGTCATGGGTTTGTGCGGCAAGCTGTTGCGCTCGTCCAGAAAGCGCCGCAGCGCGCCACCGCAAATGGCCAGCACGATGTCGTTGATCGTGCAGTCTGCCGCCGCCGCCAGGGCCTTCATGCGCTCCAGTGAAAACTGCTGCGTTGCAAAGCGGCGCTTTTCGCGCACGCGGCCATTCAGGATGGAGCGCGGCGCGTCAAAGGGAACGGCCATGCCGTTGCCCGGCTCCATGGCGCGCTTGACCATCCTGCCAAAGCCCGCGGCCAGTTGGGGCACGGTGGCGGCCTGGATGCGCAGTTCCTGCAGCGCGCCGGCAATGGCATGGGTCACCGTGGGCAGCAGCGCCTCGTGCGTGAAGCGTACCGTCGTGGCGCGCGGCTCTTTGCCAGCGGCCCAGAAGGGCGGCAGGTGCAGACTGAGTTCCCGGTCCGCCGACATGCCGCGTTGCAGCAGCTTGACCCCGCTGATGCCGTCGATCAGCGAATGGTGCATCTTGATAAACCAGGCGAAACGGTTGCCTTCCAGCCCCTCGATGATGGTGCACTCCCACGGCGGACGCGACAGGTCCAGCGGCGTGCTTTGCAGGCGGCCCACCAGCTCGCCCAGCTCCCGCTCCCCACCCGGCCAGGGCAGCGCGGCGTGGCGCACGTGGTATTCCAGATCGATGTTTTTGTCCTCCACCCAGATGCGTACCGGGTTCATGCTGAAGGACGGTTTGAGGCACTGGTTCCACGGCGCCACGAATTTGCGATGGCTACGGAACTCGGCCATCATCTTGCGCATGAAGTCCTTGGGCGCGTCGTCGGGCAGCTTGAACTGCAACAGGCCACCGACATGGTTGGGCGTGGCGCGGCTCTCGGTAACGATCCAGGCGGCGTCTAACGGATTGAGGCGGATGTCATGCATGGTCTTGCGGTGGGGTTGGTGGATACGTGGCAGGAGCTTACACCGACTCTGTACTCCCCCATCTGCCCATGGTCCGATGCCGGCCGGGCTGGACAAAAGCGCATACTAGAAAGCATTGTCTTAAAGGAGTTCCCCGATGAAAACAATGCAAATGCGCGTCGGCATCGCCGCTGTCGTCAAGTTCGGTGTAGGGCTGTTGTGTGTCACCGCAATGGGTGCCGCAACGGCCGCGCCCAAGCTGCCGTACAGCTACTTTTCGGTAGGTGACCCGACGAGGGCTCCGGTGATCAATCCCTCAGACCGGCCCAGTACCCCGTCGTACGTGCTGATGGGCGGCGGCCCGGATGTGGACCAGGCGTTCCAATGGATGATCCAGCGTGCCGGCATCAAGGCCGGGTCCGGTGGCCGCTTTGTGATCATCCGCGCATCGGGCACCGAAGCCTACAACCCCTACATCTACTACAGTGATGCCAACAGCGGCACGTCAACACTCCCACCCACGGACCAGGACGGATGGGTAGGCGGTGCTTACCTGGGGCTGAGTTCGGTGGAGACGCTGGTGATCCCGAGCCTTGCCGCAGCCAACCATGCGGCCGTGAACCAGATTGTGGCCCGGGCCGACGCCGTGTTCATCGCCGGTGGCGACCAGAGCGATTACATCAAGAACTGGAAAAACACCCAGCTTGACTGGACGCTGCAAGCCCTGATGAGCCGCAAGGTACCCATTGGCGGAACCAGTGCTGGCCTTGCAGTTCTGGGGCAGTTTGACTTTGCTGCGCTGCGTGGCACCGTCACGTCTGCGCAAGCCTTGGCTAACCCATACAACAAATACATGAGCCTGGACCCAACGCCTCAAACGCTCACGCCAACCTCTCCCAATTTTTCCGCGGGCGCCTTCTTAGCGCCATCGCCCCTGTTCAACACCGTTTTGGACGCACACCTGGATGAACGCGACCGCATGGGTCGGTTGCTGGCATTCACATCCCGGTTGATCGCACCGTATTACGCAGCCGGTTGTAGCGGCGGCATTCTGGTGCCCAGGGAAGCCCAGAACCTGTCGCCAACGCCCTATGGTGATATTGTTGCTCGCGGCATCGGAGTCGGCGTGGAAGCAGCATTGCTGGTGTCGGGCGATGGCGCGGCAAGCACCCCCATCACGGCGTCACTGGTCACCAACCCGACGACTACGTCACGCAGCGCGGGCTATTTTGTGCTGCCCCAAAACTACCCCGGCCAGTGTGCCAGCGGCAAACCCCTCTCCGGTGTAACGGCTACCGTTGTCAAGGTGGACCGGTTGAATCCGTCCTTCAACCTGTCCACCTGGTCGGGGGGTTACGCACCCTATACGCTGCGCGTCGACAATGGCGTGATGACCGTCACGGGGAACGGTGGCGACCCGTATTGATCCTGCACGGCAAGTCTTGCGCAGCGCAATCCGTTGCCTCATCCAGAATGGTCTTGCGGTGCGGGATGGTGGATACGTGGCAGGAGCTCTTCCCGAGCAGGGACCCTGTCACTGCTCGCCAGCCACTGCGCAATCTGGGCCGCACATTGGTCCGCGCTGCAGTCGGTGGTGTCCACCTGAAAGTCGTACTCCTGGCCGGCATGGACAAACGGAGCTTGTCGCGCCGCCAGGCCTGGTTTGCGGTCGCCACGGATCAGCTCCCTGCGTGATAACTCTTCCACGCTGCACACCACGCCGACCAGGTAGACCGGACTGTGGGCGAGGTCCTCCTGCAGGTAGTGCCAGACATCTGGCTTGTCGAGCACCGTGTCGAAGATGACACCCTGCCCGTGGCGGGAAAACTCCACAACCGTCGCGTGCATGGCACGGCACAACGCCGCCAGCTTGATGTCAAGCACCCCTGGCGCCCACTGTTCCCAGGCGTCCCAGTAGCCTGCCGGCTCCATGGCGCGGAAGGCATCCAGCTGCACATGGTGGTAGGGTGCATCCAGCTTGGCTTGCAGCGCCCTGGCGATGGAAGTCTTGCCCGCGCTTGATGCCCCGTTGAGAACGATGACCGTGCCGGGCTGGGGCAGCAGGTGCCGGGGTACTGGTGCCACAGAGTTCCTTGTTGCTACTGTATTGATAGCTGACTAGTCATATTTCACGAGGGCTAGCGCTTCAAATCGTTTGAGCCATCGCGCCCGTAGATGCGACACAGCTCAGCCAGGCGGCAGGCGTGCTCGGGCAGCACCTGCGACCATTCAAAGCGCCACTCCCAGTAGCCTTCGCATTTGCCGGGGAAGTTCATGCGGTGCTCGGTGCCCAGGCCCAGAATGTCCTGCATGGGGTGGATGGCGGTGTCGGCCACGCTGGCGCAGGCGGCGCGCATCAGGTCCCAGTGGATGTCGTGGCCATCGACGGCCAGGTAGTCGCGCACGTTCTTGTGTTCCTTGTCCGACGCAGTCTTCCACCAGCCGCAGGTGGTGTCGTTGTCATGCGTGCCGGTGTAGACCACGGTGTCGTTCTGGTGGTGGTGCGGCAGGAAGGTGTTGGTGCTGTCATCACCAAACGCGAACTGCAGGATGCGCATGCCGGGGAAGGCAAACTCGCGGCGCAAGGCCTCCACATCGGGGGTCACCTCGCCCAGGTCTTCGGCAATGATGGCCAACGGGCCCAACGCGGTGTGGATGGCGTTGAACAGCGCGGCACCCGGCCCCGGTAACCACTGCCCCTTGATGGCTGTGGGTTCGCTGGCGGGCACCTCCCAGTAGCTGGCGAAGCCGCGGAAGTGGTCGATGCGCACGATGTCCACCAGCTCAAAGCTGCGCCGAACGCGCTCTATCCACCAGGCATAGCCCTCCTCGGCATGGGCACTCCACCGATAGATGGGGTTGCCCCAGCGCTGGCCGGTCGCGCTGAAATAGTCCGGCGGCACACCGGCCACCACACGGGGACGGCCGCTGGCGTCCAGATCAAACAGGTCCTGGCGGGCCCAGACCTCGGCGCTCTGGTAGGCAATGAAAATCGGCGCATCGCCGACGATCTGTATGCCCCGCCCATTGGCGTAGGCGCGCAGGCGCAGCCACTGGGTGAAGAAGCGCCATTGGCAAAACTTCCAGAACGCAATGCGCTGGGCGTGCGTGCTGCAGGCCTGGTCCATGGCGGGGGGCTCGCGCAGGGCCAAGCCGCCCTCCCACTCGCACCAGTCTTTCCAGTTGAAGTGTTCGGCCAGCGACATGAACAGCGCGTAGTTGTCCAGCCACGCGCTGTGCGCTTGGCAAAACGCATCAAACGCCGCCTGGTGGTGTGCGGGTGGGGGCACGGCGGCAAACGCACGCGCGGCACGCGCCAGGCGCTCCATGCGCCAGGGCCACACGGCGGCAAAGTTCAAACGCTGGGCCTCAAAGCCGGCATCCGGCGTCAGATCATCGGGTTGCAGCCAGCCTTCGCGCTGCAGGTCCTCCAGGTCGATCAGCAACAGGTTGCCGGCGAAGGCCGAGCTGCTCATGTAGGGTGAATTACCGGGCCCTATGCCGCTCAGCGGCAGGATCTGCCACAGCTTCTGGCCGGCGGTCTGCAGCCAGTCGACAAAATGGTAGGCACCAGTGCCCAGGTCACCGCTCCCAAACGGCCCAGGCAAGGACGTGGGGTGCAGCAGCACACCACTTTTACGCGGAAATTTCATGTCGGACTACCGGTTACGTTCCAGATGTTGTGCGCATACTGTGCGATGGTGTGGTCTGACGAGAATACGCCCATCGCCGCCACGTTGGCAATGGCACAGCGCGTCCAGTCTTCGCTTCGTTGATACAAGTCATCCACGCGCAGCTGGGCCGCGACATAGCTGGCGTGGTCGGCCAGCAGGAAATAGCGGTCCTTGGTGCCCAGCAGGCTGTCGACCAGCTCGGTGTAACGCCCGGGCTCTTCTGGCGAGAAATAGCCCTGTGCAATGGCATCGATGACGCCCTGCAGCACCGGGTTGTTGTGCAACGCCGTGTCGCTGTGGTAGCCACTCTGCTCCAGCGCCGCCACCTCCGGGGTCTTCAAGCCGAAGATGAAAATATTGTCATCGCCCACGGCCTGGCGGATTTCGATGTTGGCGCCGTCATCGGTGCCAATCGTCAACGCGCCGTTCATGGACAGCTTCATGTTGCCGGTGCCCGAAGCCTCGGTGCCGGCTGTGGAGATTTGCTCCGACAGATCCGCACCCGGCATGATGGTCTCGGCCACCGACACGCCGTAGTTGGGAATGAACACCACCTTCAGCCTGCCGCCAATGCGGGCGTCGTGGTTCACCACCTGCGCGACGTCGTGGATCAGGCGGATGATGGTCTTGGCCATGCGGTAGCTGGACGCCGCCTTGCCGGCAAAGATGACGGTGCGCGGCTGCCAG
>ERZ724516.966-NODE-966-length-17035-cov-5.680683_pt1 | contig 17035 bp, 18 predicted proteins | sample MGYA00376049_ERZ724516 | MGnify/ENA primary metagenome ERZ724516 (study PRJEB28724, sample SAMN07190886) | activated sludge metagenome | isolation source: activated sludge of sewage treatment plant in Hong Hong | place: USA: Christiansburg, Virginia | collected... | reverse complement strand
GCAGTGCGGCCCGGATCAGCTCGGGGGCGATGTTGTGGTGTGTCATGAAAATTCAAATAGGCCCGCTTGTCGCTGGTCTTTGACTTGCAAGTCATACAGCCCCACCCGGTTGACGCTGCCGTCAGGGTTGACACGGTGCAGGTGGTGCGTTGTGATGGTGTGCCCGTCCGTACGCAGCTCGTAGATTCGGGCGCGGGGGTCTGGTGACTGGCACTCTGTCTGCAATTGTTCGCACGTTGCCGGGCCTTCGGTCAATCGCGCCAGGATGCGAAGCTTTTGCAGGCCGATACCGTTGTATGTCGGCTTTGCCGGTTGGGGTGTGTCGCTATGCACGCTGCACCTCTTGCGGATTGATGATTTCAAGCAACGCGGTTAGCGATGCTGGGGACAACACCAACACCCGCCGCCCAACAAGGTCAAGGACCCCCAGGCGTTCGCCTACGTAGACCACACCAAAGCGGATGCCCCACAGTGTGAACGTCCGTTGTTGTGGTTTGCGTTGAATGGTCAGGTGTGCGGCCCACCATAGGCGGGCAAGCACGGGGCGGCTTGGTGAATCGGCGGGGGGTGCCTTGTTCGGCTTGTTGCTCGTGTAACGCCACAGCTCGCGCCGAATCTCGATCAACTCAGGCGGGGCGGGCTGGCGCTGCCTGGTGCGCATTACTTCGCCCCTGCTTTGATGCGCTCCGTTATCCAGGCATCAATTGCCGCCGCTGGCCAGCACACGGCACGGCGGGAGAGTTTTACAGGGGCGGGGAATGTGCCAGCTTTGACACCCTCATAAATCGAGGATTTGCGGATGCCTACAAGAGATTCAACTTCGGGAAGTCGTAACAGTCGCTGGGGGTTGGACGTGTTCGGAGTAGCTTGCATTTTCTCGGACCTTTCATGTGATTGAAGGGCCTGATTTAACAAGCGTGCTACTTGGATGTAACGCGTTTTCGCCGTAACTCAAGATACCGCGAAAGCGTTGCACATTTGATAAATTCCGACTGGTTTTTGTCGTGCATTAAAAATAGCTCTCTGGCCTTGGTCTTCCCGACACCAAAGTTCTCTTTTTTGAGTGCTATCGTAAGCGCAGCATCGAAGGTGGTGATTGATTCATCCTCCATTACTGCATCCCAAACTTTCACCCAGATGGCCCCGCCCAAAAGCCAATCTTGCTTTGCGGATGCCGTTTTTTGTGGCGTGTCTGTTGGTAGGGTTTTGCTGTGAAAAACTTGATCAAGGCTAGTGCACGTGCCAGGCTGCGTAAACGTGTTAAGCGCATCGCAAAAGGCCGTTGCCAACCATTCCGGGAGCGGTAGGTTTTCCTCAGCGAAGAATGCCACGGCTTGCAACAAAGATAGCGTGTCCCCTCGTTCATTCCTTCTCTTGTACACCTGTGAAAAGTCATGCACTTTGACCAAACTACGGGCACGCATATTTCCATGACCAAAGCGGAAACCTGTACGAAAGCCTAGGGCGGCCTTTGCCCATGCTTCGTCAAGTTTGAATAGCTCGCGCTCTCTCGCGTCAAAGTGGCTTTCTGGGTCATGCCGCTTGCAAAACCGTTGCCATGCTTCGTCAGCTTCCATCGCAACCCCTTCAAGGTGCGGCCTTCATTGGGTGCCAGCGCCAGGCCGGTGAAGGTGTCCGACTTTTCCCCCTTGCGGATCAGGCGCGGGGTAGGCGTGGCAAAACTTTGGTGTCTTAAATCAAGCCCTTTTCAGCCATGCTCAGGGCTTTGTCACCGCCCACAATCACATGATCCAACACCCGCACATCCACCAGCGCCAGGGCGGCTTTAAGGGTCTGCGTAAGGGCTTCATCCGCACGGCTTGGGGTTGTGTTGCCGGTGGGGTGATTGTGGGTCAGGATCACGGCATTAGCACCGTGCGCAAGCGCCGCCCGTACGACTTCACGAGGGTACACGCTGGTTTGTGCGAGGGTGCCAGTGAAAAGATGGTCAAAGGCGATCACGCGGTTTTGTGTATCAAGGTACATCACACAAAATACCTCGGTAGTCTCGCCGCCAATGTGCAGACGTATGTATTGCTTCACCGCGTCAGGGTCCGTCATCACAACGCCAGGCTGTCGCAAGCAACGCCCCACAATTTCAAGTGCCCGGTCAATCACGCCACGTTCACGCGCTGCCAGCCCATGCCGGAATGACAACACGCCAGCGCCAGCCCCGTACATGGGCACGGCTTCACTTGCCTTGGTTGACCTGGTGCGCGGGCGTGGTGCGGCCCGGGTTGCGGTAGAGTTCATATCAGCCATTTTGCAAGGTTCCTTTGCATTGTGGTCAGGGGCTGGTCAGTGTTGACGCACTGTCCGGCCCCGCCTTTTTGCCCTGGTTGAAACGCGCCAGGGCTTCGCGTGGTCATTCGCTGGCGCTGTCCTTCGTGGTTGCTAGGTACTTCGTGTGCAGGGCGGCAAGGTCTTGCATGGCACCCAGGTACGCGCCCACCCACAGCGGGATAGGCGTTTTTTCAGTCATCCAATTGCTGGGGGTCGATTTGTTGACACCGGTCTTGCGGCAAAAGTCTGCCTGTTTCCAGTGCAGGGCATCAAGCGCAGCGGCGAAGGTTTCAGGGGTCATGGGGCGTTGTCCTTTTCTGTTGGGGAAATTATGACACGTATTCCGCAAATACGTACAATAACGCATGAAACGTACGAAATACTTAACATAACGCCCGTCGTATAAAGTAGAGAAAATGAATAACTTTGTACTAAATTGCGGAAACATCAATGAATTCAATGGGTTACGTATGGGGCTGGGGTGCCTATTTTTTGTGCAACCGTCAGAAGGTGTAAAGCAGAAAAGTTATCCACAGGGGCACGATGCGCAGAGGGTGCGCCAAGGCCAAGGCCACGGCCACCGGCTGGCGCACCTGGTGGAGCTGACGCACCGCCACGGCCACCGGCTGGCGCACCTGGTGGAGCTGACGCACCGCCACGAGCTGGCGCAAGGCCACGGCCACCGGCTGGCGCACCTGGTGGAGCTGGCGCAAGGGCACGGCCACCGGCTGGCGCACCTGGTGGAGCTGGCGCAAGGGCACGGCCACCAGCAAGGGCAAGGGCACGGCCACCAGCAAGGGCAAGGGCCAGTTTTGCGCTGTGACGTGTTCCAGGGGAAGCCCACTTCGCGGCCATTTCCGGCTAAGTTCGTAAGCATCCGAAGGGGTGCGAAGGGTTGAAAGCACAGGGGAAAGCGGGGAGGGGAGACAAGGTAGAAAGAGAGTTTGTCCCCTATTAGTCCCCTACTGGTCCCCTACACTGTCCCCTACAGTTTTTGCCTGTTTTCATTGGGGGATTCAATTTGTCCCCTGCGTCCCCTACAAAAACACACGTCCGGCCAAAATGTGCCCCGCTTTTCATGGTCACGCGGCCCGCTGGGGCATCTTCACCACGTTGCCAGCCTTGCGCCCATCAAGGTAATCAGCCCACCACTGCATCAGGCGCTCACGGTCTGCCAGGTAGGTGCTTCGGTGGTAAGCGGCCCGGATTTCGTTTTGCTCTTTGTGGGCTAGCTGGCGCTCGATCACGTCCGGGTTCCATCCGCACTCATTGGCCACCGTGGAAAACAGCGCCCGGAAGCCGTGGGCTGTTGCCGTGTACTTGTAGCCCATCCGTGCCAGGGCTGAATTGAACGTGTTTTCGCTCAGGGGCTTGCTTCGATACACGGGGCTTGGGAACACCAGCGCACCGCCCCCGCTGAGGGTGTGCATGGTGCGCAAGATCGCCACCGCTTGCGATGACAGGGGCACCCGGTGCTCAGTGCGCATCTTCATGCGCTCGCCAGGTATGACCCACAGCGCCGCGTCAAGGTCCATTTCAGCCCACAGCGCCCCGCGTGTTTCGCCGGGCCTTGTTGCGGTCAGGATCATGAAGCGCAGCCCGTGCAAGGTGTGGGGGTCGCCGTCATACGCTGCCAGCTTCGCCAGGAAGTCGGGAAGCTCTTTGTCGGTCATCGCGGCCCGGTGTTGCACGGTGCGGGGCTTGAGTACTTCTGAGGGCACCAGATCAAGCATGGGGTTTGTTTCTATGCGCTCGTGAATCACCGCCCACCGATACACGGCCTTGACCCGTTGCAACACCCGCCCGGCCTGGTCAGCAGCGCCCCGGGCTTCGATCTTCTTCACGGCCTCCATAACTTCGCCGGGCTTGATGGATGCCAGCGGGCGGGAACCCAGCGGCTTGAAAATGTCCGCTTCCAGGGAAGCACGGATGCGCCCCGCCGTTTCAGTGCCCCACCGTGCCGCCTGGTGCGCCATCCAATCGACGGCTACCGCCTCCAGTGTGTTGACGGATTCATGCACGGCCTTGGCCTTTTCGGTTCTGCGCAGTTCGCCAGGGTCGCCGCCGTCTTTCAGCACTTGCCGGGCCTTGGTCGCCAGATCGCGGGCGTCTTTGAGGGTCACGCCCGGATAGACACCGAAGGCTAGCAACTTTTCCTTACCGCCATAGCGATATTTCAAGCGCCAGTACTTGCCCCCCGTTTTGGTCAGTTCCAGATACAGGCCCCCGCCGTCAAAGTGTCTACCGGGGTCGGTCAGGTTGCGAAGTTGTGCGTCAGTCAGGGCCATGGGAGGGTATCCATCAAAGTTTGGGGGTACAAATGGGGGTACATTTCCCCATCTTACAAACAAACTCTAGGATTCATGCGGGTTACAGCCCGTTGTGCGTGTGCGGCCCCGGCACCACAGATAAAGCCGGAAGCTTCCAAAAGCTTCCGGCTTTTTTGTTTTTCCCCTCTGAATCCTGTTCCCTATTGTGCATGGGTGGCCGTCGCAACGAATGGTGACACCTACACTTTGAAACAAACCATCTGGATTGCGCTGTGAGAAGCACTCTAAGATCAAGCCCCGGTCCATAGTTCACTGAATCGCAGTTGGTCCCGTTTCAGGAGCCGTCTTCATGAACCATTCAAACTACTGCGCGCGCGCACATGCCGCATGGGCAATACTGCTTCCCATGTTGGCCCACGCTGTGCCGCCAACACTGGGGCGATGCCAGGTACTGCCCAGCGACCACGTGCTGAACGCCCGTATTGACGACTTGCCGGTACACCCGCAGTCGGCGGATTTCATTCGCACCATCAGCAGTGGCTCGCGACGCTTGCATTTGGATTTGGGTATCAGTGAAGACACCCAGGCCAGCGACTACTACGGCATTCCGTACAACATTGTCTCGGGCAGCAGCATGTCCTGGCCAACCGTGCATCTGGATGCAGGGTGGCCTGAAGAAAGTGACTGTGCGTCGGCCGGGCATGCGGCGATGCAACCCTGTGTGGGCGTGGTGCCAGCGCTATTGCCGATTCCTGCCAACCCCAAGGTAGAAGGTGGCATCAGTACCGACAAGTCAATCTACAACGACCACCACATTTTGGTTGTCGACACCGACACCTGTCGCCTTTGGGAGAGTTACAACAGTTATGCGCGTAGCGATGGCGGTTGGGATATTTTGTCCAGCGCGCAGTTCGACCTCAGTTCCAACGCCATGCGCCCGGCCAACTGGACTTCATCGGACGCTGCGGGTTTGCCTGTATTCCCACTCTTGTTGCGCGCGGACGAAGCCAGCGCTGGTGCTATCCCGCACGCGCTTCGCTTCACCATCCAAAGCAGCAAGATCCGCAATGCCTATGTCTGGCCCGCCACCCACCGCACCAGCAACGGTGATGCGTCTCTGGCAAAACCACCCATGGGCCAGCGGTTCCGGCTCAAGGCGAGTTATGCGATTCCTGCCAATTACACCGTGCAGGCCAAGGCCATTTTGGAAGCGTTCAAACGGTATGGTCTGTTGATCGCGGATGGTGGGTCCGATATGTACATTCAAGGCGAGCCCAGCCGCGACTGGTCCGAGCAAACCATCTCCCAGGTGCAGTCGCTGAGCCACACGGAGTTTGAAGCGGTTGACATGGCACCGGTGATGGCTCGACCCGGCTTTGCCGCAACTTCTGCACGCATGCCACCGGCGGTCTCAATCCTGGGGTTCGCCATAGGAGGCAGTCTCGCCGGCCCGCTGGATGCGCAATCGCTAACAGCACACATTTCGGTTTCGTCTGCTGACCGGGGGCACGCAGGGCAACTGTATGTGCTGGCGTTTTCACCGTTGATCACACAGACCTATGCCTTGACTGCCACGGGGTGGCAGGTCATGGACAGCGGTTCCATGCCGAGTTACGCCGATGTGTCCCTTGGCGACCATGGGATTGACGTAGTCAACCACATCAACCTCGCGCTGTTGCCGGGTCTGCAGGTCTGGGTTGGCTATGGGCGCAACGTGAGCGACATGGTGAGTGGCTCCAAATATGCGCGCATCTACCCTGTCGACTAGCGCCCTGCTCGGGTGCTTGTGTTGCCTTCTGCAAGAGACCGTTGGACATGGGATACTTTGACCAGTGGTTCAGGAATGTCGGTTGCTACTAAGGACTTCGTACTGTGAATTTTTCCGCAACGCGTGTGTTATGGCCTTCTCTATTGGTTGTTATTTCCATTGGTAGCATGTCGCACGGAGCCTTGGCCGCCGACCCTGCGCGAGGGCAAGTGTTGTGGAACAAGCCGGGCTTGTCAGGTGTCAATATGTGCAGTGATTGCCACGGTGTTACGCCCAGCACCAACGTCAGCAAGGTGTGGAATGCATCAGGCTCCCGGTCTGATCAGGGCTTTCCCAGCGCCATTCGCAACGCGATCAGCACTCAGCGCGACATGTTTGAATTTTCTGATTTGACAGATTCCGACCTGGCCGATCTGGCGTCTTATATCAATGCCATTCGTTACGGCAAGTCCATCACACCGCCGAGCTTGACGGATGCAGAGTGTCTTTTCAATTGGGCCGAAATTCAGTTGCCAACCGTGTTTAAAGCGCCCGCTGTTCAGAGTGGCACGATTTCAACGTTGGGCTACCGGGTGTACAGCGTGGATGGCACCACCAACGCATTGGGCCACGACACTGCGGACTCCCAGATCTGGGTGTTGGCCCCGAGCTTTGGGTTTGCGGCTCCGGCTCCTCTGGGAAGTGCCACCAGCGCCAGTCTTCTGAGTACTTCGCGTGCGGCCGGTTGCCGTTAGGCTTACTGCAGAGATGAAGACTGCTTCTGCCTTGGTATCGTTGTTACTGGTGGTGACCCATGCGTGCGCCGTTGAGGTAGGAGCACCCGCGCCAGAGTTTGCACTGAACAACATGCAGCGCAATGTCAAACTGAGTGACTTCAAAGGTAAGACGGTTTATCTGGATTTTTGGGCGTCGTGGTGCGGGCCGTGCAAACAGTCTTTTCCGTGGATGAACGAGATGCAGGCCAAATACGCGGCGCAGGGTTTGCAAGTGATTGCTGTGAATGTCGACAAAAAGCAGGCGGATGCCAACGCATTTTTGGCGCAGCGTCTGGTCCAGTTTGAAGTGTTATTTGATGCACCGGGGCAGACCCCACAGGCCTATGCGATCAAAGCCATGCCCACTTCCTTGTTGATTGGCCCGGACGGCAAAGTTCTGCACATCCACAGCGGTTTTCGGGATGAACAGCGGCAGGTTGTGGAAGAACAAATCAAGGCAGCATTGGCTGCCAAGCGTTAGACAGGAATCCCGTATGCGAGTGAGAACCACCTTGGCGGCCGTCATGCTGCTGTTGAGCCTGACCGGCTGCTCCAATCTGAGCCCCGTAAAACCGTGGGAAAAAGGCAATTTGGCCAACCCTGCCATGGGTTTTGGTACCGATGTTCTTGGCGCCCGGTTTGAGCAACATGTATACGGCAGCCGCGAAAATTCGAGCGGCGGTTATGGCGTAGGAGGCGGTGGTTGTGGCTGCAATTGAATCGACCCTAGGCAGTGTGCTGGCGGCTTCGCTGTTGCTACCAGGGCTGGCTCTGGTATCGGGCGCTGTGCAGGCTGAGAGTGCGCCTGAACAAGGTCTGATCGCTCTCAAGGTGGCCCACTACAGCGACGGTCAGCTTGGCTGGGAGCGAGTCACGGTGCGTTCGCCGCAGCTCTATGCCCTGGTTCCCCTGGCCGGTGATTGGTCTTTGGAGGGTGCTTGGGTGGGCGATAGCGTGTCTGGTGCGACACCGCGTATGCACACTTTTGAGTCCGGCGCTACGCCGTCCATGGAAGACTATCGCAAGGTGGTTGATGTCAAAGTCACGCGTTATTTCTCTCGGGCGGCGGTATCAGCGGGGTTGACCTATTCCACCGAACACGACTACACCTCGCGTGCATTGGGCCTGGAGGCGCGCCTCTCCAGCGACGATAACAACACCACCTGGTCACTGGGCTATGGCACGGCCCGCGACCTGATCGACAATACCTTCAGTGGTGGTGGAGTGGCTGACCAGACCAAGCGTACCGACGAGTGGATGGTTGGCGTCACCCAGGTGGTAACACCCAACGACATTATTCAGCTCAACCTGACCCGTTCGTTGGGCCGAGGGTATTTCAACGACCCCTACAAAGACTTCGAAAACCGCCCGGATTTTCGCAACACCAGCATCGCACTGTTCCGCTGGAACCACCATCTGGAGACTCTGGACGTGTCGGTGCGCAGCAGCTACCGGGCTTACGCCGACAGCTTTGGCGTAAGGTCTCACACGCTGGGGCTGGAGCTGGTCAAGTCGTTTGACCGATGGACCTTCACCCCTGGGTTGCGAGCCTACACCCAGAGCGCAGCCGATTTTTACTTTGACCCCGTGGTGGACGCGAACGGTGTGCCAAGCCCCGTGTTAACCCGCCGCTTTGCCAACCGTCTGACCGAAAAGCATTCTGCGGACCAGCGGCTGGCTGCATTCGGCGCTGTGACGGCCGGCATCAAAGTGGCTTACGCCATTGATCCGCAGACCCAGGTCGATTTCAAGCTCGAAAATTACCGTCAGCGTGCTTCCCTGGCGTGGGGTTCGGGTGGTAGTCCCTATCTTGAACCCTTTAGCGCAGTCTCCATGCAGTTTGGCGTGGCGCGCAAGTTCTGATCACCGGTTGATGGGGCATTGGTCCACGCTGCGGGTCGAGTTTGTGGCGATGGCCTCGCCTTGCTCGATCACGATCGACACCCGTGATGAGGGTGCTGCCCAACACGCCGCCGACCTGGCTGTAGCCGAAGTTCGCCGCATCGAACAAAAATACTCCCGTTATCAGCCGGACAGCGTTGTGTCGCGCATCAACCGCGACGCCGCACAAACTGCAGTGGCGGTGGATGAGGAAACTGCAGGGCTGTTGGACTTTGCCCAACGTTTGTGGCAACTCAGTGGTGGTTGTTTTGACATCAGCTCCGGCGTATTGCGGCGGGCCTGGGATTTTCGTAGCGAACAGATTCCCACCGCCGAGGTATTGCGAGCCGCACTGGACGGCGTGGGTTGGTCCAGGCTCAGTTGGGACGGGGCATCGATTCGTTTTGGCGTTGACGGCATGGAGATCGACTTTGGCGGCATCGGCAAAGAATATGCTGCAGATCGCGCGGCCCACCAGTTGCGCCAGCAGGGTGTTGAGAACGCCTTGGTCAATCTGGGGGGTGACATCCATGCCCTGGGTCCACATGCGCGAGCCGATGGCTTGGGCGATCCCTGGACCATTGCCATTCGCCACCCCCGAAACGCAGCAGAATCCATTGCCCTTCTACCCTTGCACCGCGGGGGGTTGGCGACCAGTGGAGATTACGAGCGCTTTTTTGAGAAAGACGGGCGCCGTTATTGCCACATTCTCGATCCCCGCAATGGTTTGCCCGTGACCCACTGGCAGTCGGTGAGCATTGTCAGTGCCAACGCGGTATCGGCCGGCGCTTTGTCCACCATTGCGATGCTCAAGGAACACGACGCTTTGGCGTGGCTGGAGGCGCAGGGAGCGAGTTACCTGGCCGTACGCCACGATGGTGCCGTTTTTTCCAAGGGTGCGCAGCCGTCTAGCGGTGTGAGTCAGCCAGCGACCGCGTAGCGTGAATGGCGGTTGACATGCGCTGCGCTGGCGTGCCACTGATCGGTACGACTGGCACGCCCAGAGCCGCCATTTCGCGTTTTATCAGGTCATGAACACGCACCCGTTGCGCCATGCCGTCGCGCTGCAATCCATCCGCCACCCAGGGAATGTCGGGTGCCAAGTGCAGCGTGAGCGCGTAGCGGGTGTGCAGGGCGCGGGCCTGCGGGTACAGGCTTTGATCCCCAAACACACAGTCGCTGTAGATGGCCGTCAGCAGGGGGGCGGTGTCGCAGAACACGAAGGCCTGGTGCTGCTGCTCTGCGCGGGCCAGCGCTTCATTCTCCTGGTGCCATTGCATTTCGAGAATATGCGCTTGCTCAATCTGCTGGGGCGTGCGCCCGTGCTGGTCGCAAAACGTTCGCAGGTACTCGCTCACCCACAAACCGCCCAACTGGATGGACAGCGCCTGTGCCAACGTGGTTTTGCCCGTGCACTCTGCGCCCATCAGGCATATGAGGAGGGGTTCCACTTCCTGTTTAGCTTGGGTCAGAATTCAACCGTTACCCGGGCCCGCACGGTGCGCGGTGTGGACGGGAACAAATAGGTTCCCCCCCAATATTGTGTGGGTGCTTCGCGCCAGTAGCTGCGGTCAGTCAGGTTCTCCACATGCAGGCTCCACTGTGTGAGCTTGCCGATAAGTCGGTTCTGGTAGCGCACACCCGCGTCCAGTTGCCAGGCCGCAGGCAGGCTGACCGCGCCATCGGCGGTCACCGTTTTTCCACTCTCAGAGGTCAGCAGACCGCTGATCGAAAAACCGGGCAGGGCAGCCAACTTGTAGTCGGCAAACAGCGAGGCCTTGGTCTTGGGTACGTTGGTGACCGATTGGTCGACCAGTGCCGGGTCAATTGCCGATATGTACTTGGCGTCGATCAGTGTCAGGCTGGCTTGCAGCGACAACTGGCTGTCGACCTGGCCCACAGCGGCCACTTCCAGACCACGGTGCCGTGCTGTTTTGCCACCCGCCACGCGAAGGGGGATGCCACTAGCCGTGGCCTGGTCGTCGGAATAGGGTTTGCTGATGTTGAAGGCCGCAGCCGACACCAGTAAGCGTGTGTGGGCTTGCCACTTGATACCCAGTTCGGTTTGTTCGCTTTTGAGTGCCGGCAGCACCTGGCCGGCGTTGACGAACCGGGTGGGGCGGTTGGGCACCACTTCCAGTTCCGCACCTTCGCCCCAGGATGCATACAACATCGTGCTGGCCAGCGGCGACCACGACAGCCCAGCCCAGGGGGTGGTGACGGTCTGCTCCAACGCAATGGCGCGCGATCCATCGCTGCGTTCACTGCTGCGGTTCAGCTGTGATGTGCGAAAACCCACAAAACTCTTGACGCTGCTGCTGATGTCGCTGACCAGCGAGGCATAGGCGTCCACCGCACGTTCGCGGCTATTGGTGTTGAGGTCGCCGGCAACACCATCGCCGGGCAGAACAATGGGTTTGTCAATGTTGGTTGTGCCCACGTAGTTGTAGGCCTGCTTGGGGTTCAGATCGGTGCGGTTGTTACGCCCGCTCAGGCCCAGGCTCAGTTGATGCTGCATGCCCAGCAATGGCAGCCTGCCGGTCAGCTTGGCGTCCCAGGCCCAGGTGGCGCGTTCTTCGTTCTCGCTGCGGTAGTCGTACACGTCCACATCGCCGTTGCCACACAGGCCCGGGTAGACGTAGAAGTTGCAACCGTCGGGAAAGGCCAAACGGTCTTGAATCACGGTGCGCTGGGTGCTCAGGCCCAGCCGCGTGTACCAAAAGGCATTGATCTGATGGTCCATAGCCAATTGGGCATTGGTGCTGGTCGCTTCAAACGGCTGAGACCAGCTCTGGTTGTTGAGGTTCAGGCGCGCATAGTTGCTGGCGGGAAGTGTTTCGCCAAAGCCATCACCGTTGGTATCCAGCAGGCCCAGGCCAGGCACGGAGGGTTGTTTCTTGTGGTGGTATTCCAGATCGGCAGACAGTCTGGTACTGGGCGCCAGTGCCGTGGCCATCGCCACACTGGCGAACTCCCGTTTGCCATCCGCACGGTCAAACACGGTGTGTATGTCTTCGGCGGCCAGGTTGACCCGGATGCCCAAGTCACCCCAGACGGTGTTACTGTCCAGGTGGACCTTGCTGCCGCCATTGCCGTCGGCACCCAGGCTGGCGGTGGTGAAGGCATCACGCTGGGGCGTCTTGGTCACAAAATTTACCAGGCCACCCGGTGCTGAGACACCCGACTGCAGACCGGCCACGCCCTTCAACACTTCAATGCGTTCCTTGTTTTCCATCGCAATCGGGGCGACGTTGGAGACCGGTAGCCCGTTGCGCAGGTAGTTGTTGCTCTGGTCCAGCAGAAAGCCCCGCACTGACAGGCTTTCAATGTAGCCAGTGGTGTTGTAGCTGTCGGCCAATGAAGCGTCGAGCTTGATGGCCTGCGACAGGCTGCCAGATGCAGTGGCCGCCAGCAGATCGGCGCCCAGCACGGTCACGCTTTGCGGCGTCTTGGCCAGGGTCTGGCCCAGACCACCGACGTCGGCTCGGTCAACATCCAGCACGGGCGCAGCCTTACTGCTGACGGTCACGCCCGGCAAAGTGGAGGGTGTTGTTTGCGCCCACGCAGGCGCGGCAAACAGCAAAGCCAGAGCGGATGCACTGGGGGAAAATTTCAATTTCAGACGGGTTGCCATCGAGTGTCCTTGTAGTCGACGGCAGGGGAGTGCAGAAACACCACCGCGCGCCCACGCAGGGGGCCGCAGCATTTCCATCACGCTTCCCTGCGCAAGTATTACCTTGATCAAGTTCCAGGGTGTTATCTCAGCCGATCGCCTTACGACAACCAGCACCCCTAGCGTTTACAGAGCGGCAGACTGCCGTTCTGGTGCACTTATTGTAGTCACGAGTGGTTTTCCGCAGCATGGCGCAAGGAGTGCGGTGCTACGTGCGGTCTATCTTCCACTCCAATGCCACCGATGTGGTTGTCTTGACCACGCCATCAAAATTGCCCATTTCATCCAGCAGCGTGTTCATGCGCAGTGCGGATTCGGCACGCAACAGAACCACGTAGTCAAACTCCCCGCTGACGGCGCACAGTTGGCGCACCTCGGGCATGCGGGAGAGTTGTCGCACCACGTCACGACCGGCCTTGGGCTGCACTGTGATGCCAATGAATGCTTGTAAGCCCGAATCGCGCACATCATGCCCCAGGCGCACGGTGTAACCCGCAATGATGCCCTCACGCTCCAAGCGGCTCAGGCGGGCCAGCACGGTGGTGCGGGCGGTACCCAGTTGACGGGCCAGTTCGGCGGCCGAGGCACGGGCATTGGCTTGCAACAGCGCCAGCAGATCGCGGTCCAATTGGTCGCGCAACAGACCGCTGCTGTCTGCGGGAACGGTGGGTGCGGCTGGCGCATTTGCGGAAGTTGTTGGGTTCGGCTTGGCTGAACGGGTTGTGTTGGTGACGGGTGGCATGTCGGTTTGGTATTGCGTTTCGTCGAAACTATATGTCGAAACGTCGTGCAAGACGCACTTTGTGTCAGATTGTTTGGTTATTCTGACTAAACCCGCACCTAGACTTCTGTCATTCAAGCCAATTACTAACAGGAGATTTTTATGCGTGTTGTTCTGATGGGTGCGGGCCACATTGGCCAAACGATTGCAGCCTTGTTGTCGGCCACCGGTGACTACCAGGTCAAAGTGGTGGACCGCAGTGCCGAGGCGCTGCGCAAGCTCTCCCATTTGCCGCTGGAAACCGCGCTGATCGATACGTCCGATGCCGAAGCCCTGCGTACCGCGTTGGTGGGTTATGACGCCGTGGTCAATGCCTTGCCCTACCACCTGGCCACCATGGCGGCCACCCAGGCGCTCAACGCAGGTTGCCACTATTTCGACCTGACGGAAGACGTGGCCGCCACCCGCGAGATCATGCGCCTGGCCGAAGGCGCCAAGACCGCCTTCATGCCCCAGTGTGGCCTGGCGCCCGGCTTTATCGGCATCGTGGCCCACCACCTGAGCAAGAAGTTCACCAAGCTGCATGAAGTCAAAATGCGCGTCGGCGCCTTGCCGGCCTTCCCCACCAACTCCCTCAAATACAACTTGACCTGGAGTGTGGACGGCCTGATCAACGAATACTGCCACCCCTGCGAAGCCATTCGCGACGGCCAGATCATCGAAGTGCTGCCGCTCGAAGGCATGGAACACTTCTCGCTGGACGGCACCGAATACGAAGCCTTCAACACCTCGGGCGGCCTGGGCACCTTGTGTGAAACGCTCAAGGGCAAGGTCGACACGCTGGACTACAAAACCGTGCGTTACCCCGGTCATTGCGACATTATGAAAATGCTGCTGCAAGAGTTGGGTATGAAGTCGGACCAAGAGACGTTGAAAGACATACTGCGCCGCTCCATCCCGCTGACGATGCAAGACGTGGTGCTGGTTTTTGTCACCGTCAGTGGTGAGCGTGATGGCCAGTTTGTGCAAGAAGTGTTTGCCCGCAAGATCTTTGCCGACCGCAATGAACAAGCACCCTTGAGCGCCATCCAGATCACCACGGCAGCCGGTATCTGCGCGGCGGTGGATTTGTTCCGCGAAGGCAAGTTGCCCCAGTTCGGCTTCATCCGCCAGGAACAGGTAGAGTTGCCAGCTTTCCTGGCCAACCGCTTTGGCAGTGCCTACCAGCAGTCGCGCCAAGTCGAGTCCATCGGCTAAATTGCCATTCTTCTTGTGTCAGTCTTTCCAGTTGTTTGCGGAGCTTCCATGCCAGTTCATACCGACACCGTTCACGTTCTTCTCTCCACCCTGGGTGTGCCGGCTTCGGCTTACCAGGGCGGGGCTTTGCCGTCACGTTCGCCCATCGATGGGACCGCCCTGGGCCAAGTGCACGAAACGCCCTTGAGCGAAGTGGCTGCAGTGATTGCACGCGCCCATGCGGCGCACCAAAGCTGGCGCGTGTTGCCCGCACCCCAGCGCGGCGAACTGGTGCGTTTGCTCGGTGAAGAATTGCGCGAGCACAAGCAGGCCCTGGGCACGCTGGTGTCGCTGGAGGCGGGCAAGGTTTTGTCCGAAGGCCTGGGTGAAGTGCAAGAAATGATCGACATCTGTGACTTCGCGGTCGGCCTGTCGCGCCAGTTGTACGGCCTGACGATTGCATCCGAGCGCCCCGGCCACCGAATGATGGAAACTTGGCATCCGCTGGGTGTGGTCGGTGTTATTACCGCGTTCAACTTTCCCGTTGCGGTGTGGGCCTGGAACGCGGCCTTGGCCCTAGTCTGTGGTGACACGGTGGTGTGGAAGCCGTCTGAGAAGACTCCGCTGTGTGCCTTGGCCGTGCAGGCGGTGTTTGACCGCGCCTGCCAACGCTTTGGTGCTGAGCGCACTGCCAATTTGTCGCAACTGGTGATGGGCCGCGCCGACGTGGGCCAAGCCCTGGTGGACCACCCACAAGTGGCACTGCTGTCGGCAACCGGCAGCACCCGCATGGGCCAAGCCGTTGGCCCGCGCGTGGCGGCACGCTTTGGCCGCAGCCTGCTGGAGCTGGGTGGCAACAACGCCATCATCGTGGCGCCCTCGGCCGATCTGGACATGGCCGTGCGCGCCGTGGCCTTTGCCGCCGCTGGCACCGCGGGCCAGCGCTGCACCACGGCGCGCCGCCTGATCGTCCACAGCTCCATCCACGCCGATCTGGTGTCCCGCCTGACCCGCGCCTTTGCCAGCTTCACCATCGGCTCGCCTTTGGAAGAAGGCACGCTGGTCGGCCCGCTGATCGACAGCGCGGCGTTTGACGCCATGCAGTCCGCATTAGAGCAAGCCAAGGCGCAAGGCGGTGTGGTGGCTGGTGGTGAACGCGTATTGCAGGACCGCTATCCCGACGCCTTTTACGTGCGCCCGGCACTGGTGCAAATGCCTGCCCAAACCGAGGTGGTGCGCCACGAGACCTTTGTGCCCATCCTGTATGTGATGCAGTACAACGATCTGTCGGAAGCCATTGCCCTGAACAACGACGTGCCGCAGGGTTTGTCGTCCTCCATCTTCACCACCGATGTGCGCGAGGCCGAGCAGTTCATGTCGGCGGCGGGTTCGGACTGCGGCATTGCCAACGTCAACATCGGAACCTCGGGCGCGGAGATTGGTGGAGCATTTGGTGGGGAGAAGCAGACCGGTGGTGGGCGCGAATCCGGGTCCGATGCCTGGAAGGCCTATATGCGTCGGGCGACCAATACGGTTAACTATTCGCGGGAACTGCCGCTGGCGCAGGGCGTGCGGTTTGATCTGAGCTAAAGTGCCAGTGACGGCATTGACGGTCGCGAACCGTCAATCTGCTCCCCGGACCAGTTATCTAAGCAAAATAGGCCTTTAGCCCCCGTGTTTATTGCGTAAGCAGCTATTGTTTATATAGCAAATCCACGTATTTCCAGCGGGAAAGCCCAACCTCGGGGTTTCCCCGGGGTTGGGCGCCAACACCTTTGTGGCCCGTTATGCTGGCGGCCTTGCCAATTTAAAAGGTGCTTATGTTCAGGTTCAGATCCAATGCCCCTGTCACTGCGCTGGGCGCATGGCTGCTATCCGCAGCCAGCGTGTGCTCCGCAGCCAACGTGCCGACCCCATCGGTCGCACCTGTCAGAGAAGTCAGCGAAACCATGCATGGAGTGGTGGTCAAGGACCCCTACCGCTATCTGGAGCAGGTCCGCACGCCCGAGGTGCAGGCCTGGTATCAGGCCCAGGGCGACTACACCCGCGCCACGCTGGACCAGATCGCCATGCGTGATGGCCTGGAGCGCCGCATCACCGATTTGACTTCGGCCAGTGGCGATGCCATCGGGAGCATCTCTCGCATGCCGGGCGACAAGATTTTGTACCTGAAACGCCCCAAGGGCGAACGCCAGTTCAAGCTGGCGATGCGCATCGGTCTGCAAGGCGCCGAGCGCATTCTGGTGGACCCCGAAGTCGATGCCAAGCGCACTGGCGTGCCCCATGCCATCAATTATTTTCGGCCCTCATGGGACGGTAAATACGTGGCTTACGGTCTGTCGGCCGGGGGCTCGGAAAATGCATCTTTGCACATTCTGGACGTGGCCAGCGCTACCGATCTTGGGCAAACCTTTCCCCGTGTGCAACAGTCGCAGGTGAACTGGACGC
>ERZ724516.964-NODE-964-length-17045-cov-6.057799_pt1 | contig 17045 bp, 11 predicted proteins | sample MGYA00376049_ERZ724516 | MGnify/ENA primary metagenome ERZ724516 (study PRJEB28724, sample SAMN07190886) | activated sludge metagenome | isolation source: activated sludge of sewage treatment plant in Hong Hong | place: USA: Christiansburg, Virginia | collected... | reverse complement strand
CCAGATAATTGAATACCTCTATCTCCTACTAAGGTTTCAAATTTATCAGGGAAACTCATAATAAAATCATAGGCATTAGCCTGTTTTGCTGCTTCAATCACATCAGCATCAGTAGCACTTGGTTTTCCGTATAAAATATTTTCTTTAATAGTACCACCAAATAACAATACATCTTGTGGTACAATTGCCATTTGATCACGTAATTCAGTTAACTCATAATCAGTTGATTTTTTTCCATCAATCGTGTATTCTCCGCTAGTAGGTTCGTAAAAACGTAATGCCATGGATGCTAAGGTAGATTTACCACTTCCACTACTACCAACTAAGGCAATAGTTTCACCAGCTTTGGCGCTAAACGAAATATTTTTTAATACAATAAAATCTGGTCTAGTTGGATAAGTAAATTGAATATTTTTAAATTCCAAATCACCTTTTACTCTGTTCAAATTTAAATTATTGCGATGCGCTAAATTTATTTCTTCATGAGTGTCATCAATAATATCAAACACTCTATCGGTTGCACCAAGTGCACGTTGTATGGATGCCAACTGCTCAGGTAATCCACCTAGCGACGCTGCCACAAAAAATGAAAGCATCATGAAAATTCCAAAATTTTCAGGACTCAATAAAGGTTTGCCATCTGGTCCAATTTGATTAAGCAATAATAACATTTGGTATAAAATAAAAAAGATTGAACCAAACACACACATAATGATAAACGCAAAAAAGGCACCTCTCATCACGCCATATTGAACACCAAATCTTCTAATTTCATTGGTTACTTTATCATATTTGCTAATTTCTAATTGTTCGTTAGTAAATGCTTTTACACTAGTAATACCTGTTAATGCTTCTGAGACAATAATTCCCGATTCAGAAATTTTATCTTGAAATCCTTTTGAGTATTTACGAATTTTTCGTCCGTATATAATAGCAATGATTGTGATTGGCGGAATGATTGCTAGAAACCATTTAGCAACATCCCAACCCGTATAATAAACTAACAAAACTAATCCTCCAGTACCAACAATTGTTTGACGAATAACTTCGGCAATGTTAACCGCAAAAGCATCTGAAATAACGTTAATATCAGTTGCTACTCTACTACTTAAATCGGCTACCTGATTTTTTGAGAAAAAACTCATAGGCATTTTTACCAATTTATTAAACGTATCTGTTCTTAACCCTTTTAATATATTTTCTGTAACAATTGAAAACGTATATACTCTGCCAAAGGATACTAATCCTTGAATAACTAAGAGTACAAAAAGTTCTAAACCAGTTCCTGAAACAGCATCTTTAAAAAGACTAGGCGCCATGGTAGTTTGCCCTAAATAGCCGAACATTTTTCCTGCCATTATTGGAAAATATAAGCCCACAATAGCAGTTGCCAACACAAAAAACATCCCTAACACAAAAATCCACTTACTTTTACCAAGATAATTGAATAAACGAAAAGATTTTTTGAAATTTGCTTTGGAAAGTTTTGCCTTGGGAATATCGTCTTTTGCTTTGTGCTTTACACTAGTGCCTTTTGCCATTTTGCGGAAATTTAGAGTGCAAATGTACAGTTTTAGGATGGCTAAAAGTGAAAATAATGGCTATTTTAAGGTTAAAATTCGTAAAAAATTTGCCACATAATAAAAATCCATTATATTTGCAGTCCAATTTTGAAAAACTTATAACATTTAAATACTAATACCATGAAACGCACTTTCCAACCATCGCAACGTAAAAGAAGAAACAAACACGGATTTCGTGAGCGTATGGCTTCTGCAAATGGCCGTAGAGTTTTAGCTTCTCGTAGAGCTAAAGGTCGTAAAAAATTAACTGTGTCAAGCGAAAAAACGCATAAATAATAGCTTTTCTAAAGCAATTTAGTACCTTTTTAACAAAGCTGCCTGTAATAACGGGCGGCTTTTTTATTATATTTACTAGCCTAAATTGCATCCATGAAAAAACTATTACTTCTTCTGTCATTAATTTCTCTAAATTTTTTAGCTCAACAGCAATCTACTATTCAGGAGCAAAGTAATCACTATAAAAACTTCTCTTTTTCAAAAGATACCGAATGGGATAGTTTAAACACTATTGAAAACGGAACCGTTTATCAAGCCAATTCAAATCAACAAAAAACAACAAGCTGTACTTTAAACAAAAAAGTATATGGCTGGCATCCATACTGGGTAGGTTCTGTTTACACAAACTACGATTGGAGCATGCTCAGCGACTTTTGCTATTTTGATTATGCAGTTAGTCCTACAACAGGTAATAACACCAATGCATCTTTTGCATGGGCAACAAGTGCCGCTGTAACGGCTGCTATTAGTAATAGCGTAAACGTTCATTTTTGTGCTACTCTATTTGGAAGTCATTCTACTTTTTGGGGAAGCTCAACAGCTCAACAAACGTTTATTACCAATGCCATTAACTTATTAAATTCTCGTCCGGGCAGTAACGGTATTAATATTGATTTTGAAGGAATGGGTTCAAGTGACAAAGCTCCTTTTACTGCATTTATGACAAGTCTATGTAATCAGGTACATGCAGCTAACCCAAATTACGAAGTTACGATGGCTTTGTATGCAGTTGAATGGGGCAATAATACCTTTGATATAGCAGCACTAAATCCATTAGTAGATAATTTTATTATCATGGGTTATGATTATTACTATTCAGGTTCCACTACTGCTGGTCCTGAAGCGCCCTTATATAATTTTCAAACCACTTACAATTACACTTTAGCAAAATCAATTACTCATTATTTAAATAAAGGTGCAACAAAAAGTAAATTGTTGTTAGGTTTACCTTGGTATGGTAGAGAATGGGAAACCGTTGCAAGTACCGCTCCTTCAGCAACAACTGGCGGCTTTACTTCTTCGAGAACATATGCCTATGTGAAAAATAATGCGGCTACTTACTCTCTGGCAAATAAAAATTTTGAAAATAACAGTTTTGAAAATTACTATTCATATCAAAACACTGGGAATTGGCGCCAATGTTGGATTGATGATAACTATAGCTACAGCCGTAAATTTGATTTAGTAAACCAACGTGGCATTGGCGGCATTGGCATTTGGGCATTAGGTTATGATGATGGTTATTCTGATTTATGGAACTTAATTAAAGATAAATTTTCGACATGTGCTACCGTTGCTTGTACTGATAGTATTTACGATATGGGTGGGCCGAACAGAAATTATTATGATAACGAAAATTATGTTTATACCATTGCTCCTACAGGTGCGAGTTCGGTAAAACTAAATTTCAGTTACGCTGTTACTGAAGCAAATTACGACACTTTATTTATTTACAATGGCAACTCAACTACCTCACCAACACTGGGCGTATATACAGGAACGTTAAATTCAACGTTTACTTTAACTTCTACTTCCCCATCTGTAACAATTCGTTTTAAATCGGATGGTGGAACTGTGCAATCTGGATTTAAAGCAATTTGGACATGCATACAAGATAACACAAATCCAACAACACAAATAACAACACCAAATAGTTGGATAACACAAAACTTTACAGCTACTTATACAGATGCTGATAATGTTGGAGGGAGTGGTATTGAAAAAAGTTTTTACCAACCAAGTTACTACAATGGTATAGAATGGAGAGCCAATGGCGCAAGAGGTTTTTTTAATGACGATTTTAGTGGAAGCACTATACATCCAGAATGGACAAGTTCCGTAGGAACTTGGAGTATAAACGCAGGAGCTTTAATACAAACCGACGAAACAAATGCAAATACAAACATTTATGCCGCCGTCACTCAAAGTTTATCTAACCGTTATTTATACTGCTTTAAGGGAACCATTACTGGAGCTAATACAAACCGTAGAGCAGGCATTTACATTGCTTGTGACAATCCATCACAAACTCAGCGTGGAAACAGCTATATGATTTGGTTTAGACCAGATCAAAGTGCTGTTGAGTTTTACAAATCAGTAGCAAATACTATCGGTTTACCAACCTACTCGGCAAGTATTAATATTACAGCAGGAACAACTTATGATTACAAAATATCATACGATAGAATTACAGGAGAAATAAAAGTTTGGCAAAACAATGTGTTTATTGCGTCTTGGATAGACACATCGCCTCATGCAACTGGAACAGCTGTATCTTTTAGAAGCGGTAACAGTACTTTTAGAATAGATGATTTTAAAATATTTCGTTCAAGAGCTGTATCTACTTCCATTTTAGTTGGGGCAGCCAATACAAACGATCTTCGTAACGAAAATATTTCGCCGAACATATACGGCGGAAATATTAGTAGTATTACAAAAGATAATGCCAATAATCTTTCTGTTATTAGCAATCAATATATTGATATCGACTGGACTAAACCAACTGCCTCATCTATTATTAAAGATGGAACTCTAAATGACATTGATACAACTTATGTTGGAACGCAATTAGATTTGAATTATACAATGGCAGAAGACACTAACTCGGGGGTTGCTTCGTATTACTATGCCATTGGCACAACGGCAGGTTCTCAAAATATTACTTCTTGGACCTTAAACAACTTGAATTTATCAGCTACCAAAACAGGATTGAACTTAGTAAATAATCAAAAGTATTACATCATGGTAAAAGCTATAAATAATGCTGGTTTAGTAAGCGATAGTACAGTAAGTGACGGTGTAATATACCTTATGTCAACTGGTATTGAAGAAAATAATGCACTAAACGAATTATCTATTTATCCAAACCCTGTTAACGACAAAGCAACTATTAGTTTAATAAGTTCATCCGAAGAAAAAATTAATTATAATTTATTTGATGCGCAAGGAAAATTAATTGAAGAAAAAGTATTGGATATACATTCAGGAATAAATACATTAGAAATAAACGTCAATCAGCTGCAAATAAGTAAAGGAATATATTTTATTAAACTTTTAGTAAAAGGTAAATCAATTACCAAGAAATTAGTTGTAGAGTAATCATTACATATTTATTTTTTGGGGTAATCATACGCATTCTCATAGCAGAGGGATCTCATATAAAGAATATCCGGAATGGGCAACCTACTTAGCTTTCGTGGTATTAGCATTTGTAGTGTATTTACTTTGGAAAGGCAAAAGAAACAATAATCCAAAAAATAAAAAGTAATAAATTCCCATTTGTCGTTCAAGTATCGATTCTGTAAACATAATTAAAACCGAAGAGTATAAAAAAATAAATCCAATTGGGAAATTTTTAATTTTTCGATATAACATTGTCAGTAAGCCTAAAAATAAAATGATTACCCCTATTCCATAATTTATTCCTAAAGTTAAAAATTGGTTATGCGAATTAAAATGGGCATTCAATCCTTTATAAAATTTTATCCATATATAACAATAATCAATTAAACCTTGTGTATTTCGAGCACCAATACCCGTTAAAAAATCTTGAATAAAAATTGACTGACTGCATTTAAAAATAATGCTTCGCTCAATAAGTGTATTGTTTGGATTTTGGTTATAAAAATAATTTGGTATTTCTAATAATCGGTTTCTTAGAGATGGAATTACTAGAGAAGTGCCAATGATTAGAACTAATGAACTTAGGTAAATCAATGCTAATTTTTTCTTATTGTCAATTTTTTTATAAGCTACCCATATCAGCCCAAGAATCAATATAATCAAAGGCATTTTGGAAGCAATTACGACATTTAGTAGTAACATAAAAAATAGTGATACACCTAAAAGCCATTTTAAATTTTTGGAGTATTTATCAAAATAATAAATAATCCATAAAGAAGCGGTTGTACTAAATAAGCCATAATAAATAGGATGTTGCCCTGACATTTCTTCAAATGATTTTCTGAACTCAAAAGCACCATTTTGATAGGTTGCTTCTGAAAATACATTACCCCAAAATAATAAGTTTAATACTGTTATAAACGAAAGTATAGCTACCGAACTAATAAAACAATTTACAGCATGTTTAATTTCGAGTTTAGGACTCAAACAGGCACTTAAATAAAAAATAACAGGAGCCACAAAAAACAATAGCTTTTTTTCCAATTCAAAGCGAATAACTTGGTTATTTGAGTATAACAAAAATTCAATGAGATACGGTACAAAGGGCAAGATGAACAAAGCATACATTTTAAAAACAGAAAAATTAAACTTTGGTTTTTCTTTCCAATAAAAAAATAAAGTTAAAACGGCAAAACATATAAAAAAAATATTAATGAACTTTATAGGCATCACTGGAAAAGTAAACAGAGCTAGAAACAAAATTTGTCTCAATTTTTCAATATTCTCTTTTTTCACTAAAATCATTTATTGTAAAATGCTTTATATGTTCTGTCTACAAATGAGGTAAACTCATTACGAAATCTGCTTTTATCAAAACGCGTTGTGTTTTTAATGAAATCAGCTTCATGATAAACCTTCTTTTGTGTTTCAAATAATTCAATAGCATTTTCTATATCTTTAACGGTTTGTTTTTCGAAAAATTGACCAACACATTCATTTACTGTTTCTTTATAACCGCCCATATAAGGAACAATAATTGGCGTTCCGCAAGATTGAGCTTCCACAACTGTTATTCCAAAATCTTCGTTTGCATTAGCAATAAAAGCTTTGGCGTTTTTAATTTTTTTCCTCAAATCATCCGTGGGTATGTAGCCTAATATTTGGACATTTGGACTGGCAATTTTATTCATTTTTTTTCGATTTGGTCCATCTCCAGCAACAATAAGCTTTATATGAGGGAATTTAGAAAAAGCCTTTACAATTTGTTCCGTTTTTTTATAAGCCACTAAACGAGAAACCGTAAAATAATAATTTTCTTTTTTTGTTGTTATCTCAAAACTAGAAACATCTACTGGAGGATAAATAACAGTAGCCTCTCTATTATAATTTTTCTCAATTCTATTTTTTACATTCATGGAATTCGCTACAAAAAAATCAACTCGTGAATTTGATTTCAAATCCCACTTCTGAAGTCTATTTAAAAAATAATTAAAAATAGTCTTCGAAACTGGATTTTTCATAACACTTAAATAGTCTTGTCTTAAATCCCATGCGTAACGAACGGGACTGTGACAATAACAAATATGAAGTTGCGTTTCTGTTTTTTGAATACCTTTTGCGACTGAGCTAGACGAAGAAATAATCAAATCATATTTTGACAAATCAAGACTTTCTATAGCCCTAGGAAATAATGGAAATAAAAATCTATAAAATTTTTTAGAAAAAGGAATACATTGAATAAAGCTAGTTTTTGCTCTTTTACCTAAAAGATATTTTTCTCTTTTATGTTCGTCATAAAAATCAATTAAACTAAACACATCGGCATCTGGATAACACACTAAAATCTCACGCACCACCTTCTCGGCTCCGCCAATATCATTAAACCAATCGTGTACTACCGCTATCTTCAATTTTTATAATTCTTGCAAAGTTTTTAAAATTAAAGAAACCGACTCATCAAAACTATACTTCTGTTTAAGTTTTTCAACATCTAAATCTGATATAACTACATCTTCTAGCTTCTCCAAAGCTTTGCTAAATTCAGATGAATTAGTAGGGCCAAAATAAAGTGGCAAATCACCATAGGATTCTCTAAAAACTAATAAATCAGAACAGATGACAGGAGTTTTTAAACATAAACTCTCTAAGATAGGTATTCCAAAACCTTCGTACAAAGATGGATAAATTAATGCTTTAGCATATTTAATTAGAGAGTAATATTGCTCCGTCGCAACATAGTTAAGCTGAATTATCGAAGGGTGAATTGCTATTTCAGAAGAATCAAATACTGAATTCCCGGCATTTAAAATCACTAATTTTAATCCTAGTTTTTCAATCTTTTCAATTTGTTCGATAATAAAGACTGCATTTTTACGAGGGTTGTTACCGCCTACCAACAATACGTAGTTTTCTTGTATTTGTTGGGACGCAATTTTAATATTTGCGTATAACCCATTTGGGATAACCTTTATGTTCTTAGAATTTACTTTATAGTTAGTAATTATTTCTTGTTTAGAGAATTCAGAAACTGTAAAAATAACCTTTGCCGTTTTTACAATTCTAGGAATCAAAAAACGATACCAACGTCTAAATCCAAACGAAAACCATTTAACATCCTTTTGCTCAAAAGCTAAATCATGAATCGTCACTATTTGATGTTTTGCAAATAAAGGGGCTGAATTACAGAAGTTAATTAAGATACTGTTCGATTGCTTATTAACAAAAAAAGGAAGCGAGCATTGTTCCCATAAATTAAGATTAGAAAAGAATCCTATTTTTTTAGCATTAAAGCTATCTGATAGCTCAGTAGATTTGGGCGATAAAACTTCAAAGGGAATATTTTGCCTCTTCATTGCTTCCATCATACCAAATGCATAGGCCTGAACACCCGTTGATTCCTGAGTTAAAAACTTACCATTAATGTATATTTTACTGATAGACACAAACATAAATATAGATAAAAAAGGCCTTCAAAAATCAAAAAATATGGGCAAAAAAAGCTATTTTCGCTTAATTCATGAAAAACACCAAAGGATATACTTTATATTTTTTAGTATACAAAAACTTACAATTAAAATACAAGCATTCGCTGCTTGGTTTTGTATGGAGTTTTATACATCCTTTATTTTATTTATTGATTTTTAATTTTGTGTTTTCGAAAGCCTTTTCCGAAATCGAAAACTATTCTTTGTTTGTTTTAAGTGGTTTAATATTTTGGGTTTACTTTTCTGGAAGCTGCAATCAATTATCACAAACCTTTATTAAAAACACACATCTAATTAAATCCCTTCAGGTTAAAAAAATATTATATCCGATCTCCGAACAACTAACAGAGCTTGTTAGTTTTTTAGCGGGCTTCATTTTATTTATTGGCTTAATGGTGTATTTAAACTTAAATGTGAATATTACCATCCTTTACATTATTCCGATAATAATTCTGTTTTCCATTTTCACATTTTCAGTTGGTTTAATTCTTGGATCCTTAAATGTGTTTTTTAGAGATATTGGTATTTTGTGGAATACGCTTAACCCTGCGCTATTTTATCTAACTCCTATTGCATACGCCATCGATATTATTCCACAAGAATATTCTTACTATTTTAAATTCAATCCTCTTTATCATTTTCTATATATTATTCGCAATGTGCTGCATCAGGGTTGCGCTCCCGAATTTTATCATAGCATATTCTGTCTAGTTATCACTTTTATAACTGTATTGATTAGTATATTCATTTATAGAAAAACTAAAAACGGATTTATCTCTAATTTATAATGAAGAAAATTGCTATAGAATTAAATAATGTATGTGTGAGTTATATCCATAACCGCAGAGGTATTTATTCTATCAAAGATTTTGTTTTAAAAGGAGGGCTATTTTCACCTTTTGAATATAAAACTGTATTACACAACATCAATCTAACTGTTTATAAAGGAGAATCAGTGGGCATACTTGGTAGAAATGGAGAAGGTAAAAGCACTTTACTAAGAACTATAGCAGGTATTATTACTCCAACATCGGGTACCTGTAAAGTTCATATAGAAATATCTCCTTTACTAGCTTTAGGCGCAGGCTTAGAATTAGAACTCACTGGAATTGAAAATATAAAGATATATAATGCCCTTAGTGGAAATTATAATAAAAAAACAATTGCTTCAGTTATTGATAGCGTAGCGAATTTCTCTGAACTATCCATGGAGCAACTTCAGATGCCGACAAAAATGTACTCTACCGGCATGTTAGCGCGTTTAGCGTTTAGCAGTGTCGTAACTTCTCAACCCGATTTAATGATGATTGATGAAGTAATGGCTGTTGGTGATAAAGGCTTTCAAGATAAATGCAAAAAAAGAATACATGAAATAAAACAAGCGGGTGCTACTATATTATTCGTATCACACAATCCAGATGAAATATTGGAAATATGTGAGCGTGGAATTTGTATAGAACATGGGAAAATAAGTTGTGACGATACCTCACAAAAAGCAGTAAAAGAATATTTAAATTTATTTAGTTAATGCCTCAAAAAGGAAACATAAAAGATAAACTTACTTTAAAGGAACGCAATGAACTACTTGATTTAAAATTAAAATCAAGAGACGAATTGGTAAATGAAGTTGTTAAGTCAAAAAACGATATCAAACATCTTCACGAACAATTAGGAAATGCGTTTAGAAGCATTGATCAGCTAATTAGACGAGTTGCCGAATTAGAGAGTAGTAAATACTATCGATTTAAAAAATACATATCTCTTTACATAAAACGCTTACGCGGAAATGTAAAAAAAGGAAATAAGAAAAACATCTTTTCTATACTTTACAATTATGTTTTTAAGAGAGGTTCACGAATTACTCGTGTTATTTTTGCGAAAGTTTTAAAGCATGTTTACCTTTTAGTGGAAGTCAAAAAAGTAATGATTGTAGAAGTCTTTACGGACATATTATCCAATCAAGCGGATTACAACCAATTTTTAACGCGTCGTATTCTTACAAAAGACAAGAAAAAACAAATTTTAAAAACTCAAAAAGCATTTGCATATAAACCTTTAGTAAGCATCGTTATTCCAGTTTATGATCCTCCTATTGATTTTTTCAAAAAAGCATTAGATTCAATCATCAATCAATACTATAGTAATTGGGAACTATGTTTGGCAGACGATTGTTCGACAGATGAAGAAGTAAAACAAATAATTGAAGAATACCGTAAAAAATATTCAAACATTAAAGTCGTTTACAGAACAGAAAACGGACACATCTCCAGAGCTTCTAACTCTGCCTTAGAAATAGCAACCGGAGAGTATACATTACTCATGGATCAAGATGATGTATTGCGCGAAAATGCCTTATTTGAAATTGTAAAATTAATTAACGAAAAACCTAATGCCGATTTAATATATACCGACGAAGATAAAATTGATGAAAACGACATCCATTCTGTTCCTCATTTTAAGCCCGATTGGAGCCCCGATAGTTTATTGTCAAGAAACTATCTAGGGCATGTTTGCGTTTTTAAAACACATCAATTAAAAGCTATTGGTGGATGGCGCGTAGGTTTTGAAGGAAGTCAAGATTACGATTTAGTGTTAAGATATACCGAGGAGTACACAAATATTTATCATATTCCAGAAGTGCTTTATCACTGGCGCATACACCAACAAAGTGCGGCATCGGCAGAAACTGCAAAACCATACGCATATAGAGCGGCTCAACAAGCACTAGTAGAAGCTATGGAGCGAAGAGGTTATCAAGGTCATTTTGATTTCTTAGATGGGTTTAGAGGTTATCAAGTGAGAATTAATTTAAAGAATACAGATGATTTGGTTAGTATTATTATTCCAACAAAAAACAAACAAGACTATTTAACTAAATGTATTGAGTCTATTACGAAATTATCTACTTATAAAAATTACGAGATTATTTTAATTGACAATAACAGCGATGAAAAAGGATTTTTTAAGGCCGTTGATAAATGGAAAAATCAAACGAATTTTAAATTCAAAGTTGTTAGGGATGAGAAGTCATTCAATTTTGCAAGATTAATGAATGTAGGCAGAGCAAATGCTTCTGGAAAATATTTAATCTTATTGAATAACGATACAGAGGTTATAACGTCTGATTGGATTGAAGGAATGATGGAGCACGCGCAACGTCCAGAAATTGGAGTAGTAGGATGTAAACTTTTATATGATGATGATACGATTCAGCACGCAGGAGTAATTGTAGGCATTGCGGGAGTTGCTTCTCATGCCTTTATTGGCGACGACAGAGACGGCCCTGGATATTTCAACTATATCAATTTACTAAACAATTATTCTTCATTAACTGCAGCCTGCATTATGATGCGAACAGAGGTGTATGATAAAGCAAAAGGGTTTAGTGAAGAATTTGTAGTTGAATACAATGATGTGGATTTTTGCTTGAAAGTATTAGAAGAAGGCTATCGTAATTTATACGTGCCACATGTAGAGTTGTACCATTACGAATCAATCTCACGAGGACATCCACATGCTACATCTGAATCATACAAACGACATGTAAAAGAAGTAAATAAGTTTAGAAAAAAATGGATGAAATATATAGACCATGATCCTTGCTATAATCCGAATTTATCTTTAGGCACTGAACACTTTAACATTAATATTTAAAACTACAACTTGGTATTTAGCTCCCCCATATTTCTTTTTTGGTTCTTACCATTAGTACTCTTTGTATACTACACAGTAAATAGAGTCTATAGAAATGGAGTACTTTTACTTTTCAGTTTACTGTTTTACGGTTGGGGCGAAGTAGAAATGTTAACCATGATGCTCGTATCAACCATGACTAACTATTTTATTGGCATTGGAATTGAAAAAGCCCAATCCTCTTTCTACAAAAAAATAATATTAGGTGTAGGAATTACCATAACGTTATCCTTCCTACTCTATTTTAAATATGCAAATTTCATAGTTGACAATTACAATTTTGCTGCTCATACTCTAGGAGTAGATCCGGTTTTTTGGAATAAAGTGATTTTACCTTTAGGGATATCATTTTATACATTTCACGGCATAAGCTACATGATTGATGTTTATAGAAAACACACTGCACCACAAAAAAATCCATTAACTCTAGCTCTTTATATTTCATTCTTTCCACAATTAATTGCGGGTCCAATAGTTAGGTATAAAGATTTAGAGAGTCAGTTAACAAACAGGCAAGTTGACTTAGATTTATTTGTTTCTGGAATAAAACGTTTTGTAATTGGTCTATCAAAAAAACTATTAGTCGCTAATATTGTCGGTAGAGTGCCCGACATGGTATTTAACATGCCAGAAACTGATTGGAATGCTTATTGGTCGTGGTTAAGTATTATAGCAGCTACCATTCAAGTGTATTTAGATTTTTCTGGTTACTCAGATATGGCTATAGGTTTAGCCAGAATGTTTGGGTTTAAATTTCAAGAAAACTTCATCTATCCCTTCATCGCTCAGTCAATGAAAGAATTTTGGACTAGGTGGCACATTTCCCTTTCTACTTGGTTCAGAGATTACGTTTATATCCCATTGGGCGGAAGTAAAAAAGGAGCTTTTAGAACTTATCTTAATTTATGCATCATCTTTTTATTAACTGGTTTTTGGCACGGCGCAAGTTGGTCGTATATTTTATTTGGAGGATTTCATGGCTTACTCATCATTGCTGAACGTTTAGGATTAGAAAAACTATTGCAAGTATTTCACCGAGGTATTAGAAGTTTATACGTATTTTTTGTGACTGCCTTTAGCATTATTTTTTTCTCAATTGACAACTTACACCAAATAAAAGTATTTTATAAATCATTATTTCACTTTGTTGCTCCCGATGCTTATAATAAGCTTAACATCTATTTAACCAACGAATGGTATATAACTCTTGTTATTGGTATTCTTATTTCTATTCCAACAGTAGAGTTTTTATTTAATAAAATAAAGAATGAAAAACAAAAACAGATTATTGAAATGATATGTGTGATAGTACTTTTTATTTTATCTCTTAGCGAACTAGCAAACACAAGCTATAATCCATTTATATATTTTAGATTTTAATGAAAAGGATTCTGTTCACATATATTTTACCATTTCTATTAGCAGTGCTAGTGGCTTCAATCCTCTATCGATCAATTATTAAAACTGATTTTGTAAAAAAAGAAATTAAAATAGAAATAGTATTAGATGCCTTTCAAGAATCAGACTTGCAATTTATAGTAGAAGATAATAAAAGTTTTAAAATTGAAAACATACAAACCCTTCGCATTCCAGAAGCCAAAAATCATAAAGTAGTATTCACCATTCCGCTCTTAGAAAAAATAGGAAGGCTGCGAATTGACCCAAGTTATTCTATAGGAAAGTGGAACATTCATAAAATAACATTAATTGGCTTAAGTAATAAGATTGAATTTAAAGGAGAGACTCTAAAATCAAAATTCGCAGCAGCTAACGATATTAAAACCTATGAACTAAATAACGACGGAAGTTTATTTGTTGAATCTAACGGAAATGATTCAAACATTATCAGTCAATTTTATTTTAAACAATACGAAAACACATTAAGCATCACTCCGTCAATTTATTTATTTCCTCTATTAATTAGCATTTGCCTAGCTATTTTTGTTTTATATATTATTAGAGTAAAATCATTATCACTTTTGCAAGTGAAAATTACTACTCAACATTTGATATTAGCTGCCTTTATTGTAATGATTACATTACCTGGTATTTGGATGACTTTATTCCCAGTAAGCAAAATTTCAGAAACCGAAAATAGAATCTTAAAATCCAAGCCGGTTTTTGATTTTACAACTGTAACTGCTTATCCAAAAGAATTTTCAGGTTACTACGAAGATAATTTTGGATTTAAAAAAGAACTTAGTACAGTAAACAGCTTATTCAAATTTAAAATATTTAACACCTCGTCCAAACCAAATTCAGTATGTGTTGGAAAAAACGGATGGTTGTTTTCTGTTGATCCAATTAACAGTGGTGACTATCAAAACAAAACACTTTATACTAATGAACAATTAAATACGATTAAACATAATTTAGAAGAAGCTAAGCAATGGCATGAAAAAAGAGGCATTCACTTTTTTGTCATGGTTTTACCCGTAAAATCAAGTATCTATCCAGAATACTTGCCAGATAACATAAAAAAGAAAAGCAACATCTCTAAATTAAATCAGTTAAGTGCTTTTTTAGAAAAAAACAGTACCGCGAAAATTATAGATGTCACCCCCGAATTATTAAAAGCAAAAGAAACACAAGATGTTTATTACAAACATGATATTCATTGGAATTTTAATGGCGGCTATTTAGGTTACAAAAAACTAATGAATGAAATGTCGAAATATAATTCTGACCTAAAGCCAATAACATTGATAAATTATAAGGAAGGAATGGTATTAAAAAACAATGCTGATTTGAGTAAGCAATTGTCGCTAGAAAATATACTAATAAATAATGAAACAGATTTAAACAGAACAACAAAGTATCCTTTTGATGAAGTAGATCCAACAACATATACAGCTACTCCAATTAAACAAAAATCAAGAAGAACTGCTATTAAAAAAAGTAAGCTACCAAAGGCCGTTGTTTACAGAGACTCCTTTTTTAATTTGATGATCACTTTCTTTTCTGAAAACTTTAGCGACTGTGTTTATATATGGAGTAACAATATGACTTTAGAAGTAATTGAAACCGAAACACCTGGTTACGTTGTTTACGAAATAATAGAATCTGACATTGATAAATTACTTGAAGCTAACCCAGATTGGATGAAAAACAATTAATGCGTTAATTTGAAAACTGAAAAGCTTATAAATAATATACTTCTATTGATTTGCCTGATTACCATGGCATGGTCTGTAAAATTTATTTTAGAAAAAAATAAATGGAGTCCGATTGACGAATATGCTCACATGGATTATATTGATAAGATAGAACATGGAACTTTGCCAAAACTATCAGATCCTATATCAGATGAATTGTTTTTACACATCAAAAATAATCCTAACAAAATTGTTGGCGATACAATTAAAACAAGAGAACAACTAGGATTCGGAAACAATTCCTACCAAGCTAAACATCCTCCATTGTATTACAGCTTATTAGCAGTACCTGATTTAATTCTAAAAAAAATGGGCATTGATATATTTCAAAGACTGCAATCATTGCGAATTTTATCATACCTCATGTTTGTACTCGGTATGTTTATTTGTATTCCTATAAATAAAGCTCTACAACACTTAGGATACAAAACACCTATGTTTTTAGGAACCGCCTGCACTTTATTTGGCTTACTAATTTGTACGCACGAACGTTATGGATTAGGGAATAACTTAATGTCGCCCTTATTCATAAATTCAACACTTCTTTTAATAATCAAGTACTATCACATTCCAACAGATAAGTTATTATATTCTATCATTGGACTTGCCTGCTTATCGGTATTTTCAGCCTTAACCAATATATTTCTCATGCCGATACTATTAGTTTTGGTATTTAGTAAATTTATACGTCATGTAACTATAAAAAACACCATAGTTTCAAATTTCATTGTAACGTTTTTTGTTGCTTTATTTTACACTTGGAAGCATTTTACTATTCCAAATCAAGCATTTGAAGCTTACATGCACCATATTTTGTCTATATATATCCCAGCAGGGGCAATTGGCTATCAAGATTTCATTCAATTTCTATCTAATGATGCATTTCAACTTTCCTTTATCAATAGTACATTAGATGTTAGTAAAGCCGTCTTTTTACTAATAGCAACAAACTTTGTAGCTAGCATTTTTTTTCTAAAGAGCCTAGTCAAAAACCAAATATGGCTCATAATCACTTTTTTAGCCTTCGGGTATTTTTTAATACTCACCTTTTTCTTAAATAAATATATTGCAACGGTAACATGGGTTGGGTTCCGACATTATTTAGGATTTATTCCTATAATATTTTTATCTTGCTTCGGATTTACAATTCCACTTTACACAAAGTATTTCAATAAAATAACCGAATAATTTTGCCCAAGATTTTAATCATAGCCGACCATCGTCTAAATCGTTCGCCAAGTCAACGCTACCGTTTTGAGCAGTACTTAAATTATTTTAAAGTAAACGGCTTTGATTGGGAATTATCAGAAATCATTTCGCAAAAGGACGACAAAGTATTTTACAGTCCAGGAAACTATTTCAAAAAAGCGTGGATTCTTTTTAAATCACTATTTATTAGATTAAACGATTTGCGTCGAGCAAAACAATTTGATGTCATTTTTATTCAGCGCGAAGCATTGTTATTAGGTTCTTCTTATTTTGAAAAACAATTCTTTAAAAGACATAAAGTTATTTTCGATTTTGATGACAGTATTTGGTTATTGGATACGTCGCCAGAAAACAAAAAATTTGAATTCTTAAAAAATCCAGATAAAACCAAAATCAATATTGCTCATGCCCATCGCGTGATTGCAGGTAACTCTTTTTTAGCAAATTTCGCTAAACAATTTAATCCAAATACGATTATCATTCCAACAACCATTGATACAGATTTTCACAAACCAAAACCA
>ERZ724516.963-NODE-963-length-17047-cov-5.685911_pt1 | contig 17047 bp, 11 predicted proteins | sample MGYA00376049_ERZ724516 | MGnify/ENA primary metagenome ERZ724516 (study PRJEB28724, sample SAMN07190886) | activated sludge metagenome | isolation source: activated sludge of sewage treatment plant in Hong Hong | place: USA: Christiansburg, Virginia | collected... | reverse complement strand
GCTCGGCAAAACGTTCCGGCAATTGCTCACGCTTATCCCACCAGGCCAGCGAAGCGGTCAGCGCATTGATCTGGGCGATGCCAAAGCCAAGCGCTCGCCCGGCATCACGCAAAGCACCCTTGGTGCGGTAGGTAATCACGGCTGCCGCCAATGCCGCGCGCTCGCGACCGTATTTTTTGTAGATGTACTGGATGACCTCCTCACGTCGCTCATGCTCGAAATCGACGTCAATATCAGGCGGCTCGCCACGCTCTTTCGAGATAAAACGTTCAAAAAGCAGAGCCGAGCGCGCCGGGTCCACTTCAGTCACCCCTATCGCATAACACACCACTGAGTTGGCCGCCGAGCCACGCCCCTGACAAAGAATATTCTGGCTTCGCGCAAAACATACGATGTCATACACGGTCAGAAAATAGGCCTCGTAAGCCATTTCGGCGATCAGTTTCAATTCATGTTCGATGCGCTCACGCACGCCGGCCGGCACCCCACTTGGGTAGCGGCGTAGCAGACCGCGTTCGGTTTCGGCACGCAACCAAGTGCTGGTGGTCTCACCGGGCGGGATAATTTCTTCCGGATATTCGTAGCGCAACTCGTCGAGAGAGAAATTGCATTGCGCGGCAATGACCAAGGTTTCAGCCAGCAGTTCTGGCGGATAAAGGAGTGAAAGACGCAAACGCGAACGCAGATGGCGCTCGCCATTCGGGAACAGGGCGTAACCGGCAGCGAATACCGTGGTCTTCAGGCGTAGCGCGGTCAGTACATCCTGCACGGGGCGCCGCGCGCGAACATGCATATGAACATCACCCGCAGCGACCAGCGGCAATCCGCTGGCCTCGCCCAAGGCTTGCAGGCTTTCCAGACGCCCGGCATCATCCGGCCCGGCATGCAATTCGACGGCAATCCACACCCGGCCGGGAAAGCGTTCAGCCAGCCAAAGGCCATCCGCCACAGAAACCTCCTCACCCGGCACCCACAACACCAGGCAATCGGGCAGTGCACCGCTTGGCGCCAAAGCCTCCAGATCATTACGCTGCAAGCTGTATGCCCCTTTTTCGGCACGCCGCCGGGCCAGTGTGATCAGCGCTGACAAATTGCCGTAGCCGTGGCGATTGCACGCCAGAAAAACCAGTTTCAGGCCATCGCCTGCGCCGTGCCGGATGTCACCTTGGGGAATATGCATCTCGCTGCCGACTATGAGTTTCATAGCACTCGCCTTCGCTGCCAGGTGCGCCCGTACGACACCGGCTAACGAACACTCATCTGTTAGCGCTAACGCCTTGTAGCCTTGCCCTGCCGCCTTTTCCAACAATTCCCCAGGGTGCGCAGCACCACGCAGAAAACTGAAATTCGAAAGGCAGTGCAGTTCAGCGTAATCAGGCAAACAGGCCATGCAGATACCACCCCTGCGCATCACGGAAGACCCATGCCCACTGTCCTTGCGGATTGCGTGCCACGAAATAATCGCGCCGCATGTCGCCTACTGCGGCCGCCTCCCCTTCATCCCACCAACCGCTTTCGAGGCGCTCGGCACGTGACAGGAGTTGCAGTTGACCATGCCAGTGCGGCTTGCCAGCCTTCTCGCTTAGCACCTCGGGTGATGGCAAAAGCCAAAGTGGGCGGGCCGCTTTAAATGTTGCGGTCGACGCCTCAGAAACGGGCTTTTTTTCAGAAACAGCCTGCAGGCTAGTGGCACACTCCGGCCGATAATCTGCGTTATGTGCCAGATTCTGCACCGCACCGTCACCCAATCTAGCTCGCAGCCGCTCAAGACAAGCCAAAGCGCCCTCACCGTCCGCTGCCTGATCAAATAAAGGTGCACTTGCTCCGGGCTGGTCGACCACCTCGTCGGCGATCAAAGACAATGCCTCGACCGGGCCGGCGAGTTGCAGTCGCCCCAGATGCTCGCGCAGCAAACGGGCAAAACGTACCTCGTCGGCGGCAGGCTCTGAAAAGCGCAGGATCAGGTCGTACGAGGATCCATCGTCATGCGTCAGGCGTAGCGTGCAGGCCCGAACCAACAACTGACGGGCATGCAACCAGCCGGCAAGCATGGCAAACAGGCGCTGAGCAACAAAAGCCAAAGCTTCAGCATGTTCAACACGGCTCGGCAACTCAATTTTCTGTTCGAAACTTTCCGGAAAAACAAAGGCTTTTTGCGGGTGCGGCAACTCGCCCCAAGCACGTGCCAGATCATCAAGTGGCGCATTACCGATGCGCCGCCGCAAACCAGCCGCAGGCAATTTGCGTAAATCGCCCAGCCCCTTCACACCGAAAGCCTCCAGGCGATTTTTTATTTCTGCCGGCCATCCTGGCGCTTCACAACTTAAACTCGCCAGCGCATCGTGCATCACCGGCAAGTCGTGATGAATTGCATTGCTCCCTGCACAGGCCAACCATTGTGCCGCAAGCGGCGTCGGCGCCACCGCCCAGCAACTTGTGTAAGACTGTGCCGTGCAACCCGCCAGCGCAGCCTGCACAATGGCCTCCGCTCCACCGAACAGGCGTAGACAGCCACTGATTTCGAGCAAAAGTGTCGCCGGCAGCAGCAAACTAACGGTTGGTGTGAAGCAACCAGCCCAGCAGGCCAGACTGGTCAATGACTCCCATTCGCGCGCCTTATCCCATTCAAAAACCGTCAAACCCGGCTGCAGCCCAAGGGCTGTCGATAACCGCTGACCACTCCTGACACCAGCATCTGATGCCTGCGCATCACAAAGCAGTACTCGCCCCCTAGAGACAACCGCACTAGGTGACTGGCGCAGTGGCAGCGCTTCGAGCGACAGCAAGGGAAAATGAAGGGCCAGCCAGAGCACGCGGCAATCTCCCGGGACGAGGAATGGATAAATGAAGCACTGGCGCGACCGGTCGACCACGCCGCTTGAGAATACGAAGCTGCAACACGCCTTCGCCTGCCGACAGTTCAATACGCAAAGGGGCCGGTGAAGGCATCATGGCTACTGCGGCCGGTCGCCACAGGCAAACAAAGGTCGACCGCCCCTCAGTCGCCACTTGCAAACGACGCAAGGCCCGCGCATCAATACCCGCCGCTGACCAGGCCAGCACACCGGCAAACCCGCCACTGGCGAGCAATTGTTCGCAACACCAAGCCGTGTCTTTGCCAGCCCGAATGATGACCAGCCGTTCCAGTGCCAAACCTGCTGCGGCCCAGGCAGGCGCATAAGGCAGCCAAGGTGGTGTCACCAGAGCCAGCCAGCCACCGGCTGCCGATAACTGGGTCAACACGGGCAGTAGTAAAAGCATTTCACCGAAACCATTGCGGTCGACCAGAATTTCGGTCAAATTTCCTCGCGGCCAACCGCCCCCCGGCAATTCCGCATCCAGTGCGGCATGGCCGCTGGAGATGGCTTCTTCAGGCAAACCAGCCAGCGCATCGCCGCGCCAGATATCACCTCTGGCCAACACCTCGGCCAAAGCCACCGGCTGCGCGACAGCACTCATGACAAGGTGCTGATCGCCCCGCGAATCAGGCCGACAGCAATTCCCTCAATGGCAAAATCCACCTCGGCCGGATTGACGATGATGGGTTCGTAATCCGGGTTTTCAGCGATCAACTCGATCAGACCGTTACGCCGCTTGAGGCGCTTGACCGTGACATCTTCAGCGACCCGGGCAATGACGATCTGGCCATCACGCGCTTCGGTTGTTTTATGCACAGCAAGCAGGTCACCATCAAAAATACCGGCATCAATCATCGACAGACCGCGCACCTTGAGCAAAAAATCTGCCCGCGGGTTAAAAAGTTGGGCATCCAGCGCATAGCGTCCCTGCACGTTTTCAACGGCAAGGATAGGCGAACCGGCAGCCACCATGCCAATCAAAGGCAAACCAAGTTGCTCAACGAGGCGGATGCCTCGTGCTGAACCTGGTTCGAGAACGATGGCGCCTTTTTTGGCGAGCGCCTTGAGATGATCCTCTGCCGCATTTGGTGAAGCAAAACCAAAAGCATGTGAAATCTCCATCCGCGTTGGTGGTGCCCCCAGCACCTCCAAAGTGCTTTTGATGAAGTCGAGAATTTCCTGCTGGCGTGGCGTCAGTTTCATGGCTTTCTCCGCTAAAATTTATAACTGTATTTTTGTACAGTATTTTTGTTTTGGCAAGTTGAATAATTCTGCAATGGGCAATACCTTCAAGAAGAGTGAAATCCCCTATCCAATTGGTCATAGGGCTTTTTTTAGTCAACACAGGTAAAATGCATTCCCCGTTATCACAGGCGCCTTACTGAACAAAGATATGCCTGTTGAGACTCATTGTTGGCGTATCCACTTGAAATCGTCTTTATCGTGAAATACACCACGGGCACTATCCGCCCCCATCAATAAAATGAACCAGAACAAATCGTGATTATGCTTAACGCACACTTACGGTAATTATTTCTAACAAAGGGCCTGCGTAGATGTTTGTAGGGTTTGTATTTCAAAAGTCTTCAGGTTTGCCAGATAAAGGCGGAGACTGATCATGATCAAAGTGTTCAATCACTGGTTCCGCTGGCGCACGCTGGCACAAATGCTTTTTGACCTGTCCTTCGTGATTGTCGGCATGTTGATTGTCTCCATGTGGGTAGGTAGTGGCCTGCCCATCAATCACAAGCAAATTATCATCTTCGCGGTAATTCTGGGCATCACGATGTTGGTCATCAATGCCTGGCTTGGGTTTTATCAGCGCATACACGGCCGGACCATTACTGAAAGCCGTGCGCGTGCCGTGCTCTCGCTCTACCTGGCGGTGCCAGTTGCATATGCCATTTTCGCCCTGCTCCCACTGACTGACATTAATCGGGAATTTGTACAATTGTCGGCCATGTCCGCCGTTTTCGGCATGCTGGTCAACCGCGTCAGCGCCTCGCACACCGAAACCACTAGTCGGATGACTCGGCGAATTCTGGTTTTTGGCACAGGTAGTCAGGCACTTGCGGTCAAACAAGCGCTGAACAAATCTGACCCATCAGCAGAAATTGTCGGTTACTTCCCTAGCCCCAATGAGGAGTCTGCCTTCGTTCCGGAACACCTGATTTTGTCTCGTGGCAAGACACTGACAGATACCGCAAAAACACTCAAAGTGGATGAAATTGTCGTCGCGTTGACCGAACGTCGTGGCGGCTCCATGCCTTTGCGCGAACTACTTGACTGCAAACTGCACGGCATCCGCGTACTGGATCTCGCCAGTCATTTCGAACAGACACTCGGCCAAATTCGTCTCGACTCACTTTACGCCGGTTGGTTAATCTTTGGTGACGGTTTCCAGCAGGGAACCCTGCGTACTATCATCAAGCGTTTGTCCGACATTTTTTTTGCTACGGTATTAATTCTCCTCTCGCTTCCGATAATGCTGATCACTGCACTATTGATCATCGCTGAGAATGGATTTCCTGTGTTTTACCGCCAGGAGCGGGTTGGCCTGAACGGCAGACTGTTCAACGTGATCAAATTTCGTAGCATGCGCAATGATGCTGAAAAGGATGGTAAACCGATCTGGGCCAAGGCAAAGGACGACCGGGTAACCAAGGTTGGTGGCATCATTCGCAAATTGCGTATTGATGAATTACCACAACTTTTCAGCGTACTGAAGGGAGATATGAGCTTGGTTGGCCCGCGCCCCGAACGCCCCTTCTTCGTTGACCAACTCACCAAGGAAATCCCGTTTTATGCTGTTCGACACAGTGTCAAGCCCGGTGTAACTGGTTGGGCGCAAGTACGTTATCACTACGGCGCCACCGTTGAGGACTCCGCCGAAAAGCTGCAGTACGACTTGTACTACGTCAAGAATCACTCCCTTTTCCTGGATATTGTCGTCCTTTTCGAAACGGTTGGCGTTGTCCTGACCGGCAAGGGCGCACATTGACCACGAACCACCGCGCCTACTGCGTGGTGGTGTAAATTCCATTTATGGAAAATCAAACAGCATCATTGATCGCTTGGAGCTTCGGCATTGCTGCAACCGGCTATCTGCTGTTTGCCGCCTACCTGTTTTCACTTGGCAAGGAATGGCGACAAGGCTCTAGAACCCGGGCAATGCTGGCTGCCATTCTGCTTTCGGCGTGCTGGGCTGGGCTGGGAACCATTTTCGCGCTGACTAGCAACGCCCTGCTACTGCTCTCAAGCACCTTGGTGGATATCTTGCGCTACGGAGGCTGGTACGCCTTCCTTGTCCTTTTGCTCTCACTGGACAGACCGACGGAACAAAACCACCAATTTACCTCACCCTGGCTTATTCCTGCCTGCTGGATAACGATCATCGGTGGTTTGGCACTACATCTCGCCATAGCATTTGGCTTGATTCCAGCCGAGCAATGGGCTCGTACCATACTTTTTCAGGCGCTATCGATGATCGTGCTTGGCTTGATGCTAATCGAACAACTCTTCCGAAATGTTTCGGAAGACTCGCGCTGGAATATCAAGCCACTCTGCTTGGGATTAGGTAGCATTTTTGTCTTTGATCTTTACCTCTACTCCGATGCTTTGATGTTCAATCGCATCGATGTCGACGCCTTTGCGGTTCGCGGCTTCGTCAATACGCTGGTCATCCCCCTACTGGTAATGTCCACGCTACGCAGTCGCGACTGGACTTCAAAAATCCGCCTCTCACAAAAAGTCGCTTTCCATTCAGCGACGTTGCTGATTGCCGGCCTCTATTTACTATTTATGGCCGGTATTGGTTATTACGTACGCTATTTTGGCGGCGACTGGGGACGTGCTCTGCAGTTAGGCATGTTCTTTGCCGGCCTTATGGGCTTGGGTTTTCTGGTTGTTTCAGGCTCGATGCGTGCCAAACTGCGCGTGCTGGTAGGCAAGCACTTTTTCAGTTATCGCTATGATTACCGCGAGGAATGGCTGAAATTTACCCAAACCCTATCTGCCCAAGACTCTCCGAAAGCCATGGGGCAACAGGTCATTCGAGGACTGGCGAATATGGTTGAAAGCCCTGGTGGCGGCCTCTGGTTGCTGGAAGCAGGTCAGCCGACGTTCACCCAAGCCGCGCGCTGGAATATTCCCGCCGAAGAAAACTCTGAAGATTTCAATTCGCCACTGATTCAGTTCCTGTTGACCAGCGGCTGGGTAATCAATCTTGAAGAATTCCGCTGTTATCCAGGACGTTACGGTCAACTCGACATTCCGGCCTGGATTTCCAATATTCCCAACGCCTGGTTGGTGATTCCGCTCATGGTAGGCAACGAAATAACCGGTTTCGTGATCCTTGCCAGTTCTCGCACACAACTCGATGTCAATTGGGAAGTCAATGACCTGCTGCGCACTGCGGGCTGCCAAGCAGCAGGCTTCCTTGCCAAGATGCAGGCCACGGAAGCCTTACTTGAAGCTCGTAAATTTGATGCTTTCAACAAGATGTCCGCCTTTGTGGTGCACGACCTTAAAAATATCGTTACCCAATTATCTCTCATGCTGCGCAATGCTGAGCGTCACCGGAACAATCCGGAGTTCCAACAGGATATGTTGATGACTGTCGAACACTCGGTAGAGCGCATGCGTCAGCTAATGATGCAATTACGCGAAGGAGCAACACCAACCGGCACGGCCTGTGGCGTTAATCTTCCCGATGTCATTGAACGCATACATCGGAGTAAAATGGACCAAGGTTGTTCTCTGGAGCTTCGAATTGGTGAGCGTTTGATCACTAGAGGTCACGAAGAACGCCTGGAAAGAGTGATTGGTCATCTCGTTCAAAATGCGCTTGATGCAACCGATCCGTCCGGCAAAGTATGGGTTTCACTGGAACGTCGGGGCGATCGTGCCGCCATTGAGGTTGGCGACACGGGCCATGGCATGAGTCAGGAATTTATTCGAGACCGCTTGTTCAAGCCTTTTCAGAGTACCAAACAAGCAGGTATGGGAATCGGCGCCTACGAAAGCGCGCAATATATTCGAGAATTGGGCGGAGAAATGTTGGTCGATAGCGAAGAAAGCCAAGGCACGCGAATTACGATGATCCTGCCCCTGTTTGATATACGCACCGAGTCCGATTTACGGGAAAAGGAAGCCTTGTGAGCGCCGAAAAGGCCCGCCCTCTGCTCATTGTTGAGGATGACCCAGCGCTGCAAAAACAGTTACGCTGGTCCTTTGATCAATTTGAGACCTTGACTGCAGGAGATCGCGAGACTGCTCTGGCACAAATTCATCGCCATGCACCGCCAGTGGTCACTATGGATTTAGGTCTTCCACCTGATGCTGACTCCGTTTCAGAAGGTTTTCGACTTCTTGAACAAATACTGTCCGCCGCCCCCGAAACCAAGGTTATCGTTCTTACTGGGCAAAACGATAGAACAAATGCACTACGCGCCATCGCCTTGGGCGCCTACGACTTCTTCGCCAAACCCTTTGAGCCGGAATTATTGACGCTGACTATTGAACGAGCCTTCCGGCTCTACGATCTACAACAAGAAAACCGCCGTCTGCAAGAGATGCAACACCCCGCTGCGCTGGCTGGTCTAATTACTAGAGACGCAGAAATGCTGCGCGTCTGCCGCACCATAGAAAAGATAGCGAACAGCAATGCCACAGCCCTTTTGCTCGGTGAGAGCGGAACCGGCAAGGAGGTTTTGGCACGCGGCATACACGAAAGCTCGCCGCGAAAAAAAGAGCGCTTTATTGCCATTAACTGCGCCGCAATTCCGGACAATCTACTGGAAAGCGAACTTTTTGGTTACGAAAAAGGTGCTTTCACCGGTGCTGCCAAAACCACACCAGGCAAGATTGAAACAGCACACGGAGGAACGCTTTTCCTAGATGAAATTGGTGATCTCCCGCTGCCACTACAATCCAAACTGTTGCGCTTTTTGCAGGAACGTGTGATTGAACGCGTCGGTGGACGCCATGAAATTCCGGTGGATGTACGTATTGTTTGTGCGACACATCAGAATCTTGGTTCTCTCATAACAGAAGGCCGCTTCCGCGAAGATCTTTACTATCGCCTTGCTGAAATTGTTATCAATATTCCCCCACTCAGATCACGCGTTGGAGATCCCGCATTGCTCGCTCATGCCTTTGTCCGCCGCTTTGCCGCCGAGCAAAGCCGGGGCAATATGATACTGACTGAGGATGCCGTCCGAGCCATTGAGGCACACCGCTGGCCCGGTAATGTTCGCGAGTTGGAAAACTGTATCAAGCGTGCAGTCATCATGGCCGATGGCGCTCAAATCGCCCGTGATGATATTGGCCTGTCTCAATCAGTTGAGGATGCAAATGAATTCATTGACCTGCGCCGCGTACGTGACGAAGCAGAGCGCCAAGCAGTAGTAACTGCCCTCGGTCGTGCCAATGGCAACGTTGTACGCGCCGCTGAAATTCTTGGCGTTAGCCGGCCTACGCTATACGACCTCATGCATCGCCTTGGCTTGAAATAACAATCCCATTTCCTGAGATTCCTGACCATGAAAAATCGTAGCAAATTTCGTTCTGCCGCTTTATCTACAGCTCTGCTAACCGCCTTGCTGGCTGGTTGCGGCGGTGACAATCCAGAAACTCTGATCACATCCGGAAAGGAATTTCTGGCCAAAAATGACAGTAAGTCCGCCGTCATCCAATTGAAAAATGCGCTACAGCAGAATCCCAACCTGGGTGAAGCACGCTTTCTTCTTGGCAAGGCTTTACTAGAGAGCGCTGATGCTGCAGGTGCAGAGGTCGAACTTAGAAAAGCTCTGGAGCTGAAATACAATGCTGAGCAAACTGTTCCTTTGCTTGCACGGGCCTTGCTCAGCACAGGCCAAGCCAAAAAAATCACAGACGAATTCTCCAATATCGAAGTCCTTGCTGGCGAGCCGACCGCCAATCTAAAAACCATACTCAGCGCCGCCTATCAAGCTCAAGGCAACCCTGAAGCTGCCCAAGCTGCACTTTCGGCTGCACTTGCCGCCCAACCAGACTACGCACCAGCCTTGCTGGCCAGTGCCCGTCTTAAGGCAGCAAACCGTGACTTTGATGGCTCACTGGCAATTGTTGACGGCATTCTTGCCAAATCACCTAAAGACCCTGAAGCACTATTACTTAAAGGCTCACTTGCCAGTATTCAGAACGATCAAACCGGCGCACTTGAGCTTTATCGTAAAGCCGTCGAAGCCAAGCCCGATTTCCTCTTGGCACATTCTGCAATTATTTCCGGACTGATGCAGCAGGGCAAGATCGATGATGCTGTCAAACAACTTGAAGCGCTAAAAAAAGTGGCGCCTAAACACCCGCAAACTATCTATCTTGACACCCAGTTAACTTACCAGCGCAAGGATTACAAAACAGCCAAAGAGCTTGCCCAGCAGCTTCTAAAAATTTCGCCGAACAACCCGAATGCTCTGCAGATAGCGGGCGCCATTGAGTATCAACTAGGCTCCTATGTTCAGGCAGAGTCCCATTTGAACAAAGCATTGCAGTTGGCCCCCGAAATGACGCTGGCACGTCGCCTGCTAGTTTCAAATTATCTACGCACAGGACAATCAGGCAAAGCCATGTCCACACTAACTCCTGTGATTGGAAAAATAGATAAAGACCCCGCGCTACTCGCACTGGCCGGCCAAACTTTCCTTCAGAATGGCGATGCGAAAAAAGCCGAAGAATACTTCTCAAAAGCCAGCAAACTTGACCCTAATGATCCAGCAAAGCGCACCTCACTTGCTATTACGCATATGGCATTAGGTGATATGAATGCCGGTTTCAGCGAACTGGAACAAATTTCCGCCTCGGACAAGGGCACTTCGGCAGACCTAGCACTCATTTCTGCCCACTTGCGGCGTAATGATCTGGATAAGGCATTGAAGGCTATCGATAGCCTTGAAAAAAAGCAGCCAGACAATCCTGCCACTTATAATTTGCGCGCTCGCACACTTCTCGCAAAAAAAGACGTTGCAGGTGCTCGAGCCAGCTTCGAAAAGGCACTTTCAATCAGCCCGGCATTCCTACCTGCCGCAGCAAGCCTGGCTGCAATGGACATGGCGGAAAAAAAACCTGATGATGCTCGTAAGCGATTCGAAACAGTTCTTATCTCCGACCCAAAAAATATTGGTGCGCTGCTTGCCTTGGCTGACCTAAAAAATGCAGCAGGAGGCAAGCCTGAAGAAGTTCTCAGTTTCATAACAAAGGCTGTCGAGGCGAATCCGACTGAGTTGGGACCAAGACTAGCTCAAATCGAGTTCCATCTACGCAACAAAGACCTAAAATCTGCCCTGAGCGCTGCTCAAAATGCGCTTGCTGCAATACCAGACAAACCCGAATTACTTGATGCACTAGGTCGTACACAGCAAATATCCGGTGATTCAAACCAGGCATTAAGTACTTTTGGAAAACTAGCTTCATTGCAACCGAACTCACCAATCGCCCAAATGCGTATGGCCGAGATAAACCTCGCCAATAAAAACAAGGATGAGGCAGCAAAGAATCTACGCAAAGCACTGGAGATCAAGCCTGATCTGCTGGAAGCCCAACGTGGCCTGATTCTTCTAGCTCTGGATAGCAAAAAACCACAGGATGCACTTGCGCTAGCTCGCGACATCCAGAAACAACGCCCGAAAGAGGCCACCGGCTTTGTACTTGAAGGCGATATTAATGCCTCAAGCAAACAATGGCCGGAAGCCATTGCAGCCTACCGGAATGGCCTAAAGCAAGCACCAGCCCCAGAACTGGCTATTAAGCTACACACTGCGCTACTGGCATCAGGCAACATGGCTGAGGCTGAAAAGTTGGCTGCAACCTGGACCAAGGAACATCTCAAAGACATCGCGTTCCGCATGCACTTGGGTGACATTGCTACGGCCCGCAAGGATTACCCAGCCGCAACACAACACTATCGTAATGCGTTGGAAATTCAGCCCAACAACGCGCTTGTACTTAACAATCTTGCGTGGGTTTCCGGCGAGATGAAATCACCAAAAGCAATGGAATACGCGGAGAAGGCCAACCAGTTGGCCCCCAACCAGCCGCCCTTCATGGACACCATGGCGATGCTTCTTGTCAGTAAAGGCGAGACCGCCAAAGCGGTTGAACTATTGCGAAAAGCCCTGGAAATCTCTCCACAGGCGACTGCGATTCAGCTAAATCTGGCAAAAGTACTTATTGGTGCCGGCCGCAAGGATGAAGCACGGAAAGAACTCGACGCACTAGCCAAGCTTGGCGAAAAATTCTCCGCCCAATCTGAAGTTGCACGTTTGCAAAAAGACCTTTAACAACTATCCATAAATTTTAAGAGTTCAAATATGAAAACAATCGCCGTTGTTGGACTGGGCTATGTTGGCCTTCCTCTTGCTGTAGAGTTCGGCAAGAAATTCCGCACCATTGGACTTGATTTGTCTGCCGAAAAAATTGCCTGCTACAAGCAGCACTTTGACCCTACAGGTGAGGTTAGCACCGAAGACCTCAAGGCAGCAACGCTACTTGAAGTTGGCACCGATGCTGCAGCATTGAAGGACGCAGATTTCGTCATCGTTGCAGTACCTACGCCGGTCGACGATGCCCACCAGCCAGACTTTAGCCCACTCGTCAGTTCCTCGCGTGCAGTTGGCCAGAACCTGAAACAGGGTGCCATCATCGTCTTTGAGTCAACGGTTTACCCAGGTGCAACTGAGGAAATTTGCATTCCCATCATTGAGCAACACTCAGGCAAAACATGGAAGAAAGACTTCTTCGTCGGCTATTCACCAGAGCGAATTAATCCAGGCGACAAGGAACGTACAGTCACCAAGATCGTCAAGGTAGTTTCCGGTGACACCCCTGAAACATTGGCGGTTGTTCAGGAAATCTACGGTAGCGTAATCACGGCAGGAGTGTACCCGGCATCGTGCATCAAGGTTGCCGAAGCGGCCAAAGTCATTGAGAACACCCAGCGCGACCTAAATATTGCATTAATGAATGAATTGGCAATAATTTTTGACAAGATAGGCATCGACACACTCGAGGTGCTGCAGGCCGCAGGTACTAAATGGAACTTCCTGCCTTTCCGACCGGGTCTGGTCGGCGGCCATTGCATTGGTGTTGATCCTTACTACCTCACCCACAAAGCACAAAAACTGGGCTATCAACCAGAAGTCATTCTCGCCGGCCGCCGCATCAATGATGGTATGGGCAAATTTATCGCTGAAAAGACGATCAAACAGATGGTGCGCAATGGCCATCCGGTCAAGGATTGTCCCATCATCGTTCTTGGCCTGACCTTCAAGGAAGACTGCCCAGACCTACGCAACTCTCGCGTTATTGACGTTATTCGTGAACTCGAATCCTACGGCGCTAAAGTTATCGTCCACGACCCAGTCGCTGACACCAAGGAGGCACATCACGAATACGGTGTCGATTTGGTCTCATGGGAAAATCTGCCCAAGGCTGCCGCTATTGTTGCCGCAGTTAATCATAAAGAATTCAAGTCCCGCCCAGTTGCCGACTTCATTGCAAAACTGGAAAGCAATGGTATCGTTACCGACGTCAAGAGCATGCTGGATGCCACTGCATTCTCTGAACAAGGCATCAGTGTCTGGCGTCTATAGTTTGAAGTAAGGAATCTGCCATGAAACATACCCTCTCCAAACTGCCGCGCCTACGCCCCCTGGCGTTCTGGTCCGTCGTGCTGTTCAGCAACTGGAGCGGGTATGCTTTGGCAGATGTTGCCAAAGTCAGTGCAGACCGTCTCACCGCCTTACGCAATGAAGCACGCAGTCATGAGCACGGTGAAGGTGTGACACGTAACCCGGCGAAAGCGATAGAGCTTTACTGTACCGCAGCAAAGTACGGCGATAGCGAAGCCCAATACAGCTTGGGCTGGATATATGCCAATGGGCGCGGTATTCCTCGTGATGATGCCATGGCTGCCTATTTTTTTGACATGGCGGCAAAGCAGGGAGATCAACCGGCCCACCGCATGCTTGCGCAGGTTGGCGAACCAACAAACAAACGACCGGAATGTCTTACACGACTTGACGAGCTTGATTTTGACAGTAACGGCAATGATATTGTTGCCAAAGCCAATCCAGATCATCGCAAGGTAATGGACATGGTCCTAAGACTTGCCCCTCAGTATGGTGTCTACCCGCGCCTAGCAATGGCTGTCATTCGCGCCGAATCAAACTTTAACCCTGGCGCTCTATCTCCTAAAAATGCTCAAGGTTTAATGCAGTTAATTCCCGAAACTGCCGAGCGTTTTAATGTCAAAAAACCATTTGACCCTGAGCAAAACATACGCGGCGGACTAGCTTATCTTCGCTGGCTACTCGCCTACTTTAAAGGTGATGTAGCGCTAGTCGCAGCAGCCTATAACGCTGGAGAGGGCGCCGTGAACAAATACGCAGGAATCCCCCCATATGCTGAGACCCAAGGCTACGTCAAACGGATCCGTGAAATTTTCAAACGCGACGAACACCCCTTTGACCCATCCATTACCACCCCTTCCCCGGAATACACCCGCATTTCAAATCGCAGGTTGATGTAATGACTATCAGGGGTTTCTGGCATGCTCTTCTAGGTTTAGGATTTTTGGCGGGCCAGATTTTTTTTTCGCCTCTGGTATATGCAGACATAGCCGACACCATTGAGCGCATCAAACCATCCATTGTCGTAGTGGGAACTTACAAGAAAACGAATAGCCCGCAATTTGCGTTGCGTGGTACAGGTTTTGTCATGGGAAATGGAAACCTGGTCGCCACCAATGCTCACGTTGTGCCTGACAGCGCCGGACCAGACGACCCTACTCTGGTCATTCAAGCTCGTGATGCACAAGGCCAGCCTCAAGTGAGGCGTGCTTACCTAGCCAATCGTGACCGGGAACATGATCTCGCAATTTTGCGTATTGAAGGCCCTGCCCTCCCGGCGCTCACCCTACGCAACTCGGACTCCATTCGAGAAGGTCAGAACATTGCATTCACAGGCTTTCCAATTGGTGGTGCGCTTGGCTTTTCTCCCGTCACTCATCGCGGGATGGTTTCATCAGTAACACCAATTGCTTTGCCTGCGGGAAACTCTCAACAGATCAACGAAAAATTGATCCGTCGGTTAAAAAATGGAACTTTCAACATCTTCCAGCTTGATGCTACAGCGTATCCAGGGAACAGCGGTAGCCCGGTTTTTGATCCGGAATCAGGCGAAGTATTCGGTATTATCAATATGGTATTTGTAAAAGGAACTAAGGAAGCAGCCCTTAGTCATCCATCCGGAATTAGTTATGCGATTCCTTCCAGATACCTGTCCGATCTACTGCACAAAGCGCCATCTCAATAATCCAAATTCTTTAGTTATTAGTTGAAAAAAACTGTTTTCTGAACAAGTGAGGTAACAATAAATGTATTGGCATCCTCAAATAATGCGAACGTACATACATCAGAAATTTAGAAGGACCCAGTAATCCTATTTTCTGCTCGAATACGATAGAAGCGAAACTTCGCAAAATCAAAAAATCCATAATCGAACTGATTGATTCTCGCGGTGCACCGATTTGTAAGATAGATTGGTAAAAATCATTCGGAACAGGCGTGTCGAGAAGCTTGGTTAAATAATGAATTGCATAGAATAATGGCCGCGAAAGATTGAGTTCTATAGCACGAGAGTATAGATGATCCCAAAAACCCTCAATTGGCATAAACGACCTAAATAAAGCATCGAGGTCGACTAAATCCCGCAATGAGTTTTCCAGTTCCCCATCATGGAACAAATGGGTAGCACTATGTAAAATCATATCAGCCGGGCCAAGAACATAAGCACCACTAAAATTCTTCAATGGCTGAATATGTCGCCACAATTTATCTACATCAAGCTTGAGACTTGACGTTGGTGGCAATATGGTGTGATGCACATCTAGACTTGTGCCTCTATCCAAATGTTGCATTGGGGGAAGTTCATGCATCCATGTTCGATAATAGCGCTGGTCATAGGCATCGAATTTAGTTGTTATCCACCCATTTTTATAAAATGCCGCTTCAGTTTCATCCAAGCGATCACGAGGAACCATGATATCTGTATCGGACAGTAGTCGCCCTAGCCCCGCTTCAAACCCCCCAACAATATAAGCGGCACCCTTCAAAATAACAAAAGGAATGTTGTATTCGGTCAATGCTTGGTGAATTTTCCGAACTTCCCAAAAAACTGAGCGCTGATTACCTTGCGCCACTGTCAAGGCGCTACTCAGATGAAAACTGACCTTAGGATGTAGCGCATCAAGACCAATTAACTTATCTACAAGACAAGCAACTCGGCTCAATAAATTTGCCCGTCTCGCACTTTGAATCAAGATTGCCCATTGGGCCAACGAAAAACTTTGAGACGCAGTTACAGGATCACGTAAAAAACGCAGCAAAATGCTGCTTCTAAGCAGATTAATCATTCCGAATCACTTGGTCCATCGACAAAATAGCATCTTCCAAATGCTGGTAGGAAAATGTATAGCAACGACATTTATCGATCGTATTCGCTAATATTTTGAAGCCGGCCGCCCCTGTCACATTATAGTTAAAGCTATTTTCGGCAACCTTTATCAACGCTTGCCCTTGAGATAGCGTATTTAACATAAGCTCAGCGCCAAATTGATATTTTGGAAACACAATACAAGCCGGAATCGCTGGTTTCAGGCTTTCTGTGATGCAGATCTCAGGAACGCGCATATGCGCAACACTGCCTTTTGCCGTGTTTTCAACGACATCGCCTATAACGACATCTTTAGAAAAATTTCGAATAACCGGAATAGATGAGTTTTTCAAGCTAATCGGTTTAGGCACAGGATAAACCATACCATCTGCTATTGAGATTAAGGCCATCTCATCCGAGAGTAGGCGCCAACCACGCAATACCAAGGCAGCACAAAGCGTACTCTTGCCACTTCCGGGGGTTCCAGGGAAAATTATCGCCCTACCATAACGCTCAACCACTGCAGCATGAATAACCAAAAAAGGATGGGCATGGTTAGCTATTACCCAATTCAATCCCCATTCAAACATCGCAAATGTTTGAGCTTTTGGTAATGGCTTAAATGGAAAATTCCCATCAAAGGCAAAATTAACTTGAGGTCGAAACCATGAACGAAACAAACCCGGAGAATTTATTTCTATAGGAAAATCAACGAAATC
>ERZ724516.962-NODE-962-length-17085-cov-10.824427_pt1 | contig 17085 bp, 8 predicted proteins | sample MGYA00376049_ERZ724516 | MGnify/ENA primary metagenome ERZ724516 (study PRJEB28724, sample SAMN07190886) | activated sludge metagenome | isolation source: activated sludge of sewage treatment plant in Hong Hong | place: USA: Christiansburg, Virginia | collected... | reverse complement strand
TCCTCTGTGCCCACGGCGGCCAGGCCACGCCCAGCGCGCCCAACCCGCGCGTCCTGCTTTCCGGCCAGCCGGCCACAACACTTGGCCCTCCCTACATGATCGCCGGCTGCGCCATGCCGCCGCCAACTGCCGGCAACGGCCCCTGCGTTACCGGCCAGTGGCTGATGGGCGCCACCCGTGTGCTCATTGGCGGCCAACCGGCGCTGCTCCAGGCCTCGCCCTCCATCTGCGCGCCGACTGGCACGCCGATGACGGTCGCCGTGACGCAAACTCGCGTGATGGGAACCTGAAATGAACCTCCATTTTCCCTTCCAGCCCGACCAGCGCGGCCGCAGCGGCGAGGCGGACAACGACGCTCATCTGCGCGACATGATCGAACAGGTGCTGTTCACCGTCCCCGGTGAACGGGTCAATCGGCCCGATTTCGGCTGTGGCCTGCTGCAACTGGTCTTCGCCCCAAATAGCGACACGCTGGCCGCCGCCGTCCAGATGACGGTACACAGCGCCCTGCAGCAATGGCTGGGCGACCGCATCGTGGTTGAAGGCGTCAATGTCGAACACGACGAAGGCACGCTCGCCGTCGATGTCCAGTATGTCGTCCGCCGCGGTCAGGAACGCCGGCTGACCCGATTCACCCGGGGGGTACCATGAACCGCCAGTTCCGCAGCGACAACCCGCGCCGCCTGCAACTGCTGCGCGACCAGAATCCGGTCGGCAAGAACGGCATCGATTTCGTCGAGATCACCTCGGTCGACCAGCGCAGCCTGCGTGTCGTCTGCGTCCATCCGGTTAGCGCCATCGGTCGCGCCAATATCCGTATCGAAGGCGGCGTCCGGATCACCGGCATTGCGCTGGCTGCCGAGCCAGTCATCAATAGCCGCGAAATCCGCCTCAAGGTCGAGCAGGCCGGCGATTTCTCGTGGTACACGCTGAGCCTGATCGACCCGGCCGACGCCGAAGCGCCGGCGCCTGGTTTCGACATCTGCCTGTCCACCATCCGCATCAATTTCAAGGCCGGCTGCCCCTCGGAATTCGACTGCGCCGACCTTCACGACTGCCCGCCCGTTACCCCGCCCGAGCCGCGTCTCGACTATCTGGCCAAGGACTACGACAGTTTCCGCCGCCTCATGCTCGACCGCATGTCGCAACTGATACCGGGCTTTGCCGAACGCAGCCCGGCCGACTTCACGGTGGCGCTGGTCGAGACGCTGGCCTATGTCGGCGACCACCTCTCCTACACGCAGGACGCCGCAGCCACCGAGGCCTATCTCGGCACCGCCCGCCGCCGCACCTCGCTGCGCCGCCACGCCCGGCTGCTCGATTACGCCCTGCACGACGGCTGCAACGCCCGCGTTTTCGTGACTGCTGCGGTCGACGCCGCTGCCGAGGCAAAAACCATCCCGGCCGGCACCGCGCTGCTGGCTGCGGCCGGCGCCGGCGACCCGGTTCGCCGCACGGACCTGCTCGACCAGTTGCCGCTGCCCGGCATCGAAGTTTTCGAAACCCTGCACGATCAGGTGTTGCATGCCGCCCACAGCGAAATCGCCATCCACGATTTTGCCGACCCGGCCTACTGCCTGCCGCGCGGCACGACGGCGGCCGCGCTGGTCAATACGCCGGCCCTGGCCCTCACCCCCGGCGACGTGCTGATCCTCGAAGAAGTTCTCAGCCCGACCACCGGAAAGGTAGCCGATCTCGATGCCAGCCACCGCCACCCGGTTCGCCTCACCGCCGTCAGCCCCGGCCACGACGACCTGACCAATACCGAGCTGCTGTTGATCAATTGGCACATCGAGGATGCGCTGCCCTTCCCGCTCTGCGTCAGCCACGAATTTGAAATCGGCGGCACGCTGGTCAAGCAGGCCATCGCCGTCGCCCGCGGCAATGTCGTGCTGGCCGACCACGGCCTGACCCGGCCCTGGCAAACGATGGAGCCGCCTGAGGTGGGCGACGGCGGCACACCTGCCCTGCGCCTGCCCTACCGGCCGCGCCTGAAGGAATCCGGCCTCGCTTTCGCCGAGCCCTACGATCACGACGTGGCGACCAATGACCAGCAGCCGCTCTCGGCCAGCCGCGTCCTGAGCCAGGAGCCGCGCCGGGCCCGACCGGCCGACATGATGCTGCTGGCCGATGATTCCAGCCTGTTCGGCGACCAGCCCGATCCCAACGAAACGCCATGGACGCCGCAACGCGACCTGCTTGGCAGCGAGCGCTTCGCCCGCGAATTCGTCGTCGAAACCGAAAACGACGGCAGCGCCTGGCTGCGTTTCGGCGACAACCAGTTCGGCGCCGCGCCGATCACCGGACAGCGCTTGCTCGCCCGTTACCGGCTGGGCGGCGGGCCGCGCGGCAATGTCGGCGCCGAGGCGATCAGCGCCCTGGTCAGCGACGACGCCAATCTGATGCTCGGCATCACGTCCCTGCGCAACCCGTTGCCAGCCCAGGGCGGTGCCGAGCCGGAAACGCTCGACGCCATCCGCCTCAACGCCCCGGAAGCCTTCCGCACGCAGGAGCGCGCCGTCACTACCGAGGACTATGCCCGTGCCGCCGAACGCCACCCCGACATCCAGCGAGCCGCCGCCCGCCTGCGGTGGACGGGCAGCTGGTACACCGTCTTCCTGATGCTCGACCGCCGTGAAGGCAAGCCGGTCGATACCGAATTCAAGGCGACCATGCGCGCCTTCCTCGAACGTTTCCGGCTGGCCGGCTACGACTTCGAATTTGCCGACCCGGTGCATGTCCCGCTCGATATTCAGCTACAAATCTGCGTCGCCAACGGCTACTTCGCCGCCGACGTCAAAGCCGCGCTGTTCGAAGCCTTCACCGCCAGCGTCGACCGCCATGGCCGGCCCGGCTTCTTCCACCCCGACGGCTTCACTTTCGGCACGCCGCTCTATTTGTCCGCCGTCGTCGCCCGGGCCATGGCCGTGGCTGGCGTCGCCTCGGTCGACATCCGCCGCTTCCAGCGCTGGGGACGCAGCGCCAAGGGCGAACTGGCGGCGGGCGTCATCACCGCCGATCAACTCGAAGTCCTGCGTGCCGACGGCGACCTCAATTTCCCTGAAAACGGCCAGATCAGCTTCATCGTGGAGGGCGGGTCATGAGCACTTCCGACAACTGCGGTTGCTGCGCCGGCGTCACGCCGCTCACGCCGGTAGACGCCATCCAGCCCCCCGGCCAGCCGGCGCTGGCGCTGCGCGTCGGCACCCACGGCCGCTTCCGGCAAAGCATGCTGGCCGACCTCGCCGACGAGCCAGCCCTCGAAAACCTGACCACCCGCGCCAGCGACGATCCGGCCATCGCCCTGCTCGACAGCTGGGCTGCCGTGCTCGATGTACTGAGCTTCTACCAGGAACGCATCGGCAACGAAAACTACCTGCGCACCGCCACCGAACGCCGCTCGGTGCTCGAACTGGCTCGCGCCATCGGCTACGAACTGCGCCCCGGCGTGGCCGCCTCGACCTGGCTCGCCTTCACCCTCGAAACCGCGCCCGGCGCGCCGCTCGAAACCCGCATCGACATCAGCGCCCGCGCCCAGAGCGTGCCCGGCCAGGACGAAACTGCACAGACTTTCGAAACGCTCGAAGCCATCGATGCCAAGGTGCGCTGGAACGCCCTGCCGGTACTCGCCGCCGAAGCCGTGCTGCCGCGCATGGGCCTGCGCACCATTTACCTGGCCGGCACCGCCACCCGCCTGCAAGCGGGTGACGCCCTGCTGGTCATCGGCGACGAACGCGCCAAGGAACCCGGCCACGAAAACTGGGATTTCCGCCGCGTCACCCGCCTGCGTGAAGTGTTGCCGGCCGACCCGAGCGACCCGAAGGACATCGGCTACACCGTCGTCACGCTCGACCGCGGCCTGGGCAAACCCTGGCATGGTGTCCATCCGGCCCGCACCAATCCGCGCTGTTACGCGCTACGTGCCCGCGCCCACCTGTTCGGCCACAACGCGCCGGACTGGCGGGCGATGCCGGCCAACCTGCGCGCCAACTACCTGCGGCTTGCTCTCCCAGGCGCTGAAGTTGGCGACAATCCGCCAATCAACGAACATCCGGAATGGCCCGGCTTCACGCTGGCCGACATTTCCGATCCGCCGGCCGGCAGCGCCAGCGGCAGCGGGCTCCTTGGCCAGTACTACCGGGGCAAGGGCTTCCGCGAACCGATCCTGAGCCGCACCGATGCCACGGTCAATTTCAACTGGGGTACCGGCAGCCCCGATCCTGCCGTCCCGGCCGACCAATTCTCGGTACGCTGGTCAGGCTGGATCCAGGCGCCGGCCAGTGGCCAGTTCAATTTCTTCGTCACTGCCGATGATGGGCTTCGGCTATGGATAGACGGAGAACGCATCATCGACTTCTGGATCGATCAGGGCGCCACCGAACGCACCGGCACGGCCCGCCTGCAGGCCGACCACAAGCACGACATCCGGCTGGAATTTTACGAAAACGGCGGAGGCGCCACCTGCCAGCTGGCCTGGTCCGGCCCCGGCGTCAGCAAAGCGGTCATTCCCAGCGCGCGCCTCTACCCGCGCGATGTCAATACCGTTCACCTCGACGCCAGCTACCCGAAATGGCTGGCCGACGGCTGGGCGGTCATGTCGATCCCGAATTACGAGGAGGTCTATCGCATCGTCAGCACCGAGGACGATGCCCGGGCCGATTTCACCGTCTCGGCCACCGCCACCCGACTGACGCTGAGTGGCGAAAACCTGCGCGACACCTTCAACAACCACGTCCGCAGCACCACCGCCTTCGGCCAGTCCGAACCGCTAGCCTGGGCCACCCGGCCGCTCTCCGGTTTCCTGCAGGGTCACCTGATCGACCTCGCCGGCTACGAGCCGGATCTGCCGGAAGGCCGCTGGCTGGCCATCTCCGGCCTGGTGCTGGCTGATCTGCCGGCCAACGCCAAGGCGCTGAGCCGCCTGAAAAAAGGCGAGGCACTGGCCACCATCCGCATCGCCCGCGACCGCAAGACGGCTGATTTGGAATTTGAGGATTTTTTCCGGTTGACCGTAACACTCGCCCCGGCGGCCGAAATTGTCCGCATCCAGCACAACGACAGCAGCAACGGCCACACCCAACTGCTGCTCGACAACGATCTGACGCACGCCTACCTGCCATCCACCGTCCGCATCAACGCCAACCTCGCCCCGGCCAGCGCTGGCGACAGCAAGCAGATGCGCATCCAGCCCGAGCCCCTGGGCAGCGGCGACGGCAGCCGCAGCCTGCAACGCTTCGCCCTGCGCCAGGGGCCGCTGACTTACATCACCGCCGCAACGCCGAGCGGCACAGCGAGCACCCTCGAAATCCGCGTCGACGGCCTGCTCTGGCAGGAAGCGCCACGCTTCACCGCGCCCGGCCCGACCGAGCGCGCCTACACCGTCAAGCTCGATGAAAACGGTAGCGCCACCGTGCAGTTCGGCGACGGCGTGCACGGCACCCGCCTGCCGACCGGCAGCGGCAATGTCGAAGCGCGCTATCGCGTCGGCCTGGGCACGGCCGGCAATGTCAAGGCCGAGCAGATCAGCATGCTGCTCACCCGGCCGCCGGGCCTGAAAGCCGTCACCAACCCGGTCGCAGCCAGTGGCGGCACCAATGCCGAAGCCGGCGACGATGCCCGGCGCAACGCCCCGCTACGTGTCCGTACCCTGGACCGCATCGTCTCGCTGCGCGATTTCGAGGATTTCGCCGCCGCCTTCACCGGCATCGGCAAGGCCCAGGCCGTCTGGCTGTGGGACGGCGAGCAACGCCTGGTGCACCTGACCGTGGCCGGCACCGACGGCGCCCCGCTCGACCCGAACGCCGCGCTCTACCGCAACCTGCTCGCCGCCATCGACGGCGCCCGGCCGCCACACCAGCCGCTGCGCGTCAGCCCCTGCCTCGACCTGCGCTTCGGCCTGACCGCCGGGTTGTGGATCGCGCCGGAGTACGAAGCCGAAAAGGTTCTCGCTGCTGCCGGCCAGGCGCTCGCCGCCGCCTTCGGCTTCGCTGCCCGCGCCTTCGGCCAGCAAGTCACCGGCAGCGAAGTGCTGGCCGTCCTGCAAGGTGTCGCCGGCGTCATCGGCGCCGATCTCGACAAGCTGATTCAGGTCGAGTCCGAACTCACCGTCCTCACCTCGAACGGCCCCGACGGCAGCATCCCGGCCCGCAGCGCCCGCTGGCAGGGCAACAGCCTGCAGCCGGCCGACCTGCTGCTGCTCGATCCGACGGCCATCACCCTCACGGAGCGCACGTCATGAAGCTCGACGCCGATACCTTGCTCGCTCTGCTGCCCGCCTTCTACCGCGAGCGCGACGCCGAACTGAACGGCCCGCTGCGCGCCCTGCTCGGCGTCATCGCCCGCCAGGGCGCGCTCGTCGAAGCCGACATCGAACGGCTCTACGACAACGCCTTCATCGAAACCTGCGAAGACTGGGTCGTCCCCTACATCGGCGACCTGCTCGGCGTGCGCGCCCTTTACCCGGTCGGCGGCACCGCCGCCTTCGGCCCGCGCGCCCTGGTCGCCAACACCCTGCGCCTGCGTCGGCGCAAGGGCACGGCACTGGTCCTCGAAGAACTGGCCTTCGACACCACCGGCTGGCGGGCCCGCGCCGTCGAATTCTTCGAGCGGGTGTCGACCACGCAATACCTCAATCACCTCCGGCCACATTCCCTGCGTACCCCGGACCTGCGCCAGCCCCGGCCGCTCGACCGCATCGACGGCCCGTTCGGCCCGGAAGCGCACACTGCCGACATCCGCGCCCTGCCGGCCGGCCGCTACAACCTGCCGAATGTCGGCCTTTTCCTGTGGCGCCTGCAGGCTTACCCGGTGCAGCGCGCCACCGCCCGGCCGGCGACGACGCGGCCCGGTTTCTACACCTTTGACCCGCTCGGCCTCGACCAGCCGCTGTTCAACCGGCCACGCACCGAAACCGATATCAGCCGCCTGGCCGAACCGATCAATGTACCGGAAGCCCTGCACTGGCGCGATCTGCACGCTGAACTGGAAGCCCGAAGACAGGCGTTGACCGACGGAGAAGATCCGGATGACCAGTATTTCGCCGAGGCCGGCGGCGGCCCGGTGCTGCGCGTCTGGATCGACGACAGCGAAGTGCCGGTCGAACATCTGGTCATCTGCGACCTCAGCCCGATCCCCTCCGTGGTGCCGGAAGACTGGCGGCATCCGCCGGCCAGCCTGACCGTCACCGCCCTTAAACCCGGCCGACCGGACCAGACGTTTCCTTCAGCCGGCGGCGTTCTCGTCGGCATCGATCCGAAACGCGGCCGACTTGCGCTGCCTGATGGTGTCACCGCCAGCCGCGTCGAAGTCGGCTACGCCTACGGTTTTCCCGGTGACATCGGGGCCGGCCCCTACGACCAGCGCCCCGGTCCCGGCGATAACGATCCACTGGCCACCCTGCCCGACCCCGCCGATTTCGACGTCGTCATCCAGATTCCCAGCGCCGCCACGCCGACCCTCGCCTCGGCGTTCAACGCCCCGGCCAATTCGGCGGATGCGGTCAACCGGATAATTCCCGGAAAACGCACACTGGTCATCCTCAACACCGACGCCAGCGAAGCGGTCACGCCGACGCCGGATTTGCTGGACAGCCACCTTGCCATCCAGGCCGCTCCGGGCCGCCGCCCCGTGCTGATCGGTGACTTCACGCTGAAAGGCAACGCCAGCACCCGGCTCAGCCTGGACGGCCTGCTGATCGACGGCGCCCTGCGCCTGCAAGGCCAGCTCCACGCCGTTACCCTGCGCCATTGCAGCCTGGTCCCGAACCGTGGCGGCATTGCCCACACAGGGACCGGCACCGAACTCAGCCTGAGCCTTTACCGCTGCCTGGGTGGCCCGCTGCGCTGTAACCGCCCGCTCGCTGCCGTCGTCCTGCGCGATTGCCTGATCGATGGTGAAGGCGGCAACCTCGCCCTCGATGTTGACGACAGCCCGCTCACCGTGATCACCAGCACCCTGCTCGGTACGACTGCCGCTGGCCGGCTGGAGGCCAGCAACTGCCTGTTCGACGGACTGGTCAGCATCGCCCGCCGGCAGGAAGGTTGCGTCCGCTACAGCTACCTGCCGCCGAAATCCGTAACCCCGCGCCGCCACCGCTGCCAGCCTGATCTGGTGATGACCGATTTGCCCGCTGCCGATGCCGCCCGCGAAGCCGCGCGGGTGACGCCGGCCTTCACCAGCATCCGCTTCGCCACGCCGGCTTACGGCCAGCTGACCCGAACGACTGCCCGGGAAATCCGCACCGGCGCCGATAACGGTGCCGAGATGGGCGTCTGGAACCTGCTCCAGCAACCGCAGCGCGAAGCCAATCTGGCGCTGGCACTGGACGAATACCTGCGTTTCGGCCTCGAAGCGGCCGCGATTTTCGTCAATTAGCCCCACTAGACAAAAACCGGGAGAGAAACAATGAAAGCCGACCTCAGCCGCGCCACATTCGACAAGGCCAGACGCTACCGCAGCGTGCGGATGCAACAGGGCCGCGTGCAGCTCGACGCCGATTTCAACGAGCAGCAGGACATCCTCAACCATCGCATCGAAATCGAGACGCGCGACAGCCTCGGGCCGGTTGCCGTACCCATCGACAACCCGGGCTTCGGCCTGACGCCCGCCGGGACCGACCTGAGCATTTCGGCCGGGCGCCTCTACGTCGATGGCCTGCTCTGCGAAAACCCGGCCGCCACCACGGTCGCCAACCAGCCCGACCTGCCCGACACCGCCTCGCCGGTGCTGCCGGCCGGGGCTTCGCTGTTGCCGCTGCCGCCTGTCGGTGTCACGGCGGCCAGCATCACCGGCGTCGTTGTCTTCAACGCCGGCAACGCAGTGGCGCCGGCCGACGGCACCTACCTGGCCTATCTCGAAGCCTGGCAGCGCCACCTGAGCCCGCTCGACCTGCCGGTGGACGACACCAGCATGCGCGAAGTGGCGCTCGGCGGGCCCGACACCTGCACCCGCGAAAAGACCGTATGGCAGGTCAAGCTGCTGCGCGCCGGCGACCTGGGGGCGCCGCTGACCTGCCTGTCGTCGAATATTGCCGCCTGGAACACGTTGACCGCAGCACCCGACGGCCGTCTCGCCGCCCGCGCCGAAGCCAGCATCCCGCCCAAGACGCCCTGCCAGTTGCCGCCGGAAGCCGGCTACCGGCTACTCGAAAACCACCTCTATCGCGTCGAGATCCACGACGACGCGAGCGTCACCGGCAAGGCCCGCTACAAGTGGTCGCGCGACAACGGCAGCCTGGCCAGCCGGGTGGTGCGCTGGCTCAACGACCCGATCGCCGACGAATTCGAGGTCGCCAGCATCGGCCGCGATGACGTGCTGGCCATCACCGCCGGCTGCTGGGTCGAGTTCTACGACGACACACACGAACTGCTCGGCCAGCCCGGCCCGCTCGTGCCGGTCATTCGCACCGAAGGAAATGTCGTCACCGTCGACCTGACCAAGCTGATCGGCCATGCGCTCGACCAGGCGATGTTCCCGCGCAATCCGCGCGTCCGGCGCTGGGACGGCATCGCCGAGATCAAGCCGGCGGCCATCGCCTCGGCGACTGGCTGGGAGGAACTGGCGCAGGATGGCATCGAACTGAAATTCGCTCCGGGCAGCTACCGGATCGGCGATTACTGGCTGATTCCGGCCCGTACCGCCACGGCCGCCATCGAATGGCCGCTGGAAAACAACAAACCGGCCTTTCTCCCGCCGGCCGGTGTTTTGCGTGCCTTCGCCCGGCTCGCCCTGCTTGAGTTCGCGGCGGGCGCCTGGACCCTGAAATCCGACTGCCGCCCGCTGTTCCCCAGCCTGACCGAGCTGACCCAGCTCCATTACGTCGGCGGCGACGGCCAGAGCATCAAGACCAATCCGGCCAACAGCCCAGCCCAGGTCGCGCTGCCCAGCCCGTTGCAGGTTGGCGTTGCCAACGGCCAGTTCCCGGTCGTCGGGGCGCAAGTGCGCTTCACGGTGACCGACGGTCTGCTAGAGAACGGCACAAAAACCCAGGATGTTGCTACGCTGGCAGACGGTATTGCCAGCATCATTTGGTCGGTCGACTCCGATCCGGCCAAACCGGTCCAGCACGCCACTGCCGAGTTGCTGGTCGCCGGGCAAGTGGTCGCCGGCCGTTACCTGCCGGTGCATTTCAGCGCCCAACTGGCGCTGGCCAGCGGCGTCGCCTACGACCCTACCGACTGTGCCGACCTGCTGGCTGCCGAGGCCTACACCGTGCAGGAAGCCATCGACATCCTGTGCAAACGGACGCAGGGTGGCGGTTGCTGCGTCACGGTCGGGCTGGCCGGCGAATTCGAGACCCTCGACCTCGCCCTGCGCACGCTGATCGCCGAAGGCCGCCGCGACATCTGCATCTGCCTGCTGCCGGGCAACCACAACCTGGCTGACACCCTGAGCCTGACCGGCACGGCGCGTCACCGCATCAGCATTCACGGCGCCGGCCCGGCCAGCCGTTTGGTGCTCCGCCAGGAGGCGTTCAAGTTCGACACCTTCGCGTCACTGAGCCTCAGGGACTTCACGCTGTTGAATTCCGGTGAACCGACCAGTTTCAGCTTCCTGAAATGCCAGAACGTCGATTTCAGCCATGTCGAATTCTTTGGCCGATCGGCGACCGGCAGCAGCCTGCTGCAAATTGCCGGCAGTTCGCGCTTGCTGATCGAAGACTGCACTATTTTCGCCATTGCTCCCGACAACAACGAGAGACTGGATTTCGTTCTCCAGCGGGTTCCCAGCCTCTCAGCGAACAGGCGGGCCTTTGGTGCCACCGCCACGCTGGATGGCAGCCTGAACGAGGCGGCCGAAACCATCGCCGCCCTCAGCCCGGCGGAACGCAAGAAAATGTCGGCCGAGATCACGACTCTGCTGCGTAGCAACGACCTGGCCAACCTGAGCAGCCGCGAACAGACCAGCCTGAACAATTTGCGCGTCGTGGTCGGCCAAAATTCGACGACCGCCGGCCTGAGCAAGGCGCTCGATCAACTCGCCGATGCCCTGCGTGCCGGAACCCCGGCCTTTGCGCTGGCGCTCGACGACACCGACGATGCCAGCCTGATCAACAACCGCCTGCGTGGCCGCATCACGCTGTTCGGCGAATCCGACGAATTGCCCGCTGTCACCACTGATCAACTGAAACGCCTGAGTGCCGCAATCAAGGCGGGGGCCGTGGCCTTCGACGACAGCGGTACGCTGGTCCTTGAACGAAATAGCCTCCAGGGCTTGCGGATCAGCGGCAAGGCGCTGGGCAAGGTGATCGACACTGCCCAGGGCGCCCTGCCCGCTTGGCACAACCTGCAAGTCACCAACAATCGCATCGACAGCGAGGAAGATCACTATCCAGGATTCAACTGCGCCTTCAATGGCAATACGCTGGAACCGCAAGGCGATGTCGGTGCCCTGCTGGCCAACCAGGCCAAAATCATCGGCAATTTCGCCCACAACGATTTCAGGCTGTTTGTCGCGGGCGCTAATCCCGAAAGTTTCGGCAACGGTGGCTTGAATGTGGTGCCGATCTAGTCCCGCTGTCGAACCTGCCCGGCAGCGCAAGATGTTGCGGTCGACTCGAAAATCGGCCGGATTTTTTCCGTACGCCAGCTTGAAGGCAGCGGTCACCCATGATCTGATTCAGATTGCCTGTTAGCGCGAACCTGACTTAACTGAGACTTTACGCGCTCCAGCAGTCGGAGCTTTTTTAACTGCTGCCTTACGCGGCTTACCAGCAGGCGCATCAAACCCGACCCAGTTACTGGGCACACCCTTGCTCGGGCCACGCGATGCCTTGGGCGCCTTGGGCTTTTTCGGCTTCTTGATGATCTGACCCGCACCATTGGTCATCGGTACCCGGTGTTCGGGTTCGAAACCGGGCTCCTCTTCGCGCACCAGGGTCTGCTTGGTCAGTGTTTCAATGGCTGACAGCATATTGACCTCGTCGGCACAAACCAGCGAGATTGCTTCGCCACTAGCGCCAGCACGCCCTGTACGGCCAATGCGATGGATGTAATCTTCGGCAACAATCGGCAGATCAAAATTAACGACATGCGGCAGATCGTCGATATCCAGGCCACGTGCGGCGACATCGGTCGCCACCAGAATTTGCACTTCACCCGCCTTGAAACGCTCGAGAGCTTGCAGGCGACTGGCTTGCGGCTTGTCACCATGAATCGAGTCGGCACTGACTTTCTTGGCTTGCAGGGTTTGCACCAGTTGTTCGACGCCCTTGCGGGTTTTGACGAAAACCAGCACCTGGCCCCAGCGATTGCTCTTCAGCAAATGGCAGAACAATTCTGTCTTCAGTTTCTTGTCGACCGGAACAACCCATTGCTTGACGCTTTTGACCGTCGTATTGCGTGGGCTGACTTCTATGCTCAGCGGGTTGTTGAGCAGCTTGCCTGCCAGCGCCCGAATTTCGTCGGAGAAAGTCGCCGAAAAAAGCAGGGTCTGGTGACGCTTGGGCAGTGCGGCAAAAACGGCATTGAGTTCGTTGGAAAAACCGAGGTCTAGCATACGGTCTGCTTCATCCAGAACCAGCGTTTGCAACTGGCTGAATTTCACCGCGTTCTGGCGATGCAGATCGAGTAGACGACCCGGCGTGGCGACCAGCACATCAATGCCTTTGCGCAAGGCCATCATTTGCGGATTGATACTGACCCCGCCATAGACCGCATAGCTGCGCAGCGGCAAATTTTCGCCGTATTCGCGAAAGCTGGCATTGACTTGCTCAGCCAGTTCGCGCGTCGGCACCAAGACCAGAACGCGCACCGAATTGGCGTTGACTGGCGGGCCTTCTGAGGTCAGACGTTGCAAAAGCGGGAGCGCAAAACCGGCCGTCTTGCCGGTCCCGGTCTGCGCTGCCGCCATCAAGTCACGCCCGGCCAGCACAGCGGGAATCGCCTGCATCTGCACCGGGGTTGGCGTCTTGTAGTCCAGGCGCACAAGGGTACGGAGCAAGGGTTCAATCAGGGCAAGCGAAGCAAAAGTCATGGATTTTTTGGATGCCGTAACGGCAAAAAGACAGGATGACCAGAGTTTACCCTGTCACCCGCCCCCGGGCATCATCGATAACCATCACCAACCAGCGTAAACGGTGCCCAATATGCCGGATGATCGTAATTCGGCTCACCACTTTGCATGACGATCAGCATGGAGCGGCGCAAGGCTTCGGCACGTGTCAGGCCGGGTTCTTCAAATTGACTACGAAACAAACCCGTGGTCAGCAGGCGGGCTGAAACAGTTTCAACTGCCCAGTTGGAGACCAGCAGGCTGCGGGCCCCGGCAAAGAAAAAGCCGCGCCCGAGACCGGAAAGCGCTTCACCCTGCAGCCCGTCACTGGAGCCAGTGTTGCAAGCAGAAAGCACCACCCAGTCGGCATTGAGGCGCAAGCCAAGGACTTCATCCAGGGTCAGCAGACCGTCATTTTCCTTGTCGCCGCTGAGTTTGGGGTTGGCCAGCGCGAGCGCTGGCTGATCGAGCCCGACCAGTTCGCCAGGTATCAGGCCGTGCGTGGCAAAGGCCAGGATGCGGTAGCCGGCCAGATTGACGCGCTTGACATTGCTCTCGCTGGCACGTGCACCAAGATAGAGATCTCTGGCGGGGTCCGCCTTCATGGTGCGCGCAATATCTTCAAGTTCAAGTTGCGTATCAGGGAGAGGTGCCAGCCGTGCAAAAGCTTCACCCACTTCATTGCCGGCATTCCCGGCCGTACCGCGCGGCAGCAGACGCAACTTTCTCAGTTTGCCCGTTGCCGCACTGGGTGAATTATTCATGAAGAGTGGGTCACCGAAGCCGAGAAAACTGGCACGCCCCTCAGCCGAGCCGCTACGCTGGCGCAAGGCCAGAAAACTACTGGCCGAAGGCTGCTGGGCAAGTGCCACCTTGCGAATCAGCCAGGCGGCCTTTTGATTACCGGCTTTGGCCTGATATGGTGCGGTCAACAGCACAGAGAAGGGAATTTGTCCCAGTGCGCCGTGCGGGATGATGTTGAGCAGTTTGCTGGCTGACCATAGGGCTTCATCCGGTGCCAACAAGGCTTTGTAGAGTCCATACGCGGCGGCCCCATCAAACTTGGCTATCCAGCCATCGCTCATGTCGAGCGCGCCGCGGACTTTGGCAACATCGACGATAATTTTTGCCCGGTCGAGTGGTACGACGCGAAAAACGACGCGCTGCGGGGTAATCGTCCACACATAGGTCTGCTCGCGGGCCACGTACAAGGCAACGATTGCCTCGTCGGATTTCAGCGCGGCCTGTATTTCAGCCAATACCGCCGGCCGTGGATCAACCAGATTCAGGTAATCAGGAAAACGGCTAGCAAGCTCCTGCCGCAGGCTCGCCTGCTCTCTGGACAGCTGATCGATTTCGCGACGCAGATCGGTCATTACGTTGTCCAGGCGCTGACCCTCCGGGGCCGAGGCAAGCCGCGCCAGGATTTTGATCAGCGACGACAGACGATTGCCCGCATCCTGTTCCTTGCGCGCCAGTTCGGCCAAGGCCTGATCTGGCAGGCTGGCACGTGCCGAACTGGCCGCAACAGCACGTTGAACCGCCGAGCCGCGTGCCACATCGGCAATACTGAAAGCCTCCGCCACCGGATCGCGCCCATTGGCCTTTTCGCCGCGCTGCTGCAAACGGGCGAGCAATCCCAAGTAACTTTCCAGAATATTGTTGATACGAAACTGGTGGCCAGCGCCCAGCCCATCACCTTCCGAATCACTGGCCACCTGGCGCAACAAAAACGGAAGCGCCTCATCAAATACAAGCAGTGCTTTTTGGTCATCACCTTTCGCCGCCAGTGCCATGGCCAGATAACCCTTGGCGCGGGCAACAATTTGCGGGTCGGCATACGGTATGCGCTGGAGGTGGCTGACGATACGCTGCATCATGTCGAGCGCCTGATCGATGCGCCCGTTGCGGATCAGCGAAAAAGCCCAGTCGCTGCGCAAGGAACCGGTTCGTGCAAACTGCGCCTGATTGGAACGCAAACCTTGATCGCGCGCTTCATACTGGGCCAGCGATTCAGCCCAACGTTCCTGCATCTGCAGGACAAAACCAAGTTCAGCCCGACGCTCTGCCAGCAATGGCGAAGACTTGCGCCCCTGCGCTCCCTCAAGCGCGGTCAGCGCCTGGCGCAGCAAGTCTTCAGCAATATCCAGCCGGCCTTGCTGCAATTTGATGATGCCAAGATTGCCCAGGGCCCGTGCCGCATCCGGCGAATTTTTTGTCGTGTAGCTGAGCAGCAGCGCCAGGCCATCACGGGCATAAACCTCAGCTTCGCTGAACTTGCCCTGGGCCGAGAGCGTATTGGCCAACAAACGCAAGGCCGTCGCGACATTCCCCCGAGCCACTCGCAAGAGTTGGCTGTCGGCATTTTCAAGCCGGGTGCGCAACTCAAAATAGGCGCGCGCCTGCTTGAGAGATTCACGGCGCATACGCTCTGCTTCAGCAAAATTGCCATGCAACTCCTGCATGTAGGCGGTGTAAACGTTCCACTGATTGAGGATATTGGACTCTTCAGTTGCCCAGTCACGCCGCTGACGCAATTCGGGGAGCAGCTCACTCGCCTGCCGCATGACATCCTCGGCACTTTTCAGCATGCCTAGCGTCACATAATCGTCCATCAGCCAGTTCAGGGTAAAAAAGTAGCGGCGGCTATTCACCTTGCGCAATTCATCGCCCATTTGCTTGACGAAAGTGATGCGTGCCCGCGGGTCGCCTGCCAACTTGTAGGTATTGGCGATGTCGGTCTGTAGCCGGTAACGTTCACACCACTGGTTAGGTGACAGGCGGGATGGCTGATTCAGTTCAAGTGCCAGCCGAAGGTCGGCAATGGCCTCGTCAGTACGACCGAGGCGTGCATTCGCCATACCGCGCTTGTGCCGATAAATGCAAAGCGCCTGCGCATCCGAGCCATCCGGGGGTGCTGCAGCAAGCTGCTGCTCCAGTTCAGCGACCAGTGCGCCCTGCGCGGGCGGGGTTTCAAGCGTTTCAGGGATTTCCTGAGCCGAGATACCGGAAGAAAAACTTGAGCCAATCAGGGTGATAACGAACAACGGTGCGGCCAAGGCGCTGCGCAATCGGCTTCCTGCTCGCATCATCCGCTCCCTGTTCAGCTAAACATTCCGTTAAATCACGTGGACTAAGAAAACCCTTTGAAGGTGCCAAGAAAATTGAGCTTGGGCTGCGCAAAACCCGCTATTCAGACTTTTTCCGGCTGCCCTCATCCGGCGTAAAAAACAGGGCAACACCAATCACTATGAGCGCCAGCGGCCACCATTTGCGCAACAGTTGCACCAGATCAATCTCGAGAAGATCAAGGTTGACCGCAAGCGCCAGAGCCCCGATGACGAGCAGGGCGATTGCACCAAAATTTCCCTTCATCTTTGCATTTCCTTTTTGCTCAGGCGCGGCGCACACCAACCACGCCTTCGATCTCGTGGATCAAGGTGAGGGTGCGTTGCAACTGCGGCAGGTGGGTTATTTCCACGGTAAAACTCATGTGCGCCTTGCCTTGTTTGGACTGCGTATTGACGCCGACCACATTGAGTTTTTCGCGGGTGAAAATTTCGGAAATATCACGCAGCAAGCCCTGGCGGTCATGCGCGTCGACAATGATATCGGCAGCGAATACGCCGGTAGTCTGCATCCCCCAACCGGTCTCGATCACCCGCTCAGGATGCAAAGCGGCCAGATGGGCAAAATTCGAGCAATCGATGCGGTGGACCGAAACCCCCTTACCGCGCGTAATAAAGCCCTGAATCACATCTGGTGGTGCCGGTTTGCAGCAGCGTGCAAGCTGGGTCAGCAGCTTGTCGATACCAACGATCAGAATTCCCTGATTGCCCTCGACCGGTTTACTCGGCTTGGCCAGCACCTCATCCGGCAATTGCGTATCGACCAGCAAATCGCCACCGCGCGCCACCAACTGAAACTGGCGCAGATTCATTTCACCACGGGCGGCTGCAATATAAAGATCGTCAGCCCGCGAGAAGCCCAGTTTGTGAGCCAGTTCTTCGATATTGGCACTGGTCTGACCGACGCGCTGTAATTCCTTGGCGACAATCGCCCGGCCTTCAGCCAGCGTTTCTTCCAGCGCCAGAT
>ERZ724516.955-NODE-955-length-17154-cov-3.302064_pt1 | contig 17154 bp, 15 predicted proteins | sample MGYA00376049_ERZ724516 | MGnify/ENA primary metagenome ERZ724516 (study PRJEB28724, sample SAMN07190886) | activated sludge metagenome | isolation source: activated sludge of sewage treatment plant in Hong Hong | place: USA: Christiansburg, Virginia | collected... | reverse complement strand
CGTTTTGGGGTGAAGTATGTCGTATCGAGGCCGGTTTTCCCGGCCGTCATCGGGACCAGCGAAGTCGGCCGCGAAGTACAATCCTCGATCGTCAGACCAGTTGTAGTGCTTGTGCGACTTTCGCGGATCGTCCTTGGCGAGCGATCGAAACCACTTCATCATCTCGACGCGAATGGCGTCGTGATCAGGATGCAGCTGCGCCCTAAGCTCTTGATAGTACGCAAGCACTTCGTCCGCACCTGCCTTTCTGCGGCGCCAGGTGACTTCCTTGGCGGTCAACAGGGCTTTGCTGCGGGCGTAGAGCACGATGTATTCGTGGACTGTGGGCAGCAGCTTGGCGTCGCCCTTCTTGCCCTTTTGCCAGACAATCGTACCGACGCGGTTCGCGCGGCCGAATATCTCATCCATCAGCATAAGCAAGGAGCTGATCTCGTTTTCGTCGATCGATACCGCGATAGCACCATCTGGCTTCAAGAATTGCTTCAACAGCTGGAGACGGGGGTACATCATGCATAGCCACTTATCGTGGCGCGAAAGATCATCGGCCTCTTTGCCTACGGTCGACCCGAGCCAGGCTTTGATTTCAGGCGATGCTACGTTGTCGTTGTATGCCCAGCCCTCGTTGCCAGTGTTGTAGGGAGGGTCGATGTAAATGCATTTAACCGCTCCAGCGTAGTAGGGCAGCAGCGCCTTCAACGCTTCCAGGTTGTCCCCTTCTACGAGCAAGTTTCCGGCATTGGCGTCGCCCGCTGACAGGACGCCGTCACAGTGCACCAGGCGATATGGGACTTCCCGATGGTGCTGTTCGACAGCCTCTTTCCCGATCCAGTTCAGCGATGGCATTTAGGTTCCTCTAGCCCGATATGTCGGGTTTCGTCGTTATTGTTGGATCGTGGAGAGGGAGAGCCGTCTGGCCTCCCAGTCGTTGTAGGTTGTGCCCTCGCCGCGCACCTTCCACTCCAAGGTGCCATTTGATGGGCGACCGCAAACAACAGCTGCCGCTGCGCTGGCGCTGGCAAAGGCATAGTCTGAGGTGAACGTGCAGGCGGAGCCTTGCGGAGCCAGAACGCCGGTGCGCACCAGCTCGCCATGCAGCAGTGCATAGCCGGAGCTTTCTGTGCCGATCCCGGCCCACTCGCGGCGGGCCGTTGAGCCCGCCTGGACGACGAACTCGCCGTCCTTGAGTAGGGCCGTGGCGCTGATTCCATGCTTGCGCAGATTCAGCTCGAACGCGACGCCCGCATCGCTTGATGGGACAATAGTCGCCGCCCTGGACGACCGGCGGCTGCTCAGGAACATGTCGATCCTGAGCGCAGGCAGAACCATCAGAAGATAGTCGAGGAAGGATTCCATATTGGCCTGGCCAGCCTCTGAAAGGCTGGACCTTGCTGGCGTGTTGCCATTCTCCAGCGGCACCTTGCCGATCGAGCGCGCGATCTCGACCAGGCGCGCCTCCAGATACTTCACATGGGCCTTGTTGAGATTGTTTGCTGCCGACGTCACCAGCACCGCCGTGGTCCACCAGTCGCGGCGCGCATCATGCGACCGAATGCGGTCGCTGATGTCCTCTGCCTCGCCAATATAGGCGAAGGGCTCGCCTTCCTTGTCCCCCAGCAGCAAATAGACGCCCGTGTAGCGGGCTTCCTTGCGGGCCAGAGCTTCCGCAATCTGGGTGCGCGGCGTCATCAGGACGTGGCCCGTCCAGTTGAACACCTCGGCCGTCAGCATCCCGTCGGGCTTGCCATCGATGAAATACAGTTCGAGGGACCGACCTGTCACCGCCACCCCGCCTTCCGCGCCCTATGCTTCTCAACCATGTGTCCCCCAGGATTCATCTAGATCATCGCCGGTTGCGGATCGAGCGGCTTGCCCTTGAAGGGCGCGACCTTGATCTCCCCTTCCCGCTTACGGGCCTGGGCGATGTCGTAGCTGTTCTGCATCCGCATCAGCGTTTCCATCGAGACGCCGAAGGCTTTCTCGATCCGGATAGCCATTTCCGGCGACAGGTGCGCCCGCTCGTTCACCAGAGCCGACAGAGCCGGTCGCGTGACGCCAAGAACATCGGCCGCTTCCGTGACCGACAGTCCATGCGCCTTCAGCACTTCCTGCTTCACGAAGCCGCCAGGATGGGCAGGCGACACCGTTCCAGTACCATCCTCCATCACAACCCTCCCAGATCAGGACACGCTCCAACACGCCTTCAGGCTATCCGGCCCGATGTTGCCTGTAAAGGCACGCTTTACACAGCCCGACTCCGCCAAGCCCATTGCCGCCAAAGGCGGTTGAGGCGGCGAGCCGCCGCTTTGCGGCGGATTTTACGCTTGATTCAAGCGCCGTATCGCCGAAGACGGACGAGTATCTCGCGACGAGGCAGCCTTACCGCTGGGTCTTCATCCCAGATCGTGAGCGCGCGGCGCAACAACGCCGCATCGCAAGCCTGCGCGTCAAATAGGTGATCGGCGATCCAAAGCACCCCGTGAACCTCGATTGTCCGCGCTTCTGCGACAGATCGGAGCTCGCCGTCGCCAGTGAGCAGAATGGCGTTCTGGTGGCCGGCGGCACTGACGAGACAGAAGCAATCATTCGCTGAAAGACGGGGAAAAGCGCGCCTCACAGCAAAAGCCTCTCCCACCAGAGCGGGCGGCAGGTCAAAGACCTCAAAGCCTAAAGCTTCGAGGGTTGCCCAATCCTGTCCCGAGAAGCTCAGCATCTCCTCCTCGCGGATTGGTAGAGGGACGATCCAGCGGAATGGCAATGCGCCGAGAACGTGAAGTAGCTCGCCCTTTTTCAGGTCGATCAGAGCACTCGCGTCGTTGACGATGATGCAGCTCACGCGGCAATCGGTCCTCGCAGCCCATGCTCCACGGCCTGAAGTGAGGTTCCAAGCATTTTTGCGGCCCGGATGCTGGAAATCATGCCCTCTGCAAGCGCCCTGTAAACTAGACTCTCATAGCGCGCCGGATGCTCCATATCGGCTAGATCACCGTTCCTTGGCAGTTCATCGGGCTCTGCCCAACGCCACCCTCGCGCATAGGTTCTAAAGGCGTACTCGACAGTTCCTTGGTCCAGGATGCCAGTTTGCTGAAGGCGCATCAGCAGCATCGCCGCCGAGACGCCATACATATGCTTCAGGCGCACAATCTCGTGATAGGCAACTTGCCCCCTTCGCTCGCCGACCTCTCGCTTCAGATGTGCCGCAGGGACAAGGAAAGCGCCTGCGAAACGGTCCATAGCTTTCTCTAGAGAAACGCCGATATTGCCGACCTCCGGGATCAGGCGGTGAGCTAGTTCGTGCGCAAGGGTGAACCGGCGACGCTCCAGGTTGATATCAGTTGATACGACGATAGCCGCGACCGGCTGACGCCCGTCGTTGCGCTCGACCCAGCAAGTCATACCCGACACTTTGGCCGAGAGCGGGGCTTCGATCACACGCACACCCCGGTCTTCTAGCAGCTGGGTCACACTCGGAATGGCATCCTCTCCCAAGGCCCACTTTTCTCTGACCTTCGCGGCTAAAGCGTCGATTTGCTCGGGCGCGTCGATACGGACTCCGCCGACGCCCTCGAGCACTGGCAGATCGCCTTCGATTCCGACGATCTCCTCGATCGCGAGATAGTTTTCCAGGCGCTCAATGACGGTTGCTTCGACGCGCGCGCGGTCAGCCGCAGAAGTGCTTGCGCCTTTGCGAAACTCGACCCCCGACAAGGCCGCAACCTGCGCCCCCATCAGAAAGTCCATCGGCACAGCGAGCGCGCGCGAAAGCCCGAGCAGAACCCGCGAGCTCGGCATCATCGCGTCATTCTCATATTTGCTGAGCGCCTGTGCCGACACAGGCGGCTCCATTCGTGCCGCGAGATCACGCAGCGAAAGCCCAGCCTTCGCCCGCGCCAGTTTTAGACGTCCACCCAGCATGTTGCCGACCTTCCCGGTTGTTGTTGTAGCGGTTGACGTTCCGCCATTGTTCTCCTATAATGTAAACATAGAGGTGACAGGACGTCAACTGTTTGTTTGAGGAGAGGGAAAAATGACCAAGAAGAATCAACACGTTGTTCCGCACTCGGGCGGTTGGGCAGTGAAGGGCGAAGGCAACGCCAAAGCGTCGTCAGTGCACCAAACCCAGAGTGCAGCAGAATCGGCCGCTCGGCAATCTGCCGTGCGAACCGGATCGGAAGTGTTCATCCATGGCCGGGATGGTCGCATCCGCGAACGCAACTCCTACGGCCGAGACCCCTTCCCTCCCAAAGGATAGACCATGGCCACCGCCCCCTCCTCCCATCCCGACACCACTACCCTTGATGAAATCCTGCTCGACCTCGCCGCGCTCATCGAGTTGAGCCCGTATGACCGCCGCATCGCGGAAAGCCGCTATCGCCGGCTGAAAGAGCATGTCGAATGCCCGTCCAGCAGCCTGAGGCCTTACCTCGTTGACGGCGAGAGCCTTATCTACGCCCAGGGCTCGGTTGCTACCAGCACCACGGTGCTCAGCGGCGACCAGGATGACAGGTTTGATATTGATGCGATCGTCGAAATCGACGTCCCCGCTGGTTGGTCTGACGACCGCGCACTCGACGAGCTTTTTGCAACCTTGCAGGGCTTCCCTGGCGCCCAAAAGATCAAGCGCCCGCCGGCGGTCTGGATCACCAAGCTGACCGGCGATATCGGTCACGATCCAAGGGGCCTGTCTCACCAGCTTTTCAGCCTCGCCGGTGGCATCTCTGCCAACCTGCGGGCGCACTTGGCGAACGGCACTGTCCCGAACGAGCCGAACCCCAGCTATTGGCCCGATCGGCTCAACGACCGCTGGCCACGCCCGCTGCCTGCTGGCCGCACCGACATGGAGTGTCTGGCGGACCACCTCGACGCGCTGAAGACCGCCCTGAACAGGATGCTGTTTGCCACGCAGCACGACATTTTGAAGGAGATCGACCGCCTGTTTGGCGAGACGTTTGGCGCAGCCGAGCGCGAAATCCTGAAGAAGCGGTATGACCGGCGTGAGCGCAACTCTGACATCTTGATCAAGTCCGGTTCCGGTGCGGTCTTTGCACCGGCCCTTGTGAGGGCACAGCCCGACTTGCGGCCGGTACCGCAACATCGCTTCCACCCGACGCGGTGGCCCGTTCGAGGCTCAGATGGCGAATGATGTCACCCGGTCCACCCACGCCCAGCTGAAGGCCATGCGCTTGGCATGGCCCCAGCTTGTTGCGACAAAACGCGGGGACGGGCTGGTGGTCTGGCAAGGCCCGATCCGGCCTCGCGGCATGGTCTACGGGGTGCGAATTTTCTGGTGGCCGGGCATGATCGATGGACCTTACGTCATCGTTGCCGACCCGGACATTCAGCCGCGTGAGGGCCTGAAGCACGCAGACATTCCCCACCTGATGTTTAATCCCGAAGATCCGACGCTTTCGGGCCTGTGTCTGTTTGATCCGGCGGGTAAGGAATGGTCACCCGCCGACCTGATCGCCGACACGACGATCCCATGGGCCAGCGAATGGCTGCACTACTACGAGCTATGGCACATGACCGGTGAATGGTTGGCCCCAGGCGTCGGCCCGGAATCCGTTGCCTCCCTGACACGGAGTGAGGCTCAGGCCATCGAAGAGGCCGTCGCTCATGTTCACTGACCGCAAGGCCAATTCGCTGAAAGCCAAGCGCCAGCAACAGCCCTGGCCAAAAGGTAAGCCCTTCAAGATACTGTCTCTCGACGGTGGCGGAATAAAGGGCATCTACACTGCTCATCTGTTACGCCAATGCGAGCAGAACCTCGCTGATGGTAAGCCCCTCGCATCATACTTCGATATGATCGCAGGCACCTCTACCGGCGGTATCATTGCGCTTGGGCTGGGATTAGGGCGCACCACCGAGGAGATTGTCAGCTTTTACGAGACCGACGGGCGGCGGATTTTTCCGCCCTACCCCGCCTCCTTGCTGGGCAAGGCCTGGCGCTTCGTCACTTCTTTTTTCCGACCGCTGCTCAATCATGAGGAGCTTGAGGCCGCCCTGAAGCGCCGCTTCGAGGACGACACGCTTGGGCAAGCAGGTCCTCGCATTGTCGTACCTGCTTTCATGATGCCCAAGACAGAAATCGCCGTGTTCAAGACCGACCACCATCCGGACTTTCGGAATGACCATGCCGCACCTGCCTGGCGCGTAGCCCGAGCCACGTCGGCCGCGCCGACCTATCTCAAAGGTCATGAGCACACAGAGAGCGGACGCATTTTCATCGACGGTGGCGTTTGGGCGAACAATCCCGTCATGGTCGCCATCGTTGAGGCTCTAAGCAGCTATGACGTTTCGATTGAGCAGATTCAGGTCGTGAGCATTGGGACAGGAAACCCCCCATTTGAGCTTTCGCGCAATCGGATCTTCGCCGGCCTGCTCGCTTGGAGAGCGGTGATCAAGGCGGCTATGTTCTTGACCACTGACAATGCCTCGTCCCAGGCAATGCTCCTTCTTGGACCAGATAAGTTCCTTCGCATGGAGCCAACTGGCCAAGCGGGAACCATTGAGCTCGACGATTTCGATCGGGCCTTTGCCGAGCTTCCGCCGCTAGCGGCAAAGCACTTCGCTTATCACCGGCCTGCTCTCTCGAGGTTTTTCCAAGCGGCTGCCCGCCCCCGCGAGAAGTTCTACTCCTGATATTGCCACTGTCGGGACATCTGATCATGCCTCAATGGCGCCAGCAAGTTGTTACGACAGCCGGCGCGGTCAGGGCCGCAGCCCCGGAGCGTGTCACCGTGCGTGATAGGCTTCCAGGATGCGTGCCGACTTGGAGAGCGTGCCGGGCCGCTTCTTGGAGTCTCGCCAGCTAGTGCGCAGGAATCCCAGCAGCGGGACACCTTCCTCCAGGACCGAGCTGTCCTCGCCGGCGGCCTGGATGGCCTCCCTTACCGCCTTGAGGAAGAGCGAGTGACTCCGGCCGCCACGCGCATGGTCGAGGCAGAGCTGCCTAGTCATGCTTTCGAGGAATTCGCCCCATCCGCCGATGTCCGTTCGGAAGCGCGGCACCTGCGCCAACTCGTATCCGGACAGGTAACGACTCTTGAACTCCGGGTCCTCGAGCAGTTCCAAGTCCCTCGCCACCCTTTCGTCGAACACCCGCGCGTAATGCGCTCGGTCCAGGTTGGCGTCGCCCTCCAGGAACGAGCCTGCAGCACTCCCCAGTCGGTCCCAAAGCCCTGAGACGGCGTCAAGGAACGCTTGGCGCGCTTTTGCAAGTACGACGGCATCGCCTAGTCCTTCTAGCGCCTGGATTAGCGCGACGCGGTTGTCGTAGCCGCGACGCTTGAACTTGCCGTCGTTGGCACAGTGGCATGCTTCTGAGCACCAGTCTCCGAGATGCGTCCACACGAACAGCCGGCGGCGCCAGTTTCCCGCTTCGCCTTGGGCATCCTCCGCTGGACCCTGACCGTCCTCGGGTGGGCCGGTGTTGCCCGCATAGTGATAAGTGAGGGTCTTGTTCACCGGCACGTCGAAGCCGCTCTGGGTTACCATCTGCGACTCATCCGACTGCGCCAGCGATTGCTTCAGGTGGACGATCACCTTGAGGAAGCTCGGCTCCGGCCGGTATTCGGACAGGAGGTAGCCCCGCTGGATCCACAGGTCGAAGTTGCTGAGGGTGGACCTCTCCCGGCCGACCCTCATGCCAGGGAGTCGGAGCTGGAGACCGGTGCCCAAGTCGAGGTCCCTGGCTGGTCCGATCAGGCATTCCTCACCCGAAGAGGTTGCGGTCAAGACGCCTTCGCACCAGTCGATGATGTGCGAGTGGCGAGTCTTCGTGAGGCGGCAGCTGGCGATGAGCTCGGCATTTACGCGGCCCCCGAAGCCCTGCCGAGTGGCGTTGGCCGACCCGAAGACCAGGGTGCGCGCCGTCCGCTTCGCCTCCGTACTCCAGACGATGTAGAATAGCTTCAGGTGCACGAGGCCGGGGGCGGAACCCGGGACGCACGTAAGCACGACCTTTCGCTTAGAGGCGGCGACGCAGTCCTTGATCATCTGGATGTCCTCGCGCCTGCATCCGTCGTCGATGACGACGTGGAGACGCTTCGGCTTGAGGTCGGCTATCAGACGCTTGAAGAACCCCTGCTCCACGTAAGGTGTGACGACTAGCACCGTCTCGGCCTTTCGCCCGGCCTTGCGCGCGAAGAGGTCGTAGCTGTCGTCTTGGGGCTCTGCCATACCTGTTTATACTGCCGGCGCGTCGGTAGGTAAAGGCGGTCGCGAGCTACACTACGTCTATGCCACGACCTTCAGCCGCTCGGACCGGGTCGCCGGCCTCACCTGAGGTGGCAATCCTCGGGTCAGCCGAGCGCGGTCTGCATGGTGTGGTTCGCTGCCTCTATCTCCGCCCGCATCTCGGCGGACGGAGGGCGGTCCACGACGAGGTTGACGAGCGTCGCGACCTTCAGAGGCATGACCACTGCGTTCCCCGTCTCAGGGCTTTTAGCGACCGTTGGGAGGAACGCGACGCACAGGATGGAGCCGACCGCCTTCTTACCCGCGAAAACGTTGTCTATCGCCGTCTGCCCGTTGTCCTTCAGGACGTCGGAGATCATCCCTGTCAGCTTACCGATCGTGTAGACGGCGGGTTGCCGCCAGTCCGCGAAGAAGCCGTCCTCCGGCCAGAGACCTGCGCCGAGTAGCCGGGGGGTGAGGTTGAAGGCTACGATGCCCTCCGGAGCCGGGCATCGCTCGATCTGATCGACGCCCTTGACGATGTGATCGAGGAGGTTCTGCGTATGCGGCGAGCGCACCGTCTTAAAGGCGTAGGCGCGGGCGGGCTGGCCGCCGTCCAGAGCGATCACGTCAGGGTTGTCGCCCTTCGAATTCTTGGGGTGGTCGAGCAGGACCCTGGTGCCCTTAGCCATCAGCAGTGTGGCCCAGTAGACCTCCACGAGCTTGTTGTAGGCGTCCGCATCGGCAGGCGGTTCCTGCGTTAGGTGGACCGCGCCCTGCGCGAGCATCCTCAGGTGGGGGATGAGCGTCGGGAAGTCCGGATGGTCCTCCACTGCCATCACCTTCGCGGTGAGGTCGTGGACCGCGAGCCCAGCGGTATACTCCATGCGCATGTCGTCAGGCGTGCCGGCAAACCCCGTCCTGATTGTGTTCAGGATTCGCCAGAGAGGAAGCATGTCGGAGCCGGTCGAAGCGTGCACGGGAATGCTGACGCCGTGCATCGCGAGCAACTCCTCAAAGCGGTCGACGAGATCGGATGCGCCCGTAATCTGAACCTGCATGCCCTGTTCCCTCGTCTGCCAACGCCGCCAGCGCTGCCGCAAGTGCAGTCTGAGCCAAGGTCCGCTTGCACGCTCAAGCGTTTGCAAACGGCCGGGCCGCTATCCACCACGTATATCGGTCGCAGCTAACCGAACGTACGTCGGATTCGGGATTCACCAACCGCCACGTGGACGACTAAGATGAGAGCGAACGCTATAGCTTCTGCTTAGTCCAGTCCACCACTCTATACGGCGAGGCGGCCCAAGTTTCTGGAGCGATTGACCTGGCTTAAACAGCGACCAGCCGATTGGCTGCCGCCATGGCCACCTCCAATTCCACAATCGCGTCCCTAAGTGCCCCCCCTTCATCACTTCTAAATACAGACACTACCGGCCGCCCGCGCCGTACCGACATCAGCCCTGCCATGCGCAGCCATGGCGGCGCGGCATAGAGCGTGCCGTCGCCGCGCGACCGTCTTTGCCCCGGCACTTCGACCACCAACCCCATGTCCGCCGCCTGTTCAAGCGTCCGCCACGCGCTGGAAATCTCCACCCGCGTATCCCGCGCCAGCTTCGCCGCCCACACCGACCAGTTCCCCAGTGCGACCGCCACCAGGCGCCGCAGTGCCGCCGGCCGCCGCACCTCGGCAAGCTGGCGTTCAACCAGAGCCGCATAGCCCTGTAGTTCGCGCAGCCGGGAGGCCCCCTCCCCGGCCTGCCGCTCCAGTGTCGCCACCCAACTGGTCAACGCGTCCAGCGGCTTCACATCTTCCCGCGCAAACACCCGCGGACGCCCGACCAACCCAGGCACCACCGAATTTGTCACGCCGATCCGTCGAAGCGCATAAGGCAGCGCGAGCGCGAGGTCGCCGACGTCGACTGCACCCGGCGGCGCCGGGATGCTGCTCAGAACTGGTGCGCCGGTCAGCGGATCGGTTTCGAAGTGCCACGACGACTGGCTGCACTCTCCCAGCGCTTTGGCCACCCGCTCGGCAAGCGCCACCAGATCCGGCACCCCGCGCTCCGGCGCCAGCTTCGCCACCAGCGCACGCAGTTCCGCGGGTCCCTTGCGCTGCGCGATCGGCGCCCAGCGCCGCGCGCGATCCTCGAGGTCGCCGAGCTGGAAATGGCCACGTGGCAAGCTCAGTGCGCCGAGCCGGGCGGCGATGATGCTTTGGTGGTCGGCCTCGAACCCAGTTTCGCGGGCAGCGGCAGCGAGCGCCATCTCCCGCTCGACCCGCAGCCAGGGATTTCGGAGCGGGTTATGCGAAATCTCCGCATCGAGCCGCGAAATCGCCGCCACAGCCTGTGCCAGCGCAGCAAAAGCCACCTGACGCACTTCGCCGCGTTCGCCAAAACCGTAGAGAGACCCGCTGACATCCATGGCAAAAGATTGCGCGATAGCCACTTTGGCGCAAGTAAAAACGTGCACCATTGAAACGCCCCAGAATCGCTCCAAACCCGACTTCCCGCGCCATCCTTGTCACACTCGTGATAATTGCAGTTATCAGAAGCTTGAAACGCCCGAAAAGCGCCGCTAGGGTCGCAGTCGTGACCAGAAATCCGAAATCCGGGCCGTCAGGAAGGCCGCACAGCGCGGAAACGGAGGGTAGAGGCATGTCGCTGCCCGAGCGCTGTTCCGGCGTGCCCATGGGCCTTGCAGGACGTTCCGCACCCGGATATCGACCATGATAACCCCCCTGCCCCGCGTGGGAACCCCTGTAAGCGACCGACAGGCGCTGATGGACCTGCTTGCGGGCGACGGTCCCGCCATTGGCCCAACCACCTACGACCGCTTCGAAGCCTGGTGGTATGGCGCCGCTGCCAACACGAAACGCGCCTTTGCCGCCGATATGCGGGCCTGGGGGGCCTTCCGCCGAGCCCGCGGTCAGCCGATGATCCCCGCCGGCGCTATCGACGTGCGGGACTTTGCCCGGGCGCAGTCGCGTGCCGGGCTCAAGTCATCATCGATCGCGCGCCAACTCGCTAGCATCGCTATCCTCCATGACCTCGCCGGCATTCCCTCCCCGACGCGCGACCGTGTCGTCTCCGGCGAGATGAAAGGCATTCGCCGTGAGGAAGGTCTCGATGGCCGCGGCCGGCGCCGCCAGGCACTGCCCCTGCGGCTCAAAGGCGAGGTTGGCGACATCGTTGCTGACAAGCCTTTGCCGCTGTCGGTGATGGCGCTGCTGACGACACTGGACATCTCGACGGCCGCGGGCGCTCGTGACGCCGTGCTGCTGCTGCTCGGGACCGACCTCGGCCGGCGTCGTTCGGAGTACGCCGCAATGAACATCGGCGATGTCTCTGCGGCCGGCGACGGTTCGGGGACGATTCTGATCCGCCGCTCGAAGACCGACCAGTCGGGCGAAGGCCGCGTCAAATATCTAAGCTCCGATGCCATGACGGCCATCGCCACCTGGCTCGCAATCAGGGAAACAGCATCCGGGAGTCCCCTGCCCCCGGATGCGCCGCTTTTAGCGTCGGTTGATAGGTTCGGTCGGGTTGGCGGCCGGCTTTCAGACGATGGCATCCGCGACGTGCTACTGCGGATTGCGCGGCGCGGCCTCAAGCTGCTGCTGCCCGAACTCGACCACGCTGCGATTGACGATCAGTGCCGGGGACTATCGGGACACAGTTTGCGAGTAGGCTTTGCGCAGGACCTCACTGCAGCGGGCGAAGGCCTGGCGGCAATCTGTCAGGCAGCCGACTGGAGCTCACCGGCGATGCCAACCCGCTATGCCGAAGCGCTGGCAGCTCGGTCTGGGGCCGTTGCAAGACTGAGACGAAGAGTCGGCAGCTAGCCGTGCCAGCGGTAATGCCCCAGTGTGCAGCTACTTCCAGTGCGCGTCCAGGATAGCCGTGAGTGCTTTCTCCGCCTCCTGTCGCGATCCACCAGAGTGAAGGAGTAAAGTGAGGCGCATGCCCTTGCGATCTTTGGAATCGACGCGAATGAGCGGCTTGCCGGCGGTAGACGTGATCACCTCACCCCTTCCTGACCTCTTGGGGGAACCTGACTTTTTGGGGGCGTCGGCAGCTCGAGCCAAGGCGCGAATGACGTCAGGCACCGGTTCAGCAGGCACACCTTCGACACGGCTTGAAGCAATCCGTGCCGCTTCCGCGAACACCCGCTCCTTCCGATCGTCGGGTTTGAGCAGCGGCTTTAGCGCCGTCACGTGCTTGATCCGCAGGTCCTGCCCGTTCTGGAATGCAACCATCAGCTCCACTGGCAGACGCGCGAGATCAAGATAGCGGCTAAGCCAGCTTTCCGTGACGTTGATTCGCTCAGCCATCACCTTCTGACGGCCCTCATAGTAAGTCCCAAGGGCCCGCAGATAGTCGCGTGCGCGCTCGAGATCGGAAAGGTCGTCCCTAGCGCGGTTCTCGATGTCGGCGAGACGGAAGGCCTCCTCATCTGAAAGGCTGCGAACATCAATCAGAAACCGGAAGTCGGGATAATTATGAGCGCGCAGCCAGCTGATCGACCAGTGCCGGCGCGCGCCGCAAATCACTTCGAAATCATATCCTGGATCGTCACGAATCCGGCGCACGATGGCCGGCATCTCCTGTCGGCCTTGGGCCTTGATGCTCTCAATAAGATCCGCACATCGCTCTTCGGTCAGGAGAGCGTAGTCCCGGTTGTGCCCCTCCCACATTCGACAACGCGCCGGGTCAACAAGCTCGTGAGTGCGAGTTACTACACTACCTGACGCAAGTTCCGACAGTCGGTTCTCTCTTCCGGTCAGCACCCCCGCCCCAATCGAGGATCGCCGCGCGCTGGCTTCATCTGCTGGCATAATGCCCGCAGCGAGGTCTGCAGCGAATGAGGCGTTCTTGCGGCTCATGACGATATCCCAAAAACGGAATTGCACCGGTGCAATTTCAGCAATGTGTGACGATGCTGGCCTGCGCAGACTTGCGCATCGCAAACGGAATTATGAAGGCAATCAGCCGAAAATTCCCGTTCAATCGACGGAATTGCACCGGTGCAATTTTTTGAAATCACGCGAGAGCCTCCTTCCGAAGGCGGCCGAGATGACTGGGCCACATTGAACGAATATCGATCTCGATTTCCGCATTAACGCCATCAAGATAGGCGAGACAGCGATTGCGGACCGCGCTGCTAGTAACAGGACCGTCCAGCTCATAAACGGTCATCAACCGCGCCGTTGCATTGTCAATCTCCGCGGAATCCTTGAGCGGCGTACGTATCATCGCGTGCCCGAACAGAGTGCGCATCAGATTGAGCAACTCCTTCTGCATAGACTTGTTCTCATCAACCTTCGAGGCAACGAACCGCAGAAACTTCAAAGTGGGCGCAAGATCATTCTCCGAGAGCGTTTCGATGGTCTCATCAAGCATGGCGAGAAAAGCAGCCGTCGAGGAAAAGTCCATCACTGTCGGCGGCACCGGGACGATTAGCGCGTTGGCAGCCCTAAGCACCGAGAGAGATATTGCACCAAGGGCGGGTGGTGGATCGAGAACAATGACGTCGAACCGGTCGGAGATGCTGGCAATACCCTGGGACAACCGATCAAGCAGGCGCCCCTGCCCGCGCGCCATTCTTGCCGCGATCTCATACTCAGACTGAAACAACCGAAGGTTTGCCGGGATAAGCTCGAGACCGTCGAAATGCGTCTTTCGCAGCGCATAATCCAGAGACGTCAGCTCCTGCTGACGCAAGAACGGATAAAGCGTGTCGTCCTCGGTTAGGTCGAGATCGGGCACATAACCAAACAAAGTTGTTGCCGACGCCTGGCTGTCGCAATCGATCAGAGCGACGCGATACCCCTGTATCGCAAGATACTGAGCCAAGTGCACCGAGAGCGTCGATTTGCCGACGCCGCCTTTGAAGTTCTGCACGGCGATGACACAGCAAGGATCATCGGGAGCGCGCCAGGGCCGCGTTCCAAAGAGACCACGCATGTCGTTGAGTTGAGCCAGCGTGTAACCGACACGGCGGTTGTTCTCCGTGCGGGGAGGGGGGGGCAATCGTCCGTCCTTTTCCGCATCACGAATTGCAGCTGGCGTTCGGCCTACCAAGTCTGCCGCCTTGCCAATCGGAAAGGTCGGTTCGCGGCGATCGTCGGCTCGAGCACTGCGAGCTGAGTCACGCAGCCTTTCAAGGACCGACGAGGTCCGCTTTGCCAAGGCCGCAACGGACAGCAAATCATGGGCCTCGTCCAGATATTCGGATGCGGTCACAACAGTCCCTTTTGAAATCTGGGCTATGCTACCTCAACTTGCGCATTCCGGTCAAATCAAGGCTAGGTTTCGCAAGTTGGCCTGCACCGCGCAGGTTTAAATGGAGGTTTCTTGCGCTCTTTAGGAGACCTTCACCCCACAGCCTGACTCATTGGGGGAGGCAAAATTGCACCGGTGCAATTTTGTCTATGGGCGGCCTCGCCGAGCAACAAAACTTTCGCAGAAGCCGGTCCACGAACTGACAAGCTTTGCACCACGAAGCTTTGCTAGCCGATCGCCCATTTGAGCACGATATGCTTCTGCAATCAGATCAATATCCCAGCCTCCGCCATGGCTTTTTGCGATTTTCGGGAGAATGTCGGGCCCGAACCTGATGCTGCCATCGGGAAAAGTTACTTCGCTCGAAGCTTCCGGAGGAGCGGTAGGTGCCAATACAACTGGCTCCGCTCGGACTGTTTCAACAGTACCTTCACGACGAGCCTTTCTGCCAACCGCGTGGCGCTCGATCTCATCGACAGTCGCCAGATGTGACGGAGCATCCTTTGGCTCGAATCGAAACTCGATCTCCGTGACAGTCCTACCTTGTCGAATCTCGCGCCACTCGACCCGGAAATGGGCAAGCTGGTCAATCTCGGATTTTGCTTTCTCCAACACCTTGCGTCGAAGTTGCGCGAAATCTGTATAGACATCTGGCGAGATGCCCAACGCTGCCCGAAGAGCGGTCATGTCGCCCCGCCAGGACGACTGACGCCGATGAAGGCGGAGCGCGCCCATCTCGTAAAGCTTCAATGCATAGCTAGACCGAAAGCCAAGCACAGCCTGGCGGTTCAGCACGGCGTAGGTCTCAGACTCTTGGATGAGGTTGCGGGCGTCTGACGTAAACTCCCACTCTATCCACCCTGCGTCGGCACCTTCGCCGTCTTCTGCCTCTTCGCGCGAGGAGGAGATGAGCGAAAACCGCAATGTTGCCTTCTTCCCGCGCCACGAGCGGTCATCGATCGCAAACAAAGTTCGGTGCAGTTCCTCCAGCATATCCGAGATGCGCTCGTTTCCCTTATGGCCGCGCCGGATGTCGGCCTTGCGCATACGGTGAGGACGATCCTCCCAAGCATCGCCGCCGGCTGTGAGAATCATCAGCGCGAGCAGGCGCGAGGCAGTCAAACTCAGCGACTGTCCCTTGACGAACTTGACCTCAACAATGCTCCCAGGCTTAGCAAACTCGTCGCCGCCTTTGGCATGAAGGGCAGCAGCTACACGCATCGCACGCCCCGGCCCTGAAGCAGGTTTTGCTTCGAAGCCCGAATCGGCGATAGTGTCGGTCTCAATGTCCATATTGCGCCCGCGAGAGGACCTATTTTCTTGAATGCTGCCTGACCTGTCCCAGCGCGTCAAGTCAGGGCAGGTCATTGCGCAGTTATTCGCCCCCAAGGGGTCAGGTTGCCCCATCAGGTCAGGTAACTGCCCCCGCAAGGACAGGATGCGGCCCCCGATTGGTCAGGCATATTCCCCCAACCGGTCAGGTTGAGCGTGCTAACATGCCGTAATCGCTATCAGAACTCGCCTCCGAATCTGAATCCTTAGAATCTCGAATCCTTCCGCTGCAAGCAGCGGCATTTTTCAGATAATTTTTCCAGAGACTCTGGTGGGCATTCTGCACTCACAACTCTCCCGTGGCCCAAGTTTGCGCCTTTAGGCTGTCACGACAAGCGACCTAACCAAAAGTGGCGAATCGCCATGAGCTTCGAAATTCAGAGGCCGCTGTTCGGGATCGTTGACCGACATCTCGCTATTAAGACCAGAGAGGGTCAGGCCCAGAAGGCGAATGCCTTGATCCACCGGAAGGATCGATCGCAATAAGCCGCGACCGGTTTCGGCAATTTGAAGGCGATCAAACAGCGGGGTCCCCAATGTCCTCGAGCGCGCCACCAATCTGAAATCGGCAAACTTGGCCTTGAGCGTCAAAGTCCGCCCTGATGCGCCGGCTCGAGCGATGCGGGCCCAGGCGGCATCAATGACCGGCTCCAGCGCCACTATCAGATCAGCTTCTTCGGTCAGATCGATATCGAATGTCCGCTCGGCGCCAACGGACTTGAGCGGCCGGTCAGGCTGAACGGGACGATCGTCTTCGCCATGGGCTGCGCGGTGAAAGTAGCCAGCGCTGCTGCCAAAGTGCCGGGTCAACTCTTCGAGACTGCGGTCGCGGAGATCGGCACCCGTCAGGATGCCGAGGCTTTCCATTTTTGCCGCCGTCACCGGGCCGACGCCATGGAAGCGCTTGACGGGAAGGGTGGCGACAAAGGCTGGGCCTTGGGCCGGCTTGATGACGCACAAACCATCAGGCTTGTTCTGATCCGACGCGAGCTTGGCGATGAACTTGTTGTACGAGACGCCGGCGGAGGCGGTCAGGCCGGTATCGGCCTTGATGCGGGCGCGGATTTCCGCAGCGATCGCCGTCGCCGAGCCAATGCCGCGACGATCCTCGGTGACATCGAGATAGGCCTCGTCGAGCGACAGCGGCTCGATGAGATCAGTGTAATCGGCGAAGATGGCCCGGATCTGCTGCGAGACGGCGCGATAAACGTCGAACCGCGGCGGCACGAACACCAACGACGGGCAACGGCGTAGCGCCGTCACCGAAGCCATCGCCGACCTCACGCCGAACGTACGCGCCTCATAGCTGGCGGCCGCAACGACGCCGCGCGCCTGGGCGCTGCCAACGGCCACCGGCCGCCCA
>ERZ724516.954-NODE-954-length-17170-cov-4.278411_pt1 | contig 17170 bp, 14 predicted proteins | sample MGYA00376049_ERZ724516 | MGnify/ENA primary metagenome ERZ724516 (study PRJEB28724, sample SAMN07190886) | activated sludge metagenome | isolation source: activated sludge of sewage treatment plant in Hong Hong | place: USA: Christiansburg, Virginia | collected... | reverse complement strand
AACTTCGCCGCCCAAGGTTTGGCCAGGCATTCAGCAAGAAGCCGGTTGCCCGAGTGCAGAGATGCTGCGACATCGCCCAGCTCTGCACCGGAAAGCGCGATCAGCCCGTCGACGCCGACATCCTCCAGCATCCGGCGCGAAACTTCAGCGCGGCCGCGCGTACGCGGCGCCAGCTGGGCACGGGAAAGTATCTCGCACAGCTGCAGGTACCCCTGATGATTGCGGCACAGCAGCAGCAGGCGCGAAGGCCGATCCGGGTCGGTCTCGTGCGTCATCCAGACATCCGCACCGACGATCGGCTTGACCCCGCGCCCACGCGCAGCGGAATAGAACTTGACCAGACCGAAGAAATTGCCCAGGTCGGTCAGCGCCAGCGCCGGCATGCCATCGTCCGCCGCCCGCGCCACGGCATCATCGATACGGACAATGCCGTCGGTGACGGAGTATTCGCTATGCAAGCGAAGGTGGACGAAGTCGGGAACTGGAGCTGACATAGGCCGGTAATTTTACTCCTTCGCGCCATCGGTCCGGCGAGGAAGTTGACGACGCGGCGAGCATTTCCGTTGCAGCACACTGTGAGCCGGAGTAACCTGCTGAAAACACAAATGAAGCGGCAAATGATCGCTTCATGAAGCAACTGGCAGCACACCGGAGGAGGTCATGGCTCACTACGAGATGCGCAAGTTCGTTGCGCCGGAATTCATTTTCGGTATCGGTGCACGACACCGCGTCGGCTTCTATGCGCAGAACATGCAGGCACGCCGCGTGCTGATCGTCACCGATCCCGGTGTCACGGCTGCCGGGTGGCTGGCTGAGCTGATCGAGAACCTCGACGAATCGGGCATACCATCCGTAGTTTTCGATGCCGTAACACCGAACCCCAAGGACACCGAGGTGATGGCCGGCGCAGCGCGCTATCGCGACGAAGGCTGCGACGTCATCGTGGCCCTGGGCGGCGGCAGCGTCATCGATTGCGCCAAGGGAATCGGTATTGTCAGCGCCAACGGCGGCAGCATCCTCGACTACGAGGGTGTCGATCGCATTCCACGGCCCTGCCCACCGCTGATCTGCATTCCGACCACGGCCGGCACCTCGGCCGACATTTCACAGTTCGCGATCATCAACAACATCGGCAAGCGTTACAAGATCGCCATCATCAGCAAGAGCGTGGTCCCCGACGTCGCCCTCGTCGACCCGGAAACGACGACGACCATGTCACCCTACCTGACCGCCTGCACCGGGCTCGATGCACTGACCCATGCCATCGAAGCCTATGTGTCGACGGCCAGTTCGCCGGTGGTCGACGTCCATGCGCTGGCTGCCATTGCACTGGTTAACGCCCATCTGCCGACGGCAATCGTCGAGCCTGGCAACACGGAGGCTCGCGAGAACATGGCGCTGGCCAGCCTGCAGGCGGGCCTCGCCTTTTCCAACGCCAGCCTTGGTGCAGTGCACGCCATGGCCCACAGCCTGGGCGGCTATCTCGACATGGCGCACGGTGAAAGCAATGCCCTGCTGCTTGACCACGTGATCCGCTTCAACTTTGCTGCGGCCAGCGATCGCTATCAACGCATCGGTACCATGATGGGCATCCAGGGGGCCAACGAGCGGACACTGACCGCGGCCATCGCAACCCTGCGCGAGCATTGCGGCATCCGCGACGGGCTCGCAGCGCGCGGCGTCACACGGGGTTCGATCGAGGATCTGGCTCCCCACGCCGAGCGTGATGCCTGCATCTTCACCAACCCCCGGCGGGCTTCACTCGCCGATCTCAAGACCATCTATGCTGAAGCCCTCTGACGAGCAGTTTCCCCCTTCATGGGAAGAGGAGCGCGATCGCATCATCGGCCTCGGCGAGCGCTCCTTTCGCAAAAGCTACTACCCGGAACTGCGCAGCAACCTGACGCGACTGGAACGCTTTCGCACCCTGCTCGATTTTTCCGGCGAAATGATTCTGCTGGTTGCATTGCCCGACGGCACGATCGTTGATGCCAATGCCGCTGCCGCAGAAATGCTTGGCTGCCAGCTCGATCAGTTGCTCGGGCGGCCTCTCGGCACGCTCGGCCTGGCAGACGGTGACGCCCTGCTCGCCTCGCTGAACCGCGATGCACAAACAGGCGATGCGCCATTGCGTCGTTGCGAGACCCGCCTGCACCGCCTGGAGGATGGTGCGCTGCCGATCGATCTCACACACCGCGTCGCCATCGTCGATGGCACCCATTTCGGTGTCCTCCTCGGGCGCGATGCAAGCGCCCGACTGGCCGCCGATAGTCAGTTACGGCTGGCCGCCCGGGTCATTGCCCGCAGCGGAGAAGGCATCATCATTTCCGATGCCGGGGGGCTGATCATCGACGTCAATACTGCCTTTGAAAACATCACGGGCTACACCCGGGAAGAGGCCGTCGGACGTAACCCGAACTTTCTCTCCAGTGGCCGGCAGGACGATGCCTTCTACGCAAACATGTGGCAAACCCTGAATGAACAGGGTTTCTGGCAGGGAGAAGTCTGGAACCGCCGCAAGAACAATGAGGTTTTTCCAGAATGGCTTTCGCTGAGCGCCATTCGTGATGACGCCGGCGTCGTGACCAATTATGTAGCGACGTTTTCAGATGTTACCGAAGCCAAGGCCCGTGACGCACGCATCCAGCACATGGCGCACCACGATTTCCTGACCGGGCTTCCCAATCGCTTCCTGCTGACCGATCGCTTTCAGCAGGTAGCGGCGGCGGCGGAGCGCAATAATAGCCGCTTTGCCGTGCTCTTCATCGACCTCGACCGTTTCAAGAACGTCAATGACACGCTCGGCCACTCGGTTGGCGACCAGTTGCTGCGCGATGTCGCTGCGCGGCTCGGCGCGATGGTGCGTGGCACCGACACCATTTCCCGGCAAGGCGGCGACGAGTTCCTCGTGCTGCTTGGGGAAATCGACACCCCGGACGCAGCCGCGCTGGTCGCGCGCAAGCTGATGCAGGTACTGAGCGAACCTTTTCTGCTTGATGGCCACCCGGTCACGATGACGCCGTCGATCGGCATTGCCGTTTCGCCGGAAGATGGCTGCGATCTCGACTCCCTGCTGAAGCATGCCGACCTGGCAATGTATGACGCCAAGCAGCAAGGCCGGAACAACTACCAGTTCTTCCGCCGCGAGATGAATGCCCGCTCGCTTGAATTGTTGCTGATGGAAAGCGATTTGCGGCAAGCGCTGCGCAAGGGCGAATTCGAGCTGCATTACCAGCCACAGGTTTCAGTCGACGAGGGTCGGCCGCTCGGAGTAGAAGCCCTGCTGCGCTGGCGCCATCCGGAGCGAGGTCTGGTCTCGCCGGCAGACTTCATTCCGATGGCGGAAGAAACCGGGCTGATTCTTCCGATCGGCCAATGGGTGCTGAACACGGCGTGCCAACAACTGGCCCAATGGCGCGCCAATGGCTGGCCAAACTTGTGCGTGGCCGTCAATCTTTCGGCCGCACAGTTCCGTCAGCGGGATTTGCTGGGGCAAGTGAAGTCGGCACTCAACGCGGCTCATCTCCCCGCCGAGGCGCTGGAACTGGAGGTCACTGAAAGCATCCTGATGATTGACGCCGATGAAACAGCGAAGATGCTCAGCGCCCTCAACACCATGGGCGTAGGGTTGTCGATCGACGATTTCGGCACCGGCTATTCTTCGCTGGCCTATCTCAAGCGTTTTTCGGTCAGTACGCTCAAGGTCGACCGTTCCTTTGTCCAGGGGATTGGTTCGGACAAAGAGGATGCTGCCATCTGCACGGCCATCATCGGGCTGGCCCGCAGTCTTCGCCTCAGCGTCGTTGCCGAAGGGGTCGAAACGCAGGCACAGCTTGACTGGCTGGCCAAAGCCGGCTGCCGCATCGTTCAGGGATATTTCACAGGAAAGCCCTTGCCGGCGAACAACTGCCTGGCGGCCTGGCTCCCCGGATAACTGCGCCAGTCAGGCTTCGCGGTTGCGCATGGCCTGCTCGATCAGGCGCTTGATCATCTTCGGCTCGAAGGGCTTGTCGCAAATGGCCGAGACCCCAGCTTGCTCCACCGCAGCGAGGCGGCTCATGTTCGATTCGCTGGTCACCATCAGGATCGGCACCGAACTCTGCCAGCTCTGCTGGCGGATATGCTCGACGAGCGCGCGTCCATCCATTTCCGGCATGTTGTAATCGGTGATGACAAGATCGACCATGGTTTCGGCAAGCACTTGCATGGCCTCGATGCCGTTCGCCGCTTCCAGAAACTCCTCGATGCCAAGATTGCCGAGCACGTGGCGCACAAAGCGTCGGGCATTGGCGCTGTCATCCACCAGAAGCACCCGCAACTGCTCAAGGTCGCAGTCAACTTCCAGCATGGTGCCGGGATTCAGGTAGTCGAGCGCCGCACGCAACGCAGTTGCAAGCTGCCCGGCGACAAAGGGCTTGGGCAGGATGGCACAGGCCCCGGACTGGCGCACCGGGTCCAGCACCTGTGGCCGGGTTTCGCTGGAGACGAGGATGAAGGGCAAGGCCGCCAGCGCTTCATCCGAACGCATCGCATGCACCAGGTCGATACCGCTCATGTCGGGCAGGTAGAGTGCGCTGATGGTCAGCGCCGGGGCTTCGCCACGCATGCGCGAAAGCGCCGCCTCACCGGTATCGACGACGGCCACTCGCGTCACCTCCAGCCCCGCCAACTGGTCACGAATGATCCGGGCCTGCACCTGCGAAGGCTCGACAAGCAGAACGTCAAGATCCTGAAACGAGGCGTACATGGCAGTGACGGCGCTCCACGGAAACACATCCAGCGGATGATGTTCCGACTATACGCCGCACCGTTCGCAAAAGAAAAGGCCGCCCGGGCCACAAGTTGGCGCCCGGCAGCCTTTGTCAGTGGGTCACAGCGGCGAAGGCCGGCATCCCGTTAGTTGCATTTTCCGGCTTCGCACTTCCGTTCAACGGAGCGCGGACTCGACACGATCAGCCGCGACCGCGAGTGAAGGCCAAAGCCGTTTCGGCGACCCGTGCGCCCAGATGCGAGGCGGTCGCGAGATCGCTTTCGAGCATGGCATCAGCGCCCTGATCGGAGTTCGCCTGCGCCATCGCGCCGGAATAACTGCCGAGTCGATTCAGGTCATTCACCGACCCCTTGGAGCTGTTGTTTCCCGGCATCAAGCCAACGCCAACCCAGATCATCGCCTGCTGATTGGCGAAGACCATCAACTGGAGCAGCGTGTTCAGCTTGTCGCCGGATTGCGACGCCGAGGTGGTAAAGCCGCCGGCAATCTTGTTCTTCCAGGCCTGCGTAAACCAGCGCTTGGAGCTGGCATCCATGAACTCCTTGAATTTTGCCGAGGCGCTGCCCATGTAGGTCGGGGCGCCAAAAATCAGGGCGTCGGCAGCATCGAGTTCGGCCCAGCCGGCGTCGTCCAGTTCATCGACGGCGTAGAGTTTTGCGGTGGCACCGGCGATCGCGGCGGCCCCGTCCCGAACGGCCTCGGCCTGACGTCGCGTGTGGCCGAAACCACTATGGAAGACGATGGCGATATTGGCGTTGTTGCTCATGCTTGGTTCTCCTTTTGGGGGTAAAGATTCAATCCGTAAAACTGGCTCAGGCTGGCAGATCGAAGAGGATGAAGTCGGCGTAACCGGCGTCTTCCAAGGCTGCGAATTCGAGAACAGGCTCTTCTGCGACCCTGGCACCATCCCCGGCGCGCAGCGCCTCACCGTTCACGGCTAGCGCACCGTCGATCAACTGCACATAGGCAAGGCGGCCAGGCGCAAGCACATGGGTGAGACGCTTGCCGGCCGACAAACCGGCTCGCAGCAGGCGGGCATCCTGTTGAATACGCACGCCGCCGCCAACACCGTCAGGGGACGCCAGCAGGCGCCACTCGTTCGACACGTCGGGCACCGACACCTGCTCATAGCTGGGTGGAATGCCGCTGCGCTCGGGCATGATCCACAACTGCAGCAAGCGGGTTGGCGTATCGGCATCCGGGTTGAACTCGCCGTGCCGGATACCGCTACCGGCGCTCATGCGCTGCACTTCTCCGGGGCGGATGACGGTGCCGTTACCCATGCTGTCGCGATGTTCGAGGGCACCATCGAGAATCACCGTGACAATTTCCATGTCGCGATGGCCGTGCATCGGGAAACCCTCGCCGGGCGCGACAATGTCCTCGTTGATGACGCGCAGCGCGCCCCAGCCCATTTCGGCCGGATCGTAATAGTCAGCAAACGAAAAGCTGTGCCAGGTTTGCAGCCAGCCGTGATCGGCATGGCCGCGCGAGGCAGCGGGGCGGAGTTGGATCATGAATGCTCCTTATTTCTTGATTACTCACCTTTGAAACGATCATAATCATTAGGTTCATCGACAAATAGCGAATTGTTTTAACCAAATTGATGAGACATTTTGAACATTAATCTTGACACCCTGCTCCTGCTCGACACCATCGAGCGCCGTGGCAGCTTTGCAGCGGCTGCCGATGCGTTGCACCGGGTTCCCTCGGCGCTGACGCACGCCCTGCGCAAGGCAGAAGGCGAGCTCGGCTTTGCTCTGTACGAACGTCAGGGGCGACGTGCCGCACTCACCGCGGCCGGACGAAGTTTGCTTGACGGCGGCCGCCCGCTGCTGGATGCCGCCGCCGCGCTGGAGCGTCGCGCCAAACAAGTGGCCAGCGGCTGGGAAAGCGAGCTGCGCATTGCGGTCGATGCCCTGATCCCGACCGAGCGCCTTTTTTCAATGATCGGCGACTTCTACCAGGAAGGTCACAGCACCGAAATTCGTCTGTCGTCCGAGGTGCTGGCCGGCTGCTGGGATGCCCTACTTTCGGGGCGTGCCGATCTGGCGATTGGCGCGCCGGGCGACATGCCGCCCGGCGGCGGCTTGAACACCCACCCGATGGGCAGCGTTGAATTTGTCTTTGCGATTTCCCCGGACCACCCGCTGGCCCACCAACCAGAGCCCCTCTCCACGGCGCAGATTGGCCAGCACCGCGCCATCGTGCTGGCCGACACCACACGCGGACTCGCCGCACGTTCGAGTGGCCTGATTTCGGGCCAGAGCAGACTTGCCGTCCCCAGCGCCGAGAGCAAGGTCGCTGCACAGGTGGCCGGACTTGGCGTCGGCCACCTCCCCCGCCATCTTGCAGATCCCGAAGTGGCGCTCGGCCGGTTGGTGATTCGGCAGACCGCGGAACCCCGACCGCCAGTCACGCTGCAACTGGCATGGCGCAGCGACCATACGGGGAAAGCCATGAAGTGGATGATCGATCGGCTGACGAACAATCCGCTCATTGCGGGAGGACGAGGGGAGACTTGACGACCAGCGCGTACCGCGCACTGCTATGCTGGCAGCACGGACGAATAAAGCACCGCTCCATAGAAAGCCATGACCCTGAAACTGCTCGACCACGTTGAACTGCTGACCCAGCACCGCGACACTGCGCTGCTGGACCGAAGCGTCATCTCTTCGCTCAAGGAACTGCTCGGCGTCGAGCGTGTCCGCCTGATCGAGCTTTGCCGGCTGGACGGCGTTCTGTATTTTTCGATCAGCGCGTGGAATGAGGAAGACCGGATTTTCAGCCCCGCTGATCTTGCCGAGATCAGCGAACTTCAACCGCTTGACGGGTATGCCGGTGCACGCGAAGCCATCGCCGAGCATCGGGTCATCCAAGCGCAACGCGACAACCGCTACCTCACCTGGTTTCCGGCACATGCCGGCGATACGCCGATCGCCTGTTTTGAACTTGAGCACGAATCAGCGCTCGATGAACACCAGTCCGATCTGGCCGCCGGCATCATCGGCCTATATCGCAACTACCGTACACTCCTCGAAGACAGCCAGCAGGACACCCTGACCGGCCTTGCCAACCGCAAGACATTCGACCGGTCGCTGGCGCACTTTTTATCGTCGGCCAGCGACACCGATGATGCAGGCAAATTCGCCGATGAATCCGGCGAAGGCATTGCCGAGCGGCGCCACGCACCTGCTGCAAATCACTGGCTGGCCGTCCTGGACATTGATCATTTCAAGCGGGTCAACGACCGCTTCGGCCACCTCTACGGCGACGAAGTACTGATCCTCGTCGGCAACCGCATGCGCGCATGTTTCCGCCAGAGCGACAAGCTGTTCCGCTTTGGCGGCGAGGAATTCGTGGTCCTGCTGCGCTACGTTGACCTGGCGGGCGCGCGACAGACACTTGAACGCTTCCGCAAGCGCATTGCCGACGAGCAATTCCCCCAGGTCGGGCAGGTAACGATTTCAATTGGCTTTGTCCGCATCAACCCAACGGATACGCCGAGCACGGTGCTTGGCAGTGCGGACGAAGCGCTCTATTACGCCAAGGGCAACGGCCGCAATCAGGTGTGCAACTACGAAGAACTGGCAGAGTCCGGGCTGCTGGAAAGGAAGGCCTTGCACACCGAGGCCGAGTTTTTCTGAAGCAATGCCAACCTAGTCCTGATCGGCCCAATCAATGATTGGCTGCCACTGCACCATGTCCTGCTCCACCCGCGACGGGGTCAGGTCGAACAGGGTCATGCCGTGTGCCGCCGCCTGCACGTAGCGCTGCGTATCGCGCAGGTAGGCCAGTACCGGCAGATCGTATTGCGCCAGAAAACGTTCCAGCTCAGCCGCCGCGCGCGTACGTGCATCGACACGCATCCCGACGACTGCGACGAAAGTCTGCTGTTTCCTGACCATCTTTTCCTCCAGCAGCTTTTCGAGAAAGCTGCGAGTGGCCAGAATATCAAACAGCGAAGGTTGCACCGGGACGATGACGCGGTGCACGACCTTGAGTACGCGTTCCAGATTTTTGCCATGCAAACCCGCCGGCGTATCGAGTACGGCGTGGGTTGTCCCCTGTGGTGGGCGCACCGGACGATCGCGATCGACCTGCCAGGTGGAAATCGGCGGCAACAGGCGCGAACGCAAGGCCAGCCAGTCGTGTGACGACTGCTGGCGATCGGTATCGCCGAGCATGACGCCATGCCCACAGCGGGCGAAATAGCCGGCGAGGTTGGTCGCCAGCGTCGACTTGCCGGCACCACCCTTGGGATTGGCGACGAGGATGCTTTTCATGAGGATGCCGGCTCCAGTGGAGTTTCATTGGCCATCTGCAATTGCTCCATGCGCAGTAGCTGCTTGCGCACCAGGTTGATGTGCTCACGCAGGGTATAGACCAGATCGGTGAAGGCCAGCGGCACGGTGCGATTGCTGGCCGCCTCCTCGATGTTGTCGAGGCGGGCGAAGAATTCTGCGTGGCGGGCCGGCGCGTAATCCTGGCGCACCTCGTTTTCCAGGAACTTCAACTCGCCATAGAGACGGAATATCTTGGAGCGGATGCGCCAGGTGTAGACGGCCGGAGCAATGCGCACCAATGGCACGAGCAGAGCAATCAGCGGCAACAGCAGCACGAACATGCGGTCGACCAATACGGCGGCCCAGAACGGCAGATAACGCTGCAGGAAGGGCGGACCGGATTTGAAATAGCGCCTGGCATCGTCATCCAGTTCGAAGCTGGTATCGAGATAGGCCGGGAAGTCGCCGGTTCGCTGGAATGCCCCACTCTTGCCATGCACCTCGGTTGCGGCCTGTAGCAGCAAGGCGATCAGCGCCGGATGAATTTTCTCGCTGACAACGAGGTTGGCGGTGGCGGCCAGCAGGTGGATGTCCTGCGGTGGAATATCGCGCACCAGATCGACCACGCCGTGCGGCATCACGACCTTGGTCAGAAACGGAAAGCGTCGGGTATAAGCATCGGCCTGCGAGAAGCTCATGATGCGGACTCCCGGCGAGCGCAGCAGAACCTGCACCACGGGCGCCTCCGGGGCGGCGATGATGAAGGCCGCGTCCACCCTTCCCTGCTGCAATTCCTCGGCAGCGTCGAGGCCGGACAGCGGCAGCAGGTGACGACTGTCCAGCGGCACTTCGTTGGCGCTGAGCAGTTGCATTGCCAATCCGCGCACCCCACTGCCTTCTGCGCCAACGGCTATGCGTTTGCCCGACAGTTCGCTGAGACGTTCGTAGGTTCGCTGGCCCCGGTAAAAAAGCCAGACCGGTTCGTAGTACATGCTGCCTAGGGATTTCAGCTCTGGCTCATCCTCAGCCGGCTCGACGGCTTTCACCCCCCCCTGTACGAAAGCGACATCGACTTCGCCTTTCTGCAGCCGGGCGAGATTCTCGACCGAGCCGGCCGAACGCTTCACTTCCAGTGTCACACCGTTTTTCTGCAGGATCGCTGCATAGCGTTTGGCAAAGGCGTAGTAGGCGCCGCTCTCGCCACCCGTACTGATGGTCAAGGTGCGTGGCGGCGCCGGCTCGACAAACTGATAGGCCACTGCGAAGCCAATGCAGACGATGAGAACCATCGGCCACGCCGTCGCCAGCAGGTCGCGGACCGACAACAGACTGTTGCGAAACTTTGCCCCCATGGCCTTGCTCACGGCAAAAGGATGGTGCTGCCAGTGGTCTTGCGCGCCTCAAGGTCGCGATGCGCCTGCGCCGCATCCTTGAGTGCATAGCGTTGATTGACCTCAATCTTCACCTTGCCAGAAGTCACCATATCGAACAGTTCGCTACCGAGGGCTTCGAGATCGGCACGCTTCGCCGTGTAATGCATCAGCGTCGGCCGGGTGATGAAGATCGACCCTTTCTGCGACAGCAGCAGCGGGTCGAAGGGCGCTACCGGGCCGGAGGCATTGCCGTAGCTAACCATCATGCCAAGTGGCCGCAGGCTGTCCAGCGAGCCGGCAAAGGTATCCTTGCCGACACCGTCATAGACCACCGCCACACCCTCGCCGCCGGTTATCTCACGCACCCGCTTGGCGACATCCTCACGGCCGTAGAAAATGATGTGGTCGGCACCGTGGGCACGGGCCAGTTCTGCCTTGGCTTCACTGGAGGTGGTACCGATCACCGTGGCGCCGATGGCTTTCGCCCACTGACACGCAATCAGGCCGACACCGCCAGCAGCTGCATGGATCAGCACAGCATCGCCGGGCTGCACGCGATAGGTGCGGCGCAACAGGTAAGCACTGGTCAGTCCCTGCAGCATCATTGCCGCGCCGGTACTGCATTCGAGATTTTCGGGCAATTTAAGCAGGCGATCTGCAGGCATGTTGCGCACTTCGCTATAGGCACCTACGGGGCCTCCTGCGTAAGCCACGCGGTCTCCCGGCATGACGTTGCTTACGCCCTCGCCGACTGCCTCGACAATGCCACTGCCTTCGAGGCCGATCCCTGAAGGCAGCGGCAACGGGTACAAGCCGGTCCGATGATAGGTATCGATGAAGTTCAGTCCAATCGCCTCGTGGCGCACACGGGCCTGACCCGACGCCGGCTCGCCAACCTCGACAGTTTCCCAGCGCAACACTTCCGGCCCGCCGGTTTCATGAAATCTGATTGCTTGAACCATTGCCATTCTCCAATTCTAAATTTCCAGTGCCGCAGCACGCCCAAGGGGCCGTTCTGCCAAAATGGAAAGCCTAGCCCTTGGCTGTCGGTTGAGCAAGGCTGGAAGAAGCCAGAGGAGCCTCCTTTTCCACAATTGGCCAGCGCAACTTCAGGCACGAAGGTGCTGCGAACGGCGCAAGTCGCACGCCACGCGGCCGACAACACCGATTCAAGCAGCGTATGATGACGCTACTCCAATGATAAACGCCATGAACCCTATTCACGGAATCGTCCTCCGCCGTCTTTCTGTCGCCTGGATCGCGCTGTCACTGCTGTTCGGCGGCGTTGCCTACTTTGTCGAACTCGAAAAAATCGACGAGTTCGTGGTCGCACTGGCCAGGTCAGAATCGGAGCGCTTCAATTCTCTCGGCATTCCGCTGGTCGCGCCGGCAGATGAAGCCAGCGCCCTCAAAATGCAGGAAAAAGCCCGCGAATTTGCGAAAGAGCATTTCGTCGTTATCGAGATTTATGACCGGCATCGCAAAAAACTGGTCGAAGCGGTCAACCCTGAGCATGAGGCGATCGAGCGCGAGCTCTCAAAGCGCGGCCACAGTTTTCCGCCCGACGATCGCCAGCGCTACGACCGCCTGAACATTCTCGATACCACGCTGGTGCAGGTGCTTGTTCCGCTGCACGGCCCGGATCTCAAGATCACCGGTTATTTTGAAGGCGTTTTCGTGGTCGACAAGGCAACGCTTGCGAAACTGCGCGCCGATCTGATGCACGCGCTGACGATCACGCTGGCAGCAGTGCTGCTGACAACCGTGGCCCTCTACCCGGTGATTCTCTCGCTCAATCGCAAGGTGCTCGATTTCTCGCTCAAGGTGGTCGAGGGTAACGTCGAGATGGCCTCGGTGCTCGGTGCGGCGATCGCCAAAAGGGACTCGGATACCAACGCCCACAACTTCCGCGTCACGCTCTATGCCATCGCTCTTGGCGAGAAGATCGGCATTGATCCGATGACCATGCGCGCACTGATCCTCGGCGCTTTCCTGCACGATGTGGGCAAGATCGGCATCAGTGACAACATCCTGTTGAAGCCAGGGAAACTGACTGAAGACGAGTTCGCGGTGATGCGCACGCATGTGCTGCTCGGCGTGGATATTCTGGACAAATCGGAATGGCTGAAAGCAGCACTGGACGTCGTCGGCAACCATCACGAGAAATTCGACGGCAGCGGCTACCCGAAGGGAATTTCCGGCGGCAGCATTCCGCTGAACGCGCGCATTTTCGCCATTGTCGATGTCTTCGACGCACTTGCTTCGGCGCGCCCCTACAAGGAGCCGATGTCCTGCGAAGCGGCACTGGCAATCATTGAAAAAGACAGTGGCACGCACTTTGACCCGAAGCTGGTGATCGCCTTCCGCAGCCTCGCGAGGGATCTGCATGCACGCTTCTCTGCCGCACCGGAAGATGAACTGCGCTCTCTTCTCGGTGAGAAGGCACAGCACTACTTCATCGCAGCCTCACAACTCAAACCGGTGTGAGCTTGGCATATTCCAATGCCAGCCACTTCATGCCGGCGCCGCCAAAATTGACCTGAACCCGCGCATCGGCACCACTGCCTTCCGCCGAGACGATCACCCCCAGACCGAACTTGGCGTGCTGCACACTCAGGCCGATACGCAGTCCATTGGGCAAACCGCTGGCCCGTGAACCTCCGGAAGCAGCCATATCACCCCGCCCACCATAGGCTCGCGGCGCCTCATAGGATGGCTTGCTGACTGCATTGACCCGGCGCAGCAGCGCTTCGGGAATTTCGTCAAAGAAGGCCGAGGCCAGGCAATAGCGTGTCTGGCCGTGCAGCATGCGAGTCTGCGCCCAGGAAAGGTAAAGTCTTTTGCGGGCTCGTGTCACCGCTACGTACATCAGGCGACGCTCCTCCTCCAGCCCTTCACGCTCGGCCGAAGCATTCTCGTGCGGAAACAGCCCCTGCTCCAGACCGGAAAGGAAGACGATGTCGAATTCCAGCCCCTTGGCCGCATGCACGGTCATCAATTGCAAAGCTTCGTCGCCCTCGCCTGCCTGATGTTCGCCCGCTTCCAGCGATGCGTGGGTGAGAAAAGCGGCCAGATCGCCGGCTTCTTCGCGGGCCGCCAGATCGCCGCCGCTTTCTTCCTGCACAAAGCTCACGGCGGCGTTGATCAGTTCATCCAGGTTTTCCAGCCGATCCTGCCCCTCTTTTTCGGTGAGGTAGTGCTGACGCAAGCCGGATTTTTCGACCACGTGTTCGATCATTTCCGGCAAGGGCAGGCCGGCCGTTTCCTGGCGCAGGGTTTCGATCAGGCGAATGAAATTCCCGACCGATGCACCGGCCTTGCCGGACAGCGAGGCCGCTGCGTTGTAGAGGCTTGAATTCGCCTGATGCGCCGCCGCCTGAAGATTTTCCTGCGAGCGCGCACCAATGCCACGGGTCGGGAAATTGATCACCCGAACAAAGGCGGTATCGTCGTCAGCATTGGCGATCAGCCGCAGATAAGCGAGTGCATGCTTGATTTCCTGCCGCTCGAAGAAGCGCAGCCCGCCATAAACCCGATAGGGGATGCCTGCGGAAAACAATTGGTGTTCAAGAACCCGCGACTGGGCATTGGAGCGATAGAGCAGGGCAATCTGGTTGCGCGAGATACCTTCGCGAATAAGGTCGCGCGCTTCGTCGACAATGAAGCGGGCTTCGTCGAGGTCCGAAAAGCCTTCGAAGACACGAATCGGTTCGCCGGCACCGGCTTCTGTCCACAGATTTTTCCCGAGGCGACCGCGATTGTTCTTGATGATGGCATTGGCCGCTTCGAGGATGTTGCCGTGTGAACGGTAGTTCTGTTCCAGCCGGATGACATGATCGACACGGAACTCGCGCTCGAAGTCGCGCATATTGCCGACTTCGGCACCACGGAAAGCATAGATCGACTGATCGTCGTCACCCACCGCAAACAGTTTCGCTCCCTCCTCGGCGCCGTAGCCGGCAAGCAGCTTGAGCCATTTGTACTGAAGTACGTTCGTATCCTGAAACTCGTCGACCAGGATATGGCGGAAACGCGACTGATAATGCTGGCGCAAGGGTTCGTTGCGCACCAGCAGTTCATAGGTTCTCAGCAGCAGTTCGGCAAAATCGACCACGCCTTCGCGCTGGCATTGCGCCTCGTATTCGGCGTAAAGCTCGACCCGGCGGCGCGTGTAGTCGTCGTAAATTTCGGCCTGTGCTGCCCGGATACCCTGCTCTTTATGTGCATTGATGAAATGGCACAGCTCACGCGGTGGAAATTTCTCGTCATCGACGTTGAGATTCTTGAGCAAACGTTTGACTGACGACAGCTGATCACCCGAATCCAGGATCTGAAACAGCGCCGGCAACCCCGCCTCACGGTGATGCGCACGCAGCAGCCGGTTGCACAGGCCGTGGAAGGTACCGATCCACATGCTGCGCGTATTGACCGGCAGCATCGCCGACAGGCGCGCCATCATTTCCTTGGCAGCCTTGTTGGTAAAGGTCACTGCCAGAATCCCCTGAGGTCCGACTTGCCCCGTTGAAAGCAGCCAGGCAATTCGCGTAGTAAGCACTCGCGTCTTTCCACTTCCTGCGCCAGCAAGGATCAAGGCGTTCTGTGGCGGCAGCGTCACAGCAGCCAGCTGCGGCGGATTCAAATTGGCAAGCAGATCGGACATGGCTCAAGGATTCCAAGGGGGGCGGCGCGGATTATAGCCGGCAGTCAACCAGCAGGTCGGCTGATACGTTGTTATTGTGCAACGCAACAAATTAGTTTGGGCGGTTTGGGGAATTTCCTCTAAAATTGTCGGACAAAAATACATAGAATTACGTTGCATTGCACAAAAGCCTGCTCACAAGGCGGGTACGTAATGGATGGCTAACCGCCAGAAGCATTAGGAGAAACAGTATGAACAGCATGAATGCACCGAAGATTCTTCCCTGGATCGCGAAGCGCGCCGGCATCGGCGAAGCATTGGCACTCAAGTTTTGGCGCCGCGCCAGCGGGGAAGCCGCCCTGATTGTTGGCAACCACGACAGTTCTGACTTTTTCCGCTTTTCAGTCGAGCGCTTCATCAGTCTCGTCGAGCAGGAAGCCGGGCGTTGCCCACTGACTGGCTCGAACGTGACCTGGATGTGGCGCCATCAGGCCCGTATCGCCAGCCTCAGCCTGACCGCTGCCGAGAGCACCTACCGTCTTTGGCAGAACAACTGGGAAAATTTCGTCGCTGGCCAGAAAAAAGCGGCCTGACCCTTCCCGCAAGAGCTCGCCATGGCGCACAGCGCGGCGCCAAACGATGCCTCGGGGCATAAAGCCTGACGACACGGCAAACGCGTGACGGCAGGCTTTTTCATTGCGGCCAGCGATCTAGCGCGTAACCTGCGCCCCTTCCAGCCCCATATCCAGACGCAAGCGCACGGACAAAGCCTCGGCATCAGCTCTGGTAGCAAGCTGCGGGACCAACAGGGCATAGCGATACGCGCCATCGCCCGCCGCCTGCGGCCGTATCCGCACTGGATAGCCTGCGGTGCGGACACGATCGTAAAAGGCCAATGCTTCGGCTTCGCTGCCAACCGTTCCCAAGGAAAGCTTCCACGCCCCGTTTCGGCTGAAACCTGCGCCACCGGGCCGCATTTCGGTTTCCTGAGCCCACTTTGTCAGTTGTGCGGGATCGACGGCTGAAACCGGTTTCGGCGCCTGCCCCCTGGGGGCAACATAGAAACTGAGCGGCTCATCCATCAGCACGGGTTCAACCTCAGGATGGGTAACGGTAATCCGGCCTTCGATCAGGCAGATCAGGTCACGCTCGGCGTCAGAGCTTCCCCAGAGATCAGTGCCGCGGATGCCCGCCGTCACCGTCGCTATGCGGACATTGACCGCTCGCCGGTTCTGCACCCGATTGAAAATACCGGTCGTGAAACGGAAAGCACCGCGTGCCACATCAAAGGCGGCCGTGAAGACGCCGCCCTCTCGCTCGCCCAGCGCATCCATGCGCAAACTGGCGTTTTCACCCAGTTTGACCGCACTACCCTCCGACAGGCGCAGCAATACCCGCGCCTCTGACCCAGTCACGACGCGATCGCGGCTCTTCAGGAGCTGCCCGGCCACCAGCGGCAAGCGCTGCTCGCCGCGCTCGACCCAGGCCGGCGCCTGCACCAACTCGACCTGCACGCTGGCCTCCCGAGCAAGTGCTGCCCCGGCCGCCAACAGCAAACAAGGCACAATCAACCGTGCACGAAAACCTTTCATGATCGACTCCCCCAGGCAGCGCTCGAATTGTTGGATTCTAGCCGATTGCAGGGGCTGCGAGTCGGCAGTGAGTCATGCGCGGAAGAACTCGGCGTCCGGCTAGCTCCCTGAATCCGCGTATAATTTGCGCCTTTCCGAACTTCCAAAGCCAGCCGCCCCATGCAGGACAAATACAGCCCCGCCGAAATCGAACGCAACGCTCAGGATCACTGGAACAAGACCGGTGCCGCCCGCGCCATTGAGGACGCGACTCGCCCCAAGTACTACTGCCTGTCGATGTTCCCCTACCCCTCCGGCAAGCTGCACATGGGCCACGTGCGCAACTACACGATCGGCGACGTGCTCTCGCGCTTCCACACCATGCAGGGCTACAACGTGCTGCAGCCGATGGGCTGGGACGCCTTCGGCATGCCGGCCGAGAACGCGGCGATGCAGAACAACGTGCCGCCGGCGAAGTGGACCTACGCCAACATCGAGTACATGAAGACCCAGCTCAAGTCGCTGGGCTT
>ERZ724516.952-NODE-952-length-17173-cov-4.319780_pt1 | contig 17173 bp, 17 predicted proteins | sample MGYA00376049_ERZ724516 | MGnify/ENA primary metagenome ERZ724516 (study PRJEB28724, sample SAMN07190886) | activated sludge metagenome | isolation source: activated sludge of sewage treatment plant in Hong Hong | place: USA: Christiansburg, Virginia | collected... | reverse complement strand
GCCCATCCAACGTCCCCGTAGGCTGATACCGCATGACTAAGCCATCGACCGTCAATTCGCGTTCGATCGCATGCAAAGTACCCTGCACACGGGGATCGAACGCCGGCAGAAATCCCACGAGCGGGATCATTAACAAACTCCCGTCCAGCGACGTGCCGCCGTAATATTGCACGAAGGTTCCCCGATTCGAATCATACCCCTCGCGGCACACCTGTTCGTGGATCGTTGCACGCAGCGCACGCCAACGCTCAAGGGGGCCATCGACATGACATCGCTCGATCGCCTTCACCGCTCGATCCACCGCCACCCAGGCCATGACTTTCGAATGGGTGAAATGGCGGCGAGGCCCGCGGACTTCCCAGATACCCTCGTCGGGACGGTCCCAGGCCGATTCAAGAAATTCCATGATGGCATGCTGGACGCGCCAGGAGTCTTCATTGGCTGACAACCCCAACTCCCTGGCCTGGTGCAGGGTGTCCATCATCTCTCCATACACATCCAACTGGAATTGTTGTGAGGCCGCATTGCCGACCCGCACAGGGGTCGACCCTTCATAACCTGGCAACCATTTCAACTCAAGCTCGGTCAGCCGCCGTTCTCCCCCGATGCCATACATGATTTGCAAATCAGAGGGTTGTCCCGCTACCGCGCGCAGAAGCCATTCGCGCCAGGCCTTGGCTTCACTGTGGTATCCGGCTTTCATCAAGGCATACAACGTGAACGTCGCATCACGAATCCAGCAGTACCGATAATCCCAATTGCGCACCCCGCCGAGCAATTCCGGAAGCGAGGTGGTGGGAGCCGCGACGATGCCGCCCGTCGGAGCATAGGTCAGGGCTTTCAGGGTGATCAGCGAACGGATGACAGCCTCCCGCCAAGGACCTTGGTAGGTGCATCGCTGTGCCCATTTCTTCCACCAGAGCTCGGTCTGAGATAACGCTCGTTCCGTAATCAACGGCCTAGGCGGCGTGTCATGAGAGGCTCGCCACGTGAGCGTAAAGGGAATTTCCTGTCCCTCGGTGACGGTGAAGTCGGCCACCGTCGAAAATCCCTCGCCCTGTAGTTCCAGCTCAGTCTCCAGGTAGACCGCATCCGGTCCGGCCACCGCCTTCAGGAATCGGCGCTGGTGGCTGACCCAGGGCACGATCGATCCGTAGTCGAATCGCAGGGTCAGGTCCATCTTCATCCGCACGGTGCCCTTGACTCCCACGACGATACGTACGACATTGATGTCGCGATCTCGTGGTGGCATAAAATCGAGCAGCATCGCGGTGCCGGTTGATGTCACGAAATGCGTTTCCAGCACCAGGGTGTCACCGCGGTACCGGCGATGGATAGTTGTGTTATCCTCGTGAGGCGTGATGAGCCAGCGTCCATGTTCAGGCGTCCCGAGCAACGCGGCGAAGCAAGCCGGTGAATCGAACCGCGGAAGGCACAGCCAGTCGAGAGACCCCTGTCGGGAAATCAGGGCGGCCGTGTGGGTATCTCCGATCAGCGCGTAGTCTTCAATTTTTGCTGCAGCATTCATGGGCAGATCACGTACTTCCAAGAGAGTGAGTGGTGCGTCGTTTCAGACTGTACAGATGGGCACTTGCCTAAACAACCCTTATCATCCAGGAGGACAGCATGAGAAAAGTTTTGACGAAACAAACGCAGCCGCGCAAAAAAACTTCTTCCACGAAAAAACGTGCCACCAAGAGAGACATTGAGCCGGCTGCGCACGTCATCGAACGGAAAACGAAGAAGAAACCGGCCAAATCCAGAACGGCAGGTAAAACCACGAGCGTGAAAGCAAAGCCGTCCAAGAAGAGCACGAGTCGGTCTCCCGTTTCCAGTCGCAAGGCCAAAACTGTCGGCCGGGCCGTCGGCAAGGCTATCGGTCGAGCCCTTGGCACAGTCGAACGTGCCCTTACCAAGGTCATGCCGAAAAAGGCGACGCGTAAAAAATAACCTGAGCCGCAGCCCAGGAATGTTTGCTAGGGGGACACCTAGTACGGATGTGATGGGGGAAACCTTTACACTGAGGACAGGCAGACGAGGGACAACACCCTCGGAATGCACGGAGGTGGACCCCATGACATTTCAGTTGGTTTCCAAACTATTGAGCACAACTCTGCTACTGCTCGCAGTGGCTCCTGCGTCACTCTGTGCTGATCCCGTTCCCCCATCGGCGGAACCGGGACCGGCCCAGGCGCCACCAACACAACACATGCCTCCCCCTGCCCCGCCGTCACGAATTGATCCGGGCATCCAAAAGGCCCCGGAGACCGTCCCCAATCCCAAGTCCATCGTGCCGCCGCCGGTCGTCGATCCGAAGATGGCGATTGATCCGGAACGACCCGGCGGGCATGCGGGTCCTAAGCCCCAGCCACCGTCAGGAAAGCCGCCCGTCCCCGGGCGATAAGACGGTTCATGTGATAGAAATGAAGAACCGCGTTCATGGACGAGACTGTCACTGCAAATAGATCCGGCGTTCTTTCCAGTAGATCAGGCGGGCACCAGGTTTGAAGGTGACGTAATACCACATCCATTCCAACATCACCCGGACTCGATTGCGGAATCCAATCAGAAAGAAGATATGGACGAAACACCAGGTCAGCCAGGCCACGGTTCCGGAAAGTGAAAGGGGGCCGAACTGCGCCACCGCCTTGGCACGGCCGATCGTCGCAAGGATTCCTCGATCACGATACCGAAACGGTGTACGTTGTCCTTTAGGAACACACCCGGCAATAATCCCACCCACATAGCAACCTTCCTGCATGGCGACCGCCGCCAATCCCGGCAACGGCTTCTGTTCAACCGAAAGGCAATGTGCCGCATCGCCGATGACGAATACCCAAGGGTCACCTTTGAGGCTGAGATCAGGCTCAACCAATACGCGACCCGAAGAATCCAGAGGCACGCCCAGTGACGCGAGAAGGGGTGAGGCCACATTGCCTGCCGCCCAGATCACATGAGTACTGCGAATAAACTCTGAACCGGCCAGGACTCCCTTCGAGGTCACCTCCCGCACCCGGCAATTCAGCAGCACGGTCACCCCCAGGCTTTCCAGCGAGGCTTGCGCGCGGCTCGACAGGGCTGGAGTAAACGCTTCGAGAATACGCGCGCCTCCTTCGATGAGCAGAATTCGACATGCGGTTTGATGCAAGACCGGAAAATCCGGCGCCATCGCCTTTCGCCCGATCTCCGCCAACGCCCCCGCCAACTCCACACCGGTGGGACCGCCTCCCACGATGACGAAGGTCAATTCATCACGCGCCTTCGAGGTGCCTTTCACACTCTCGGCCTTTTCGAAGGCCAGGAGCATCCGCTCCCGAATCTCCAATGCATCCGGCAGGGTCTTTAATCCAGGAGCCTCCGCTTCCCAATCGCCGTGGCCGAAGTAGGAATGCCTGGCGCCTGGCGCGAGGATGACACTGCTATACACAACCGGCTCACCGTTCAGCAGCTCGATGCGATGGGCCGCTCGGTCAATGGCTCGTACCTCATCGAGCATGATCCGAACATTTGCCTGCGAGCGAAGTAGCGTGCGAAGGGGCCAGGCAATGTCGCCCGGCGAGAGTGCCGCCGTCGCGACCTGATAGAGCAATGGTTGGAAGAGGTGATGGTTCATGCGATCGATGAGCACAACATCCCCTGCCATCCGATGCAGGGCTCGAGCAGCGGCCAATCCTCCGAATCCCCCGCCCACAATGACGACAGGGTTTCGACCATGCGGATTCCACTCGTGTTTCATGATTCCAACGCGACCCTCACCACGGAAAGAACGCAAACCTGCGCTTTACTCGAGGCATCATGTCCATGCCACTACCACGGGGCTACTAGGGAGCCGCCTAGTTCTAGATGGTCCATCGCTCTCGGGATGGTCCATCGTGAATCACTAGCCTGTGACACTCCGGTCGCAGGATCGCGATGCGGCGCTATTAAGGAAATCCTTGATCATGGTGTGACTGGGCTTTTATGCGACAGCGTTGAGGAGATGTCTCACTCGATCAGGCACGTGTCTCTCCTTGAGTGAACTCGATGCAGACAGGAGTTTGAGCAACGGTTTTCACCGGAGTGAATGGCTCAAGAATACGCGACGGTCTACGGGCAGATGTTGGGAGTCCCAGACAACCCTCCCCTGCCGTCATCAGACTTCGCTTCTCGTCTGCCTGCTACCGGTCAAGCCTGCCTGCCCTACACGCACGAAGGGCAGGTACTCTGTCGAGCACCTGCCCTTCCCGAACGCTGGGTGTTTAACCCTTATCGCTTACTGCTGGGATTGCCACCTTCGAAACCGGGGGCTTTCCCGGAAGGCAGGCCACTCGTACCGCTCGGCCCGCCGCCACCCACTGATTCCTCACCCATGGAGCCGGTCGCGTCAGGACCTTTTTGGCCCGGGACTCCAGGGTTGCCGGGAACGGTCGGGGCTTCCCGCACCTGTCCCATCTTGTCTTTGTACTCCTGGAGATCCGGCGATTTGTCCTTGCTGCTGCTCATTGGCAAAGCGTTTTGAATCTCCTCTTTCTTCAGCGTCAATTGAAGCTTGTCGCCTTTGGTTTTGAACTGACTCCATCGAATAGGCTGTGGGCGTTGAGATTCATTCGAGACGAAGACGACATACTCGATATCTCCGGTCTTTTCGTCTTTCATCACCTGCTGAATTTTTCCGATCTCTTCTCCGCTGGTGCTGAACACGGAGGCATTGAGATATTTACTATCCTTCATTTCAATGAGCTTGCCCTGGCGGACTGGAGTGTCCGCGTATTCTTCCGGCACGCCCTGTTTCCCACCCGTCAGATCGGTCTTTTTATCAAATGTCGGGGATTCTTTCGGGGTGCTGGTACCAGCCCCTTTGCCCATGGTGGAATCCGGCGCGGGGGCGCCAGAACCTGTTGAGACCTGACTGAAGGCCGGGGTTCCGGCCATCAACGCCAACGCGATGGTTCCCGCATACATTGCCATTCGTCGATTCATATAGATTCTCCTTTGTATGGAATACCGTGGTGGATGCGCCTGCGTGTGCACTGCAGGGAGTTACCAATAGGGCTTGTACCCATAGTAGGTGTGCAGCCGTTCGGCCCAGGCGGAATCCGCCATGTCAGGCCATCGATCTTTATCGAAGCCCTCTGCTTGCTCCAATCGTTCCCGCGGCACGTTGAGAATGAAGAAATCCCCGCCCGGGGAGATGGTCAGCGCCCCCCAGGGCAGCGCGAACAGTTTATCGCCCATTCCTAAGAACCCTCCGAAAGAAAGCACGGCGTAGGCGATCCGTCCTTTTTCAAGATCAATCATGAGCGAATGAATTTCGCCCAGATCTTCGCCTGCGGCGTTTTGCACCGCGGTGCCTTCAATAGTTGACGCTGTTAATAATTGACGCCCGATATGTGTGGCCATCGTGTCCTCCTCCCAGGTTAAGAATCACTACACACCACCGTTTCTGCAAATGACCCAGTGCCGCTGCTCGTCGGCATCAGTCCTCTTACTTGTAGTGTTAACCCCCGAACGCCACTGGAGCAGCTAGGAAGGACCCTAGAAATATGAAGGGAGAGCAGGAACGCTTCGTGAAAGACTACATTCTGGAGACGATTCGATTCCGGTCAGGAACAGCGTTCGAGCAGAGCGACAGGGCAATCACGTAGTACCTGCCTGAGGGAAAGAACTTGTCGCCCCTCTTCCGTGATCGTCTCGAGACGTTGCCCTGTGAGAAGATTGATATAGTGCGACCCGTCTTTCCAGGACGGGACCGTCAGGCGAGTGTCCTCCCACAAATTACCGACTGCTGCGGAACCGGCTGGAACCAGTTCCGCACTGAGGCGCGGTATAACGGTGACGATGGCCTGTTCCTGATGCAGGCGAGCGAAGGCGCATATATTTGATTGACGGGCGCCGTGGCACTCGAGCGGCACATAGTCGCCGTCGAGGTAGAGCGTCGCATGTTCACGCCGGTGCCGAAGACCTCTGTGCAAGAGATAGAGCTTGATACGGCCATCCTCCCACGATTCCATCAGCCGGCGAACCAACGCCAGCCGGTCGATACCCTGCTCCCCCGCACTGTCATGACAGTCTTGCAACATCGCTGCACGACGCTCGAAGTCGACCGGCCGTCGATTATCGGGGTCGACGAGGCTGAATTCCCACAACTCGGTGCCCTGGTAACAATCCGGGATTCCCGGCGCCGTGATCTTCACCAACAGCTGCGCTAGAGAGTTGTGCATGCCGCATCGGGCGACCAACGTGTGAAACGGGAGAAACGCTTCAAGAAAGGGATTGGAGACGGAACGGTCCAGAATGGCGCGAACAAACTTCTTCGCCGCGTCTTCGTATTCCTCTCGAGGATTGATCCAGCCGGTGTGCACCTTCGCTTCGCGGATCGCCTTAACCATATATTGCTCAACGCGCTCCGTGAATGCCTCATACTCAGGTTCGTCCATCGGGGTCGAAGGCCACGCACCCAGCAGCGTTTGATACAGGAGGTACTCCTCATTCCGGTCAGGCACCAGAGTCTCGTCGACCTTGATCCGAAAACGCCTGTTGTGTTTGGCCCATCCGGCCAGTGCGCCCCTCCAGCGTTCCGGAATCTCCGACAACACATTGATCCTGGCACGAACATCCTCGCCTCGTTTGGTGTCATGCGTCGAGGTGGCCAGAAGCGCGTGGGGCCAGTGCGCGCGTCGTTCCCGAAGCGCTTTGTGAAAGGTTTCAACGGAGAGGCCGTAGTGAGCCGGTTCGCCTCCGACTTCATTGAGTGACGCCAGGCGGTTATAGATATAAAAGGCCGTGTCCTCAATCCCTTTCGCCGTGACGGGACTGGTAGTCTGTTGAAACTTCGTCACAAACCGCACCTGATCGGACCGTGTCAATTTCACGCGATCATCCAGCCGCTTCAGGAGGAGGTCTCTGACAAAATCGAAGACCTGGCTGTTCAACGTGGGATTGCGGCGTTTGGCCCTGCTCACCGCCATCATGATGTACGTTCGGTCCCGCTCCAGCACCTCTTTCTGGTCCGCCGTAAGATAGGATCGATAGACAGGAAAACAGGCAATCAGCTCGGTAATGGCATGGGTCAAACTATTCAGCGTGAAATCCCGGTATTGCCGGTCTTTTTCGGACAGCAGGTTTAACTGATGCCCGAGCACATTGAGCTCACTGGACATCGAGGCACGCATGATCAGCTTTTTCGTCACGTACACCAAATCGTCGTACACGACCCGCTGGCCGACGAAGCGCTGATACAACGCATCCATGGACCGTTCCTTGGACGACTGCACGAAGAGGCCGTTGACGAGATTCAAAAAATCGTACCCAGTCGTGCCCGAGACCGGCCAGGTCGCCGGGAGCGCTTCGTCTCTGCCGAGAATCTTTTCGACCACCACGAACAACGAAGCCGGCTCCCCAGATGGAGTCGGCTGCAGTTCTCGGGCCGCCCATTCCTGTAGTTGAACCAAGTAATGTTCCGGGTCATAGAGGCCGTCCACATGATCGATGCGAAGGCCCGTCGCGACACCGCTCTTTAGCAAACGGAACACCAACTGGTGAGACTCATAAAAGACACGCGTTTCTTCTGTACGTATTGCCGCCAATTCATTGATATCGAAAAATCGTCGGTAATTGATTTCCTCGGAAGCCACTCGCCAGGAGGCCAGACGATAACTCTGCTCGTTGAGCAAGGCGTCGAGCCGATCGAAGCTGGCCGAATCTCCTTTAATCCCGTTGTACGTATCCACGCTGGTCGATAGATGCGAGCGAATCGTCTCACTGTGCTCCACTAAAGCCGACAGGCGACGCCTGATGATGTGCGCTTCTCGGTACCGTTCAGCAATGCGCCCCGGATCCCGCTCGTTTCTACGCGGCAGATTTCTCAAGGCGGTGAGAATGCTCAGCAGCTCTTGAACATGTTCCTCCTGCTCTCCCACACGCGCCGCCAACTCATCCAGCCGGAAAGCCAGGATTCCCTCCCAGGATTGTGGCGCGACGGGAAATCGGTGCTGAAAATAGGTGACGACGAACCCGCCACCCTCGTAGACCAAGCGAATATCCTGATTCTCTAATACCGTTCCGTACTGCTCACCCAGGACGGGCAGCAACACCTTATCTTCGAGTTCCCGCTTGAGCGGTGACCAGTCGATGTCGAAGGCCGTCGCATAACGAGAACCGGGCCCGTGCTCCAGCACATCCCACCACCAGCGGTTCTCCGTGGATCGAATCCCCATGTGATTGGGGACGACATCCAGGAGCAGACCCATGTCATATTGCTGAAGCGCCGCCACGAAGGCGGCGAACTCTTCCTCGGTTCCCAGTTCCGGATTGAGACAGTCAGGATCGACGAGATCATACCCATGCATACTGCCGGGCACGGCTTTCAAGATCGAGGACACATAACAGTCGGTAATTCCAAGGGCATGGAGATAGGGCACAATGCGGGTGGCGTCACAAAACGTAAATGTGTGGTTCAGCTGCAAGCGGTAGGTCGCGATCGGAATACGCGGCATACGTGTCAGCGCGAGTGGGCGGCCGTTCAATAGGAAGGCAGTCGTCGCGTCTGCTCCTCTGGCGCCGCTTGGGGTTTGGGGATGACCAGCACTCCGGACTCAGCCCAATCTGACGGCGCGCCCTGCGTCTCCCTGCGAGGCCTGAGGTCGACATGGGCTGGAATAGTATTGTGCCGATCCACGACCACGCGCTGTAACTTGGCGCCTGCGCCGATATGGGTGCGATCGAAAATCACGGAATCTTCAATGTACGCGCCGCGTTCAATCCGCACATGACGGCCGATGATCGAACGTCTGATGTCAGCTTCAATGGCCCGACTGCCTTCGCCGATCAAGGCATGATCGATATAACAATTCACGAGACTCGCCGGAGGACCAAACGACGGCTCGGTTCTAATCGGCCATTCCCGATTGCGCAGATCACAGGTCGGGGTCTCTCCCAACAGATCCATATTGGCCTGCCAGTAGGCCTGAATAGTGCCCACATCGCGCCAATATCCGGCCTCCTCGTGGTACGCGACGCCCGGAACTTCATTCTCGAGAAAGTTGTAGGCCATCACCCGGTTCGTTTTGATCAGGCGCGGAAGAATGTCACGACCGAAGTCATGCGACCCGCCGCTCTTGGCATCTTCCTCCAAGGCTTGGACCAGCACATCGGCATTGAACAGATAATTCCCCATCGACGAAAGGGCATGCGCCGCGTCCCCGGGCATGGATTGAGGACGCAGGGGCTTTTCGTCAAACCCGATGACTCGACTCGTGCGGTCTGTCTCGACGATGCCGAATCCCTGCGCGTCTGCCACCGGGACCGGGAGCGTGGCAACCGACACCTCGGCGTCCCGGTCGAGATGGAACTGGAGCATCTGCCGAATATCCATGCGGTAGATGTGGTCTGCGCCGAATACGGCGACGATATCGGGAGCAAAATCCCGGATCAGGTTGAGGTTCTGATACACCGCATCCGCAGTGCCTTCGTACCATCCCGCACCCGAGTTCATTTGGGGTGGGACGACCGTCACGAATTGCCGATCGCCATCACCGATTCGCCAGGCCTTTCGCAGGTGCTCGATCAGAGACTGGGACCGGTATTGCACCATCACGTGCATACCGAGAATGCCGGAGTTGTAGAAATTGCTCAGGACGAAATCAACGATGCGATAGGCGCCACCGAAGGGAACCGCCGGTTTGCTGCGAGCTTCGGTCAACGGCATGAGGCGCGCCCCTTTTCCCCCTGCGAGAATCATAGCCAGGACGCGAGGCTGATTGATTCGTCCGTGTTTCTCCATATCACTCCTCGGTAGGCCAGATAATCATGTACAGCGGGACAGTGGACGCCAGCTGCATCAGCTTACAAAAGATGTCGTTGATGTCGTACTGGACAAATCCCTAGCGATGCTGTCGAGAAGGCTCGCACGGGTGACCGCCAAGTGCATTCGAATCCCGATTACCCGTTCCAGCTGCACCGGCGTGATCAGCCCTCGAACCCAACGATCGAAGTTGCCTAGAGTCAGCACTTCACCTTGGGAGACAACGCCTCGTTCAGGATGCGTGGTCGGGACAATCGGGGAACGAGACGATTCCCCCCCTAGGCACACCCTGGGCTGAGGCCGTTTAGCTCTACTCAGAGAGTAAACCAGGGAGTCTCCTAGTGCTCCGTCTTCAAATTGCTTTCTAGGATGTACTCGACACCTCGACAGAGCTTCAGTGGAAGGAGGGCATACTATGAACTGTCATCGATGCAGCAATCTGATGTTTCCAGTTGCGCTACAGGATTGGGGCGGTGGACTCATGAGCCAGGACGTAGCGGCCTGGCGCTGTTTCGCCTGCGGCGAGATCGTGGATCAACTCATTGCGCAAAATCGAAGCCGAGGCGGAGAGGATGCGGAAGAATGGCGGCGAGGAGGCGCGCGTCGCCGTGTGAATGGAGTCGGCCTCTTGCGATAACAACATACTTCTCATCATTCTAGGGAGCGCCGGTGGCCTTCCACAGGCGCTCCCTCTCTTCTCATCTTCCCTCAGGCTTGCTTCTTTTCTTCGTCGCAGAGTTTCATGGGCTGTTCGGAGTCGGATCATACCCTTCGAAGGGCTGCTGCCCTACCACCAACACCACTGCCACCAGCGCTAATGCGATCAGAAGATAAAACCCGAAGCGAAACGCTTCGGTGTAAGGCGTACTGAACGTCCCGAATGCGTATAGACCTGTCAGGATCATGCCTATCAGTACGACGGCAACCAGCAAGGTCGTCATTGTGACACCTCCAGTTTAAGTGGTGAGTTCCGATCATCCGGGTCTTGCATCGGCGGATCGTCAACCGTTGGATCGTCCTGGGGAGGAGGATCGTGCTGCGGTTCATGCTCTGGGGGGTGTGGGAGACCTGGTTCCTTTACCGGCGGTTCAGACATCATCTGCTTCATAGACTTCCTCTCAGCAAAAGCGATGCCTCTCTGGCCCTGAATGATGCCCAGAAGACGATGGACATTTGCCTCACATTCGATTCGGACAGAAGAGCGTTCTGAGGACAGGCTGTCCTCCAACGGACAGACTGTCCCTTCGAAGCAGTTCGATTTCAATCTCCCACCGCCATGACACAGTTGAATAATCGCCCCTACTGCAGCCCCTTGTGGGAATGCGTCGATCTCAATGATACAAAGGCCCGCCTCTTGCTAGGTACGACAACATCGGCCCACGCGCAGTGAACGATATGTGAAGGAGTCATCATGACCGCACACACAATTCGGCATCAGCCGCACAAAGCGATTCGATTGGCGACTATGGTCGGGATCAGCACGTTGTTCATCGGAACCCCGGTCATTCTGACGGTCGCCTACGGCGCCGAAAACAACAAGGGCAGCGATACGTCTCTCCTCCGTGACGATGCGCAGACTTTACTGAAAGGGAACCGGACCCTGTTCACGACGGTACTCGCGGTCACCTCGGATCAAATTAAAGTCGACATCGGTGAAGTACAGCCACGATTTTTACCGCTGAAGCAAGCGCAGCAAAAAGGATTTCCCCACCTGTCCGAAGGCGACGATCTGATCGTTGTCCTCAACGAACAAAACCTTCTGGTGGACTATCATCCTTTGGACGGTGAATCGAGCGCCCATACGATCATTCGCGGCGAATTATCCCAGAACCTGCCTGTCGGTCAGGAGACGGCCATCATCAAGTCCGGGGGCAAGGAACAATCGTTTACCATTCGCTCACAGGTGCGGAGCAAAGTCGCGGCCATTCCGCGCGGCGCTACTGCTGTATTCCTCATTGACGAAACGAATCAGATTTCAGACGTCAGCCTGTCGCGTCACCAGGCGTCCGGGAGCGCGGGGACACATGCTCAGCCCATGTCTCCCATTAAAGGTTCGCACCGCCAGGTCAAAGGCACCGTGACCTCACCGCTTCAGTCGAATCACATTACGATTCGCACCACGAGCGGGGCCGACAAGCCCTACGAAGTGAGAGACATTCTTCATTCAAAGATCGGCACATTGCGCTCCGGCGACCTGGTCATTCTGCTCGTAGATAGCGACAACAAAGTGATCGATGTGGCGATTCCGCCGAAAGGGAAATAACCCATAAGGATGTCAGTCGGGTCTTCGCGGTCACGCGATGCCATAACAGGCCGCTACACCGTAGTGGCGAAGTTTCCGCAAGAGTGTCTTGCGGTGAATGCCGAGAATCGTCGCGGACCGGCCCAGATCCCGCGCGTGAGAATCCAGTACTTGAAGAATGTGGTTCCGCTCAAGATCTTCCAGCGTAACCCACCCTTGGGCTCGCGCCACTCCTTCCGGCACCGCGTCCTTCACAGCCGGCGGGAGATCTTCGGGACAGATGACGGAATAGGGACTCAACGTGACGGCCCGCTCGATGACATGTTCGAGTTCCCGGACATTGCCGGGCCACCAATAGCGCCGAAGGAGGACCAGCGCTTCGGCTGACAATTCGGTGACGGGCGGCATTTTCATCGCTCCGTAGAGACGCAAAAACCGTTTGGCTAAGAGAGGCAGATCGTCGAGGCGTTCGCGGAGCGGAGGAATGTCAATCGTGACGACATTCATGCGGTAGTACAGGTCCTCGCGAAAGGTACCGGCCCGCACCAGTGGTTCCAGTGGAAGTTTGGAGGCCGCGATGATGCGAACATCCAACGCGGTCGTGGCGATGCTCCCGACACGTCGAATTTCTTTCTCCTGGATCACCCGCAGCAGCTTTCCCTGCAAGGCAGGAGACAGGTCCGCGACCTCGTCCAGGAAACAGGTACCGGAATGAGCTTGTTCCAACAGTCCTTTTCGCGACGAGACTGCGCCGGTAAAGGACCCACGTTCGTGTCCGAACAGTTCGGACTCCAACAGGCTGTCGGCCAATGCACCGCCGTCTACGGTGACAAACGGTCCGGAACTGCGGGGTCCACTGGCATGAATGGCACGGGCAATGAGTTCCTTGCCGGTGCCGCTTTCCCCCTGCAAGAGAACGGAGCTGTCGGTTTGAGCCACACGGGCGATCGCTTTGTAGACCTGAACCATACTGGGACTCTCGCCGACAAGGCTTGCAAAGGGAGAGGTCTCATCAAGTGGGACGTCGCCCGATCCGGGCGGTGCCGACGGCATGTGGGTATGCTCGACCACCCGTCTCGCAATGGACCGCACTTCATCGGCTGTAACTGGCTTGCTCACATAGTCGAACGCGCCGGCTTTGAGACCTTCGACCGCGGTCTTGAGTGATCCATGAGCCGTCATCAGCACGATCGGCGTCGTGGGGCAGAGCCCCCGCAATTGACGCAGACAAGTCAGGTCATCGGTGTGAGGAGGCAGGTCGGTGAGAATGAGATCGAACCGGTCGACATACTCCCCGACTTCTTTCGGGTGTCGAGCAGAGGAGACCTCATACCCCTCAACGGACAATATGTTTCGCAGATCGGTTGCCGCCGAAACATTAGTCCCTACGATGAGAATACGGGCCTGTGTCATGGGTGAGTCATCCATAGCCATAGCCAGAGAGTGGTCCGTGAACCGTGAGACCTGTAGCCTACCGCTCAGAGAACGACTCGGCACCTGGATGAAACCCTGGTCTTGGGCGAAGAGGTATATGCGTGATCATCGCACTGTGATTCCGAGTCGATGCCATCACCCACCTTCCCCTTCTTTATCTTTGCATCACCACGCGGAGACACTTGAGGAACGAGTGCGACGAAATGGCCTCCTTGCTCAGCTCCTCACCAGGTTGTCTCTGATGGGTACTCTCTTGATCCCCTTCTCTTCATAGGGTCAGACGTTGCAAAAACCGGAGCCGATTCCACAGGCCCCCATCCCCGGCCCTTCGCCAAAACCACTCCCACCTGCACCCATTCCCGCTCCCACACCGAAGCCCATTCCCTCGGCCCCCTTCTGTGACGCCGAATCTCACTTCTTCACACATTAACCAGCGTCAAAAATGAATGGAACCGGGGGTTCTCCTCGGGCTGGCCTCACCAACCCCTGTGATATGGATGACAGTGTACGCAACTCCCATTGTCACGAAGGGAGCGATTATGCAGAACTGGCTGGCATCTGTGGCCGTGGTGATACTGACATCCGTTGGCATCCCCACGCCCTCATGGGCGCTCGAATTTACGGCTGACCGGGTCACACACACTGATCGAGGGTTTCACCATGCACGGATTTTTTATCATGACGGCATGTGGCGACTGGAGCACAACGAACGTGGACCCGTGAGCGTGACGATCGTCAGATCTGACCGGAATCAAGTGTGGCATCTGATGCCCGTCACCCATCATTACAAAACCGTCATGTACCATCGTGATTATGCGCTCCATCTTACGACGACTCTGGATCATGAGATCTCGCGAGAGATGATCGGCGTCCAGACTTTAGACGGACATCCGACCGTGCTGTATGAGGTCCTCACGGTTTCGCCTGGAGGCGGGAGAGAACGTTACTACCAGTGGATTGCGACCGACATTAATTTTCCGCTGAAGCTAGCAAAGAAAGATGGCGATTGGATGGTGGAATATCGCCACGTCAAATTAGGCCACGTTTCAGATGTATTTTTTGAATTGCCGCGCCACTATGCGTCGCTGGATGGAGATCAATAAGCGCATGGTCCAATTCAATCGAATGGCCGGGCCATCCATCATCAGGTGGTTAGCCAGCCCAGATGTAGAATCTCCTGGCTTCCATGGGAACCACCACCAAGAGGCAGTCGCCCTAGCACTGGTCCCTGGTCTTTCTAGGGGAAAACACCAGCTTCGCCGGCATCAGAATTCCACCATGCTCACCTCAGCAAGCACGGATGACTTCTTTCCATCTTTCACAGGGAGCACCGCCCATTCGGCACTATGGCTACTCAACTCGCACCCCGCTCGAAGAAGAACACAGATTCTGCGCGCACAGCCGCACCCTCGAATGGATCGGCCGGAGCGCCGGTGCCGCATCATGAGCCTATCAAAACGTTGGTCGTCGATATCGGCGGGACGGGTATCAAGGCAATGATTGTCAACGAAGTCGGCGAGCCGATAGGAGAACGTGTGAGGCTGCCGACGCCCAAGCGAAAAACCCCGCCGAGCGTGCTCAAGATCATTCATCGTCTGGCGAAACTATCGGGGCGATTTCATCGGGTGAGCGTGGGCTTTCCTGGGACCATCAGAAACGGGGTCATCCTCGACGCCGTGAACCTCGACCCATCGTGGCAGCATTTCAACCTTATCGCCGCGCTCGGCAAAACCCTACGAAAAAAGCCCGTGCGAGCGGCCAACGATGCCGATGTCCAGGGCTATGGGGCGATCTCCGGAAAAGGTGTGGAACTGGTCCTGACATTGGGGACAGGGGTCGGGTCTTCCCTGTTCATCGACGGCCACCTCGTGCCGAATCTCGAGGTCGGTAAGAATCGATTGCGTGGCTCTGAGCTCGAACGCATCGGCAAAAAATTGTGGAACAATCGCCTGCTCAAGGTGATTGGCAAACTCGAAAAAATGTTTCACTACGACCGTCTCTACATCGGCGGCGGCAACGCCGTGCAGGTGGATATCGGGCGGGTGCCGGGAAATGTGACCGTCGTGTCGAACCTGAACGGGCTCCTCGGCGGTATCGCCTTGTGGGAAGAAGCCGCACATTTTGCGGCGAGCAGGCAGGAGCTAGCGCATCACAGCGTGAAGCCTCCTGTGCCACCGAAGCCGGTGCGTGAACGCTCTGCATCGCGTGGGCGATGACCATGCTCATACGATTCTCCACCTGGAGACAGGTTGTCCCCGCTCAGACAATCGGTCCGTCTCATGTTCCCGCACAGGCGTGACCGCAACCTGTCCGAACTCAGGCCAAATGCTACGACTAGCGCGTTTGGACCACACGTGTGACTGACCACATGACGCGATGCTCACGTGGTCCCGCACTTGCACCGATGTTCGGCTGAGAAAAACTATCGGCACTCTGTTTGTAGGTCTTTTCACAAGAATGATCGGGAGGGTCACATGGCACACATGCGCGGAGGAATCAGAACCACGCCACCGGAGCGTCGACATAGAACCAAACACACAAATATCAGCGGTTCCCGGGCTCAGGAAGGATCGCACGGGACTCGGGAAGACACCTCTAAAAATGTGGGAGACAAGGAGCGGCTCATCTCGGGGCTCATCGGAGGCGGGTTACTACTGCACAGCTTTAGATCTCCCTTCTCGGGTGTGAGCGCACTGAAAGCGCTATTCGGGATGGCGCTGGTACAACGCTCTTTCACAGGGCGCTGTCCAGCGTATGGAATCCTCGGGATGAACACTCACGATCGGACGGATACGTCATCAATCGGACGCTCCAAAGTGCACAGCAACCGGGCGCTGAAAATTGAACGATCCATCACGATTCAACGGTCGGCCAAGGACCTCTATGCCTTCTGGAGACAACTCGACAACCTCCCGACCATTATGAGTCAGGTGCGCACTGTCGAGCCGCTTGATGATCGTAGATCACATTGGGTCATCAATACCCTGCCCGGCGCCCCGACCGTGGAATGGGACGCGGAAATTATCAATGAGATCGAGCCTGAACGCATCGGGTGGAAGACGCTCGAGGGCGCGACGGTCGAGCACGCAGGGTCGGTGCAATTCTCGCCACTTAAGGACGAACGCCAAACCAGAGTGACCGTTACGCTGCAATATGATCCGCCGGCCGGCGCTATCGGCGCCGCGATAGCGGAGCTCTTGGGACAGGAACCTGGCCAGAAAATCGCCCGCGATCTCGAGCGCTTTAAAGAAGCCATGGAGTCGCACACGACCGTCTCTCAATGAGCAGCCATGACGCACCATCTTGTGGACATGGCACGCGCTTCTTCTGCTGGTCTAGCGAAGTGAAAGGGGGAAGCATGAACAGATGGCGGAGCGGAACCATCGCGATGGTGATGACAGGAATCACCTTTGCGTCAGCCATTTCAGGGGGAGCCGGTCAAAAGACAACCACAGAAAACGTTCCCCACGTGCACGCCGAGGCTTCCGGTAGCCCTGCGGGGAAGGCCTCCAACGAAGTCCGGGGCAGAAAAAAACGCCGGTCATCCGGGAAAAGCATTGTTGAAGTGACGACTGAGGCCAAATCGCAACCACAGTCTCAGGACTCGCGTGAGGGGACTCCCGGCACGACCTTCATGTTCAGGTCTGATGGGAAAGGCAACTCCGGTGCGACAGGCAAATAGACCGGATGAGAGTCACGGATACTCGCATCCATTT
>ERZ724516.947-NODE-947-length-17197-cov-7.637965_pt1 | contig 17197 bp, 13 predicted proteins | sample MGYA00376049_ERZ724516 | MGnify/ENA primary metagenome ERZ724516 (study PRJEB28724, sample SAMN07190886) | activated sludge metagenome | isolation source: activated sludge of sewage treatment plant in Hong Hong | place: USA: Christiansburg, Virginia | collected... | reverse complement strand
GTCGAATTCACCGACATGGCGCATCTCGGCTTGCGCTGCGGCAAGGCGGCGCCCGATGACCTCGCTGCTATCGGTTCCACGCCCGGTCAGGCGACGTTCCAGCTCGTCCAGCGAGGGCGGCAGGATGAAGATGCCGATCGCTCCGGGGAAGACGGAACGTACCTGCTGGGCGCCCTGCCAGTCGATTTCAAGCAGGACATCGGCACCTTTGGCGAGTTGATCGGCAATCCATTTTTTCGAGGTGCCGTAAAAATTGCCATGAACCTCCGCCCATTCCAGGAATTCGCTGCGCTCTATCATGGCGCGAAAGTCGGAAACGGCGACAAAGTGGTATTCGCGGCCATCCTCTTCGCCGACCCGTGGCGGACGGGTGGTTGATGAAATGGACAGATGGACGTCGGGCTCATCCTTGAGCAGCAGGCGGACCAGGGTTGTTTTGCCAGCACCCGATGGGGCGGCAACGACATAAAGGTTTCCTGACATCAGGCATTCTCCGGAGACTCAGGTGGCAACCACTTGAGCAAGGTGTTGAAAAGCTGGTCAGGGTCGACCGGTTTGGGAATGTGGTCATTCATGCCCACTTCGGCACAGCCGTCCCTATCTTCATCGAAGGCATTGGCGGTCATGGCGATAATCGGTGTGCTGGCATAGGCCGGCAGCTTGCGGATTTCGCGCGTCGCCTGCAGCCCGCCCATGAAGGGCATCAGCAGATCCATCAGGATCAGGTCAAAATTTTGCTGTTTTGCAAGGTCGACCGCAACCAATCCATTTTCGGCCAGGGTCAGGTTGAGGCCGGCGATATCTTGTAGTAAATCCATCGCGACCTCCTGATTGATGCGGTCATCCTCAACCAGCAACAGGCTCATCGCGGCGTAGTGTGGCGTATTCAGTTTGTCTTCGGGTAGCCCGCTTCCCGGTGTTTCGGGGGCCGGCAGGCTGCCGGGCAGCGCGCGCTGCAGGCGCGCACTGAGCCAGAAAGTGCTACCGCTGCCAGGTAATGTTTCAACGCCGGCTTCGCCACCCATCAATTCAGCGAGGCGCCGCGTGATGGCCAGCCCGAGTCCGGTGCCTCCGTACTTGCGGGTGGTTGATTTATCGGCTTGCTCGAAGGTGTTGAACAGACGCTGAACCACCTCGGGCTCGATGCCGATGCCGGTATCCTGGATTTCAAAGCGTGCCAGCAAGCCGCTCTCGTCTTCCTCAATTACCGAGGCGCGCAAGCTGATGCTGCCGCTCTCGGTAAATTTGATGGCGTTGCCAAGGTAATTCATCAGCGCCTGACACAGGCGCAAGCGGTCACCGAATAATAGAGGCGGCAGGCTGCCCATCTGGGTCCGCAAACTGAGGCCTTTGGCTTCGGCTGCATTGGCAGTGAGGCTGACGAGGTCTGCGACGAGGTCCACCGTGCGGAAACTGGCTGCTTCCAGGACCAGCTTGCCAGACTCGATCTTGGAGATATCCAGGATGTCGTTGAGGATGGATAGCAGGTGATCGGCTGCACCGGATATTTTTCCCAGGCGGTCGGCCTGTTGCGGCGTGATCTGATCACGACGCAACAGGTGGGTAAGGCCGACGATGGCGTTCATTGGGGTGCGAATTTCGTGGCTCATGTTGGCCAGAAAAGTACTCTTGGCCTTGCTCGCGGCTTCGGCGGCCTCTTTTGCCAGTTCAAGCTCGCCAGTACGTTGGGTGACCAGTTCTTCAAGGTGCTCACGATACTGCTGCAGCTCGGTCAGCGCCTTTTTCTGATCGCTGACATCGGCGATCAGGCCAACCAGGCCGATAAATTTTCCGCGTTCATCGCGCAATTGCCGGCCGCAGAGAAAGCCCCAGAACACACTGCCATCCTGGCGTACATATTCGCGCTCATTGCGTACGAACGGAATTTCGCTGGCCATCAGTTTTGTCATGCGCTGGCGACCGACTTCGCGCTCATCGGGATGGACCAGCATGACGTATTCGGCACCAATCAGTTCCGCTAGCGGGTAGCCCCACATTGCCGCCATGCGCTCATTGGCGTGGGTAATCCGCCCGCCAGGGTCGACAAAGAAAATGGCGCCGTCGGAGGTGTCGAAAATGGTGCGCAGGAAACGCTCGCGCTCAGCCATGCGGCTGGCGTAGCGATGGGTTTGGTAAAACGCGAGGGCACTGAACAGCATGAAGGCGAGCGCTACGGCAAGGGCAATATTACGTTGACGCCACCACGGGGCGAGGTACTCGTCGCGCGCCTTGCCAACGTTGATGTAAAAGCGGAATTCCGGATTAAAGCGATAGGCGTGCAGGCGGCGGATGCCATCGATGCTGGTCGCGCCTGAGATATAGAGGCCGGCGCCGGGGCTGGTTGTCAACGCTTCGCGAAACTCGTCGGAAATATTGGTCGCGCCATAGCCAGCAATCTTCTCCGCTGGCGGATGGCGCACGATGACACCGTAGTTTGCATCGCGGATGGCAATTGATCCATTTGTGCCAAGATTGATGTTGGCGAAGCGTTTTTCAAAGTTTTCCAGCGCCAGTCCGGCGACCACGACGCCGGCAAACTGGCCGCTGGCATCCTGCACCCGGCGCGCCATGATGATCACCCACTGGCCGCTGACCCGCCCAAACAACGGCTTGGTAATGACTGGTTTGTCATCCTGATGGTCACGCAGGTGGATGAAATAGTCGCGATCCCGGTTGCTGGTACCCGGCCCCGACTTGCCCTGTGTGCCGAAAATTGCGTTGCCCTCGGCGTCATAGGCAACCAGCACGGTGATCAGTTTTTGCCGCAAGCGCTGGCGTTCAAGAAACTCCTCCATGGCCGCATTGGCGAATTTTCCCGTCGCCAGTTGCCGTTGAAACTCATCAACGGAAACTTGCAGCAGGGTGTCGACCTTTTCCAGCGAGGCGGCGATATCGCCCTCGAGAACCTGAGCCAGCGTTTCTACCGACTGCCGCGCCGCATCCTCAAAGTGTTGCTGGCTATTTACCAGATAGGCAGCAATCAACCCGCAAACGCAGAGATTGATGATCAACCAGCCGCCAGCCAATTGCCAACCGAACGCGCGCGGCGAAAGACTCTTTGCCGGAACGCCGTGCAGCAGGTTCTCGGCCACGTTTACTCCTTATTCCAGGTTCTGGATCTGTTCGCGCATTTGCTCGATCAGCAGTTTGAGGTCCATCGCTGCTTGTGATACCTCGGTGATCGCTGACTTGGAGCCTAGCGTATTGGCTTCGCGATTGAGTTCCTGCATCAGGAAATCAAGGCGTTTGCCGCAGGCGCCGCCTTGTTTGACCACCCGTTCGACTTCATCGAGGTGGGCGTTGAGACGGGTAAGTTCTTCGGCGACATCAATGCGTGTGGCGAAGACGGCAACCTCCTGCAGAACACGGTCGTCGCTGGCATTGCCCAGCGCGTCCACCAGACGCTGACGAAGTTTGTCGGTGAACGCCGCCTGCGCTTCGGGGATGCGCGGGGCGACCTGGCGGACGATCTCGCGAATTGAATTGACGCGGTCGACGATCATTTCGGCCAGTTTTTCTCCCTCACGGCCACGCGAGGCGCTGAATTCTTCAAGCACTTGACGGGCGAGCAGCAGAACCTGTGGCCCGACGGCAGAGAAATCTATGCTTTGGTCGCCGAACATGCCGGGCCAGCGCAGCACGTCGCTGACCGATAGCGCTCTGGCTTCCGGCATCTGGGTGCGGACGCTGTCGTTCAAGGACTTCAGCGTGGCGAACAGTTCAGGATTAAGTGTCAGTTTGTCGGCGCCCGCCGCCGCTGAATTGAAAGCGAGGCGGCATTCGATCTTGCCGCGCGTCAGGCGGCTGGAGAGCAGTTCGCGCAGCGGGATTTCCAGCGAGCGCAGATCATCGGCGGTACGGAAGTGAAAATCGAGATAGCGCGAATTGACGCTTTTCAGTTCAAGTTGCAGGGTGCCACACTCGATATCCAGTGACTTGACTGCGTAACCGGTCATGCTGTAAATCATGGTTATTGCCTCTCTTGCTTTACAGGCAGGGCGCTACGCCCGAGAATGCCCAAATTCGGATCATAACCGCGACCTTGATGGCGCAACAAGCAAACCAAGCCCTTCCTAACGGCCACCCGCTCGAAGAGTATGTGATTGATCGCCAGCTTTCGCTCGGCGGGTTTTCGATCGTCTACCTTGCGCAGTGCCCGGACGGGCGCCAGGTGGCGATCAAGGAGTACTTGCCCAACAGTCTGGCGTTGCGTACGGATGGTCAGTTCAAGCCCACCATTTCCAATGATCACCTCGGTGCGTTTCGCTACGGCATGAAGTGCTTTTTTGAAGAGGGTCGGGCACTGGCCAGGCTTTCGCATCCGAACGTGATTCGCGTGCTGAACTTTTTTCGCGCCAATGAGACGGTGTACATGGTCATGGAGTACGAGCACGGGCGCACGTTGCAGGAGTTCATCCAGAAGCATCAGGGACATATTTCCGAGCGTTTTATCCGTGGTGTTTTTACGCGCATGTTGAATGGACTGCGTGAGGTGCATGCGCACAAATTGCTACATCTTGATCTCAAGCCCTCCAATATTTATTTGCGCACTGACAACACGCCGGTACTGATCGATTTTGGTGCGGCCCGGCAGACCCTGTTGACCGATCAGCCAATGTTGAAACCGATGTACACGCCCGGTTTCGCTTCCCCGGAGCATTACGGTTCGCGCAAGGATCTTGGGCCGTGGAGCGATATATACAGTGTTGGCGCCTCAATGTACGCATGTCTGGCGGGTGACGCGCCGCAAGCTGCCGATGAGCGCCTGAAAAAAGACACTTTGATGCCGGCGATGATTCGCTGGGATGGGCAGTTTTCCGATCGCTTGCTGGAGATTATCGACTGGTGTCTTAATCTCAATCACCTGTATCGACCGCAAAGTGTCTTTGCGCTACAGAAGGCGCTGGTTGAGGTGGTCACGCCACCGACGCCCAAAATACCTCCAGGTTGGATCAACCGATTCGTCGATAAATTCAAGAAGGCCGACAAATGAGATTCACCATTTATCAGGAAAGTCGCCAAGGCGGGCGTGCCAATAACGAGGACCGTATCAGTTATTGTTACTCGCGCGATTCCCTGCTGATGGTTATTGCCGATGGCATGGGTGGCCACCATCATGGTGAAATTGCTGCCCAGATCGCCGTCCAGACACTGGCCGATAGCTTTCAGCGTGAAGCCAAGCCTGCACTCACCGACCCTTTCCGCTTTTTGCAGAAGGCAATGACTAACGCGCATCATGCCATCCTGGATTATTCGACCCGGCATCGTATGGCCGAGGCACCGCGCACCACCTGCGTTGCCTGTGTCGTTCAGGATAGCGTGGCCTATTGGGCGCACTCTGGTGATTCGCGGCTGTTTCTGATGCGCAATGGCCGTGTTGCGGCGCAGACCAAGGACCATTCGCGCGTTCGGCTGCTCCTCGAAGAGGGCTTGATTTCCGAAGCTCAGGCTGCCGTTCACCCTGACCGCAACAAAATTTATAGTTGTCTGGGTAGCCCGGCGCCGCCGGAAATCGAGTTCTCGCGCAAGACTCCCCTCGAACATGGTGACATCATCATGTTATGTACTGATGGCCTGTGGGGAGTTACTTCTGGTGAGCTGATGGCCGTCACCCTGAAAGGTGTCAATCTGCTGCAGGGTGTTCCGATGTTGATGAGCCAGGCGGAAACTAAAGGCGGGAAGCATGGGGATAATCTTTCGGTGGTAACCGTGCGTTGGGAAGAGGCTTATGTCGATGACGCGAGCAGTGCCATTTCGACACAGACCATGGGCCTCAATGAAGTCACTACCCGTCTTGAAGAATTCGGCCGTAATCCGGCCTACAAGAGCGACCTGAGCGATGAAGAAATCGAGCGGGCGATTGAAGAAATACGCAGCACCATAGACAAATACACGCCCAATAAATAAGGAATCACGATGCGCCCCAGCCAACGCCAGGCCGACCAACTCCGCCAGGTTACTATCACCCGAAATTTCACCCGCCACGCCGAAGGCTCCGTCCTCATTGAAATGGGCGACACCCGCGTACTTTGTACAGCCAGCGTCGAAGAGAAAGTGCCCCCATTTCTGCGCGGCAAAGGCGAGGGCTGGGTTACTGCCGAATACGGCATGTTGCCGCGCTCCACGCATACCCGTTCAGCGCGTGAAGCGGCCAAGGGCAAACAGTCCGGTCGCACTCAGGAGATCCAGCGCTTGATCGGCCGCGCCCTGCGCGCTGTCGTTGATCTGAAAGCGCTGGGTGAACGCCAGATCACCCTTGATTGCGATGTGCTGCAGGCTGATGGCGGCACCCGCTGCGCCTCGATTACCGGGGCCTGGGTGGCGCTTTATGAAGCCTGCGACAAGCTGGTGATTGCCGGCAAGTTGCCGGTCAACCCGGTACGTGACCACATCGCGGCTATTTCAGTCGGTATTTTCAATGGCGCTCCGGTGCTTGATCTCGACTACCCGGAAGATTCCAACTGCGATACTGACATGAATGTTGTCATGACCGGTGCTGGCGGCATCGTTGAAATTCAGGGCACGGCAGAGGGCGAAGCGTTCTCGCGGGTGCAGATGAATGTGCTGTGCGATCTCGCCGAAGCCGGGATTCGTCAATTGATTGCGGCACAAAAAACGGCGCTCGCGACATGAAAAAGCTGGTGCTTGCCTCGAATAACGCCAAGAAAATAAAGGAGCTCAATGCGCTCCTTTATCCGCTTGGTTTCGAAGTCATTCCGCAGGGGCAATTAGGTATTCCGGAGGCCGAGGAGCCGCATTGCACCTTTGTCGAAAATGCCCTGGCCAAGGCGCGCCATGCCGCCAAGCTGTCCGGCCTGCCGGCGCTGGCCGATGATTCCGGGTTGTGCGTTGCAGCGCTTGACGGGGCGCCGGGTGTCTATTCGGCACGATATGCCGGTGAGCCGAAATCGGATGCGCGCAACAATGAAAAGCTGCTCGCTGATCTCGGCGAAACCTGCAATCGCGCCGCCCATTTCGTCTCGGTGATTGTCCTGGTTCGTCATGCCGAAGATCCGCAACCGCTGATCGCCGAAGGCGAATGGCATGGTGAAATCCTCCCGGCCCTGCGTGGTGAAGGTGGTTTTGGTTACGACCCGATGTTCTATCTGGCCGAGTACGACAAGACGGCGGCCGAACTGGATGCCGCGACCAAGAACTGTGTCTCGCATCGTGGCCAGGCCATGCAGCAACTGATTGCACGCCTGCAAGCCCTGTAAATTCGTGGCCCGTACCATCCCAATTTTTACGGCAAAACCGGCGTCGACCGCAACCGACCTCGAATTCCGTGTTTCCCCGCCGCTGGCGCTCTACGTGCATGTGCCGTGGTGCGTGCAAAAATGCCCGTATTGCGATTTCAACTCGCATGAAGCCAACGGCGCTATCCCCGAGCGCGAGTATGTCGCTGCCTTGATTGCCGACCTGCAATCCGCGCTGCCCTTGATCTGGGGGCGGCCGGTGGTCAGTGTCTTCTTTGGCGGCGGCACGCCCAGCCTGCTTTCACCAGCAGCAATCGATGAACTGATCGCGGCTTTTCGCGCCTTGGCCATGTTGTCGCCGGAGGCGGAAATTACGCTGGAAGCCAATCCCGGTACGGTCGAGGCAGCCAAATTCGCCGGCTTTCGCGCGGCCGGGGTCAATCGTATTTCGCTCGGTATCCAGAGCTTCAACGATGATCATCTCAAGGCTTTGGGGCGCATTCACGGTGCCGCCGAAGCGCGCCGTGCAGCGCAACTGGCCGGCGAGCATTTCGAGTCCTTCAATCTCGATCTGATGTATGGCCTGCCGGGGCAGACGCTGGCGCAAGCGCTCAGCGATGTCGAGACGGCGCTGTCGTTCAATCCGCCGCATCTTTCCTGCTATCAGCTGACGCTGGAGCCCAACACGCCATTTGCCGCCTTTCCGCCTGAATTGCCGGAAGGTGATACCTGCGCCGACATGCAGGAGGCGATTGAGGCGCGTCTGGCCGGTGCTGGTTATGCCAATTACGAAACTTCTGCCTTCGCCCGAACTGGCAAGCAGTGCCGGCACAATCTGAATTACTGGCATTTTGGTGATTATCTTGGCATTGGCGCCGGTGCCCATTCCAAGCTGACGTTACATGATCGTGTCTTGCGCCAGATGCGCTGGAAGCACCCGAATGCCTATCTGCAGAATATTCGTGCCGCTACGCCGGTTCAGGAAGAAACGCGGATTGCCGGAACCAGTCTGCCCTTCGAATTTTTGATGAATGCACTGCGTCTGGCCGATGGTTTTCCACCGGCGCTCTATGAATCGCGGACCGCACAATCACTCAATGGCATTCTGCCGCGCTTGCGGGCGGCGGAGGCTGACGGCCTGCTGGCCATCAGTCCCGAGCGCATTGCGCCTACCCTGCGTGGGCGGCGCTTCCTCAACGTTCTGCTTGAACGTTTTCTGGACGACGCCTGATCAGGCGAAAAACTTGCCCTTGAGCATTTCCATGCCCTGGGCCATCAAATCGCCACCTTGCGGCACGCTGCCGTTCGGGGTCAGGCTGTCGATCAGTTGCGGTAGCATCGAGGCCAGGCTGCCGGAGGCTTGTTCCTGACTGACACCAAGTTGGGAGGCAATGCTGGATAGCGAAGAGCCACCCAGTACGCTTTGAATCTGCTCGGCTGAAATCGGCAGATTCTGGCCCTGAGATACCCAGGAATTGACGATGTCACCCAGACCGCCTTGCTGGAAGGACTGGATCAGGCCTTGCAGGCCTCCGTTTTGCGGGTCATTGAGCATTTTCATAACGGTTTCGAGAAGCGCGTTGTTGCCGCCAGATTGACCGCTGGCGACGGCGCCGACGAGTTGATCAAGAAGACCCATGAGTTTTCTCCGTTGGGGGTGAGGGGGAGCGTCGATCGTAACGGAATAATGCGGCAGGAATGTGAAGAATTGCGAAATTCAGAAATCCATGGGCAGGGGCTCAAAACGTAGCCAGACGATAAAGCGTGAGCCTTGTTTCGTCTCGTTGTCTACGGTGATCTTTCCACCATAGCGCTCGACCAGCGAGAGACTGACCCACAAACCGAGGCCGGTGCCATCGGGTTTCTTGGCGGTATAAAAAGGTTTGAATAGCCGTTCGCGTTCGCTGGCGCTCAGGCCCGGCCCGGTGTCGCTGACCACCAGCCTGAGGCCGACCGGCATATCGGCCTCGTCCCAGTCCTCGGCCGCCAGGGTCAGCCTGCCGCCGTCCGGCATCGCCTGAATGGCGTTGACCATCAGGTTGATCAGTACCTGCTGCAACTCATTGCGATTGCACAGGACAGTGCGCACCGAGTCGAGATGCTGTTCGATGGCAATGGTGCCGCGCTTGAGCAAATGGCCGACCAGCAGCAGGCTGTCCTGGATCAACTGGGCCGGTGCAACTGGCTCAAGGTAACCGACGTAGTCCTGAGGGCGGGCAAACTGCAGTAATTTGGCGACGATCAGGCGGATGCGGTGCACTTGTTCCTGAATCAGCCTGATCTCGGGCTGTACCGGCTCAGTGGCGACACCGAGAATGTCGCGCAGGACATCGAGGTTGCCCTGAATGACGGCTACCGGATTGTTGATTTCGTGGGCAACGCCTGCGGTCAACTGGCCAATGGCCGCCAATTTTTCGTTCATCACCAATTGCGATTGCGCTGCCTTGAGGTCAGAGACTGCCTGTTCAAGCGCCGCGGTGCGGTTGGCGACCTGCGCATCAAGGGAGTCACCCCAGCGCTTGAGCGAGGCGGCCTGTGCCTGCAGGCGGTCGAGCAGGCGGTCAAAGTGGGCGGCGAGGTCGCCCAGTTCGTCACGGCTGGAGACTGGCCCGATGCGGGCGCTAACGTCGTCTTGCTCGATGGCCGTCATCGTCGCGTGCATGCGTTCAATGGGGCGAAACACCCGGCGCGCCCAGAGTATGGCAAAGATGCCGGCGAGCAGCATGGCCAGTGCAAAAAGCCCGATAACCAGGGCCAGTGCGCGGTGTTTGGCGTTGGCGAAAGGCGCTTCGAGAAAGCCGACATAGAGCATGCCGATGCGCTGCCCCTGACTGTCGATCAGTGGTTCATAAGCTGAAACATACCAGTCGGTAACGACAAAGGCGCGATCCAGCCAGGTGTGCCCCTGGTCGAGAACCGCCTGATGCACTGCCGCCGAAACCCGGGTGCCGATGGCCCGGCCACCTTCAAACAGCCGTACATTGGTGGCAATCCGCACGTCACCGAGAAACAGGGTGGCGGTGCCCTGGCTGCCGAGCATCAGACCCTCTTCGGGGTAAACAATCTCATTCAGGCGGTCGATGAAAGCGAGGTTCTTGTTGAGCAAGACGCCGCCTGCCAAAATCCCGATCAATTTGCCACTACTGTCGTGTACTGGCGCGGCGCTATGGATCACCAGGCCACGATCCTCAATCACCCGTTGATCAGGTGCTGCATTGGCCGTGGGGACAATTGATGTGCGCGCCTGCTCGGCCAGTTGCGGGTCAAGAAGTTGCAGTTGTGCCGCGGTAAAGACATCGGCTTCAGTGCGTGCCTGACCATTTTTGGCCGATATGAGAACGGCCCAGGCCTCAGCGGCCAAACTGTTGCGGTCGACGTCCAGAAAGTAGAGAAAATCGAGCTTTTGCCCTTTGCGCGCACTGTCGAGCAAGGTCGCGATGGCGCCGATGCGCTCGGTGCCTGGCTGGGCCAGAACTCGTGCCAGGCGCTCCGAGCCGGCCAGTCCTTCGACCGAACGCCCGACCCCTTCGGCGACCCGTTCGAAATAACCATGTGCCACCGCGAGATCAGACCGTACCTTGGTAATCAGCAGGCGATCAAGATAGTCGCCGCCACCAATTGCCAAGACGGCCAGGAGAACGGGTAAAACTACGGCCAGCGGCAGCAGCGCGAGGAGAAGGAGGCGAACGCGTATTGAGCGCCGGCCAGGGCTGGCTGGCTGGGTCACACGCCCCACGCCTGACATTTGCGGTCCAGTGTTTTGCGCGACACACCCAGGCGCCGTCCGGCTTCTGATTTGTTGCCATAGCAGGCGGCGAGTACGGCAAGGATGTGGCGTTTTTCAACGGCTTCCAGGCTTTCCTCGGTACCGCCCAGGGGCAGGGCGCTGGTTTTGGGTTCCGGGCCGAGGTCGAACCAGCCGAGAATCAGCGAGCGTTCGACAAAATTGCGCAACTCGCGCACGTTGCCCGACCAGTCATAGGCGGTCATTCGGGCCAGGGTGCGGGCGTCGAGTTCAAGGCGGGGAACGCCGAGATAGGGCGCCAATTGACCAATGAAATGCTCGACCAGCAGCGGCAGGTCTTCCGGGCGCTCGCGCAGTGGTGGAAGCGTGACTTCAACCACCTGCAGCCGGTAATAGAGATCCTGGCGGAAACGATGGGCGCTGACTTCGGCCTTGAGGTCGCGGTTGGTGGCAGCAATTACGCGCACATCAACCGGAATTTCCTGTTCCGAGCCAACCGGCCGGATACGCCGTTCTTCAAGCACGCGCAGCAACTTGGCTTGTGCCGGTGGCGGCATCTCAGCGATTTCGTCGAGAAAAATCGTGCCACCGCGGGCATAGTAAAAAAGCCCTTCGCGGCTTTGCTGAGCGCCGGTGAATGCGCCTTTGACATGGCCGAAGAGTTCCGACTCGATTAGTTCAGCAGAAATGGCTGCACAGTTGACCGGCACGAAGGAGGCATTGGACCGGTTGCTCATGCGATGCAAAGCGCGCGCGGCAACTTCCTTGCCGGTCCCCGATTCGCCAGTCAGCAGCACGGTAGCCGGGGTCGGCGCGATGCGTTTAAGCCGTTCGCAGACCGAGATCATCGCTTCCGACTGACCGATCACCCCTTCGACATCGGCCACTCGCGCGCTGACTTCGCGGCGCAGGACAAAGTTTTCGCGAATCAGGCGCGAGCGCTCAAAGCAGCGCTGGATGGCATTTAGCATCTGGGCCAGCGAGAACGGTTTAAGGAGGAAATCCGCCGCCCCGGCACGCAAGGCATCAATTGCCGTATCGAGATCGGCGTAGGCTGTCATCAAAACCACATCGCCGGCATAACCCTCGTCACGCAACTCGTGCAGCCAGTCGACGCCGGTACGGCCGGGCAAGGCGATGTCGAGCACGATCAGGTCGTAGAGGCGACGCTGCAACAGGGGCGCTGCTTGCTCGATACTACCGGCGGTATCCACCACCTCGCAACGCTGGCTCAGGGCGCGTTGTAAAAAACTGACCATACCCGGCTCATCATCGACGACCAGCACCGAATATTGTTTCCACGGTGCTTCACTGACGTGCGCTTTGTTTGAATCCATGTCTTCTCCCGGCGAGGTCCGGATCATCGCAAACAAGCGCCTATCTAGGCAACCCGATTGCCGATGCGCGGCCCGGATAAGCGTGTGCTGGACGTCCATGTTCGCTATAGTCGATACCTAGTGCCGAGCTTGGCCGGGACTTAACGGAAAGGAAGCCCCATGCAGCGTCTCAATATCAGCCATGTCACCGAGTACCGGTTTGCGGCCCAGGTTTCCCTGCAGCCGCATCGCTTGCTCTTGCACCCGAGGGAAAGTCATAACATCAGGATCGAATCCTCTGTTCTCGATATTTTTCCCGCTCATGTCGTGCAATGGAAGCGTGATGTGCTCGACAACTCGGTTGCGGTGGTGCGTTTCAGCGAAATGACCGAGCGCTTGCTGATTACCAGCAATGTCGTCATCCAGCATTACGACGACAACCCCTTTGATTTTTTGATCGACGACTATGCGGTCACCCATCCTTTCGTCTATGCCAGTGCAGAGCAGGCCGAACTGGAGGCCTTCCGGCAATCTGTCTATCCCGCTGATCAGTCTCTGGTGCAGGGCTGGCTCGACAGCCTGGGTCTGGTCCGGCCGATACAGACCTTCACCCTGCTTGACCAGATGAATCGTTCGATAAGCAGCCAGTTTCGCTACCAAATGCGTGAAGAGCCCGGTGTTCAGACGCCGGCGTTCACCCTGGCCAGCAAAAGCGGTTCATGTCGGGATTTCGCTGCTTTGTTCATTGAGGCCTGCCGCCACCTCGGCCTCGCCAGCCGCTTTGTCAGCGGCTACCTTGATACGCCGCTCAGTAATGATAGCAACGGTTCAACACATGCCTGGGCTGAGGTCTACCTGCCCGGCGCCGGCTGGAAAGGATTTGACCCGACCAGCGGCGAAGTCACCGGCAACCGGCACATTGCAACCGCCGTCGCCCGTCACCCGGAAGCCGTACCGCCGGTTGCAGGCAGCTATATGGGGCCGCCCAATCTGAGCCCGATATTGAGCGTGGCGGTGAGGGTCAGCGCGCTTGCCGGGTGAGTAGAACAGTTAATTGCCAACGGTCAGGTTGATGCGCTGCGCCGATTCAGTAACTGCCAGCACGCAGGGATGAGTTAAACGACGCTCCACCGAAATGGCGAAGTAGCTAACTAGTACTTCGCTGGTTCTTCCAACAACGGAAAGCTCTCCGCAGGCTAAAAACTCGTCTTCGGCGATTGACGGAACCGGGAAAACACCAAGGCCGGTTTGCCCAAAAGCGGCCATTAGCGCAGTGTCATCAAATTCCCCGACGATGCGCGCACGGATGCGTTTTCTCTCCAGCCAGGGGGCAAGACTTGTCCGGATCGCTGAGTCCTCTCCCGGCATCAGTAGTGGCAGTGAATTCAGGCAGGCAGGAAAGGCTGCCGTATTTTCGGCGAGTAGACTTTTTGCAGCCAGAAATGTCAGCCCGGACTCCAGCAGGCGATGGCTGTAGGCCCGGACACTGAACGCAGGAGTGATGGGGCCATCCGATATCACCATGTCGAGCTCATGAACCGCCAGTTGGGCCAGCAAGCGGTCAAGTTGCCACTCCCGGCAAACGATGCGGGTTGAATTTTCTCCGTGGATGGCCGGTTGGAGTAACTTGCAAGCCAATGATTTCGGCACGGCATCTGATACGCCTACCCTGAATTCCGCAGGGCGGCCCTTGGGGTGGTGTCTGATCATCACTTCCAGTTCGGCACTCAGGGCGAATAGCTCATCAGCGTACTCCAGAGCCATTTTTCCTGCTTCGGTAAGCACGATGGAGCGCCCTTGTCGGGCGAATAAGGCAGTGCCCAGGCTGTTTTCAAGCAAACCAATCTGACCGCTCAATGTTTGCGGGGTGACGTTAATGGCTTCGGCGGCACGTGCAACGCTGCCCGCCTTGGCTACCTTCCAAAAATAAAACAGGTGTTTGTGATTCATACGTAGAGAACATTCATCGAAAAAACCGCATGATTGTGCGAAATAAATCGAATTTATTTTACACGTCACTTGCGTTACGCTAAGGCTCCTAGTCGACTGGCGTGACACCGTTGTGATGATTTCGGATCACAATTGCTCGTGCAGCGCCGAATGCTCATGCCGGCCTGGTGCTCTCATGAAACCGGTTTTGAGATACAGAGCGCAGGCATCGTCCCGCTAGTTCCATCTGTTTTAAGGGTTGTGAAATGCTCACCACAATTGTTGTTATTTTCGTCATTGCTTACGCCGCTATTGCGCTGGAGCACCCACTAAAAATTAACAAGTCGGCATCTGCCCTGATCGGGGCCGGACTGCTATGGACTATCTACTCGTTATCAATTGGTGATACCCACCTGCTGACCGAGCAGTTGGGCGAGTCACTGACGAGTACGGCACAAATCGTCTTCTTCCTGATGGGAGCGATGACCATCGTCGAGGTTGTTGATGCCCATAACGGCTTTGAGGTCATCACCAAGCGGATCAGGACAACGAAGCTGTCTTCGTTGATGTGGCTGGTTGGTTTCGTTACCTTTTTTCTTAGTGCCATTCTGGATAATCTGACCACAACCATCGTGATGATTTCCCTGATGCGCAAACTACTGGCAAAACATGATGACCGGCTGTTTTTTGCGGGAATTATCGTCATTGCAGCCAATTCCGGCGGCGCCTGGTCGCCGATTGGTGATGTCACAACCACCATGCTGTGGATCGGCGGCCAGATCACATCGCTGGCAATCATCAAGGCCGTTATCTTGCCGGCACTGGTGAGCATGATCGTGCCTCTGGCGATTACCGCTTTTGCCTTGCGCGGACGCGAAGTGGTTAGTCCGGAACTGATTGAAAATGAGCATGGTTTGCGTACTACCGAGTTTGAACGCAGTCTCATGTTCTTCATGGGGCTAGGTATCCTCGTCGCCGTTCCCGCCTTCAAGACGATTACGCACCTCCCGCCGTTCATGGGTATTCTGTTCGGCTTGGGTATCCTCTGGCTGGTTGGTGACCTGGTTCATCGTCACAAAGAAGACGAGTTCAAACAACATTTCACGCTGGTCCATGCCTTGAGCAGAATCGACATGAGTTCGCTTGTGTTCTTTATCGGCATTCTGCTTTCGGTGGCCATCCTGGAGCATACGCATATCCTGACATCACTAGCCCAGTGGCTGGATCAGGCGGTTGGCCGGCAGGATGTTATTGTGCTGATCATCGGCATCGTCAGTGCCATTGTTGACAACGTCCCGCTCGTGGCAGCTTCGATGGGCATGTACAGCCTGACCAGTTATCCGCCGGACCATTTCCTGTGGCAGTTCCTGGCGTATTGCGCAGGTACTGGCGGCTCAATTCTGATCATTGGTTCCGCTGCTGGTGTTGCCGCCATGGGCCTCGAGAAAATTCACTTCTTCTGGTACGTGAAAAAAATCAGTGGCTTGGCCCTGATCGGCTATTTTGCTGGCGCCGGGGTCTATCTTGTTCAGCTTCGGCTGTTAGGCTAGTTCCCCAAAGCATTTTTAGTTTCTAACTAAATCAACCCCGCCCTGTGTTGGCGGGGTTTTCCATTTATCCAAATCAGGTGCCGCGCAGCTTATGCGCCGCTGCTGCCTCTTCCCGTACCCGCTTGGCTTCATCCAGCAAATAACGCTGGTAATCCTCCAGATCACCCTCGAACGGTGCTATGCCGCCTTTTGAGACCAGCCAGAATTCGTCGCATACCGCACGCAGCAAAGCGCGGTCGTGGCTGACCAGCATGACGGTGCCTTCAAACTCGTTGAGCGCCATGCCGAGCGCTTCGCGGGTTGAGAGATCAAGGTGGTTGGTCGGCTCGTCGAGTAGCAACAGGTTGGGGCGTTGCCAGACGATCATGCACAGCACCAGCCGGGCCTTTTCGCCGCCACTCATGGTGCCGACGGCTTGCTTGACCATTTCGCCACCGAAATTGAAGGTGCCGAGGAAGTTGCGCAACTCTTGCTCGCGGCCCGGCACATTGCTGCGCCCGGCGGCGATCGCCTCCTTGGCGAGGCGCACCATGTGTTCGAGCGGGTTGTCCTGTGGGCGCAGTACGTCGAGTTCCTGCTGGGCAAAGTAGCCGATGCTGAGGCCTTTGCCTTCGGTGACTTCGCCGGCAACGATGCCGAGATCGCGGGCAATGGTCTTGACCAGCGTTGATTTGCCCTGGCCGTTGGCGCCGAGAATGCCAATGCGCTGGCCGGCCATCACCGAGCGGTTGATGCCGCTGACGATGACGGTTGGCGGCGTGCCGGCCGGCGCATCTTCCGGTGCCGGGTAGCCGACGCTGGCATTGACCAGCGAGAGCATCGGGTTGGGCAGGTTGACCGGTTCCTTGAATTCGAAAGTGAATTCGGCATCGGCCAGCACCGGTGCGATCTTTTCCATGCGATCCAGTGCCTTGACCCGGCTCTGCGCCTGCTTGGCCTTGCTGGCCTTGGCCTTGAAGCGGGCGATGAAGGATTGCAGGTGGGCGATTTTCTCGGCCTGCTTGGCCACCGTTGCCTGTTGCAGCAGCATCTGTTCGGCGCGCATGTCTTCGAACTTGCTGTAATTGCCGCCGTAGCGGACCAGCTTGGCGTTGTCGATGTGCACCGTGACTTGCGTGATGGCATCGAGGAATTCGCGGTCGTGGCTGATCATCACCAGCGTGCCTTGATAGCGCTTGAGCCAGGCTTCGAGCCAGACGAGGGCATCCAAGTCCAGGTGATTGGTCGGTTCGTCGAGCAGCAGGATGTCGGACGGGCACATCAGGGCGCGCGCCAGTTGCAAACGCATGCGCCAGCCGCCGGAGAAGCTGTCCACCGGGTTTTCCAACTGGGCAACGCTGAAACCCAGACCGAGAATCAAGGCCTGGGCGCGTGACGCGGCGTCGTGTTCGCCGGCGTCGTGCAGGGCCATGTAGGCTTCGGCCATGCGCATGCCGTCGTCGCTGGCTTCGGCATCAACCA
>ERZ724516.945-NODE-945-length-17207-cov-4.431203_pt1 | contig 17207 bp, 18 predicted proteins | sample MGYA00376049_ERZ724516 | MGnify/ENA primary metagenome ERZ724516 (study PRJEB28724, sample SAMN07190886) | activated sludge metagenome | isolation source: activated sludge of sewage treatment plant in Hong Hong | place: USA: Christiansburg, Virginia | collected... | reverse complement strand
CACGATGTTGATGCGGTAGCCGTTCCAGTCCACACCGGTGTTCTTGGCGAGGATGGTAATGCCGCGCTCTTTCTCCTGATCGTTGCTGTCCATGATGCGCTCGGCTTCCTGGCTGCGACGATCCAGCGTGCCGGATTGCTTCAGCAGCTTGTCCACCAGCGTGGTTTTACCATGGTCAACGTGAGCGATGATGGCGACGTTGCGCATTTTTTCGATAGGACGGACGGTAGACATAAACAGTGACCAGAGGGCGGAGGTGAAGGCGGCGCATTATACGGATGGAACAAGGCGGGGGATAGGGCAGGAGCGTGTATGGTGGATAGCCACTGAACCGGCTTGGCCGCTACAATGTGGAACGTAATGTGCGATTCGTGAATATGTTGATTAACGACAGCAGTTTTCTGGACAACGTAAAGTGGAACAGCGATGGTCTGGTACCAGCGATTGCGCAGGATCATCAGAGTGGCCGTGTGTTGATGGTGGCGTGGATGAACCGCGATGCCTTGGCTGAAACTGCACAGCGTGGTGAGGCGGTGTACTGGTCGCGTTCACGGAAAAAACTGTGGCACAAAGGTGAAGAATCCAGCTACGTGCAAACCGTGCATGAAATTCGGCTGGACTGCGATGCCGATGTGATTGTGCTGCAAGTAGAACAGCGCGGCGGCATTGCCTGCCACACCGGACGCGAATCCTGTTTTTACCGTGTGCTCAAAGACGGTGAGTGGCAGACGGTTGATCCGGTGCTGAAAAATCCTGAGCAAATTTATAAGTCCTGATATGAAAAACAAAGCGACAAAATGGAATATGAAATGAAAGATGTACTCGAACAACTGACAGCCGTACTGGAAGCGCGCAAGCAAGCAGCAGATTCCGATACGTCGTATGTTGCCAGTTTGCACGCCAAAGGTCTGGACAAGATTCTGAAAAAAGTTGGCGAAGAATGCGCAGAGACATTATTAGCCGCAAAAGATGTGCAACACGGCGGCGACAAAAATGCGCTGGTGTATGAAACAGCAGATTTGTGGTTTCACACTTTGGTGATGTTGTCGCATGTGGATTTATCCGCACAGGATGTGTTGAATGAACTGGCGCGCCGTTTTGATCTGTCTGGTCTGGACGAAAAAGCTTCACGTTCGTGAGGCTTTTTAAAGCGTATATTTTGATAGTGGGAGAAATTTATGGGTTCGTTTAGTCTTGTTCATTGGGTCATTGTTCTTGCTATTATTGTGCTGATATTTGGTAGCGGCAAACTCAAAAATCTGGGTTCTGATCTTGGCGCTTCTATTAAAGGATTCAAGAAAGCCATGAGCGATGGCGATAAGGAAGCTGAGAAAGAAGCTGCTGAAAAAAAATCATTGAACGACAAGACTGATTGATAAAGACACGTACACATGTTTGATATCGGTTTTTCGGAATTAGTGCTGACAACGCTGGTTGCGTTGATCGTGTTCGGGCCGGAAAAATTACCGCAAGCGGCGCGCACAGCCGGTTTGTGGATTGGCCGGCTCCGACGAGTGTTGGCGGATACCCGGCGAGAGGTGGAACGCGAGTTGGGAGCGGATGAAATTCGTCGCCAGCTGCATAACGAATCCATCATGAAGAGCCTTAACGAATCACCGCAGGCCATTCAGCGCGTCTTGAATGAAACCGCGGATACCATTAATGACATCAATCAGCCACCCAAAGTCTGATATGTCGCTGGAACATTTACCTGATCAATCATCGGATACGGCCACGCCGGACGAGCAGCCTTTGATTGCACACCTGCTGGAATTGCGCACGCGTCTGTTGTGGTGTGTCGGCATTGTCCTGTTTGTTTTTATGTGCCTGGCGTTTTTTGCCAATGAACTTTTTGAATATTTGTCAAAGCCGCTGATGCACTATTTGCCAGCTGGTACTGGCATGCTGGCCACAGAAGTCATTTCACCATTCACTGCGCCTTTCAAGCTGGCATTTGTTAGCGCTATTTTTCTCAGTGTGCCAGTGTTGCTGTATCACGTGTGGGGTTTTATCGCGCCGGGCTTATACCAGCGTGAACGGCGTATTGCGATGCCGCTGCTGGTATCCAGTGTTGGTTTGTTTTATGCCGGCGTTGCGTTTGCCTATTATCTGGTGTTTCCGGTGATGTTCGGGTTCATGAGCCAGATACTGCCGGTGGGCGTGACCTACGCGCCGGACATTTCGCGCTATCTGGATGTGGTGCTGGGTTTATTCGTGGCATTTGGCTGCGCATTTGAAATTCCGGTGGCGACAATATTGCTGGTATTGATGGGCGTGACATCGTCTGCGGCACTGGCTGAAAAAAGATCGTGGATTATCGTGGGCTGTTTTATTGTCGCTGCAGTGCTCACCCCGCCGGATGCCTTGTCGCAAGTCATGCTGGCCACGCCGATGTGGTTGTTGTTCGAGGTAGGCGTATTTTTTGCGCGGTTAGTGGAGCGGCATGATGCTGCAACGCAGTAATAGTTACCATGTAATTGCACATGCGCCATGGGAAAAAGCGGTCTGTATATTGCTGATAGCCGGATCTCTGCTGTACTACTGGAGTGTGTTTTTCTATTACGCCCTTAACGCAGGGCAGGCAGATGAATTTGTTGATGTGCTGTGGTTTTTCGAGATTTATTTTAGTCAGGAGCAGTGGCTAGAAAAGTTGGCTGTTATTGCATTGCCAAATCACGAGCATGTGACCATTTTTAATCACCTTGTCTATCTGGCGCACTATGCGCTGTTCGGGCAAATCAATTTTTTCCATTACATGTTGATAGGCCATCTGATTGTTCTGGCGTGCTGTTATTTTCTGGCAGAATGGCTACAGAAAGTAGTTGGCTGGTGGTATGGCCTGGCGCTGGCTTTCGGGATATTTCTCAACCTTTTTTACTGGAATGCCAGTTTCTGGGCCATGACCGCATTATCCAATCAGGCAGTAGTATTGTTTGCCATATTGGCTGCCCGCAGCGCAGCGCATAATTCAGGCGCTATTACAACTCCCTTGATGTGGGCGTTGTTGGCAGTGACAACGCAATTCAACGGGTTACTCGTGCTGCCCGCATTGATCGCCAGCAGTTTTGTTGTTTCCACAGTAGAGAGAAAGCGGCAGAACTGGAAGCAGTTGTTGGTGTGGGCAGGCGCATTCCTTGTTGCGGCAGCAGCTTATGTTGCTTACGAAAATCCATTTGCACAAGACCATCTCTGGCGCTACGTCAATTATACCGACCCGGGAAATATTGCTGAGTATTTCAAGCCGTCTTATGGGTTGCCTGTTTCTACAGCGAGGGCGTTACTGAATATCCCATTAACATTTTTATCAGCCGTCGGTGCCACAGTGCTCGCTCTGGGGGGCTGGATGATTGCCTCAGTAGCGGGCGCGGCAATTCTCCTGCTCTTGTTGCATGCGGGTTTGAGAAAAGCACCTGTGTTGCGTGATACATTCTGGCTGGCGTTGCTTTTGTTTGCACTGGCATCAGTGGCATTGGTGGCGATAGGCCGTGGGTTTGCTTTTGGTCCGGAATCCGGTTTGTTGTACCGCTACAGACTTTACTCTTTTCTGTTATTGGTTCTGTTGGCGGGCGCAGTGTTATTCAGGCAGCAGAAACGCCAGACATTGCTGATGTTTCTGCTGGCAGGTTTATCGATACAGCTGTGTTCGCTGCATGTGCTGGATGACATTGCTGTGGAGCGTGAGAACATACAAGTCTCGCACTACAACTGGATGGTGGACGGTGGCTTGGGGCGATCCAGGATGCCATTTTACCCACACAATCAGGATGTGCGTTTGCTGAATGCCTATTCGGATGGCTATTACAATGCCTATCAAGCCGTTGACTCCCGACACAAGCCGACAGCTGTAATCAAGGTTAGTGGTGAAAACTGTTCATCTGGGCAGGCTACCAATCCCGCTATAAAAGCGTGGAGTAAAAAACCGAAAGCAGTGGCGGTGGAAATCATGCTGGATGTTGTACCATCCACAGAACCATTGCAGCTTCTGTTCTGCGGCAGCCATTCAGCTTATCTTGTTACCCTGGACATGCATAACGTCAACCAGGAAGAGGGAAAATACTGGCCAATACTCGTATTGAAAAAGCAGTTGCCGCCATCACAATACCGTGTACTGCTACAACAAGCGGATGCCAGTAATAAAGTGCTCGGTGATATTACGTTTCCCTGAGCTGTATACATTCCAGAAATCCGGATCACACCATGAAAGACATTTTTGTTATCTGCAACCAGCATGGCCAGTTTCTAGGCAAACAAAGCCAATGGCTTGATGAGAGCGAGCCGTCTGCAGTATGGCGTTCGCCACACCGTGACGTTGCGCTGAATCATATGATCGAGGCCAATGCACGTGATATTGAACAGCGACTGGTGTTGTTGCAGTGCCCGCTCAATGAAAAAGATATTCCCCTACTGGGCGACGCTATCCCGGCCCGCAAGTCTGTACCGGTTACCTATGACGAGCCTGATCCAGAGGTTGTAACAAATCCGGATGAAGACGTCGAGCATGAAGTCGTGGCAGAAGCCGTGGACGTATCGAGTGACAGATAATTTTTCCACACGCTTGCATGCGTTGCAGCAAGCGAACCACGTTTCCGCTCTGCAAGGCATGCGGCGTGGAATCGAAAAAGAAAGTTTGCGTGTAACACCAGATGGAAAACTGGCACAGACACCGCATCCGGCAGCCCTGGGCTCCGCGCTGAAGCACCCCAATATCACCACGGATTTTTCAGAAGCGCTGCTCGAATTCATTACACCGGCCTGCACGACTATTGAAGAATCGTTAGCCTGGCTCGATTGCATACATGCCTACACATATCCTGTACTCGAAAAGCAGGATGAAAAGCTTTGGGTAGCCAGTATGCCTTGTGTGCTGGAAAGCGATGACAAAATTCCGCTTGCACAATATGGCAGTTCTCATGCGGCTCGTATGAAAACCGTGTATCGCGAGGGGCTGGGCAATCGCTACGGCCGCGTGATGCAGACTATCGCCGGCATCCACTACAACGTTTCATTCCCGGACACGCTGTGGCAAATCTTGCAAGAGCAGGATGGTGATAGTGGCAGCCTGAAAGATTTCAAGACGCAGCGATATTTTGATTTGATCCGGAATTTCCGTCGCTATATGTGGTTGTTGTTATACCTGTTTGGATCTTCGCCAGCACTGTGCCCGACTTTCCTTCAGGGCAAAAGCCATAGGCTGCAGTCATTCGATGACAAAGCGCGCAGTTTGTATCTACCATTTGCTACTTCGTTGCGCATGGGGGATCTGGGTTACCAGAGCAATGCCCAGTCTGATCTGATGGTGTGCTATAACGGCCTGGCCAGTTATATCAGCACCCTGAAAAAGGGTCTTACGACACCCTATCCTGCGTATGAAAAAATTGGTGTCTGTGATTCGAATGGCCATTACCACCAGCTCAATGCCAACTTGTTACAGATTGAAAACGAGTTCTATAGCACGATACGTCCCAAGCGCGTCACGCGTCCCGGCGAAACACCGATTGTTGCCCTGCATGATCGCGGCGTGGAATATATTGAAGTTCGCTGTATGGACCTCAACCCCTACCTTCCAGCAGGTATTGACGCAGAAACAGCCCATTTTATTGAAGCATTTCTTTTGTGGTGTTTGCTGACGGATAGTCCACCAGCGGATGCGGAAGAGTATTGCCGCCTGGCGCGCAACCAGACGCTGGCGGTAGAGCGTGGCCGCGATCCTGCTATGCAGCTTGAGGATGGCAATAAAAAGCGCGGGTTGGCCGAGTGGGCCTTTTCATTTTTTGACCAGATTGCAGATTGCGCGCAGTTACTGGATATTGCATACCACGGCGACAGTTACACCAACAGTATTAAAAAGCAGCGTGCACGATTGCTGGATAGTTCGTTAACGCCTGCTGCTACCGTTTTGCGCGATATGCAGGAAAAGCAGCAGTCCTTTTTTCGGCTGGCCTGCGATCTTTCAGTGCAGCACGCGGGCTATTTTGCGCGCCACACTCTCTTGCCGGAGCGCCTTGCGTATTTTGAGGAATCAGCCAGGATATCTGTACAGAAGCAGGCAGAACTCGAATCGGCTGCTCCGCAAAAAAGCTTTGAAGAGTATCTGCAACATTATTACGCGCAGTACGATACGGTCTAGCCAGAGTTTTTTTGCAGGAACTCCAGCATCAATGCAAAATGGCGTTCTGCATTCTGGAAGGCATGATCGCCGCCATATTCAATAATGGCAGGGCTAGAGTAAAAGTGTGCTGTGCCTTCGCGAAAATCCAGGGTTTCATCAGCGGTTTGTGTCAACAACAACAGCTTTTCTGGCTTGGCAGGCTTGGGGACAAACAGCCCTTGCAGGTCATCCACATGCTGTTGGGTTAGCGTATAGCGTTCCTGCGTATGAAAATTTTCGTTTTCACCCAGATACTGCGAAAGCGTTTCAAAGGGTTTTACTGACGGATTGATCAACACAGCTGGCGCGTTGAATTGTTCAGCCAGATGTACTGCATAGAAACCGCCGAGTGAGCTGCCGATAAAGCCTGTATTGCCCTCATCAAGTCTGGCGAGATCGCTGAGTTGTGCAATGGCATCCAGTGGGTAAGGCTTTACTGCTGGAACATGCAGTGTGATATCAGGATGGTTTTCGGCTACCCAGGATTTGAAAAGCTGCGCCTTGTGGGAGAGGGGTGAGCTGTTGAAGCCGTGGATGTAGACAATCGAGAAAGACATGCGTGTAGCGAAATACTAGTCGTAATCGCTGCTATAGCCGCGGGGTGCACCAACAACACGCACAAGCTCGCCTACACGGATGATTTCTGTGTCAAAGCGTCCATCGGCATGCAGGGTAAAACGACGGTAGCCCGGGGGTAAATCATCCTCTGCATAATCAGCGCTGTTCTTTTTGAACTGGATACAGGTTGAAGGCGTAGAAAGCAATTGGTAGTGCAGTCTTGTTTCTGTGGTGTCCTGATGCACATGGCCGTTACAAACAAACCGCAATTGCGGAGTGTTGTCGAATAACGTCAACAATTGTTCTGCATTGGCAATGCGTTGTGGGTCAAGCCAGTCGCACCCGACTGGTAGTAGCGGGTGGTGAACAAAAATCGCAGCATGTTTTTCAGGGTGCTCAAGTAGTGCGGTCGCCAGCCATGTCAGTTCACTCTGGGAAACCAATCCTGCTACCTCATCTTCCACATGGCTATCCAGAAGAAGGATTTGCCAGTCCTGCAGAATGATTTGTTTTGTATGTAAGCGTTCGTGGTTTGCTGTGCTGCCCATCGGGCCGGTGTGATCATGATTGCCGGGAAGCCAGAAAAATGGCACAGGCAAACGATTGAGCTGTTCGAGTAATAGCGTGTAGGCGCGCTCATCGCCTTCGTGTGTCAGGTCGCCAGTCACTAGCGCCATATCAGCCAGTTTTGTGCAGCCATTGATGCCGTCAATGACCTGTGCAAGGCTGTCATAAGTATTAACGCCCGATAAGAGGCGTTCACGCTCATTGTGCACATGGCAGTCTGTAATTTGTATGAGATGTACGGGTTCGTGTTTGTCAAAACGATAAATCATATGCAGCCTCCTGCTGCTGTGCTGGGCGCGAATACTTTCCCTGTGCTGTAACCGTGCGCCAGGCAATGTGTCAGCCACTCACCCAGCATGAAATTCCATTGTGTCTTTTCATCTGGCTGGTACATGCGGGCATTAGGATAATGATTGAACGCGTCAACATTACGCTGACGTTGAAAGGCCAGCACCTCTGCCATGCGTGCATCGTGATACAGGCGTACAGAAAATGATGCACTGAGCCCCCACTGTGGACGCAAACCGTATTCAGCAATTTCCAGTGTTGTTGTGTAGCGTGCGCGCTCAAAAATAAAAAACTGGAACCGGCGCTCCTGACCCGTTCCTGCCTGCAAGGCAAGATGCCGGCTGTCTTCGGTATCGAAGTCAGGCAAGATTTTCAGCAAGCGCAGGTAATTGGTTTCACATTCTGCGTGCAATGCCTGCAGGTCAATGTGGTAACGCTGTCTCTGTGCTGTGCCCAGGGCCATACTCAAGAACTCGCAAAAACTGACGGTTGCCGCAACCTGTCGCGATTGATATATAGCCATTGCAAGGCAATTATGGTGGCGGCATTATTTATTGTCCCGTCCAGCATAGCATCAAAAACTGTAGCCGTGGCAAAGGTCTTGATGCGAATATCCTCGCATTCCTCGGGCAGGCCATAGATGCCTTCTACAACGGGCGGCAAATCGCATAACGCGCAATATAACTGCAGGCGCTCATCGGTGCCGCCGGGGCTGCTGAAGTAACGCACCACAGGCTGTAGTTGCGCCTCACCCAATTGCAGTCCTGTTTCTTCTGCGATTTCACGCAAGGCTACCTGCAGGTTATTTTCCCCGGGCTGGACCATCCCGGCCACCACTTCCCATACCCAGGCGCCTTCTGGATTGTCGAGACAGCCTATGCGGAATTGTTGTGCCAATGCCACACAGTCACGTACAGGATCGTAGAGCAGAACCCCGACAGAATCGCCGCGTACAAACAATTCACGCTGTATGGGCTTGCCCCATTCGCCGTTGAATAACTTGTGGCGCAAGTGATAACGCAAGATGCGGAAGAAGCCATTAAACGCTGTTTCCGTTTTCTGGATATCTATGTCGCCAGGAGTAAACGGGCTTTTCATAAGCTGTTTTACACCCGGTGATAAATGGCGCTGCCTGTGTCGCGGAACTCACGTGATTTTTCTGCCATCTCCTGTTCAATGTCAATCATGCGCACTGTATCGGTTTGGCCGATATCAATTTCCAGGGATGCAGCATAGTCACGTACATCCTGTGAAATCTTCATAGAGCAAAACTTCGGCCCGCACATGGAACAGAAGTGCGCCACTTTGGCAGATTCTTTCGGTAGCGTTTCGTCGTGGAAGCTGCGGGCGGTGTCCGGATCAAGACCGAGATTGAACTGGTCATCCCAGCGGAATTCAAAGCGCGCTTTGGATAGCGCATTGTCACGCAATTGCGCTCCTGGATGGCCTTTTGCAAGATCGGCGGCATGTGCAGCAATCTTGTAGGTAATGATGCCGGTTTTTACATCTTCTTTATTGGGCAGGCCAAGATGTTCTTTGGGCGTGACATAGCAGAGCATGGCGCAACCAAACCAGCCGATCATTGCTGCGCCTATTCCTGAAGTAATGTGGTCGTACCCCGGGGCAATATCTGTCACCAGTGGGCCAAGTGTGTAGAAAGGTGCTTCGTCACAATGCGTCAGTTGTTTGTCCATGTTTTCTTTCACCATGTGCATGGGCACATGGCCTGGACCTTCGATCATCACTTGCACATCGTGCTTCCATGCAATCTTCGTCAGTTCTCCCAAGGTTTCCAGTTCGCCAAATTGCGCAGCATCATTGGCATCGGCTACTGAGCCGGGACGCAGGCCATCACCGAGTGAAAAACTGACATCATAGGCTTTCATAATCTCGCAAATGTCTTCGAAGTGCGTGTACAGGAAATTTTCCTTGTGATGGGCAAGGCACCATTTCGCCATGATAGATCCACCGCGTGAAACGATGCCCGTCATACGTTTGGCTGTCAGTGGGACATAACGCAATAGCACCCCGGCGTGGATAGTGAAGTAATCCACGCCCTGTTCAGCTTGCTCTATCAGCGTGTCACGGAATATTTCCCAAGTGAGGTTCTCTGCCATGCCATCCACTTTTTCCAGCGCCTGGTATATAGGCACAGTGCCAACCGGCACGGGTGAATTGCGGATTATCCACTCGCGTGTCTCGTGAATATTTTTTCCGGTAGACAGATCCATCATGGTGTCTGCACCCCAGCGGATGCCCCATGTCAGTTTGGCCACTTCTTCCTCAATGGATGAGCCGAGTGCAGAGTTGCCAATGTTGCCATTGATTTTCACCAGGAAGTTCCGCCCGATAATCATGGGCTCCAGTTCAGTGTGATTGATATTGGCAGGGATGATGGCTCTGCCGCGTGCAATTTCATCACGAACAAATTCAGGCGTTATTTCTTCTGGAATGGAGGCGCCAAAAGACTGGCCAGCGTGTTGGTAATCCAGTGTCTTTGCCTCAGCCAGTTGTGCGCGTTTCATATTTTCACGAATTGCGATGTATTCCATTTCCGGCGTAATGATGCCTTTTTTTGCGTAGTGCATCTGGGAGACATTGCAGCCTGCTTTTGCACGGCGTGGCACCCGCAGATGACGGAAGCGCAAGTGAGCGAGATTTGTGTCATCCAGACGCTCTTGTGTGTAAGTAGAACTCGAGCTGTCTAGCAGTTCAGTGTCATTGCGTTCCAGTATCCATTGGCTGCGCACATCCGGGAGCCCTTTGCGTACATCAATGGACACTGCCGGGTCTGTGTATGGGCCGGAAGTGTCATACACGCGGATTGAGGCATTTTTCTCTGGCCCTTTTTCGGTTTGTGTATCCGTCAGCGCAATTTCCCGCATCGGTACACGAATATCAGGCCGGCTCCCCTCCACATAAATTTTCTGCGAACCGGGCAGAGGTGCCACAGACGCAGAATCGACTTGTGCTGTATCTGACAGATGGGTTTCTGCGATATTGTGCTTGCTCATGCTGCTGTCTCCGGTTTGACGGGTTTGCCAAATGCAAAAAAATGGTTGAGAGGGCCGTTGCCCTGCCACGACTGGTTCGCTGCTGCGCGCAGTGCTTGCTGTACATATTGACGTGCATATTGCACGGATTCCGGCAAGGAAAATCCGTGTGCAATAAATGTTGCGATAGCCGCACTCAGCGTACAGCCGGTGCCGTGGTGGTTTTGTGTTTCTACACGGGGAGAGGTCAAGTGTTCAATATCGCTGCTGATGAAAATATCGGTACAGAACCGCAAATCCCCAGCCAGCGTTAAGGCGCTGTCTCCGCCGGTCAACAGCAGTGCAGCGCCGGTATTTTTTGCCCATGCCCACAGTGCTGCTTCATCAGCATTGCCAAACAATTCACGCGCTTCCTGATGGTTGGGCGTGATAATGGTGGCACGTGGCAGCAGCCTTTCACGCAGTGCCTGTACTCCCGGGCTATCGAGCAGTACAGCACCGCTGGTGGAGCGAATGATGGTATCCAGTACCAAGGGTATGTCTGGGTGTCCGGCAAGAATGTCTGCTACAACATTGGCCAGTCCGGCATTGCCTAGCATGCCAATTTTTATTGCGGCAGGCTGGTATGTGAGTGCAGCTTCTATTTGCTCGCCCAGCTGTTCACTGGTCACAGGCCATACTGCGCTTACGCCCGAGGGTTTTTGGACGGTGATTGCGGTGATTGCTGTCATGCCATAAGCGCCGCATGCGCTGATCGTCTTGAGATCAGCCTGGATGCCCGCCCCGCCACTGGTGTCTGAACCGGCGATGGTGAGAACGATAGGGGATTTGGTGGAAAGTGTTGCTGCAGTCACAAAAACCTCATGGCGCAGCAAGCAGGACAGAGTGGCTGCTTCCCTACGCCGGCATTATCCGGATCAGGTTTGCGGGTATTTCTCAGCTTCAGCGGTTACACCGCTTGGCACCCCGAGCAAGAACTTCAGTGTAGGCGTGGCCGCTGGGGCTGTCTACCCTGCGAATTTTGTGAGTATTCTGGCCGGTGCTGCGGGTAGACACACAGGAGTCACGGTTTTTCCTTAATGGGTCTTGGTGCACAGGGCAGCCCAATTTGCTAGACTGCGGAGACTTGTTTTTGCGTTCTTCTGGAGATGTTATGCGGCAATTTTTACGGGCGGGCCTGGTGGCTGGTGTATGCGCCGCGCTGGTGTCCCCAGTCGGTGCAGAGACGCTGCAGGAAGTCTATCAGTTAGCCAGACAGAACGATGCCTTGTTGAAAGCGCAAGCAGCTACGGCGGCAGCGGGCCGTGAAACAGGCAATATCTATCGTTCGGCACTTTTGCCACAGGCAGAGATTGGTGGCACCAAGTACAAATCTGATATGGATATAGGCGGGTATCGTTGTGCCGCCGCGGGAGGAAACTGTAACAACGTAGAAACAGATTCTACGAGGACAGCCGTGAGTGTCTCCCAGAGCATACTCAATATGGAAGCCTGGTATGACTTCCAGCAAGGCAAGAAATTAAGCGAGCAGGCCGATGCGCAGTACCGCTCCGATGAAATGGAATTACTGGTTCGTGTTACGCAGGTATATATTGGCGTGTTGCGTGCTATCGATAATTACCAGACAGCGCTGGCGCAAGAAAAAGCCATCGAGCGACAACTGGAGCAAACCAAACAGCGTTTTGATGTGGGATTAATTGCTATCACTGATGTGCAGGAATCCCAGGCTACGTATGACAGCGCGCATGTTGAAACCTTGAGTGCGCTGGGCAATATCGGGATTGCTTTTGAAGCTGTGCAGGTGTTGACAGGCCAGCCATTGGAAAAAATTGCGCCACTGGCCGATGGCTTGCCAGTAAAAATGCCACAGCCAGAAGCGCAGGCGGAGTGGGAGCGCCTGGCATTGGAAAACAATCCGGATCTTGCTGTATCTGCTTTATCAGTTGATGCTGCACGTGCCAATGCCAAAGCCCGCAAAGCGGCGCACTTGCCAACTGTTTACGGGTCTTTTGAGCATAGCGATAAAGATGGCTCGATAGACTATAACCCCGGCAATCTGGACGACGACCAGAACGGGAATGTTATAGCGCTTAATTTACGTATACCGCTTTACAGTGGCGGCGGCATCAGTGCATCACGCCGGCAAGCCTACCAACAGCAAATTGCTGCCGAAGAAACTTATACCAACAATCAGCGTAACGCCGTGCAGGGTGCTCGATCCTATTATCTGGCTGTCTCGACGGATATCCAGAGAGTGGCTGCCCAGCAGCAGGCGATTGTTTCTGCGCAAAGCGCACTGGATGCTACCCAGGCAGGTTATGAAGTGGGCACCCGGAATATTGTTGATGTGCTCGATGCGGAACAGCGCCTCTACCGCGCCAAGTTCCTGTATGCCAATGCACGCTACCAATACATTCTCAACACGCTTCGTCTGTTGCAAACAGCGGGGACTCTGTCGGACGACAATGTCCTGAAATTGAATCAGTGGATAGAGCCTGAAAAAAGCTACAGCAGGTCACAGTTTCTTTAAGCCGTTTCAGCTTGTTCAGGATGTTTCAGTTTGTTCAGGATGTTGCAGTCACTGTGACGGCTGCATGCTGCGATTATAATAATCTTGCAAGATAATACAGGCTGCTTCGGCGTCAACGGTGTCGCGACCGAAGTCTGTGTTTTGATGGAGTTCGCGCCTGTGGTGTTTGGCGGCGAAGCTGGTCAGGCGCTCATCCACCAGTTCCACTGGAATATTGAAGCGACCGTGTAGTTGTCGCGAAAATTTTTCTGCGCGCGCAGACATCGGGCTTTCGGTGCCATCCATGTTCAATGGCAGCCCCACCAGCAATAAATCCGGTTCCCATTCCTTCAGTAATTTTTCAATTGCCACCCATTCAGGCACGCCATCACGTGCGCGAACAATTCCCGCAGGGTTGCTGCTACGGATCAGTTGCTGGCCGACAGCCACACCGATATGACGCAAGCCATAGTCAAAAGCGACCAGTGTCTGTCGTATAGACTGCGCATCAGACATTATTGGTTTTTTCCTTTAGGTGCCTTAAACATCGATAAGCCATGAATGGCAGCAGCCATGCAAATGATTCAACATCAACACGATAGCGGGCATTTTCGCCATGGTCACCTAAAGATGAAATAACTGCTACGTACGAAAATCCCAGAAATGCGAATAGAAAACCAGCCTGTAAACCAGAAAGCGATTTCTGCCTTACTCCTGCAACAGGAATAAGGAGGGCTGCCAGAATGCCTATCGAATGGATTGCTGTAATGTTTGCAAGTTTATATTTTTCCATTAGTGAATTCACTTGCAGTATTATCGGATCTGCATCCAGTCCTTTGATGTAGGAAACCTGCCAGTAAATATTGCCCCAGAAGAGTCGATAAGACTTGGCAATCATTCTTAGTGCCGCCGCCGGATTATGGAAAAGGTAATCGGCATACAGCGGCTTCAGTTTTTTTGAAAGATCGTGAAGAAAATATGATTCACCATAAAGTTTTCCATGGATAGAAAGCCTAGATTCTAATTCGGAGTCATGATTTTTTGTCCCAGGAAAATGCTTTTCTATGCAAGGTAAATCGTAGGCCGCAAGGCATGGAAGCCCGATAAGGACAAAAGGATCATCCGGATGTTTTTTGACGCTGTAGGAATAGAAGTCATCGTAATTTCCAGTATTCAAAATAGTGCTGAATATGTTTTGCCCTACATCGGATGCTGTTTCCAGATTAAATTGGCCATAGACGGCGTAATTTTTTAATGACCATAGCAGTTGGAAAGTTATGGCGAAAAATCCCGCTATAATTTTTTTCCGGTCTCCTGGAATAAAAAAGCACGCCATAACCGGAAGGATAAATATCCATGAGAGTGTGGATCTGGACATGGATAACATTGCGCAGGATAAGCCAAACAACCATACCCATGCGGATGCTTTACAAGAGGCAGCATTTTTATCGAAGCATTTCAGGTATAGCCAAAGGCCTAGTGTAAAAATAAATCCCGGGAGTGCTTCATAGAAAGCAATCGGAAAAGCGGATACCTCAACGCCAAGATTGGCTGGATAGATACACCATAATATAGCGATAGCGGTTGCAAGCTTTGCGCCGAATGCATAGCGCATGAGTATGCTCCGCATCAGAAACGCATTTGCCAGTGCGGCAATTGAAAGAAGCATAGAGTCTACCGGTATTGTGAATGGCCAGCCAAACAGCTTGATTAATATGCCGAGAATTATCTGTGGCAAAGGCGGTTCACCGCGCAAGTAGACAAGGGATTCTATAAAGTGATTCGCAATATAGTCTGGCGGCAGATACCACATATGGAATGTGCTGTCGTCAGCGTTGTCTGCAGAAAAATATTGCCAGTTGTAAAAATAGACATAAGCTCTTGCAGATAGCCATGCCATGAAAATATAAAGATACTGAAGGCGATTTTTCATTTTTTTCCCGATATTGGCAGGAGCGTATTACTGGCTGGACAGCTTGTCGCCTTTTTCAAATTTCCATGTCCGGATAATCTCCAGCTGGTCAACATCCTTGCGCAGCTCTGGTGGAAACGCTGCAAAGGGTGCGGCCAGTCGTACAATGCGAATAGCTGCATCGTCCAGTATGCGTTGGCCAGAAGATTCCAGCACTTCGATGTTGTGTATTGAGCCGTCCGGGAGTAGCGAGACGACCATGCGCAACTGGCCATATATTTTCTGTCGTCTCGCTTCGGCTGGATAATTCAGGTTGCCGATCAGTTCAATTTTTTCTTGCCAGAGGTTGAGATATTCCGCGTCGACGCTGGCGCGAGTCGCCACAGATGTCAGCGTCTTGATACGGGGTCTTTTTGCGTAAGCCTGGCGCTGCTGTGCCAGTTTGGCTTGTAAGCTGGCGATCTCACTGCTGGTAACGGTTTCTTCTTCATCTTCACCGGACTGTGCCGGTTTTATTTCTGTATTTTTGGTAGGTTTTTTCTGGTCGATTTTTTTGTCGGTTCTGGCTGTAGTCGATATGATCTGTTTATCGTTAGCCGTTTCATTGACTGCTTTGCGTTTTTGTTTGTCTGGTTCTACTTCCCGAATAGCTGTATCAGAAAAATCTGCACGTTTATCAGTTGTTAACTCGGCTTTTTTCTCCAGCGTGCCACTGGCTTCCTGATTGTGCTGCGCCAGATAATCTGCGCGGTCTGGTGAGATGTTGTCCGCATGTTGTGCCAGTGTTACCTGAATAGTGGGAGGAGTTTTGTTGCGGCTATAGGCAGAAAAACTTACGCCGAGAATAACGACAAGATGCACAATCAGTGCCACAAATGCGGTAAAGACCAGTTTGTCGCGGGTGCTGGTATTGGTGCTGCTGCTTGTATTGGTTTCAAGGCTGGCCAGCTTGACCTTGGGTTGCCCGCTCCGGCTCTTTTTCACGTGGTCGCTTCCAGCTGCTGCTGCAATAGTGCAATGAAGTTTGCAGCAATGGGTTCGCCGGTGGCGGCTTCAATTTCCCGCAAGCAGGTGGGGCTGGTGACGTTGATCTCTGTGAGTGAATCACCGATGACGTCCAGGCCCACAAAATACAGCCCGCGCTTCCTGATTTCTGGCGCAACTTCAGCAGCAATCCAGCGGTCCCGGTCAGTGAGTGGCCTTACTTCCCCGCGGCCTCCAGCTGCCAGATTGCCGCGGTTTTCCCCGCTCATCGGGATGCGGGCCAGGCAGTGTGATACCGGCTCGCCGTTGAGCAAGAGGATACGCTTGTCGCCTTCTGCAATGGCGGGCAGGAACCGTTGGGCCATGATCGGGTGCTGCCCGTGGGCAGTCAGTGTCTCGATGATGACACCGATATTGTCGTCACCAGGCTTAACCCGGAAGACAGAGCGGCCGCCCATGCCATCCAGGGGCTTCAGGACGACATCACCATGCTGCTGCTGGAATGCGCGCAGCACACTGGCATTGCTGCTGACCAGCAGTTCCGGGGAGCAGTGCGGGAACCGTGCGGCAAACAGCTTTTCATTGCAGTCCCGCAAGCTGTCCGGCCGGTTGGCCACCAGAACACCCGCAGCAGCAGCCAGCTCCAGCAGGTAGGTGGCGTAGATATAGTCCATATCAAAAGGAGGATCCTTGCGCATCAGGATGATATCCATGCTGGACAAGGGTTGCTCCGTGGCTTTCTCCAGGGTGAACCAGCGGGATGGCTCGCGGTATACCTGCAGGGTGCGCATCAACCCGTACGGTTTGCCACTGCGTAACAGCAAGTCAGGGAGCTCCAGATAGAACAGCTCGAATCCTGCATCCTGAGCAGCCCACAGCATCGCCAGTGTTGTGTCTTTTTTGTAGTCAATGGACTGGATGGGATCCATGACCACCGCCAGCTTGCGTTTTGCAATGGAACTCATGCGCAGGGATGCCTGTATCTATATGATGAAACAAGACGCTAAATTACGGAGTCGAGTGAGGCAAAGCAAGACCGGCCGCACAGTTTGATCAATGTAACCCCCTGATATTTTTGGCGCTTGTGGATTACCACCGAATACTGTGTTAAAAGTAGCAACGGCCTGTCACAGGCTGGGCTGGAACACCTTCCGGGTTAAAGAATCAACGAGTCGGCGTGAGGCAATGCCTGATAGCGCGACCGACAGATAAATAAGGGTTAAAGCATGGCTGAGAAGTTTGAAGACC